>Ga0070728_10003274_pt1 | contig 18113 bp, 17 predicted proteins | sample tdDd471_FD_66723 | JGI IMG/M metagenome (GOLD analysis project Ga0070728, IMG submission 66723) | Marine sediment microbial communities from the Atlantic coast under amendment with organic carbon and nitrate - tdDd47.1 | ecosystem: Environmental > Aquatic > Marine > Coastal > Sediment | place... | reverse complement strand
GGCAGGTAAGGCAAAAACGAATAACAGAGAAGTGCCGGGTAAGCTGTGGTGCTTGTGTGACTATTGGTGGGGTGTTAGTTTTTCTGCGGAGCAAAGCGGAGCGGTTCAGTTCTTCCTGATATCCTCAAAGCCAGTTTTAGCCAAGTCCAAGTCATATTAGATGAAAAAACCTGCAAAAAGGTGCTCCATTTTCGTCCAGAGTAATTGTGCATAATACTTTCGTATTGATATGTCTGGACATCCAGAGAAAATGTGGTTGCCATACGAGATTACAACCACCGAATTCAACCCGCCAGTCGAATCATGATTTGTTACAGGTTAAGCATCAATGGCAATTGCATAAGGGACGCCTAACAAAAAAACTGTTTGCTGGACCAGTCTTCTGTGGTAGTTAATAACAGATATTCTTCCCAAAACCGGTAAAAGAAAAAACTCAAGATTCTTTTCAATACTCCCTTGAGGGGTCTAAGTACCTTGAGGCAAATTGTAAGGTACTAAACTCTTTTAATCGACAGAGAGGTGCTCGGTAATGGCAACGACCAGGACAACGACTCGCTTATGGTTGTTTTTCTATATTCCGGCAATACTTATCCTTTCGATTTTCCTGCTTTACCGATCGTTAACTGCTTTACCAGCTGCCGCAGAACCGGAGCCCCTCAACCCAGCCTGGTACACACTCACCACAGCCCGTGGCAGCGAACTTCAAAACAAGCCGATTGTGGGTAACTGCTTTATCTGTCATGCCTACTGGGTACCGATTCCCAGGAGTGAGCAGACCAGCAAACCACGATTTGCCCATGCTAATATTGTGCTGAATCACGGTAAAAATGATCGATGCTACAACTGCCACATGATAAGTGACAGAAATAAGTATGTGGCAGACGATGGTGCAGGTATCATCCCTCAACTCCCTGAAAAAATCTGCGCCCGCTGTCACGGTCTTATCTATAATGACTGGCTGGCCGGCACCCATGGAAAATGGACCGGAATGTGGCAACCAGTCAGCAAAAATGATCGAATAACCTACACATGCACCGAGTGTCATGATCCACACAATCCGGCCTTTAAGTACAATATTATCGCTCCACCGCCTGTGTGGCCTGAAAAATATATCCGTTCGAAATTTGAAGGCAGCCACTCCGACCCTTTTTCCAACTTCTTTATAGATGAAGAACCCAGGGAGATCTTCTGATGGTTGATTCAGACTATTTTGACTCTCTTCCCCCTTTTGAAGATGAGACGCAAACCGAATTATCAAGAAGAGATTTTATAGCAGGCTCTTCTATTGCTCTGACCTGTCTTGTGGCAACCGGTGCAGCCTTATCCCCTCTGCTGGACGCCAAAGAAACGCCCAGTGTCGATGAACTGATACAGAAACATTACAAACAGCTCTCCCCAGAAGACAAGAAGACCATCTTTGCAAGGCTAGAGGCAGAAATAAAACGGGACTACCATGTCGACTCGAAGATATCCGACCCACAACCAATGGATGGTGTGGAGTACGTGTATATACTGAACGTCGGCAGATGTATCGGCTGTCGCAAATGTGTCTATGCCTGCATGGAAGAAAATAACACCTCCAGAGACCCGCAAATCCAATATATCAGGGTACTGAAATTAGAGCAGGGAACCATCGACGTAGAAACCTCCTCGCACGATTACCCCGAAAATGAAGCGGCGGATCCCGCCTACTATTATATGCCGGTCCAGTGCCATCAGTGTCGCAAACCGCCATGCATAAAGGTTTGCCCGGTAAAGGCCACCTGGATGGAAAAAGACGGGATCGTCGTTGTTGATCACAACTGGTGTATCGGTTGTCGCTATTGTGAAGCTGCCTGCCCCTATCATGCCCGCAGGTTTAATTTTTCCAAGCCGACAATTGATGAGACTGACATCAACCCCCAGATGGGCTACCTGTCAAACAGGATCAGACCCTTGGGGACCATGGAAAAATGTACCTTTTGCCTCCACCGCACCCGAGTCGGCAAGTATCCGGCCTGCCATGATGTCTGCCCGACAGGAGCCAGGAAATTTGGCAATCTTCGCGATCCCAACTCGGAGGTTCGAAAAATCCTGAAGCAGGAACGGGTGTATGTGCTTAAACAGGAAATCGGAACCTTACCCAGATTCTACTATGTCTTTGCCAAGTAAAAACTTGGTTAAATATTAGTGCTTTACTCCTGAAAGCCCGTCATTCAGTTTAATACCCCCTTGTGGGGTGTTAGTTTACAACGTAACCCCTCATACAAGGTTGGCAATGTTTGGATTCTTAATACATGGCTTTAAAGCGACTATCCGGGGCAACAAATGGTACTGGTTATGGGTAACCGCCCTCTCTGCTATTTCATTTATCGGCCTGAACGCCTATGCAAAGCAGCTCGCCTATGGCCTTGGCACTACCGGCATGGGAGACGAGGTCTCCTGGGGACTCTATATTGCCAACTTTGCTTTTCTGGTCGGGATGGCTGCAGCTGCGGTAATGGTCGTAATTCCTGCCTATATCTTTAAAGACAAAGAAATGCACAAGGTGGTCATCTTCAGCGAACTCTTTGCTGTGGCGGCAATGATCATGTGCCTGCTTTTTATTATAGTCGATATTGGTCGGCCTGATCGTCTCTGGCATATGCTTCCCGGATATGGATATTTTAATTTTCCAGGTTCTCTTCTGACCTGGGATGTCATCGTTTTAAACGGATACCTTCTTCTCAACCTCTGGGTCTGCTTTTACGTCCTCTATAAAGGTTTCAAAGGAGAGGACCCAAAATCATATCTCTACATCCCTGTTGTTTTCCTGGCTATTGCCTGGGCACCTTCAATTCATACAATCACTGCATTCTTGTTCCAGGGCCTCGGGGGAAGACCGTTCTGGAATAGTGGCCTCATTGCTCCGCGCTTTTTAGTTTCAGCATTTGCGGCGGGCCCCGCCTTCATGGTACTTGTATTTAAATATTTAAAGACAATAGATGTCATTAGCTTTGACGAAAAGGTAATCGACAGAATCAGAGTCATTATCACCATCACCCTCCTCATTAATATATTCCTTGCCGGCTCCGAACTTTTTGCTGAACTGTATTCGGATTCTGCCCATACCATCCATATCAGCCATCTCTTTGGCTTGCATGGCACCTCTGTACTGGCACCATGGATATGGGGAGCACTCGGTCTCAATGTTTTGGCCGCCCTCATCCTGCTCTCACCATTTCGAAGAAATTCTTTTTTCCTCATCCTCGCCTGCATCATGATCGTCGCAGGTATCTGGGCTGAAAAAGGCCTTGGTTTTGTTATTCCGGGGTTTATTCCAACGCCTCTGGGTGATTTTGTCCAGTACATCCCTTCCACTAACGAACTGCTCATCTGCGCCGGTATCTGGGCATTTGGGCTACTTCTATATTCATTTTTTCTTAAAGCGGCTATTCCAATTGTTAATGCTGAGGAGATAAGAAGACCTCATTAAAAACCACCTTGAGTTAGTAAAAAAGAGGTGAATTGGAGTCTGCAAAACCATTGTTGGAGGGAGGGGGCTATGTTCAGACCATTATTACCTTTGATCCTGTCACTGATAGGGATCTGCCTGATGGCTGCATCAACAGTCAACGCAGCTGGAGGTTGTTCAACGCAGGAGTGTCACCAGGGCATTGCCAATATCAAGCCTGATGACCATGAAATGATGCGCACCATCAAAATGAATGCGTCCCAGCATGGTGACCCTGACGGCTGTGTCATGTGTCACGGTGGAAATCCAAAAGCCACCACCAAGGAGGACGCACATAAAGGTGTGCCCCCTACCCTTCGCATCGCCCCCGGTCCCAAAGAGTATTATCCTGATCCAGGTTCTATATGGATCGCTGAAAACACCTGTGGGGCATGCCATCCCGGCTATGTCTATCGTTCAAAGCTTGGCCTTATGAATACTGAAGCAGGCAAAATCCAGGGCAACCTGGTGACTTGGGGTTTTGAAGAGGTACAGGATCATAATGTTCCCTGGGGCAATTACGATGCAGAAGATATTGACAGCACCGTTCCACTTTCCGGAACACCTGCCTATAAAGAATACATGACCAACCAGATTGCCATGTATCCCAAACAATATCCCGAAAGCCTGAAGATGCTTCCCGGGGTTACCATGGGTCAGATCAATGCAGACCCTAAACAAGCCGGTCTGACCTACCAGCGTCATGAATGCCAGCGCTGTCATATCGGGGTTCGTGGCCGTGAGAAGCGGGGCGATTTTCGCGGAATGGGTTGCTCTGCCTGTCATGTTCTCTATGGCACCGATGGTTTTTATATGGGTGATGATAAAACCATCTCCAAAGATAAGCCAGGGCATATGCTCAAGCATGAGATTGTCGCCACCAGAAAGACAGGCGGTATCCCGGTAGAGGCTTGTAGTTCCTGTCATAACAGGGGAAAAAGAATAGGTGTATCCTTCCAGGGACTCATGGAATTTCCTTACGGTTCACCATTTAACGCCAAAGGAGAAAAACAACCTAAACTGCACACCAAAAAATATCTCTTTGTCTCAGACGACCTCCATCACCAGCAGGCCAGCCGTGTAGGAAACCCAAAAGGTGGTATGCTGTGTCAGGATTGCCATACATCGATAGATATGCATGGTGACGGAAACATCCACGGCACCACTCTTGCCCAGGTTGAAATCGAATGCTCTGATTGTCACGGTCTGACTGATAAATTCCCGTGGGAACTACCTGTCGGTTACGGAGACGAATTTGGGAAAGAACTGGCAAAAGACGGTCGTGGGGTAGCCACAGAACGACTGATCCCCGGGAAACAGTTCGGCTTTCCATATGAAGCTGAAGATGGCTTTGTTCTTACTTCGCGCGGAAACCCCTTTGGCAATGTTATTAAACGCGGGAATAAGGTTATTGTTCACTCGGCTACCGGCAACGACTTTGAAGTCCCTGTGCTGAAAACTCTTCAGGATGAGAATAAGTGGAAAGATCCATCTGCTGAAGTTGCGATGAACTCAGTTTCCAAGCATATGGATAAACTTGAATGTTACTCATGTCATGCTTCGTGGGCGCCGCAATGTTACGGTTGTCATGTACAGGTTAACTTTAAGCCAAAGGACGGCAAGCCAGTCGCTGGAATTGACTGGGTTTCCTCTGGTAATGCCCAGAAGACAAACGGCCAAACAGCTGAATCTGTTTTAGGCTCTGGCGGACTGAAAACTCCTGGAAAAATTTCTGAAACACGCTCCTACCTGCGCTGGGAAGATCCCGTTCTTGGCATCAGTGGTGAGGGCCGAGTAAGCCCGCTTATGCCTGGCTGCCAGGTTACTTACACCATCATCAACGACAAAGGTGAAACTCTGTTGAACAATGAGATTGCCTTTAACGCGACAGAAGGAAAAGAGCTTAACCAGGGGCACGACCCACTCGCCATTGATATGGCTCCGGTTCAGCCGCACACTGCCCAGAGAAAAGCTCGGACCTGTGAATCCTGCCATACTAATCCCAAAGTAGCCGGGCTCGGTATCGGCAATGGAACTTTTGGACAGCGGCAATCTGAAGATGTAGTTATGGATCTGATGGATGCCACGACCCGGGAAATTATTCCCGCGAAATACAGCGTGCAGATCCCTGCGATTCCCAAATTGACCTTTGACTGGTCGCAAATAGTTGATCGTCAAGGTACGCAACTTGCCACAGTGGGTACTCACTGGCCAATGTCCAGAGCCTTTAATAAGCAGGAGTTGGATAACTTCCTGAGGGCTGGAACCTGCATGGGTTGTCATCAAAATATGAGTGAGGCTGAACTCTGGAAGAAGGTCTCCACTGAAGGGACGCTTGACCCGAAAGCTCATCTCGAAGCAATGAACCAGATGATAAAATTCATGGCAGAAAAGGGAGTAAAACCTGCAGAACTCAAAAAATGATCGAGAAAAATTTCAATAATTCACTCTAACAAGGGACGGGGCCAATGCGAATTCCCATTGGCCCCGTCCATTAACTCATTCTGGCTATCACTTTTTCAATACACCTATTGATCGGTATACATTCCGGTCGACAGCAAAGATATTATTTGAGTTTGAGTGTTCCAAGCTGGCCCATCTGTTGTTTAATCCAGCGAATCCGGCTGTGGATATAAGGGCTTGGCCGCTTCGCACTATATTCCCTTGGGTTGGGCAAAACCGCAGCAATGGTTGCCGCCTGCGTTTTTGAAAGTTCCTTGGCACTCTTTTTAAAATAATACCGAGAAGCTGCTTCCGCTCCATAAATCCCGTTTCCCATTTCGATACTATTCAGATACACCTCAAGGATACGCTCCTTGCTCCAGACAATTTCGACAAGAAGGGTGAAATAGACCTCAAACCCCTTACGAACCCAACTTCTGCCCGGCCAGAGGAACACATTTTTTGCGGTTTGCTGAGTGATTGTGCTCGCCCCCCGCAGCCGCTTTGTTCCATTTTTCGAATCTTCAACCGAACGCTTGATTGCCTTAAAATCAATTCCGTAATGATTCAAAAAATTTTGATCTTCGCTACTGACCACCGCTAAAGATAAATTCTTTGAAATTGATTCAATTGGAACCCAGGTGTGCTTTAATTGAAGGTCTTTGCCTGCCGACACCTGCTCGACAGAGCGGATCAACATCAATGGAGTGAGATATACTGGCACAAATCGGAATAACAGGACAAAACAGACAGACAAGCCAACAAATCCTAGAGCAGATTTCCAGAGGAATCGATATATCCTTTTTCCAAGCTTCTGTGCCATATGTGTATTGCGATTATTACTGAGGTAAAAGAGCAAAAGCCATCAAAATGAGCCCCCACCATCTCACCGAAAGCCACAATATCTTAGATAGAAAAAGCACTATTGAGGTTACTGCCCTGCCTATGATTGGTTAGCAGCCAGTTAAACCACCTTTCTATTGCATCATCTTCCAGAGTTACACCAAAACTCTGCCAACGCGATTGAATGTCAGGCAGAGAAGCCTGAATGAAGGTCAAGATATCATCATCCCAAAGCAATTTCTGGTTGCAGCAATAAAATGACAAAATATCTGCAAGCTGAATGATATGAGCAATGCCTTTTTTATCTTTGGCAACTTCATCGGGACGATGATGATATGCAACTGCTGCTATAAGGTTTTCAGGAAAGAGCCATTTCTGCAACAGCTGACCACCTAACATATCATGGGTAAAGGAATGTATCTGGAGTTCTTCATGCAGAGTTTCTTCATTGCTGAGTGTGGTCATCCAACGTTCAAGGGCATAATTGTCAGTAAAAGTTTCAAGCATGATCAACTTACCTATGTCGTGGAGAAGACCGCCCATAAATGCAATATCGTGAGCGATATTAAGATCCTGGGCAATAATTCTAGATGCCATGCCAGCAATAAAAGAGTGCTCCCAGAATCTGTCGACATAGGGTTTGTGCTTTCGGGCTAACTTGCTAAACGAGTTGATAAGTGCTTTAGCCAGGGCTATCTTCTGCACTTCGTTAAATCCCAGGATAACTACTGCCATCTTAATAGAATCAACCCTCTGGGGACGACCAAACAGGACAGAATTTGAAATTTTAAGAATCGTGAGGCAGAGGGAAGGGTCAGTATGAATGGTCTCAACGACATCCTTCACAGAACATTCAGGGTCGCTGGTAACGTCCATTAATCTCGTCACAGTTACAGGCAATACTGGAAACGAGTCAATATATCGTTGGATCTGTTCAGATCTTGTGGATTTCATGTGCAGCTTCTTAGAAGAAGTTCCTTCACAGTAGGTATAGCAGGTATAGCCTGCCCGTACTCGTGATCGTGATTTTACACCACCTTCCACCTCAAGCCTATAAAAAACATCTCTTCTCAAAAAGTCTACTTGTTACCTCTCACGCATGAGATAGCAGGTAATCATTTCTTAAGTAAAGTAGTAATCTATTCACGGATTTGAATAAGGGCAACAAGATTAACGAGAGCATCATCGTAACTAAACTAACCACTGCCGCAGGGCGAAGTAGACTAAAGGAAGAAAAATGGCAGGAATCATGTTCCCTACACGGATTTTCGTGATTTTGAGCATATTAAAGCCGATAGCCATAATAAGCAGCCCGCCGACAGAGGTCATTTGTTCTATGGTTTCAGGAACAAGGAAGCTTTTCATGAAGACGGCAGTAAGCGTTATTATGCCCTGATACAAAAATACCGCAACAGCCGAGAACATCACGCCAAGCCCCATCGTCGAGGCAAAAATGACCGAGGTCACCCCATCGAGCACGGACTTGGCAAATAAGGTCTGGTGGTTTCCTGTCAAGCCACTCTCAAGAGAACCAACAATTGCCATTGAACCAACGCAGAAAACCAGACTCGCTGTTACAAATCCCCGGGCAAACGATTTTGAATCAGCTGATTTGGCAGTAACTTTGCTTTCGAGATATGTCCCAAGCCCTTCAAGTTTTTTCTCGATGTTCAACCATTCGCCCAATAAGGCTCCCAAAATGACAGAAAAAATAACGACCATCAGATCTCCTGAAACCAGAGCACTCTTGACACCAATCAGTAGCACTGAAAGCCCGACGCCACTGAGAATGATCTCTTTATAATTATCAGCGATACCCTTGCTGAAGAGAAGCCCCAACAAACTTCCTGCCACAATTGCCAGGGCATTCACTATTGTTCCCAGCATGTTCTTTTCCAGGTAATATTTTAATAGGTGTATGAAAGAGGTTTTACGAAATGATTTTTGATCGTAACCACTTCTGCAAAAATGCTGTTATACCACTATTCAGGGAATTTGGAAGACCTGTTTTTATGCTCCTGGCTGCAATGTATACATGGGTATCTGCCTGAACTCATTCCACAAGGATTAGATTTTCAAGCAATTAGAGTCCGGAACCTCATCAAGACGGCAAGATGTATCCACCACCCGCAAACTGTATTTTATCCGCTGTCGGGGACATTGGAGCCACAGCATGCACGCCGCCACATTTAGGGCATACTCCGACGTAGGTTTCAAGACTGAAGGTTGCCTTGCAACCCTGGCAAACGGTATCGATTGGGCCCTGCTGAATCTTTTGATCCCTCACAGTGCCGCCGTGTGCATGAAAGACAAATTCTACCAATTCTTTTCCTTTTGAAAAAGGGCCACCATTACTACTGCTACATCCGCAACCACACCCTGACATATTCCTACTCCTGTAATTTTAATCTAAAGGCTGTATGTTGGCATTTGAAGGTGCCAACACAATATGGCACTTACCTTATAGCCAAGAGGCTTAATGGGCATTGACGTAGGTCAAAACCTTTCAACTGTTGACAGTCTCGAGTTTTATTTGTGTATTTGCAAATAAAAACTGAATTTCCAGGACCGATATTGTAAGTAGTCTCAAGGACTTTATAGAAATAAACCAGATCAATCCGAACGGAAATAACAATGCCAGAGAGCAATGAAAAACCACAGAACGGTACCTTTCAGACAGGGAGAGTGCTCCTGCTTTCAATGTGCCACTTTATTCATGACATCTATTCAAGCTTTCTTGCCCCCCTCCTGCCTTTTATCATTGAGAAATTCTCACTCTCTCTGACCCAGGCAGGCTTGCTCTCGACCGTCATGCAGTTACCTGCACTGCTCAATCCCTTTATAGGTAAGCTTGCTGACCGAATCAGCGTCAGGTATTTCATCATTTTAGCCCCAATGCTCACAGCCATCCCGATGTCGCTTCTAGGACTAGCACCTCATTACGGAGTGCTGATGATCCTGCTTTTTTTCACCGGCATTAGCGTGTCGCTGTTTCACGTCCCGGCTCCTGTAATGGTGTATCGGGTTGCCGGCAACAAAACAGGCAGGGGAATGAGTTTTTATATGACAGGAGGCGAACTTGCCCGGACCTTGGGCCCGATTTCTATCATCGCAGTAGTTTCTATCCTCGGCTTTGAAGGCTATTACCCGGTAATGTTTTTCGGGATTCTGGCATCACTGGTGATGTTTATAAAATTTAAGGATATCCCCTTGGCTGTAAAGCATCAGGAGACACCTTCCATCCGCAGGACCTGTATGGAAATGAAAGGGTTACTGGGCCCACTTTCGGCAATTGTCCTTTTCCGTGGTTTTATGCATGCCTCCATGAGCACTTTTCTTCCCTTATACATCATCCAGAAAACGAATGACATCTGGCTTGCAGGAATTTCTCTTTCTGTTTTTGAGGCTGCAGGAGTAGCAGGAATCATGACGGTCGGAACGCTCAGCGATCGTTTCGGCAGAAAAAAGATGCTGCTCTTTTGCCTGCTGGTAGCACCCACCTCACTCTTACTCTTTATCTCTAGTTCCGGATGGCTTCAGTTTCCGCTGCTGATTCTCACAGGGTTTTCCCTGCTTTCAACAACCCCGGTTATGCTGGCCATGGTCCAAGAGTTTTCCGAAGATGGATCTTCTGCAGCAAATGGTGTTTTTATGATGATAAGCTTTCTGGCGCGTTCGGCGGTTGTGGTCCTGGTTGGGTTTGTCGCAGATCAGATCGGCCTTGAGAAGACCTATATTTTCTGTGCAGCTATCGGTTTTTTAAGCATCCCATTCGTACTGAAATTAGAGAAGACGGCTGGCGGGAAGTAAAACCAAGCATTACAGCTCCTTGAACTTCTTCATATCCTTTTTATGGTAAAGATCAAAGAAGATAACACTGTTGTCCGGCAGCTCGTCGCAGCCATCGCACTTCTGCTCCAGACGCTGATTTTCCTTTCGACACAGATGACACCAATAATAAATCAGGCGGTAATCTTTTCGTCCGACATACTTTTTAAAGCGGCCATTATAGAGCCCCCGCATCTTACCGTCTGCATTACCGGGAGTCACCAGCAGGCGGTCAATGACCTTGTTGATCCGAGTATGTCCTGATGGATCCTCACCCTGCACTTGTTCAAGCTTCCTGGAAAAATGCGGCATCGGCCGATACACAAAGGTTGTATTATTCATATCAAGGGTAAATGGATAATCTCTTTTAGGGTCTCAACAAGTATTTAGGCTTTAGTCGATCAGGTATAAGTAGTTACCAGATAAGCACATAAAAATCCAAGGAAAAACTGATGTAATTCCTTTGCATCAAGCCTTACAGGCGTATCAGTGGCGTTTCTTTTTCGCAACAGGGTTCTTTGCTTCACAAGGCACCTTGGTCTGACACAAGCCGCAACTGTTCACCTTAAATCCAAGCTGTTCCTGTTCCACATGAACAGCAGTCACGTTACGGATATATTCCTTACACTTAACCTTATCATGCCCTGTCTTTGAAATTGCTCCGGCAGGACATCGCTTAGCGCAGATAAGGCACTTGCCGGTTGAGTGAAACAAACACCACTCGTTATGAGCCGTGTATGTTCTCGGAGTAGGCACAAATCGCTTACGCACAATTACCGAACCAACCCGTATAGCTTTGCCGGCAGGAGTTATCAAACCATCGGATACACCAAAAGTGCCAAGCCCACAGACATGGGCGGTATGACGTTCGGACCAGCTGGAAGCATATCCGTACTTGTCTGAAAGTGCTCTTGCCCAATGGGGGAGCAAGGTTGGTGCAAAGGCCTGATAGCCACCCGCCAGAAGCAGATCGACAACATGCAGACGAAGCTTCTCATTGACCTTTTCACCATAGTGTCGGGCCTTGCTCCATTCAACACTGGGCATACTTTCAGCCTTCCTATGTGCCAGACGGGTATGCTCAGTTTGTGGTAAGACCCAGGCAATAATACTCAATTCTTCTGCTCGAACAGCATCCCCTGGAAATGCCAAGGAAAAGGCCTCCTCCGGCGTCCAGTAGAACTCGGCACCAATATCAGCCTTTATAAAATTGAAGAGTTCATCTTCCCCCGCAGCAAACCCTACCAGAGGTGTGGCAAAAGCCGGCAAGGGTGAACCCGGTTCAATAGCATTATTAGCCCGGACGGCTATCCATGACTCTATCTGCTCTGTAATTTGAGACATAATAAGTGGTTAAATCTATAAAAAGAGTTCTTTATGACAGCTAGCAAGCTTCTGCTTTAGCCGCCTGTCCTTGGGCTCGCCATAGAGTAATCAATAATTACGTCTAATATCGTACACTGCTGTTTCAGCACAAGCTGCAACTTCTTTAGTATCTTTTAGTTTTTTTATGTTCAGCAAAATAATTCTGCTGCCTTTGTGCGCTATGTTGTCATGAACGGCTCTTTACAATACCTTCTCCGCCCCACCGCTTATCATCAACGCACAACAGCCCTTACACCAGGTATTTTCTGGCAACTAAACAGGGTGACTCATTGTAATAGCAAATGGTTAATGGTAACTATGTAAGTTCTTGTAATCACCTGCAACAAACAGCCAATTTGTGATGAAGTGTTTTGAGTCAGTGTCTGTTATTAAGTGCTTCTGCATTTGTTTTATAAAAAAGAGCAGGAAGAGTTAATATATATTGGAATATGTGGACTTTGAAATCACCACAAATCTAACAAAGGAGGATAACAATGGGCATTTTATCTTGGATCGTAATGGGGCTAATCGTAGGTGTGCTCGCAAAATTTATAATGCCGGGCAAAGATCCTGGAGGATTTATCATTACCATCTTGTTAGGAATAGGCGGTGCTTTTGTGGGTGGGTATATTGGGTCCTTCTTAGGACTAGGGGCATTTACAGGATTTAATCTTGGGAGTCTCTTGCTTGCTATCGGTGGTGCTGTCATCCTTTTGATTCTATATCGTGTGGTAAAAAGATAGCCTCCTTTTTAAACTCAGCGAACAGAACTACCAGGCGAATGATCAAACGACTTAAATCCACCCGATCACCGCCGCACAGCTCTAACGCCGTAGCTGCCACTGTAATTCCGATGGTGTCTGCTAACGAAGCCATAGTCGAAGGTGATGGCGCGAGCGCAACAAGAACCGTCAGTCTCCGATGACCAGTAACTATATGGACCTCTTTTAGCAAAAATCGGGTCGAGTTTGATTTTACCTCCAAAAATGTCCTTATTTAACTTTGAAGGCTCATAGATCGTTTTCAATTCTGCAATGGTTGGCAAACGCCAGTCACTGTGGCCCCCAGAGGAAAGCTCTTTGACATAATCATTGGATTCATTCCAAGTCAGAGATTTACCCAGGTCGACGTAGCTATCTTTTTGCGTCCACATCAGACCGGTTTTGGTGTCCTTAATCACACCGTTACCCAAATCTATATAACGACCATCTACTGAACGTTTTTCAGCACAGACATAACTGGACAATAGAAAAACAATTGATAAAACCAGCGACAGTTTCTTCATTTGATCCTCATTGGTATTTGACTTGGGTGTGTATAAATTATTTAACAGAGAATAGTCGATCTTTTAAAATGACCAGTTCATATTTGAATATACGGGAAACAAACGTAATAAAAAATATGTATTTGAAAGATATTTTATATTTTTAAAAAAATTCCCAAGCCGATCTTCATAAGATACCTCCCCGGTATAACTTTTCCAAAGGGCAGCATCCCCTTACCGGAATTCTCTGCTTGCCTTCCTGTTCTAAAATTTTAGCCTTGATATAGTTAGGCATAGTCTTTAAATTGCAGAAATTCCAAGTTGATTAATATTATCTCTGCTACAAACCAGTTTGCATTACTAGAAATATAGTGACAGACTGCTGGACCTGTTTTCTCAGATGCTCTGCCAGTTTTTTCTCTCGGAGTTTTACGATAACGCCGGGAAGTGAACTTCTTTTGAAGTTGATAGAATGACGGCTTGTAAGCGCAGTAAAGATGATCTGTTTGATCGTGGCTATTTATTGACGAAGCATGAATGGTGGGATTCCAAACCCGCCCTCAAGTACTTGTAATATTATGCTAAAACGAAAAGTTGTTCCGCAGGAACTCTGTTCACGGGCATTGGTGTTGGGAGAACCCCGTGCCAGGTTCTGGGGCGACGAACCGCCCCACTGGGCAGACGCATGGTTTGCTAGTCCCAGGAGAGAGTTGCATTCCCAATTCCGCGGTATCGTCGGGTGTGAGCACAACTACCTCGCAGTTTCGGGAGGCGGAGCCAGTGGTGCGTTCGGTGCCGGCCTGCTCAAAGGATGGACTCAGGCCGGCACCCGCCCCGAGTTCACGATCGTTACCGGAATCAGCACGGGTGCACTCGCTGCACCGTTCGCGTTTCTCGGATCGGCCTGGGATCATCGACTGGAGGAAATCTATACGACTCTTTCAACAAAGGATCTTATCAAGAAAAGCATGATTTCTGCCGTGACCAGCGGAGCGATATTTAGTACGAAAGGCTTGCGCCACCAGATCGCCAGGTTTTTCGACGAGACTGTTTTAGAGGCCGTCGCCGCAGAATGTCGTGATAAAGGACGAACAATAATGATCGGGACGACGAACCTTGATTCCCTGCGCCCGGTCATCTGGAATATCGGCAAAATCGCGTCAAGCGGCCATCCGGACGCACTTAAACTCATCCACAACGTAATCCTGGCATCGGCATCCATTCCCATTGCCTTTCCGCCCGTACAGATCAAGGTCGAGGTTGACGGTCGGCACTACGCTGAGATGCACGTCGACGGGGGTGCGGCGGCACAGATTTTCCTCTATCCCACCGGGCTTGACTGGGCCCGGGTCTTGGAACGGCTTGAGGTGCAAGGTACGCCCAACGTCTACCTGATTCGGAATTCCTGCCACACTCCAGAATGGAAGGCGATGAAAACCCTGTTGCTACCGATCGCGCTCCGCACTGTACAGTCCCTCATCCGAACACAGGGGATCGGCGACATGTATCGCGTCTACCTTGCGGCCCAGCGAGACGGCCTGAACTTTCACCTGGCCGACATTCCGGAAGATTTCGAAATGCAGCATGCAGAACAGTTCGACCCCGTGTACATGCGACAGCTTTTTGATCAGGGCTATAATCTCGCCAAATTGGGCTATCCCTGGAAGCGCTTCCCACACCATTTTTGAGTCAGCAGGGAACCATTTCGGTTGGTAAAAAGAGAACGGCGTATCTATATTGGGTCGAAAGTTACTCTTCAGAATCGGACATTCAGACAACAGACGGCCGCTACTGGAAATTAACTAAAAATATTTGTAAAGAAGCAGCTCTTCTTGCGCTCTGTGTCTCAAGAGACTAAGTTTTGAATGTGAATCAATACAACCAGGCAAACATGACTCAGAAATTTCGGCACCGCAAAACAAAAAATATGACAGCAGGGACAACTAACGATAACCAACCATCATGGCTTACAGAAGGAAGTACAGATAGCAATGAAGTCGCTGACTTCTATGACAGTTGGGCAGAAACGTATGACGAACACCTTAAGAAATGGGATTACAGAGCGCCAACCTATGCTGCTGAGTTGTTACAAGAATATGTTTCTCCAGGACAAGCAATCCTCGATGCCGGATGCGGTACCGGCTTAACCGGGAAAGCTCTTAATCTGGCAGGGTTCAAGGATATTTCCGGTATCGATATTTCCACTACCTCCCTGAACAAAGCTGATCAATTGAATATCTATTCTTCGCTGTTGGCTCATGACATCCAGCAACCGTTGCCTTTCCCCGAAAATAATTATGACGCACTCATCTGTATCGGAGTTTTGACATATATTAAGAACTACCAATCGTTATTCAAAGAATTCTGCCGAATTGTCAGATCAGGAGGGTATATCGCATTTTCGCAGAGAAGTGACCTTTTTGACGCTCGCTGTTTTCCGGATATCATTGCAACACTTGAGGATGAAGGCATCTGGGAGAATATCAAAATTTCATCCCCCCAGGCATACCTCCCTCAAAACAAGGATTTTTCGGATAAAGTACAGGCTATTTTTTGCATCTGTAAAGTTACATAGTTTCCATCCTGAAACTATGTAACAACGATAATTCTCTTTAGATGAACGGAGTAGCTTCCTTAATAATACAAGTAAAAAAACAAGACGCCTTTTAATGGGTAATCCCCTTTCATTTTATTTGCTCTATTATCGGCTTAAACAAATACTAATGAAACTAATGACAAGACCACCCTCCTCCATTTAGTTTTTTTAACAGGATATTTCTTTCACGTTCGCAATATCCTGTCGAGGTTTGTGCCCTGGCAATAATCTGTCTTATTCCGTTCTCCTTAAAATAGATAACTTGGCAGGGCAATTCGGCAGGAAATGCTTCATAGGTTGTTTTTATATATCGTGGCCTAGGCTCGTTATCGTGAACACACTTAATTTCACGAGTTTTACTAGTCCAACCCTCAACGGAAAAGATGTTGTTGATATTCGCTTCAATAAAGCAACCTTCACTCGCAGAATCGTTATACTTCGTCCATAAGTAAGCCTTGTTGTTGTGCTCAGCATAAGGTGAGCGATCTTCCCATTTTTGAGGAAAGACCCTATTTCCACGGTAAAATATTTTCACAATATTTTGACCGGGAGCACCATTACTATCTATATAACAATTTACCTGGTTGGCGTGAATAGCGAACTCTGTTGAGTTTTCAACTACATGCTTTGTTAGATATGTACCTGCATTTGCGCCACTCTGAAACAGATGAAACAAACCAATGCAGAAAATAAATAAGAATATAGATTTTCTGTTCATAGTTTACGACTCCAATTGATTATATCGAAACTGTTTAAAGGTCTTCAAAACCAAATCAGTATTTGTTATAACCACATAGTGCCTCGACATGAAACTCAGTTATACAATTAGCCATATACCTTGAGGGATACCAACACCCCGACCGTATGTCGTTTCGGCGTTTTTTTCAATAATTTTCTGTCGATTTGAGAAACATATTATTACAGAATCTGATTCGCCCTATTCCTCAGCCAGGTAACGGGCGGTGCTTCGAGTTCACTGCATGGTTGGTACCATTAGTAGCTCTCTTCACATTACCAATCATTGTGTTGACCCAACTAAGAAAAAAAGAATCCACCTACTCATGTTGCCAAATCCAGATATCTCCTTTTTCTCTTGGCTGTTACAGAGCTACATTAGTAAGGTCAATTGAAGACGATAGTAGAATTTTCAGACCTTGAACATGGCAAAATTAAAATAATGATCACCGGTGTATCCGGTGCATTATCTCGCTGAATTTCATCATATTAAACCTTCAGCTTCGCTGTTGGCTGATAAAATGTGGCTACGTGACACCAATTGGTCCCTTTGTCACGTTCCACGCGATAAAACTCTTTTCCAACCTCAGCGCACCGATTTGGAATAAACAGCGACTGTCCTCAATCGCACTCGATACTGCGATATATCCTTGCCAGGAAGTGTTTTTCTTCCGTTTCAATGAGTTTGTCGCACCGGAATCCATGAAAGCTGCAAATGGTGTGTAACAGTTCGAAATCCACATACAGCCAGCTGAAAGGGTCTGAGCGCATCCCCTTGTATATCATGACAAAATCAGTTTCTCCGCAATACCCTCCCTCCTCATCATAGACAGCTTCATCCTTTTTTAGGAATTTTACGGTCAAATCGGTTGAATCGGCAAACAGCTGTCCTCTCGGCGCAAGCAAGGTGTCCAGACTTTGGATAAAGAGATTCAGGCCATCCAGGGAGCCAGATATTCCTATCCCATTCATGAGCATGAGAACTGTATCATAACGAGAATTTCTCAGATCCAGGATATTACGGTGATACGACTTTTCGACTCCTCTTCTGCGCATTACCTCCACGCAGCCGGGGGAGATATCAATGGCATCGACATCCAGGCCTCTGGACTGCAAGACAAGGCTGTGGCAACCAGCTCCTGCACCGACATCGAGAATCCGTCCCCGGCAGGCTGCCAGGGCACATTTTTCGACGTCGTTCATTCTCTCGAATCCACGGAGCATGGTGGTTCCCTGCATGGTGGACATTTCAAGCGTCGAGGACCAAACATTAAGAAAAGCCCCTGAATCGCCGCTGCAAAAATCACTCAGCATTGTACCAAGCGGGTCTTTCTCTTTGTCCAATATACATTTTGCCATGTACCATTCCTTTCACGATCAGTGCTATATTCTGATGAAGTATAGAGAATATATACTGAAAAAAGACACGAAATAAAAGTCATGAAGGCACGTTGCACAACTGTATGACTTCAGACTATTTTTTTCCGCTATAATACTCATATATATATGAAGGCCCTAAAACCACAGAATTAAATATTTCATAGCCCGATACCAATATGCGGTGTGCT
>Ga0070728_10003272_pt1 | contig 18123 bp, 16 predicted proteins | sample tdDd471_FD_66723 | JGI IMG/M metagenome (GOLD analysis project Ga0070728, IMG submission 66723) | Marine sediment microbial communities from the Atlantic coast under amendment with organic carbon and nitrate - tdDd47.1 | ecosystem: Environmental > Aquatic > Marine > Coastal > Sediment | place... | reverse complement strand
CAACTTCCCACCATATATGACATTTTCATTACATTCTGAAAGCATAGTTCAATTGACTATCACCCCCAAACTGTGTTAAAAAGTATGGTTGATGGTCTTTCAGTAATTACAGGAGAGTATACCTCATGAAAAAATCATTGTTAACTGTGGCAACAGCGTGTTTGGTTCTGGCCTTTTCGGCATTCATGGTCACCGCCTGTGGTGATGGCTCCGATGATCCCGTTGATGGCGATGTCACCGATGGTGATGAAGATGTTCAGGATTCCACAGACAACACCGAAGATACCGATGATGTGGTGGATGGCGACGAGGACGTGGTTGCGGACGGCGACGAAGATTCCTCTGGTGATGTTATGACAGAGGTGCCGGTGGAAGACGGCTACCCGGCCGGGCCCTTTGGCTACAACGTCGGCGACACCATGAAAAACTTCACCCTGAAGGACTGCGACGGCAACGATATCAGCCTGAAGGATTACTTCCCCGACGCCAAGGCAGTGTTCATCAACCAGTCGGCGGGCTGGTGCAGTGTGTGCCGCAGCGAAGTCACCCGCATGGAAACCATGTATCAGGACTACAAAGAAGAAGGCCTGGTGATTCTGCAGCCCATGTACCAAAACGACAGTGGTGCTGCTGCCAATGCCACCTTCTGCAAATCCTGGCGCGATCAGTACAGCCTTACCTTCCCGGTGCTGGTGGATGACAAAAACTACTTCGGTCCCTATCACCCCAACTTTGCCACCGGACAAATGGCTACCCCGCTGAACATGATTCTTGATGCAAACATGCGCATCGTGTATGTGGTTGAAGGCCTGATGCCCCAGTCTTTGGAAGGCATGGTCTGCTCCCAGCTTGGTCGCACAGACTGCTTTGAATAATACGGTTCGGAAAGAGAATTAGCCATGAAAAATTATATTCTGGTTACTGCAGGTGTGACCGTCGCACTGATGGTTGTCTCCCTGTTCGGCTGTGCCACCACATCCGGCACATCCAAAAGCACCGGCGCTGCCCACGCCATTACCCCGGGGCAAACCGTCAGCTTCACCCTGCCGGACGCATCGGGTAACGATGTACGGCTGGCGGACGCCAAGGGCAGCGTTGTGCTGGTGAGCTTCTGGGCAAGCTGGTGCACCCCCTGTAAAGAAGAAATCCCCCTGTTGCAGGAATTGCAGGACCGCTACGGCGATCAGGGACTGAAAGTGCTGCTGGTGAATGTGGATACGCCGGATAAAATGTCCGAAGCAAAAGCCTACATTAAATCTCTGGGCATCAGCATGACCCCGCTGTTTGACCCGGATTCCTCCACTACCGGCTTCCTTAACCCGGATAACGATCTGCCCTTCTCCCTGATGGTTGACCGCCAGGGACGGGAAATCTACCGCCACCACGGCTTTGCCCCGGGTGATGAGGCGGATATCGAGGAAATCGCCAAGCAGGCACTTTCCATATAAACATGAACAGCGCGGCCCTTTGGGGCCGCGTTTGGCATTGATACCCCACAGAAAGGTATGCTCCCCATGACCCGCGGTATCCGCTCTGTGACCCGGCACATTCTGTTTGTTGTACTGCTGACCCTGTGTTCCTCCAGCGTCTTTGCGGCGTCCCTTGGCGACGGCATGAGCCTGACGGTGGAAAACCGTCTGCGCTTTGAATACTTCAAAGACTACGATTTCAATCAGATCCAGCTGGACAAAGATGATTTTCAGTACTGGTTCAACAGCACCCGTCTGCGGTTTAACTCAAAGCAGTGGGTTGCCTATGCCCAGTATGATCTGCGGGGCTTTTCCGATCCCCTGGAAGTAAAATTTCTGGATACGGAACTGGGGATTCCCAACCGTACCGTGAGCCAGCAGGACTTTTTCAACATCGAGAAACTCTACGTTGCCCGCCGGGGCGACAAGATGGAACTGCGGCTCGGCGATTTTTACATCACTCTGAACCGTGGCCTGATGCTGAGCTTCCGCAAAGAAGACGATTACAACTTTGACCGCAGCCTTCGTGGTATTTTATTCAAAGGCGGCTACGGAGCTTTTGGAGCCACCGCCTTTGGCGGCACCACAAATATTTTGAACATAGATCCTTCCACCTACCGCTACCGCAGCGATCCCAACGATCTGGTGGCTGGCGCAGAAGTCCGGGTGGAGCCTTTTAAGGGGCTGGCCCTGGCGGTCAACGGCACCGGAATTCAGTACGGGTTGATGCTGGACCGCGACGAAGCGGGCTTTTTGAAGAACGACCAAACCATGATGTTTGGCGGTTCCGCCGCAGCCGCCGGACTGATACCCCATCTGGATATCTACCTCACTGCCTCGGGTATCTGGCGCAATGAGTTCGTAGAAGACATTGAAAAGGACAACCTTGCCCGCAAGCCTATGGATCAGGACGGCTGGGGCTTTTACGGTTCCATTATCTTTACCTGGCAGCCAATCACCGTGCTGGTGGAAGGCAAGAACTACGAAAACTTCAGGGTGGTGCGGGAACGCAGCCCCCTGGCATTGAACTATTACGATCATGAAGCGGGCTATCCCAAACCCCGGCAACAACCCGAAGACCAGAGTTATGCCGAGGATATATGGTATAACTACGCCCCCACCCTGCTGCCGGTTGATGTTGAACTACAGAACAACCAGGACGCCCGGGGCGCACGGGTAAAAATTTCCGGCCGCATCAAACCCGCTGGGCTGCTGTTGTTTGCCGATGGCGTCTGGCAGCAAACCGCAGGCATCAGCGGCGAACCCGGCGGCGAATTCTCCCACACCGAGCGTCATCTGTACGCGGGTCTCGAATGGAGTTTCCGCGGGCATCGGGCCCAGCTTGAGGGCGGATACTGGGACGACAAGTACGAAAACGAAAATACCGGCGAAGAACTGACCCAGATCAAAGTCTACCGGCTGCGGGTCCTGGGCAAATTTCATCTTCCCTACCGCATGGGTATTGAGGCCGACATGAAATGGCGGCGCAAGCACGAGGGCGAAGACGCCTTTGTGGACGAAATCGACAGCGCCCTGACTTTGCACCTGCCAATGAATTTCAAGGTATCCTATCTATACAGCGCGGAATTGTATGGCGGAAACGAAGGCAGCGGCGTGGAGGAAGAACAAAAGCACTACAATGCAGGCGTGATTTCTTACAGCTATCGCAACTGGGTGAAAGTCGCGCTTTTGGGTGGCAAGCTGCGGGGCGGCTACAAGTGCTTTGGCGGCGCCTGCCGCAAGTTCCCCGACTTTACCGGTTTTCGGCTGGATTTGACCCTCAAATATTAGCCACAACGCATCGACTGCGCCTCAGAGGAATCATTACCCGCCAAAGGCCCCCAAAGCAGCTACAGGCCTGTTTTTAGCTCTTTTGGAGCCATGCACGGGACGGCCTCTGCCGTAATTTTCCGCATCCATATCAAAAGCGCCGCAACCATGCTTGACATGACCACAGGGGCGGCGGTAAAGTAATTAATATTACCGAATATATTTTTTATGCTGTTGCGTATATCCCACACTGGAGGAACCCCATGAAGCGGACATTATGGTGCATGTGGCCTATGGGTGTATTGTTCGTATTGATCCTGCTGCCAGCCTGCGGCAGCCCCACCAATCAGGATATGGATACCTGGGGGAGTGATCCCGCCGGGGGAACCCGACTGGTAAAAACCCTTACCGATGACGGCGAAAAAAACGAAGTCCGGGCCTATGCCCTTACCACCCTGGTCAAAAGCATGAAAGTGGCCGCCCTTAAGGACGGATTAAAAAAAATATCCGCTCCCCAGCTTGAGGCCGTGGCCACCACAGCGGCGCCATCGCTAAAGGCACTGCTTACCGGCAGCGCAGAACAGCAAGCAACCGTCAAGGACGCCCTGTTTCTCATTGCCGAATCCAAGGACTCCCCGGCGGTGCGGGCCGCATTAAAAGACTCGCTTCTGGCATGGTATGGCACCGATTTCCCGGCCCGGGCATCCCTTGGACGCTATGACTGGTCGCTGGTAACCGCCATGTATGGCCCCGAAGCCGCTCCGGTGCTGCTGAAAGCTCTTTTCAAATCACTGCTCATTGTCAAGCATCCGCCCTATATGAAAAAACTGGTGGAAGCCATTGTCAAACTGGACAACAAAGAGCTTACCCAAAAAGCCCAAAAGCTGCTTAGCCAGCGGATCGAAAAGGAATTTGCCCCGGACAAGGACGGCAACAAAGGCGGCGTATCCGAAGCCACGGTAAAACTGAGCTATAAACTCAAGGGACCGGACCTCTACAAAGTGCTGAACACCTACATGGTCATGGGCGAAACAATTGACGCCAACGCCCGGCTGGCCATGGTGGAAAGCCTGTCAAAGGACACAATCCCCAACCCCGACAGCGCTGCTCCCTGCCTGAGCCTGCTGAAAGACAGAAGCGAATTCCGGGAAATCCGGCTGATAGCCCTTTCCATCCTGAAAAAAATCGCGACAAAAAAACAACTGTCCGCTATTTTAAAATTTGCCACCGCCGAACAATACATTTTCCTTGGCGGCGTCATGGAAACCATGATAAATCGCGGCGGGCCGGTATGGATCGGAAACTTTTTCAAGGCGGTCCCGTCCATTCCGGATCTGGGGCAGTCTGATTACAATGACATGGGCGATATGTTCGAGCGGCCTCCAAACAAAGAAGGTCTTGAAACCTATCTGATTTCTGTGGCCACCGGTAAAAAATACAAAGCCTGGCAGCGGGGAGTTGCACTCAACGGCCTGAAAAAAATTGGCGGCAATGATACGGTCAAAGGCTTGCAAAAGCTGACCAAAGAAGGCACAATGCCTCCGGGCAGCAAGTATTCTGTGGGCGAAATGGCCCAAAAAGCGGTTGCTGCCAGTGGAAAACGAAACAAGAAATAAAAAAAACGGATAAATGCTTGACAGGGTCTGCAAAATGAGTATAACCACTTCTCGGTTGCGAACGATACTGATTGCTCTTTGCATGTTAATACTGACTACACTGGTTACCTCTCCTGCAGACGCTGCTAAAGGTCCCGTGGATATGGGAGTCACCATGCCGAAAGAGGCTGTCGCCATTGAGGGACAACCCCACCGGTACAGAGTCGGCGCAAAATTTCAGAAAACCCTTCGGTATTTCAGACGATATTTTGCCCGTCAGGGTGGCGCACGAATCTACCCCGCAGTCGTTGATCGGCGCATCACGGCTTGGCATATTGCCAACACCAAAGATGACCGCAAATGGGAAGGCATAAACATCAGTCTGGTTCGCGGAAGGGTTGAAATCTACATCATCCCCCGCACCACGGAGAAGAAACCAGTCAGTTAACCTGTTCGGGGATCGTCTAATGGCAGGACAGCGGGCTCTGAATCCGCCAGTCTAGGTTCGAATCCTAGTCCCCGAACCATTTTTTTTCATGGTATGGCCCCATCGTCTAGTGGTTAGGACAGCGGGCTCTCAATCCGCAAGCGGGGGTTCAATTCCCCCTGGGGTCGCCATTCTTTCTGATGTACCACGACTGCACCGACGGTGCGGTCGTTTTTTTATGCCCTTTCGCTCATGAAACCCCGATTTTCCTGTTAAGATATCATTGCAAATTCGCCATTTCGTGCTTTACAGTTTCCTGCCCTGATGCTATATTTTACTGATAAATATTGAGGGAAGTTGTATGAAAAAATACCTCATTCAACGCGCATGGTATATGCGCTTGATGCACATCATGACCATTATGGTCATCTGGGGCATGACAGGCATGGTCTATGCCGCCGAACAGAATACGGCGGATACCTCTGCAACGCCCGGGGATACCGGACAGGAATCGGTGTCTGACGATGCAATGAATGAGTTTTTGATTGACGATGAGGATATCGAGGTGGATGACAGCCTTGAATCCGAAGAATGGGAACCCGAGCCACCCTCCACTCCCCCTGAATATACCTTTGAGCTTGACCGGATTATCGGCATGGCCCTGAAAAACAGCTGCGAGCTGAAGGCCGGTACCTTTGATATCGCCATATCCGAAACACAGGTCAAACAGGCCTGGGGCCTGTGGCTGCCAAAGATCAGCCTCACGGCGTACATAGCGCCGGCCCCTTCGTACTCCAAACCGCCCTCCTCCTCGCTGGGAGACTTTTTGGACTATAACCCGGACCGCTGGAACTGGGACAGCTATATCTTCCGCACCTCCATCGGTGGCTTGCTGCCGGTGTACACCTTTGGCCGCATTACCGCAGCCATGCGGCTGGCAGACCTGGGAGTGGAAGCGTCACAGGTACAGCAGCTAAAAACCCGATCCGAAGTCATTTATCAGGCAAAAAAGGCATATTACTCGCTACAGCTTATCAACAAGCTCGTCACCATTCTGGAAGAGGGCCTGGATGTGGCAAAGTCTTCACACAAAACCCTGAAGGGTATGCTGGAGGACAACTCAGAATCTGTGAGCAATGTTGATCTCTACAAGCTTAACGTGGTTATCGGCGAGTTAAAAACCCGACTGCGCTCATATGAGAAAAAACGGGAACTGCTCATGGTCTCGGTTCGGGGTCTTGTGGGCCTGCCACCCAATGCCCCCCTGTATCTTTCCGCTCCCCAGTTGCGGGCTGAAACCTTTGATCATCAACGCTACGAGACCTATCTTGATTACACCTTCAGCCGCCGCCCCGATGCCAGGCTTCTTGACCTGGGCCGAAAAGCATTTGAGCTGAAAAAGGATCTGGCCACGTCATCGCTGCTGCCAAATCTTTTTATCGCCGGCTATTTCACATACGCCACAACCCCTAATGCATACGACCCTTCCAATCCGTATTTTTCCGACGGCTGGAACTCGTTGTATGCGGCGGGCTTTTTAGGCCTGCAGTGGGAATTCGACCCCGTGGTGCAAACGGCGCAATACCGGCGAGCCACCCTTGAACAGCAACAGTTTGAGGAAACCCGTTCCTATGCCCGGCTTGGCATTACTCTGCAGATTCGCCAATCCTACGAGAATGTTCTGCAAAAAGAAACCGCCACAGATATTCACAAAACAAGCCTCAAAGCAGGTAAAAGCTGGCTTTTGGCACAAACAATGAACTACAGTATCGGCCTTGCTTCCACCAAGGATATCATCAATGCAATCAGCGGATACGCCAAAACCCAGATTCAATATTATCAGGCTTTATATGAATTCAATGCAGCTGTTGCCCGGCTGGATCACCTTGTTGGAAAAAATGCCGACTCCTCCAGGCAATACACAGTGCATACGAAGTCCTCGTACACAGATCAGATAAAGGAGTCCAAACGATGAAGCAGTATACAACAGTAGGGTTAACCGGACGGTTCGGAATCATCCTGCTTCTCGCGCTTGCCCTGAGCTTCGGGTCTACCGCAATGGCCAAAGACTCTGGCAAAAAAGTTTCAAAGGCCAGCAAAAAGCCTCTGATTATGCTCAAAAAGACCGAAAAACGCGTGCGCCGCATGCTGGCCAAACCCACCAAGGCCAACACCAAGCGGCATGAGGCCAAAAAGCAGGCCCTGAAAAAAGTTATCAATAAACTCTTCGATTTTGAAGAATTGGGACGCCACTCCCTGGGCGATCACTGGAAAGACCGCACACCCAAAGAACAAAAAGAGTTCATCGGTCTGCTGCGGGCGCTTATCGAAAAAAATTACCTGATGCGCATTTCCGAGCAAACCCGCTACAAGGCCAAATTCGTTGGCTTTGAAAACGACGGAGAAAACGCCCGGGTCACCGTCAAGGTAAAAAGCGGCAATTATGAACTGAACTTCACCTTTGCCATGTACGCTCATCCCAAAGGCGGCTGGTTCATTTACGATATGATCATCGACGACGTATCCCTCATAGAAAACTACCAGACAGAATTCAACAAGATCATCAAGAAAAAAGGTTTTAACGAACTGCTGGGCAAAATGCGGGAAAAACTGGACGAGGATTGATTGTTGTCTCGCCCCCGCTGAACACGGGAGGCCTCTGAAATCATGACCTGGGGATCTATCGGTCGGTTTGAAGTGCTGGGCAGACTTGCCAGTGGCGGTATGGGCGATGTCCTTCGGGTTCGGGACCCCCAACGCCCAGGCGAACAGGACCTTCTGCTGAAATACATGCACCCCCATCTGCGGGATATTCCCGAATTCATGGAGCTTTTCGAGCGGGAGGGAGAACTCGTCACCCGTTTGTCCCACCCCAACATTGTCAAAGCCTTTGAATACGGCACCGCCGACGATGCTCCCTATATACTTCTGCGCTACCATCCCGGTGTGGATGCCAAGCGCCTGGCGGCACATTACAACGGTCCCTGGCCCCGGGAAGGTGCAGCAGTGCTTCTGGCTGATATCGCATCGGCTTTATCGTATATTCATCAGGCGCAAGACGATGACGGCACTCCCCTGCATATTATCCACCGCGATGTGAACCCTCATAACATCATTGTGGGCCCCGACGGTATTTCGCTGCTCTGCGATTTCGGGGTCGCCAAATCCGTGCTTTCCCGCCTGGAGACCCGCCCTGGCGTGTACCGGGGAAAATTCGCATACATGGCGCCGGAGCATCTGCGGGGCGAACCCTGTGACGCCCGCAGCGATATTTTCAGCCTTGGTGTGGTGGCATTCGAACTCTTTACCGGAGAGCGACTGCTGGAACAACGCACCGTGGAAGATCTGTTTTCCCCGGACAAAGAAACACTGCGCCGCATCAAAGAACATCCGGGCTTAAATGGTGAGATACGTTCCATACTGGAAGGCACACTACAGGATCCCCCCCGGGACCGGCGCTTTTCTGCCGCAGACCTTGCGGAACGATTCAACGCCCTTGCACAACCGGAAACCGATGCGCGCAACAATCTTGGCGCATCCGTCAAAGCGGTACTCTCCTCCCCCGTACAATTTTAAAGGGATTGCATCGAAGGGGATGTAACGGTGAGAATTTTCCACTGCTGCAAATGCCAGATAATATTGGCCAGCACGATGTTGCGGGTTTCATCTCCGCAGATAAGCTCTATGCGGGTATTTTTCAGACGCAAAAGTCCAAAGACCGTATGTTCATCCCCTGCCGGGATAGGGGCATAGGCACCGGCAACCACCCGATCCACCGTGCAGCCACTAACCGCCACAGAATCAAGCAACTCATTGAAATCCGCCGAAAGGGTACGATCATAAGCAAATATGGTATCCGAAAGGTCGCTGCCGGTATAATCAAAAAGCTCTATGATATCGCCATTGGACAAAAAATTATCGAACAATGGCTGGTAGGTTTGCTGTTGAAGGGCTTCCAGCACATGGCTTCCCAGAGCATCCAGCTGAGGCTCCACGAACTGAGCATCCTGCGGCCACCAGCAAACACCGATAATACAGGTCCTGGGCTCGGCGCAATCCGCGTCATCATCACATCCGGACCCGGAAGGCGATTCTACTGCGCACCCCATTGGAAATATGCATAAAAACAACAAGAACAGGGGCACAAGCCATGCAGGCCCTTTGACCCGACTCATGTTATGGCTAACCCCGTCAAATGCCATCAGAATGGAGTTGTGCCCGCGCAACTGCGATCAAGCCAGTCAATGAGAACATCCCGGCATTCGATAGGTTTCTCATCGGGTTCAGCTGCCCAGTATTCCCTGATATGTTTGATATTGTATGGCCATTCGGGATGCTCCCGGGCAGGGTCCCATGAACGGTTATCGTAGTTCATGCTGACCGACACCATTGCTGTGCAGTACAATGACCCCTGCGGCGTTTTAAAGGCCGTGCAATAGTTCAGATCTTTCTGGAACCATGCTGTACAGATGTTGTAAACCCCTTCATCCTTCCCCTTGTAGGATGCACATTTTTCAGCAGAGCCTGTGGCAATGACTTCCAGGGCGTCCGCCAGCATAATACTGATGGTGATATCGGAAAATTCCCGCAGTTTTTTGACCACCTTCATGGCATTGGGGGGATCGCTCAGGTATTTCCCCAGATACTCCACCATCAAATATTCCACCATGCATTCGCCATAGAAATTGTCATTGACTTCACGAATCATTGTGCATGGAGCAGGATCATGCTGTTCAATGGCTTCACAGGCGGCGTAGTAGGCAAAACCCCGGGATAAGCGGTAATACTTTCCCCAGCGGCTTTCAGAGAACTTTTCGATAAACCGCTGGGTGATTTTTTCCTGCATCAGGGCTGCACGCAACTGCCCGCAATCTTCTTTTAGGGATGGCGGCAGCTGAACATTGCGCCCCATCATGGTACTGGAGGGCGTATCGATCTGGGTTGGGGCCGGAGCCATGGGAGTATTGGGGACTGCCAATGCATCCGGTGCCGGAGGAGCGCCAAAGGGGTTGGGCATGTTGGCGATTTCTCCGGGATCCGGTTTTTTGTCCGGCAGCTTGATATTCAGTTTTGCCAGGGGGTCGTTGGGATCGGCCACAGTTTTGTTATCTGTAGGCCACAGCAGGATGGCAGTCGCCACCACTATCGCCACCAGCAATACGGCAATACCAGCTTTTTTCACGGTCACCTCAATAGGGCAAGCCACTGGTGCAGAGTTTGTCCAGCCAGTCCAGGGCTCCCTGGTTGCAGGCAGGAAGCTGCTCTTTACCCGGTTGCAAATCGAAATATTTTAGCATGTTCCGCAGCGGCAATGACCATTCCGGATGCACGGCGGCGGCATCCCAGGTTTTATCATTGCCGTGAGCCGCCGTATCCATGGAAAAGGCACAATAGTATTTTGCCCGGGCAGTGGGCAACTGCTGGCAATAGGATGCATCGCTTTTGACAAGAGCCATACAGGCAAGCCGTACGCCATCATCGGAACTTTTCGCGCATCCTTCGGCAGTACCATCGGCTGCAACTTTAAGAATGGCGGGGATATACTTTACCAAAAAGGTATCGGTACGGCCAAAACGGGCATTTTCCTTTGCCAGTGCAGCGATAATCCCTTTGGGATCATCTTTTACAATACCGCCACGTCGGGCCAGATATTCCGCAAGTTGCCATTCGTCAATGCATTCGTTGAACAGCTCGGGATGTATGTCCTTAAGGGGCAAGCAACCATTGGGTGAGCGGCTCTGAAAGGCTTCGCACACAAACACCGGCTCAAGCACCCGGGCAACATCCATGTAGCGCCCCATCTCGCTGCGGATAAACTTCTGCATCCAGACACTGTTCCAGCTGGCGGACTTCAGATCCGCCTCAAGCGCCGGACAATGCTTTTTGAAATCGGCGGGCAATTCCGTTCGCAGAAGCTCCCCCTCCTTGTAATCCTCTGCCACCAGGGGACGCTGGGCCGAGGGAAACGTCCCGGTATCCTCAACCGGCAGCACGTTTTTGGCTACAGAGGGCTTGGGGGCATCTGGCTTTGGCGGCAGAGGCACGGTCTTCTGCGGAGTGGCTGGGGCCGGTGAAACGGCCTCGCTATCTTCGCTCTGTTGCGGCAAAAGCACTATAATGAGTGCTGCCAGCACCGCGATACCAATTACTGCAGCCAACGCCTTTTTCATGGAATTGTCTTAATCCTTCAGTGTGGGTAAAAACGTCCGAAGGCCTGCCAGAGCCACATCAATGGCCTTTTGCTCTGTTTCCGCAATTTTATCACGATGAGGAGCTTCGCCGCCGACACGGTGGGCAATGGCGCCGCACACGCATCCGCTGCGCACTCCGGAGGCCCGGGCGATGGTAAACAGGGCACCGGCTTCCATTTCGTAATTCAGCACATTTAGATTCTGCCAGTCTTCCAGAGTCCCCTGCATGTGGCGGGGAACATACCCGGCGGCATTGTCGTAACGCTCCTGCCCGGCATAGAAGGTGGCGGAACTTGCGGTAACGCCCGAGGCCCATTGGGCCCCTGCAGTTTTAGCACCTTCAATAAGGTTATAGGTCAGCGCCACATCTGCGGCGGCAGGGTACTCTTTTGGCGCGTAATGGTCGGATGAACCATCCAGGCGTACAGCGGCTTCGCTGATAATTACGGTGCCCACGGGAATCTCCGGCTGGATGGAGCCGGTGGTGCCAACCCGCAGCAGCACATCAATGCCAAGCATCATGAGTTCCTGAATCACGATCTCGGTGGAGGGGCCACCCATACCGGTTGACTGCACCACTACGGGAAATTCCCCGAGGTATCCCAGCCAGCCCTCAAGGCCACGATGCTGAGCCAGCCTGACGGGGTTTTCCAGTTGGGAAGCAATGGCCGCGGCCCGCTCCGGGGAACCCGGTACAATGGCGCAACGGGCACCCTTGATGGCAGCCTTTGAAAGCTCTATGTGATACATCACATAGTCGGGATCTTCGACAATACGCACGCGGTTCATCGTTCCTCCCGGGGAACCCAGGCAGGAATTTCATCGCGGTATACCAGCACACGGCGGCAGCTGGGGCACTGATGCAGGGAATCGCCCTTCAGCAGTTCATTGAACATCTGGGGAGGAAGCTTCATGAAGCATGCTGTGCATGACCCATTCTGCGCAAAGGAAATTGCCATGCCGTTGTTGACGGTTTCCGCCACCCGGATGTAATAATCCAGAAGGTTATCCTTAATATCAACTTCAATCACATCGCGACGGTCATACAGGCTGTCGAGATCTTTATCGATGCGATTGGCCACTGCCTCGGCTTCGCCTTGCAGCTGGGCAATTTCTGCGTCCAGTGCTGCAAGTTCTTTATCGACTTTGTCGATGTTGCCGTTCATGGCGGTGATGGCATCCTCGGCGTCCTTGACTTTCGCCTCATGAGCCTTGACTTCCTGCTCCAGACCGTCAAGCTCTTTAATGTAGAGCTCGTATTCTTTCTGGTTGGAAACCTGAGCTTCCTTGTTGGTCAGATTCCGCATACGAATTCTGTCCAGATCCAGTTCGCGGGCTCTTTCGTTTCGCTCTTCCTGCAGGGGAAGCAGCTCGGCTTCCAGCTTGCGCTTTTGCTCCATCATCTCGGCACGATCATGGTTCATGTCTTCAATGCGCTGTGGAATTTCGAACTTTTCATTCTCCAGTTCATAGATCTGGATATCAAGCTTCTGCAATTCTTCCAGCAATGCAAGTTGCTTTTTCAAGGCTCCCTCCTTACTGCTGTGGTGTGATCAGATGAAAGAATACGAAAGGTGTGGTTTTGTGGTTTGAAAATCCTCTGCTCCCGATGATTTTGGTAGCAGGGATAAATTGTCATGTGGCCGGCACCCTCCACTGTGTTGTCAGCAGTTTGGGGCCGGAAGTATACAGCGGCTCGGAAATTTCTCCGTTGCCTGCTTTCCGCGGTGCGACGTCCAGCGTCGCTGAAGTATGGTACAGGGTAAAGATCATACGCTCTCTGAATACCATAAGTTATCAAATGGTGGGCCCACCAGGGGTCGAACCTGGGACCATCCGGTTATGAGCCGGAAGCTCTACCACTGAGCTATAGGCCCATCAGTAGATTACACATTATGGCCAGTTTGAAATAAAAGGCAAGTTAATTTTAAGGGTACAATCCTGTAAATTGCCGCAACCCCGGTGATTGCAATGGGTTGTCGGTGATAAAAAAAGCCTCCCCCAAACGGGGGAGGCTTTTAATGGCTCTTTTAGACCTTAGTTCTTGACGGTAATGGTCAAGCCAGCGGTCAGGTAGTTGAGCTGGTTCAGGTTGTCAGCGGTGAAGCCGATCAGACCTTCATAGTCCAGGTCGCCGGACAGATCGATGGAGCTGATGAATGCACTGCTCTCTTTGTCGATCATGCGGTCCATCATGCCATCGGGCACTGCAGGCAGAACTGCGGTGTAGCCAACGGGCATGTACACGGACCATTTGCCACCTTCGTCCAGCAGTACGCGGGCCAGGTCACCGGCAGATGCGGCGCCCTGCATATCGAAGGAGCGGTTCGGCATGTCCAGTGTCGCGGTCAGGAAGGAGGGGAATGCTTCCATGGTCACGGTGGCCGGGGCATCGGCGAAGGTTTTGATTGCCAGGGAGACGTTGATGTCACCTTCGGCTTCGGAGGCGATCAGGCCTTCGACGTCCACGGCTGCGGTCAGCAGGAAGTAGTCGTAGCCGGTCACACCACTGTGCTGCAGGGCGTAGTTCATGGTCACTTCGCCATTGTCGCCCAGTTTACCATCGAAGTTACCTTCGGCATCTTCGTCGAGGGACAGGGTCAGACCCAGAGGAACGATACCAACGCCGGTCACGTCGGCGGCCATGATGGCGATGCCACCAGCGCCATTGCCCATACCTTCAGGCAGAGCCTGGAAGTTAATGGTGGTCTGGCCGTTCAGGGGCTGGTTCAGGGCAAGGTCGCTACCAAGGTCTTCAAACTTGCTGAAGTCGCAAACCAGTTCGGTGGTGTCTTCGTTGCCGTTGATGTCATCGGTGTCGGCGACTTTGTCGAACAGTTCGACGTTCAGGCCGGGTTTCAGGCCATGATAGAAGGTGTCGAAGAAGGGCATGACTTCGGACACGACTTTACCGATTTCGATGTCGGCAATGTCGGAGCCGTTCATGGCGTTGGTCACGATGCTGATAAGGTCGGACAGGGGAATGTAACCACCGAAGGACCATGCAACAGCTGCGCCCTCGGGACCGGTGGCTTTGAAGCCCTGCATAACCGGGGTCTTGCTGATGAACAGCTCGATGCCGGAAGGCAGTGCAACGTCTTCATCCACAACGCTACCCAGTTTGATATGGGTCATGATCATTTCGCCAAGAAGGCTCATGAAGTCGATGTCCAGCAGGTTACCGGAGATCTGCATGGTGGTGATGGCGAGGCGGATTTCCTCTTTAAGGGCTTCGGGGATCTTGGTGAAGTCGACTTCGCCTTTGATACCACCGCACTTGGTGGCGTCGGGAATCGGCTCCAGGGGAAGGAAGATGTCGTCAATGTTCACCTGGAACACGGACATATAGACATAGTCTTCATGGAAGGCGTGCACGTCGAAGGCCTCGGCGGGCATATCGAGTTCGGCAACACCATTGGCATCGGATTCCACGGTTTCATCGCCGATGACAACTTTGACGCCCTGCAGGAAGGCACCGTTTTTGATGTCGGCTACGATAACGCGAACTTTGTCGGCAGTCACATCACCAAAGTTGCTGAATGCAACTTCGCAGCTGGCTTCGCCCACAGTGGCGGTAATGGTAGCAGCACCGGTATCGGCTCCACCGGTCACAACACCAGCAGCCACGGACACGGTGGTTTCTGCATCGGAGGCCCAGGTGTAACCACTCAGGTCCACGGGAACAACAGCGCCGCCCTGGTTATAGGCGATGGCGCTCAGGGTAACTTCGAGGCCACTGCGCAGCAGGTTGGTGCTGGCGTTCAGCACGCAGCTGTCAACGTCACCAACAGGAATCTGTTCGCAGCAGGAACCACCGTCACATACATAACCAGTGGCACAGTCAGCGCTGGCAACGCATTTGGCCGGATAGCACAGGCCGTCGTCACCACAGGCGATGGCAGCAGCCATACCGGTACCGCAAGTAGCAGTCACTTCACCGCAATCGGCGTCGGTTTCACATTCAATGTCTTTGCAGATCAGGGCAAAATTGTCACAAGCCTGACCGTCGGGGCAGAAGCTGTCGTCGGTGCAGGGCAGCGGGCCGGTGTTATCATCGACATCGCCGTCTTCGTCGCCGTCGGGTGTGTCGCCGTCTTCGTCACCATCGGGGGTGTCGCCGTCGGTCACATCGCCGTCAGTGGTTTCTCCATCATCACCACCACAACCGATGCCGCTAAACGCCATCAGTGCAGCCGCGAAAAGAAGAAAGAGAATAGTACGTTTCTTCATCTGGTAATCCTCCTGTTTCAGGTTACAAAATACAGTTCCGTTTACAATTATGTTTCGGAAAAAGGTTCGTCTTACCTTGTGTGTCAGAATAAGTATCTTTCGATGATAGTACCCGAACCCCTATATTCTTGTCAAGAACATAGATGGTAAAATCTGGTTTTACCCTCGGGAGCGTCCACCCAAAGACGGCATGAAATCACCACCCATAACCCGGGCGCGGGCACGATTGATGCGCCGCGACTGCATCAGGCGCTTTCTGCGGTCGGCGCGCTTTTCGATTTCCTCGTCCTGATCCAACTCAATCACTTCAATCTCTGCTTCAGGATCAATTTCCGGCAGCGCGGACAGATAGCTCTGATACTCGTTGAAATTGGCGCGGCCATCGCGGATGGCGTTGCGAACAACACGCTTATCAAACGAATCTACAACAAAGGGGTGTTTATCAATCACGATTTCCTCCATAATTTGAGATGCCCAAGTTTAATGAAGTAACACCGTATGTCAAGATATATGATCGGCATGCACATATATATTATTGACTGGAGCATTGTTTACTACATATAATTTCCGAAAAATTGTCCTGCTCCATCGCGGATAACAAATTTTATTGACCCCGCGCCCGAAGAATGTATAGAATGTACAACACAAATCAGGCACGGTAAGGAGAAAGCACAATGATCGTATGCCTCAATTGCGGCAAGCTGAATCCCGAAGGCTTCAACTATTGCCTGGAGTGCGGCGCAGAAATACAGCCCGAACAGGCCCAGGCTTCCGAATCCGGTATTCTGGCAGGCTTAAGCGCAGACTCTCCCGAAATTCAGGAACTGAAAAACGAAGTGTCCGCCGAACAGGGCGCCAGCGGTTCTCCGGCCAGCTCCGTGGCCATTGAATTGCAACCGGAAGCCACAGAAGACATGGCCATGCACAATGCGCCTACAGCAAAAATCGACCCCGGCATGGACCTTGAAGAACAGGCATCCGTTGTTCTTGAGCCCATCGAGGACGAGCCGGAGGAAATCCCTGTACAGGTAACCCTGGAGGGCAATCCCGAAACCGTGGCTGAAAGCGCCCCGACAACATGCCAAAACTGTGGTGCTGCCATGCGCACCAATGATCGTTTCTGCGGCAGTTGCGGTGCAGCGTATGGAAAACGTTCAACCCCCACCGAGGCCAAGACCATGTTTATGGCCTCCCAGGAACAACAGGAGACGGTAAAACCCATGGGACGGCTGATTTCCCTTGATCCATCCGGCAGCGAAGGCCTGGTTTACAACCTTATGGAAACCACGGTGCTTGGTCGTGAAGATTGCGACATTACCATTACCGATGATCCCTTCATCAGCCCGCGTCATTGCACCTTTACCTTCAGCGAAGGCAACCTGAGTATTCAGGACAACGACTCCCTCAATGGTGTCTATGTAAAAATCCACGGCGAGGTTCCCTTGCAGTCCGGCAGTGTTTTCCGGGTTGGTCAACAGGCACTTATGTATGTCGCCCCCCGGGATTTCGAAAAAATCGCCACCGACAGCCCCGAAGACGGCACGGTATACTGGGGAGCTCCCCGTGAGAATATCTGGGGCAAGCTGGTTCGCATCACCAACACCGGCGGCATGGCGGAACATTATCTGCTGCACGGTCCCTTCCTTACCATGGGACGCGAACGCGGCGATATTGTGTTTTCCACCGATGCATTTGTCAGCGGCACCCACGCCCGGGTATCCCTGAGCCATGACAAAGTCATTCTGGCGGACCTGAATTCCTCCAACGGCACCTATATCAAAATTACCGGCAGCACTCCATTGCCGGTGAACTCCATCGTGCTTACGGGCCGCAAGCTCTTCCGGATCGAATACTGATCCACCAACAACAGCCAATAAAAAACGCCCGGTGCATACTGCATCGGGCGTTTTGCTTTTCCATTCAGTTCGCAATGACTAGTCCTGGTCTTTCAGACCATGCTCCACTCCTTCAAACCAGCGGCGGAATTTCTTTTCCGTACCATTGGCGGCAGACCACAACATCTGGCGACACAAACCCCGGAACAACGCAACTTCGCCATTGGCGAGTTTCGCCCGGTTCAGTATCCGACGGATATCCAGCATAAAATATTCCGAGTTGCCCGCAGAAAAATACTCGATGGCGTGCAGCGCCCGCTCCAGATGGTCGAACATGCCTTCCATGGTTTTACGGTCAGCGTACTGGGGAGCTTTGCGGGCATTGTCTTCATCAAGATGATCGATCAACCCGCTGTAAAATTCGTAAGCCAAAACCATCACCGCCTGTGACAGGTTTAACGAACTCATAAGCCGTGAGGTGGGAATCCGCACCAAATGGGTACAGAGATGTATATCTTCGTTCACCAGACCGCGGTCTTCGGGGCCGAACACAATGGCCATGCGGTTGGGTGCGAGATCCGGGATAAACTCAGTGGCGATATCCCG
>Ga0070728_10003269_pt1 | contig 18139 bp, 15 predicted proteins | sample tdDd471_FD_66723 | JGI IMG/M metagenome (GOLD analysis project Ga0070728, IMG submission 66723) | Marine sediment microbial communities from the Atlantic coast under amendment with organic carbon and nitrate - tdDd47.1 | ecosystem: Environmental > Aquatic > Marine > Coastal > Sediment | place... | reverse complement strand
CATAAGTGTTTAATAATAGTGACTTATGCGCCTAGTACTTGTGTCAATATGCTGCTTCTTTTGGTCGTATGGACTGCTTGCCCAAGAGCAAGATGAATTACAGTCACTGTCGATAAAAGAGCTGATGAATATTCCTCTAGACCGGGATAATCACCGTGATGTGGACCGCATTTCTCAACCCGATAATAATAAGATATCAGAAGTAACTGAGCACTTTGGGATTATTGCGCCGATCAGTATGTTTCCGGTGTATTCTGCAGAAATTATAGCCGCCGCTGATCTTGCTACTCAATACGTTAATGAAAATGGTGGCGTTAATGGGCGACGTCTCGTGGTATTGCGAGCTGACGATGTCGAAAATACCGATGTGTCGGCTCAGCTAGCCGAAAAACTCGTCGATGACTATCGAACGTCAGCGATTATTGGCCCGGCAACTTCCAACAGCGTCGAAGACGTGTTGCGCAAAGTCACGATTCCGAAGCGTATTCCTCTTATCACTCAGGCGGCTTCTGCGGTTGAGTTGACTAAAATCTCGGACAAACAAATGTTTTGGCGAATGGTTGCTAATAACGATCGTCAGGTTGAGTTAATCCATGAGTTTTTAACCAAAACAAAAAGACACAAAAAAATATTTATGATTGCAGGGCGTGATCTCTATAGTGAAGAACTGCTCGCGCGCTTGCAGAGTCGAATGACGTCAAGTGAAGACACATGGCTAAAACACATGAGTTTAAGTCACTTAGTCTACTTGGATGGAATGAACTTGAAAGAAGAAATCGAGCGTATTCAATCGTTGGGTGCTACCGCAATTGTTATCACTCTGCCAACGGCTCAAATGAATGCTATTTTGAGAAAGGTTCAGTTGCATTGGAAAGGTGAACTTCCGATGATACTAGCCGCTGATACGGTTAAACCGAAATACATTCGCGATGCGAATTTGGGTAAAATCACGCAATGTATTTTTACTTATGTCGCTTCACCCACAGCACTTGATCCCGCTCTAAGTGAGCCAATTAAAGCATTATTGAATCGAGACTCAGCGGGTTTTGATGCGGCTTATGTTTATGATGCAATTATTTTACTTGCCATGAGCAAAACTATAGAGGAAGAGTACAAGATCCCGTTTAAACAGGCGATGAACAGTTTAGCGTCGAATGGATTTCCAATTACTTATCGTGACTTCGCGAAGATAAAGACACTTTATAAAAAACATAAAAGCTTCAGCTATTCGGGTTTTAGTGGTCGCATTCAGTTTGACTCGTTGGGTGAGAATGTTGCGGCAAAAATGACGCTTTATCCAATCGCTGATGATAAGGAAAATCGATTATCTTGTAGCTTGCCGCAAGGTAATTGAAGCCAACTTATTCTTCAATTGATTGCGTTTGTTTCATGGTTGATTTTTTTCAAGTCTGATTTTGTTTCACGTTCAAGAGTACATCGTGGTGAGTTCTAAGACTCTAAATTATTCCTTATCCACTCAATGAGTTTGCTTTTTTCCATTGGTTTTGCGAACAGAAATCCTTGAATGGCGCTAACGTAACGCTGCTTTAATTGATGATATTGCTCTTCAGACTCTACGCCTTCTGCAATGACTTTTATGCCTAAATTAAACGCCAAAGAAATAATGGCATTAATGACCGCTTTGCCAGATTTAGAGACGAGCATTTTATCGGTAAAACTCTTGTCAATTTTTAACTCATCAATGGGAAAGGCATGAAGGTAATTTAAAGACGAATAGCCTGTACCAAAATCGTCGATAGATAGCCTAAACCCAATTGACTTCAATACATTCATTTGTTGAATGGTATCTTCGATATCGTGCACCAACATCGACTCTGTTACTTCTAATTTAAATCGATTTGCCGGAAGCTGAAAGCGGTTGAGTGCTTCGATGAGAGTTTCTTTAAAACGAGGGGATTTAAACTCGACGGCACTAATGTTCACTGCTATCGTGAATTTTTCATCGGCTAAGCCTAGATGAAGTAGCTCGTTCATCAACTGGCACGCGTCTGCAAATACGCATTGTTCAATCTGCGTAATCAGCCCATATTGCTCGGCTACCGGTAAAAAGTGTAAGGGCGGTATAATGCCTTTTTCAGGGTGTATCCAGCGAAGTAATGCTTCAACGCCAATGATTTTTTCGTTCATATCTAACTGGGGTTGGAAGAATGCGGTGAATTGCCCTTCAGCTAATGCATTAATAATGTCTTTCTCGAGATCAAGTTGTTGATCGATAATCTTTTGTAAGAAGGGATCGAAAAAGGAAAATTGGTGCCGACCTTGCTTCTTGCTTAAATACATGGCTGCATCGGCTTGTTTTAAAACATCATCACTCTTTTCGACCTTCTCAGAGATCACTGAAATACCAATACTGGCGCCGAGTTGGTATTCGGATTGTTCGGTCGGTACGGGGTAATGAAACGCATCGAGTATTTTTTTTGCAACGACCGTTGCTTCTTCGCTGATTTCTTCTGCAGAAGGAGCCGTATGTTCAAGCAGTACGACAAACTCGTCACCACCAATGCGAGCCAATGTGTCGGTTGAGCGAAATAGCGGCTGCAACCGTTGTGTGACATTGATGAGTAAGGAGTCACCCTCAGAGTGCCCTAGCGAGTCATTGATGCGCTTAAAGTTATCGAGGTCAATATAGAGCAGAGCAGAGTATTGTTTTAGGCGTCGCACTCGGTCGAGCACAACGTTCAAACGATCGATCAGCATTCGACGGTTCGGCAGTTCGGTTAACGGATCATAAAAGGCTAATTTTTCGATGGCCGTTTCGGCGTTTTTCTTTTCAGTAATATCTCTAACCAAGAAAACGACATGGCGAAGTTGCGGACGCTCTGCATCAAAGTATTTTAATTCGGTAACGCGACCTTCGAAAATGCGTTTACCAGCGGGCACTTCTAGTTCGTACTCAATTTGATGTTCTCGTTTAAGCGTTAAAACTTTATCGATTGCGGTGCTAACCAGTGCCGCTAGTTCAGAGGGCAATACGTCAGAGACATTCTTTCCAATAAATTGCTCTTTTGAAACATACAGTAAATTTTGGTCGCCACCGAACAGTTCGATGTAACGCCCTGTCTCATCAATTACAAAAGCCAAGTCGGGAAGAACCGAGGTGAAGGCTCGCAATTGTTCATTGGATTGATTGAGTTTCGATATTAGCCAACTGATTTCTTGATTGGCATAATGTCGTTCGATGGCGAGCTTTGATAAATCGGTAAAGTTCTCAATGTACTTGAGCTCTTCTTCTGAAGGGCTTCGTATTTCTTCGTAGTAGATTGCAAAGCTGCCTAAAACCTTATTTTTTTAGTCGATAATGGGATTCGACCAGCAAGCTTGTAAGCCGAACTTTTCAGAAATTGATAAATAATCTTGCCACATTCGACTGTTTTTAATGTCTTCGACAATCACCAGTTCTTTTTTGTACATTGCGGTTCCGCAGGAACCCGTGTTAGGACCAATTTTCAATCCTTGAATGGCGTCTAAGTAGTCTTTAGATAAACTCGGGGCGACTCCGCCTTCGATGCAGTTTTGATCATTAAGCAGATTGATTGAACAGTGCGCTTTGGAATCGTTTAAAACCACCTCAAGCATTTCGCAGATGCGAAAAAGCACGTCGTCGAGAGGACCCCCAGTGACGATCATTTTTAAGACGTCTTGTTGCGCACTTAGAAGTTTTTTTATGTCACTGATTTTCAATGTTATGGCCTACCAATCGAGGTCACTTGTCAAAGCGAGGATGTTCGCTTTGCATTCCATTCTTTGGATTGCTCCAATCCCTTAGTTAAAACGTAGTATTTAAGCATGTTTCTGTCAAAAAAATTCCGTAAAAATAAACAGTTAAGAAATCTCAAGGAGATAGCAAACGATGCCTTTTTTATTCCTATCAAACGTTCGAATTCGATGGATGCTAATCACACTGTTTGGCTTGATGTTGAGTGGGTGCGGTCAAACTATCGCAAATAAGAATGTTCAGGGGTTGGCTTTTCCAGCCGTCAAAGGGTCAAGCCTAAGCGGAGTTGAGCATCAACTACCTGGCGACTTCTTAGGTCAGAAAACGATTTACTTAATCGGTTATGTTCAGAACGCTCAATTTGATATCGATCGCTGGCTGATCGGTATGGATATGAAGAGAGTCACGACAAAGGCGTACGAGCTGCCGACCATTGCCGGTATGGTACCGCAATTTTTCTCTACTCAGATCGACCAAGGCATGCGGCAGGGTATTCCCAAAGAGCTTTGGGGGGGCGTGATTACTATTTATGATGATGGTGAAATAGTGCAAGAGTTTACTGGCAATAGTGCACCAAATAATGCCAGAGTCATGGTCATCGATGAGCAGGGTAAGGTCATCTTTTTTCATGATCGAGGGTTTTCTGTGGCAGCATTGAATGAAATGATCGCTGCCATAGGTACGGCTGAACCCTAGACTCAGGGAACATAATAGGCCAGTCTTCTTGCCAGCAAAGGTTTTAACCGTCAAAGACCGTATCCGTTTGACGACTGATGGCAAGTAGTTGACCTTGTGGGCTCCAAATATTGGCTTCGGTGTGAGAGTAACCATGGTGCGCTTGTCGCGTAATGGCGTCATAACCGACCCAATCGGAAGGAGCAAGGTCAATATTGGTCTCTAATATTTCGAGTTGCCAGCTTAAAGTGCTGGCGGGCTTTGGCCAGCGCAGCATTTGCAAAACTGTCGGGGGCCACGCATCCATTAGGGCGACTAAGTGCGGCAAGGTTATGCTCTTGGGGGTTTTCTTAAATTTCATCCACCCTTGAATGAGTGACTCTTTACTTCCGGTAAATGGAAGCTGACCGCGTTGAGTGTTTAATTGTAAGTGTTTCAAGAACTTTGGGGTTACCCCTGGAATCGGTGGCAAGAAGTCGGCTTTACCGGGAGGGCTAAGCGGAAAAGGTGTGGTGGCTGGAATATGAATTTTTGACTCTCGAGTCGCTCCAAAGCAAGTTTGTGCTTGAACACAAACGTGGCCATCTTGTTCAAGTCGAGTTTGAATCTGGGTAACGTTTTTGCCGTCGCGAAGGTGTTCGACGGTCAGCTTGGCCGGTTGGTCCGTAAATAAAGGTGCTATAAAGTTGACATTCATTACTCGTAAAGGCGCTGGCTTGGCAAGAGCCTGTATTGCTCCTTGCAGGAGAATTGCTCCACTCAATCCCCCAAACAAGGTTCGACCTTGGCGCCAAGATTTATCAAGGGTTAAGTCAGAGTCGAGGGTGAGCTCACTGAGTATAGGGTCGATATCGGACATTTGAATTCTCGTTAGTGCAACTGGTACGACCTTACCAATTGAACAAGCAAAAGAAAAGATTAATCCTTACTAAAAATGCTGCTGGTAAAAGCTATTTGTTTAAACGCATTAGCTCAATGCCAGCCATACACCGACCAGTAAAATTAAACTGCCCGATATTCGGTTTAGCCACTGTAACCGGTCGTGCTTTTCGAGAAGCCTACGCAATGTTTTTCCGCCTGAGGCGTAGAGCATTAAAAAGAAAAACTCACACATCAAGATGATCGCTACCAGTATCGCCAGTTGGGGTGGCATGGCGAGTTCAGGATTAATGAAAGAGGGCAATAGTGAAACGGTGAAAGCCCAGCCCTTAGGATTTGCGACCGCCGTAATAAACCCTTGCGCCGCTAACTTTCTGGGAGAGGCGTGAAGCATGGCCGATTCATTATTCAATGCGAGTTTACCGCGAGATTGCCATTGCATTATCCCTAAATACACGAGGTAGGCACCTCCCGCGTATTTTAAGACTTGGAAAGCGAGCGGATAATTCAGCATAATACTGGCGACCCCAATCACCGCTAATACGGCGACTAAACCCACACCGATCAATTCGCCCCACATCATCCACATGGTTCGTCGAACACCAATGCTCATACCCAGCGATAGCGCTAAGGTCATACACATTCCAGGCGTTGCTGAGATAAACATAAACGTTGGGATAAACAGTAATACTAAGCCCAGATCGATCATCGCGTGTTGGCTCCGCTGCACTTCAAATTTCAGCGCCGGAGTTTATCATGAGAGGTGAGCAGTGAACATTGTCGACGCTTGAATTCACACTCAACTAAACGGTCCGTTAGCTGAGTTCAGATTGGTTTTATTGATTGGACTGTTCGGGTTGCTGTTGCTCTGCTTTTTCGATCTTGGGCTCTTCTTTGACCATGCTTTTGGTGAGTGCGTCAAGGGTGGAAGATTTGGTTCGAAAAAAGGGTTCTAATACAACCGCATCATCGGGAAGCCCATTCGCAGCAGGCATTGGACTTCGGCTATCAGAAACGCGAATCGCATGTGTGTTGGCTATCCAAGGTAATCTGAGTTTAAACGTGATGGGCGTGGGTGAGTTAAAATCGCTCTCTGATAACCCTTCGGTCATCTTCGTAAACAGTTTTTCTCCGCTCGCTGACCAATATTCAATGTGCATCATTGGTCTTGAAGTCATGTCTATCGAATTGGTCGATGTGGTCACTTTAGACGACTGAAACTGAGCATTAATCGTTTCTGCATCTTCAATCGACAACAAGCCTGACTGCTGCACTAGACTCAAAACTAAGGTAGCGTCTGAAGGTTGATGCGCGTTAGCCGTTTCTTCTGGTTGTTGCGAAGTGGCCGTTTGCTCAGCAACCGGAGCAGGTTCTGCCGCAAACACGGGAGCGAAAGACATTGCCGCCAGACTTAAAATGGTCAATAAGACCAACTTGCTCGAGCCGTATTGAATCAAAGACGATGCTTGCATGGGTAAACCTCATTAAAACGAGTGCCTAGAATATAGCAATATAGGGTAAATCATTGTGACTTTCTTGGCGATTTTAGCGGATCATTTTAAATAAAATTGTCAAAAACAAGGTCAGTCGCTCGATTTCGATGACTTGCAGTAAAGAGACGGTGTTCTATAGTTTATTTACTCCAATAAATAATCGTGAGCGATATGTGAAGTTACTGATTTTCCTGATATTTCTATTTCCCCTCGGACTTTATGCGAATGAATCCTTTCGACTGAGTGGTTTTGGCAACGTTGCGGCGGTGACCAATGACTCTTCATTGTATGGTTTTCGCAATGATATGGCACAAATTGATGGGCCATTCGATGGGGATACCGATGTTGAAGTTTTATCTAATTTAGGGCTTCAATTAGACGTTTCATTGAGCGAGCATCTCGACTGGGTCGCTCAATTGCACTTTTCTGGCCAGCGTGAGCACAATTGGGACCGCAACACTCGTTTATTTTTTCTAAAGTACAAACCGACAGTTAACTGGGAGTTTAGGATTGGCCGAACCGCGATAGATTTATTTCAACTGAGTGACTATCGAGATATCGATATCGCCTATCCTTGGGTCAAAGTTCCCACCGAAGTGTACGGTGTTATATCGAACCGATCGATCGATGGTGGCGATGTCACCTATAGTGACAATTGGCAAGGCATTCACTTAGAGAGCAAAGTGTTCGCTGGAAGCAGTGAAAACGAGTTCTCGTCATACGACTACAGTGAGTCGACCAATATTAGAGACATCATGGGCGTACGATTGACGGCTTCTACGCTTGATTGGACATTATCCTTGCGACACTCGGTAGGGACTATCGATAACGATACTCCGAGCAACCTTCAACTTGCCTCGCAAATACAGCAAGCCGCTCCGTTGTGGCCTAATTATCAGCAAGCGATGAATAATCTTGTTTTAAAAGGTGCTTCTCTTAAATACACCTCGGTCGGTGGACAATACCAATTTCCATTGGTCACGGTTATGGCTGAGTTTAACCAAATCGATTCTTCTGCAGCCATGATTAATGGCGTCAATAATGGCTATGTCAGTATTTCGTATCCAATCGAAAAGAATACCTTTTATTTTATTGGTTCCTACTCAGATGCAAAGCGTTATGAGTTTTCTGATTCGGTACTTGATCCGGTCACATTAGAACCACTGATTGCCGCGTATCAGCAAACCTTGGATTTCTTCAATATTGATCAAAAAACGCTCTCACTCGGGTGGAACTATGAGTGGTCGAGTAATATTGCTATTGGGGTTCAATGGGACAATACAAAAATTTCTGAAAACGGTGGAGCCTTGTGGTTGGTAAAAGACTATTTTGGTGCACGAGCTCAAGAAACCGTTAATCTTGTAATCGTTAGTGTGAGCTTTAGTTTTTAATATGACTCGGCGACTCGTATTTTTGTTATTCGCTCTAACCTTAAGCAGCACATATGCTGGAGAGCTTCTTGTTGTCGTGCATAAATCCAATCCAACTAACGAGTTAAATAAAACCCAGCTAATCGATTTGTACATGGGAAAATACGTTGCCTTTCCAAACGGTGAAATCGCTAAGCCAATCGATATTGCTCAGGGAGAAGACGTAAAACAAGTATTTTATAAGCATTTAGTCGGTCTTTCGCTGGCAAGAGTTAATGCTTATTGGTCGCGCTTAAGATTTAGCGGAAGAGTACAGCCCCCTCTAGAACTTGAAACCGAGCAGCAAGTGATCGATTACTTGGCTAGTCATCACAATGCGATTGGTTACATTTCAGAAAGAAACTTAACCAAAAATTTAAAAGTAGTGTATCGAATTCATGAATAAAAGTGGATTACTGGTTCGTTTGGCTTTCGTAATTATTTTTGCAGCGCTTGCCGTAGGCTTTGTGACAGGTCAAATTTTCTACCGTATAACTTACCTCGATGAAACGGCGAGCGCAGAACGATCGATCGGACAACTATTTAATTCGGTATCAAGAGCATTGTCTACGGCTGTTTATGTTGGCGATATGGAACTAACGAAAGAAGTGATCGATGGTCTCATGTCAAATGATACGGTTGAAGGCGTAAAAGTAAAGACTGCTCAAAATCAGGAAATGATGTTTGGAAACGTCGGGCTAACCTCTAAAACTTTTATTATTCAGCACCCATTCAGTCCAGAGGCTTCTGTCGGTGAAGTGATTCTATACCCCGATTCTGAAGTCATCTCAAACCGAGCCAAAGCGATTGGCTTTGCAAATGCGAAGACACTCTTTGTGCAAGCGGCATTTCTAACGATCGTTGCGATTTTTATTGCATATTATCTTATCACACGTCCGATGATCAATATTTCGAAAGAGCTCCACAAAATAGAGCCTGGTCAAGCACATCGAATCGATATCCCAGAGTTTCACAAAAGCAGCGAACTGGGCCTGTTGGTGAATGATATTAATAATCTCTTAGAACGTTCAGAGGCTCAGTTAAAAGAAGAGCGAGGTCTGAGAAAAGAAATTGAAAAGTTAGAGCAACGTTTTCGAATGCTGTTTGACAACTCTATTTCACCGATTGTTCTACTAGAACCGAAAGGAAATATTCTACTGTTTAATGACTCCTTCAATCAATTGGTTTCTCGAGCAGGGTTGAAGTTTAAAAGAAATTTTGGTGAGCTTCTGGTTGAGCTTTTTGTTGACGGTGAGTTAGCCATTGGCGCACTAAAGGAGTCTTTGAGTAATGATGAGTTAGCCACTGGCGAATTAAGAATTGCAGCACAAACTGATGCAGAAATATGGGTGCATTTGGTGGTGGTTTCAATAGTCTCTGAAGATTATCGAAAGTATTACCAAATTACGATGCATGATATTTCGAAAAGGAGAGTGGAGCTAGAATTGCTTAATCAGCAGGCATCTTACGATGGATTAACAAAACTTTATAATCGACAATATGCGGAATCTAAATTAAGTGCAATGATAACCCTAAAGCAAACCTTTGTCATTGTACTTATCGATTTGAACGGTTTTAAAAAGGTGAATGATGAGCATGGTCATGAGGCTGGAGACGAACTTTTGGTTCACGTCGCGAAGCAAATTAAAGCATGTGTTCGACAAGACGATATGGCATGCCGCTGGGGCGGTGATGAGTTTGTTTTGATCTTAAATTTAAATTCCAAAGATCCCGTGTTGCGTATTGCTGAACAGCTCAATGAACGCATTACTGCGCCTTACTTTCTTTCTAAAGTTAAAAAACAAGTAACGGTCGGAGCCAGTATGGGCGTCGCATTATATCCTCAAGATGGCGATACCATGGATCTAGTTTTACATCGTGCTGATGATGCCATGTATCAAGTTAAGCGAGAGAAAGAAACAAACCCGAATATGTTTATCAAGTTCTTCGAGCATCGGACAGGGTAACGATGTCTTTCGAGCAAAAAACTGGTTTCTCATTGTTCACGATTCAAAGTGACACAGAAAGAGTCAATTATCTTCGAAGAACACTTCTCTCGATCATTATCCTTTTAGTCTTGGTGTTAACGAACAACATTGTCTTTAATCAAGCGCAGTGGGTATACGAATTAATTTTTTGCGCTGTCTTTTTCGGCTTCTTGTATTATTTTTGTGCTCCCGATACGGTTAATATAGTTGCCGCTGTTGCTTTATGGACAGTAACTATTCTGGCCTCTTACTTTGGTTGGATGAATGATGGTCTGTATGATACTTCTATAGTGATATTCCCGTGTATTTTAATATTTTCTTCATTTCTCGGGGGGGTGGTACTCACCGTTTCTCTGGTCATCTATATGTTGGCAACGCTCTATTTTTTCGCTTACGCCATGTCGGAAGGAATGATGTTAGGCGATTTACAAATGGACTCTTCTCCATGGGGTAAAGCGAATAACCTGGCGTTGATACTCGTTTTGTATGGAGTCAGTATCGCGATTATTGTACGGTTTGTGCGGGTGATTTTACGTCGCCTTTGGCTTGAGAGCACGCGCAGTGAGAAGATTAAAGCAAGAGCTCAGAAACTCGTAGAATATGATTTATTAACCCGCTTACCGAATGAAACACTGTGCAAGCAGCAATTTGAAAAGTATATGCACGACAGCCTCTTGGTTGATCAACTGGTGGCGGTGATAACGCTTGACTTGAATAACTTTAAAGTCATCAATTCAAGCATGGGGCACGAAATTGGCGATAAAGTCATTTGTGAACTGGCCATGCGTTTTGAAGATTTGAGTTTTGCACAAGCAGAAGCATTTCGAAACACTGGGAGCGAGTTTGTCTTCTTGCTGCAATCTGAGGACTATGATTCAGCCATTGAATTTTGTCAGAGACTTTTGCAGTTGATCGGTGAACCGATTCAAATTCTTGAATATGAAGTAGAGCTATCCGGATCACTTGGTGTGGCTTTCGCTCCTTTTGACGGGACCAGTTACCATGTTTTAAGGCAGAAGTCTCATACCGCATTAAGTCATGCTAAAGAAGATCACGACGCAGGGTTTAAAATTTATGAGTCAGAAATGGACGCTTTTATTCGTGACCGATTGCGTTTGATAAAAGAATTGAAAATTGCAATTGAACAGGAGCAATTTCAACTATGGTATCAGCCGAAGGTGGAGCTATCGAGCGGAAAAATACTCGGGGCAGAGTCATTAATTCGCTGGGTAAAGCCTGATGGCAAAGTGATCTCGCCCTTTCATTTCATTTCGGTCGCGGAAGAATCTGGGTTGATCGCCGATATCGGGAATTGGGTGATAACCCAATCGATTGCCGACTGTAGTCGCTGGCATCAAATGGGGTTTGAAATCTCTGTTGCTATTAATCTCTCACCAGGTCAATTTCGTCGGGGAGATATAGTAAGTACGGTGTCAAAAGCACTAAATTACGCTGAATTAGCTCCAGAGTATGTTGAACTAGAGATTACTGAGTCATTGTTTGTCGAAGACGACAATTCGACCAAGGATCAGCTAGATATGCTAGTGAATCGTGGAATGTCGATTGCGATTGATGACTTTGGAACCGGCTACTCAAACCTTAATTATCTTAATAAATTCAATGCCTCTACGCTAAAAATTGATATGTCGTTTATTCGTAATATGACGAATGACAAACGTCAGCAGCATATTGTCGATGCAATTGTGCAAATGAGTAAAGCAATGGGTCTTAAGAATGTCGCTGAAGGCGTCGAAGATGAAGCAACGTCGACACTGCTTCAGTCGCTCGGATGTGAAGTTGCACAAGGGTATTTTTGGTCCAAGCCGGTACCTTTTGAAGAATTTGTTCACTTTCTCAAGCAGTAGAAATTCGTTACTATTACGCTTCCATTACTTGAATTATATTGATTATGATTAAAAGTCACTTTTTTGCTTACATTAGTAAGATTCGCTGGCTACAACGCTGGGGATTGAAGCGTAATACGCAATCAGAAAATGTTATGGAGCACTCCTGGGAAGTTGCTACCATTGCTCATGCATTAGGCTTGATTCGTAACAAACGTTTTTCGGGGAATATTGACGCAAATGCGTTAGCGGTTGCGGCAATGTACCACGATGTCAGTGAAGTAATAACGGGAGATATGCCATCTCCTATAAAGTACCATTCTCGAGAAATTACAGACGCGTATAAGTCAATTGAGCATCAAGCCGAACAGGAATTATTTTCTCTTCTTCCGGATGAATTGAAATCAGATTATGAAGCGGTATTATTAGAAAAAAACTTAACGGACGAGCAGCATCTATTAATTAAAGCTGCCGATACTATTTCTGCTTACATAAAATGTCAATTAGAAATCAACGCAGGAAATCAAGAATTTGTTAAAGCAGCCGAGCAGATAAGTGCTAAGCTACAATCCTTTGCGTTACCCGAAGTTGACTACTTTATGCAAGTCTTCTTCGACAGCTACTCGTTAACGCTCGATGAACTTATGAACTCAAACAATGAATAATCGAATTAGCCAACAGCCACGACGCCTACTCTTTTTATGGGCATCATTGTTAAGTATTAGTCTCGCAAACGTTGCAATACCTATTTTTGCGCATGGTTCGAGTATTCGCTATCTGGCTAATGAAGGCGTCATGGTTTCTTCAACCCAGGGTAAAGTGCTCTTTGATCCTTTCTTTCATAACGATTTTGGACAATATCAAAAGGTACCTGAAGCCATTCGAAATCAATTGTTCAATCAGTTGCCTCCTTTCGATGGCATCGACTTTATTGTCATTAGTCACGCTCACGAAGATCACTTTTCGCCGGAAGATGTTCTTCGATACTTAACTTTAAATAAACGATGTCGATTGGTCGCCCCTCAGCAAGCGGTTGCCATCTTGAAGTTAGAGCCATCTTTCAATCTAGTAGCCGATAGAGTCGTAAGTGTGAATTTGCAAAAAGGGCAAGTAGCCTTTGAGCAACGGATTGGAGCGGTTGACTTTTCCGCGGTTAGAATTCCACATGCGGGCTGGCCCGGAAGAGCCGATATTGAAAATTTAATAGTCAGAGTCCAATTGGGCGACTCGAGCGTGATGCACTTTGGAGACGCCGATCCGGCAATGATGCATTTTATTGAGCAAAAGCCTTTTTTTGCTCGAAAGGAGCTTGATTTAGCTCTGCCTCCCTATTGGTTCTTAACCAGAGAGTCTGGTATCAATATTTTGAATGAAATTATAAAACCAAGCCAGATTATTGGCATTCATGTTCCTGTGACCGTGCCGGTTTTGCTTAGTCAATCAACGTACGACTTCTTCTCCCGACCTGGAGAGTTGCGACTTATTATCAACAAGAATGACAATCAAAGCGTTAAAAACAACCCTAAAAAGAACTAATTATTCTTCCGAAATCCAAACCCAAATCGTTTCTTCGTCAATTTGTCAGACGTTGATTTAAGCGCTTTACTCCACTCAAAAGCTTTCATTGGCTGACAATTTAAAAGGCGTTTAAAAAAGCTAGATTGAGTGCCTGGTTCGTGCTGCGATAAAAGCCTAACGATAGCTTTCGCTCGTTCTTGTGGCGTTCGGTTGGGTCGGTTTATTGAGTAGCTGTTCAATATTTTTGATAGACCACGATCTTTAAACCCAAGGGCAGACCAAGGAATGTCGAGCTGAGAGCTTCGCCATGCGAGTTTCTCAAAGTGTGGGAATAGGCAAATAAAATGTTGTCGTTCAATGTAAGGGTCATTGTGACTGATGACACTTTCAACATTCTCCATAATGGTATTAACTTTGTCTTGATTGAGAGCCTCTATTGACTCAATGCCATGACTAGCAGATAGTCGAGAAACTGCTGCAATCGGGATAGGCTTTTTTGTTTTTCGACTGCCATGATATTCATCAAGGATTTTGATTACCGTGTCGTTATTCCGACAATATTGAAAACTCACAAGCGCTAACTCAAATAGTTCATCGTCTTCAGTTTTTCCGGTATAGGCCGCGCAAACTGTCACCATTTTTATCGCATCAATAGGTTTGTTGGTTGGATTAATAATGTCTCTAGGCGTTAACTTTTCTCTCTCTTGAGATGTCTCTGTTGTATTCCAAATCGATTCTGAGCCTGACTCATCTTGCAAACGAAGCGGAGTTTTTGATGCTTCTTTCACAGAGGGTTCATTCTGAGTATTTAAATTGAGTTTGTCGATTTGCCTTTGTTCATGTTGTGCAGCTTTGGCTTCAGATAGTTGTCTTTCAACGAGAGCTAAGTCTTCATGTACCGCTCTTCCTAAATCAAGAAATCGTTGTAATACATTTATTTCTTTTGCATAGTCCAGCTCACTATTATACAGACGAGCGAGTGTAAGGTAATTATCACAAGAAACCAGAGTATCATTCTTGGCGGCTTGCTTTTCACCGGTAACAATTTTTTCAATCAGAGAATGAGCGACTTTTCTCGTTAAAGCTTTCATTATCAACCTTAAAATATACTTTTATTATTCTAATTAATTATTCTTGTTCGAAATACTTTGGGTAAGTCGAGTTAAATAGCGGCGCACGAGAGGCTGTAAATTCTTTGGCTGGTCTTGCAGCAATTCCGTTAGCTCCTCATCAGTAACATAGTTTATCGATTGGCGAAAGCTATTTTTGTGCTGTCGAAGTTTTTCGAGTTGCTTCAAAATTGAGTCTGTGTCGTTAAAGCGGATTAAATCAGTAACAGATTGAGATGACAGTAGATTCAAGTGAGCTTCGAATATTGAGTCAGGACTAGCTGAAGGAGCTTGTTGCAATAAATGAGTCATTTTCGAGCAAGCGGTATACACCGTGTTGCCTAAGTCGTTGTTGGTGATAAAGGAGTGTCCTTCCGATGTAAAGCTGGTGAATTCGATGATTTCTTTGGCGCCCGATTTTCTGGTTACTAGTGACGTTAGCCAATCCTTAAATGACGAATCTTTTCGTGCAAGGCTACAGCAGGTTGCGACATGTTGAAAGTTGCTTGATAGAAAAATTCTGACCAATGTCGGTTGCTTCAATTTAGCTAAGAGTCCCTTAGGTTCAAAATCGCCAACGTAAGAAAAGTCAAAACGTGCAAGTGATTGTTCAACTTTTTCGCAGAACTTATTTTGTTGACTTGAATACAATTCATTGTCGGTTGGTTTAAAGTTGTACTCAGGCTCAATCGTTGTGTTAATGATTTCTTGTGCGATGGTTAATGCCGTTTGTTTACTTTGATCATCGCCAATTTCTTCAATCAGCGCATACCAATCTTCATCGTCATCTATTTGATTGCGTTGGTCGCTTGAATTAAGCTCGTTGTCAATTTCAACAGGCGATGTGACGGGGGCGGAGTGGGTTTTGCTCGGTTGATGTTCTTGATGGGAGCTGCTTGGTACGACTGCTTTATCTCCGGTCCGGCAGATTTGAATTTGTTGTCTAATGAATTCTATTTGGTCAGTTTGGCTCTCTGATAAACATTTTAATGCGAGTTGATAATCATTGACCGCTGATTCAAAATTCTGTAGCTGCTGGTTTACCTTGGCTCGTTGATACCACCATTGCCATTGCTTAGCGGATATTTTTAGAGCCTGCGAGAGATCGTGATGAGCAAGTTTCAAGGGCCTAATGGCAAAGTCGTTTCCTTGCGGATCCCTAATCTTATCTTCATTGTCGGACGGCGATTGAGCAATCCTTTGATAGAGTTGAGCGCGCTCGACTAACATCTCTGCTTTCTGTTCAGGGAATAAGCTAAATAGGTGTTCAAACCAGTCATGCATCTTTGACGTTTGATTTAACGTGTACAACACCTGAGCTTTCGTTAAATGAAGTTCTAAACTTTGAGAGAGCTGTTTGGTGGCTTTATTAAGGACTCGTAGAGCATCTATCGGCTCGTCTTGTTCAAGGTAAAGTTTCGATAACTTTATCCAATGACTCGCTACTTCAGGCTCACTTTTTATATTGTGCGTTATAACCGCTTTCGCTTTGTTCCACTGCTGAAGAGCGATAAAACTATCAACAATGATTTGATTGACGCGATCGTCAAGTCGATTAGTCTTGTAAAAAGGGAGTAAATGTTTAATCGCCGCGGTAGGGTTCCCGTCGTCTAAACACTTCTCAGCCGTCGCTAAGGCATCCATATTGGCATTCACAATCAGTGGTATTCACAGTCGATATTTTGCGTCTTTTATATCAGAAATAGCGCATTGAAAGTAGAGATCCATTCTCATAATTACATGCTTGGTTACAAAATAACCAGGTGTAAACTCGCACCAAGAAGCCGGGCCTGTTAAAAATAACTTACAAGCTCTCGAAACAAGGACATGGCTAATGGCTAAGTATTGCGTATTAATCTCAGTGATTTGGCTGCTTTGGGGCTGTGGTAGTTCAAATTCGAACAATCCCCCTGATTTAGCATCGGTTGAGTTACCCGAAGTGATTGAGTACAGTCTCCAGCCAACGGTCGAAGTTATCGATGCTGCGGAGCAACAGCTGGAAGGATTAACCGTCACTGCTTTCATGGATCAATCATTTGCTCTTTTAGAACGTCGCAGCGTCGATGATGTTATTGGAGCAAATAGAGAGAGTGAGTTTTCAGATCTCCCATTACATTTGACTAATATTTCAGATGAGTACTATTTACAGAGCATCGCCTTAAAATCATTCATTTTACAATCGCTGATAAATTATGATCTCACGGCCGAATCCGAGGAAACGAAAATTGGAGCGGCGATCTTTCGGCAATGGCTAGAAAGAGAGGTTGAAGCGGGTGACTACTACTTGCTGAGTTTTCCCGGAACCGCACATTTAGTTGGTTGGCCAAGTCAAACAGAATCTTACTTTACTCAAGTTCTAACTCTAGATAGTTCTGAACAAGTCGCGCGCTATTTAACCTTATTGAATCAAGTTGCACTACGATTCGCACAAATTGAAACATTAGTGACTGTTCGCGCCAATGCTGGAATTATCGAGCCATCGTATACATTGCAACCTTCGATAGATTATCTACAAAGTTTGGCAGACATTCCTTACAGTGAGCATCCTTTTTATCGACGTTTGCAAACGGCATTGCAAAGTGGGTTAGGGCTAACCGCTACAGAGCGCGACGAAGCTTTGCTACTTGCCGCTGCAATGATAGAAAGAAGAGTTAAACCGGCTTATTTATCATTAGTGCAAACCTTGAATAACTATTCTGACCAAGCGCCCGATGAAATAGGCTTTTCTCAATTTCCTAATGGAGCAGCTTTTTATCAATCTCAGTTGAATTACTTTACCGAAACGGACCAAACCGCGGAGCAAGTTCATCAGTTAGGTCTCGACCAAATGGTTGCGATTCATCAGCAAATGCGTGAGCGATTTGCATTGCTAGGATATCCTTCGACGGGCTCAATCGCCCAGCTAATTAATCGAGCTAGGAATGAGTCTGGTGTGATACGTAGCCAATCGGCGGTCACTTTTTTCGAAAACTTAATCGCTGAAGCCTATGCTCAACTTCCTTTAGCATTTAATCAAATACCCGTTACGCCTGTTATCGTTGTCGGTGGCCCGACTGGTGGCTATTACATCGCTGGGTCTGATGATGGGAGTCGTCCAGGTGCTTTTTATGCGCAAACGAATCAAGATTTAAATTATTTAACCATGCCGACACTGGCCTATCACGAAGCCATTCCTGGGCACCATTTGCAAATCGCTTTGTCACAAGAGTTACAGCTCCCTAGATATCGACGTGAAATACGATTTACTTCTTTTATTGAAGGTTGGGGATTGTACGCTGAGCGATTGGCCTTTGACTTGGGTTGGTATCAGGACGATATTTACGGTGACTTAGGAAGACTACAGTTTGAGGCGATGCGAGCTTCTCGACTGGTCATTGATACTGGTATTCATGCATTAGGGTGGAGCGTTCAACAAGCTCAAAATTACTCTCAAACCAATGTTGGGTTTGCCGCGAGTCTACCAAGGTACAGTGTATGGCCCGGACAAG
>Ga0070728_10003263_pt1 | contig 18161 bp, 18 predicted proteins | sample tdDd471_FD_66723 | JGI IMG/M metagenome (GOLD analysis project Ga0070728, IMG submission 66723) | Marine sediment microbial communities from the Atlantic coast under amendment with organic carbon and nitrate - tdDd47.1 | ecosystem: Environmental > Aquatic > Marine > Coastal > Sediment | place... | reverse complement strand
GTGCAATAGAACGTGGTGTATCGCGGGTGCATTGCAAATTGGAATTTAAGGATAGTCAAGTGATTGTAACCGATTTAGGGAGCGCAAACGGCACGTATGTATCGGGTGTTCGTCTTGACTCTGGTCAATCCTATACTTTGAAAAAAGGCGAAGAGTTAACCTTAGGGCGATTACCGATCCAATTCATTGCTGATCGATAATGGAAATTTGTACAATATGCCCAACTACAATCATATGCCACTAGTCTTCAAATTGACGTTGCTAGTGGCTGACGTTTAATTTGTCACTCAGTCCCCGATAATTTGTACTTCACATTTAACCGAGATTCCGCTTAATTCTAGATACTCGCCAGCCAATAATAAAAGTATTTTCTTACCTCAGAGATACGAAAAACTAAAACGCTATTAAGCTAAGAGGCTTGTTGGACAATGTCCGTTTGTTAATTCAATCTGCTATATCAGGACTCTCGCGCCTTTGTAGCTTTGCGCCCCTGCGTTAAATCTTTTTTGAATATCCACTTGTTATAGATTTTGCAGACAACTCACTTGCACAAAAAAAGCGAACATCTGATGTCCGCTAATTTTTGATGATTACAAAATAATGATGATCGTTGACAAACCTAGATTTCAGGTTCGGGTTCTACATCTTCTTCTGTTTGGAATACATATCCGAGTTGTTTAAGTGCTTCGAGTGCGGCATTGCGAGTCTTATCACGACTACTATCTGCAAAGTTTAGAAGCGGTTCAATAGCACGTGGATCACCAATTTTACCTAATGCTTGCGCCGCATTTAACGGCGTTTGAAAACCCGGTGCATCCAGCGCACGGATAAGGGGAGGAACAGCACTTGCGTCTTTCAGCTTGCCCAACATCAGGGCAGCGCGTCCTCTTACGATGAGGTCTTCTTGTGTATTTTCCACTGTACGGATGAGCGCACGTAACGCTTCATCTCCGCCCAGCATCCCTAATTTCATGACAGCAGTGCGGCGTTTATCTTTACTGACATCGCGGAGTTCTATGAGGCTTACTTTTATTTGCGTATCAATCTCAGGGTTAACCATTGACGTTTGCCTTTCGCCTGTTTTGCTCAAAGTTGTGCTAAAAAAGCAACAAACACCTCGTAATCAACATTGCAAATTCTATTATGTGGCAGTTGGCTATTAGCCGATTTGTTGATTAACCTCTCAAATTGTAACGCGATCTACCGTTCCTTTGCAACAGTTTGAGTGATCGACAAATGACAAATTTAGATGACACCATTTAATTTTTAAACTGCATTTGTCATTTAAGCTAATAGAAACTCTTTTAGAATTAAACTATAACTTCTATTTTACTTGTTCTTTCCATTATCGCATATTATAGTTGCAACAGAATTTAGGAAATGTGTCCAAATTGTTAAGAATTATTTAGACAGATTTTACAAGTTCAGTTGAAGTTTCGCTAGCATCATCTTGTAAGTCGACGTGTGTATTACGTGTAATATGTAATTTACCATCATGAATCCGGCACACTCGATCCGCTAATGGCACAATCTCAGGGTTATGAGTTGCCATAATCAATGTCTTGCCTGCTCCACGAGTTAACTCAAGCAACATCTGCAAAACACTCTCACCTGTATCTTCGTCCAAATTACCTGTCGGTTCATCCGCCAGCACAATTTTGGGTTCATGAACCAGTGCACGAGCAATCGCAATTCGTTGTTGTTCACCACCACTGAGTTTATCAGGGAAGGCATCCGCACGATTTTCGAGATTGACCCGTTGTAATAGTAGACGTGCTAAGACTTCACTTTCTTTCCGACTCTTCCCCCGTAATTCATGAGGTAATGTGATATTTTCGAGTACGGTTAGCGTCGGAATCAGATTGAAGAACTGGAAGATAATCCCAATATTGTCACGGCGGAATAAAGTCTGCTTGGTATCATTGAGGTGTGTAATATCTGTGCCGTCAATCAAGACACTGCCACTTTCGGGGGTATCAATACCACTCAACATATTGAGTAAAGTACTTTTCCCGCTCCCACTTTTACCGAGCATCACAAAAAATTCGCCTTCGTAAATATCGGCATTCACACGATCTAATACGTGACGAGTCCGTCCACCCTCAGTATAAGTTTTCAGCAAATCTTTGATTTCAACAATCACACGGGATGTCATAATTCGCTTTCATTTGTTCAATTCTGCACAATGTTTATTATCATAACATGGATAAATTAATTAAAGATGATAGATTCACAAACGTTATGAATGCAACTGTTAAATCTTTAAAGGTGGAGTTCAATATTTTGACAGGACATCATCATTAAAAGTAATGAGTGAAGAGTGATGAGTATTTGCCGACCTAGAATCTATTTTGTGAAGTGTTTCATCTATGGTCTTAAATTATGTATCTATCACAAATTTATGTAGAGGGTCAAAAACCAAGTGTACAATCCTTATAAAAGCATGTATTTATCGTATATCTGTAACACAAACATCAAGAGTCTAACTCATCACTCATCACTCGTTACTAAAATCGACATTGTGAACATAAATCCTAAACCTACCAACAATCTAAAACACACCTTATCCTCAACTTCATGTGTTAAGTCGAGCGTAGATTGTTTATCATTTAAGCGATACTATTCAAAATCGTTTTGAATGAATGGGTCATTGATGACAGAACAACCCACACTTACCGGAAGTGATGCCAAGCGCGCCGCCCGCAACGTAACCGCTTTGATGATCGCCAGCCTAATCAGCAAAGGGGCGTTATTCATCTGGCAGTTGATCCTTGCCCCATGGCTCGGTACATTTGCCTATGGGATATATGGGACAGTTGGCGCGCTGATCGCTGTTTCTGGCTCGATTTCGAGCTTCAGCATGGGTTTAATTGTTATCCGTGATGTCGCACGTGAGCCTCAAAAAGCGGGGAAGTATTGGTCAGCACTGATGGTCTTACAAATCGTGCTGGCATTGATCGCCTATGTTGCCATGAACGGCTTTGCGCTTGGGTATAGCGAAACTGTCCGCGCTTTTACAGCATTAGCCGGTATTAACCTCTTCATCGACCTCTTTGGGAACATGGGGTATGACCTCCTGATTGCCCGCGAAGAGATGCTCAAAACATCGATCGTCGAGATTGTACATATCATCATCCGCATTGGTTTATCTATTTTTGCATTGTCGCTTGGCTGGGGCTTATTGGGAGTTTACATTGCCTCAATGGTATCTGGATTAGGTCGGGCAGTGGTGCTTATGTGGCTCAACTGGCAACTTGGCGTGCGTCCGCAATTCCCATTTGATCGCAGTATCGGTATCCCTCTGTTGGTCAATAGCGCACCGCTGGCACTATCTGCATTTTTATCACTAGCCTATCAACATGCCGATAAATTGATGACAACCGGTATCCTCGGTGAAGAAGGTACAGGTTATCTGACTGTCGCCTTTGTGATTAACTTCGGCGTGATTGAGTTATTTAGCACGACAATATTAGTAGCTGTTTATCCACTGATGTCCCGTTACTATGGAGATGGTAAAGGGGCGATGTTTGGCTTTATGGTCGAGAAGCTTGCACTCTATATGTTGATGATCAGTTTACCGATGGCATTAACCATCAGCATCTTTTCGGAAGACATCACCACACCGCTATTCGGTCTCGATTTTGCGCCGACAGCAGGAATTTTAAGCATCCTCATCTGGTATACGATGGTGACAATGGTCGGCAATGTCTTTAGCAAAGGGATGTTGATACAAAATCGACAACGACTCTTATTAATCTTCCGTGCTTCGGGTTTGGTGCTGAATATCGTCATGAATACGATTCTGTTATTTGGCTGGCGTGATGCACGAGGGGCGGCAGTTGCATCTGTCATTGCCGAAATTTTGGTAGTTGCGCTGATGATCTGGAATTTTCAAGCGGTGGGTTGGGATTGGGGTAAAATCGCGCCGAGTATGGTACGTCTGCTGGGGATTGGTGCAGGTGTAGCCGTGATTATGCTCGTTCTGCGAGATGTCAATTTCATCGTCGGCATGATCGTTGGCTTAGGTGTTTATACGATTGGGGTGCTGTTTGGCAATGTCCTCAGCGCAAATGATTGGGATTTATTGTATCGACTCATCTCTACCATGCCCGGTGGAATGCTCATTCTGCGTTACTGGAAACGCGATGTCGAACTCCATTGGTAATTTTTATATCTTCATCACAAATGAATGAAGCGTTTAATGATAAAACTTCTCGCAGATACATGAATCATTACAGAGAATGATGACCTTACAGTTATGCAACTTTCCCCAAGCAGATAACCCAATACACCAATGATGACCTAAATCATGCTAAACTATGACATACTGTTAGGATGCGCTAAGCTAGGAAAAATCCATTGTCTACTCAACCAACCATTAAGTTAACCATCTTATACATAGATGATAATCAAGATAATGGCTATATGCTTAGTCGTCGCTTAGAACGCCTCGGTGTAAAGTGTATTGTCTCAGCAACTGCAATAGAAACAATTCAGCTCATTATTCAACATGATCCTGATGTTGTGTTATTGGATTTACATATGCCGCGTATTTCTGGGTTTGAGGTGCTGGCGAAAATCCGCAACCATGAAGCGGTTTCGTCTGTGCCTGTATGGGCATTTACAGCCAATTCAGGGAGTGATATGCGCTCCAGATGTCTGAGTGCTGGATTTGACGGCTTTATCGCAAAACCAATCATGCGACCTGATATTCAGGAATTGATCCGACAGTTCGTACCTCAATAAACCAAACAGGGCGAAGTATCTCGCCCTGAAATGAATGGTCTATATTTTATGTTGTGTCCAATTACCCCGGACGAACATCCAATGTCACATTGAGTGTCACCAATGCACCCTCACGGAAAACTGTCAACTGCACCGTTTGACCGGGGCGTGTATAAATCGACAGATAGCCGACTAATTCATCAAAGCTATGAATCGTCACGCCATCAACAGCTGTAATGACATCAATGCTATTTAAGCCCATCGTTTGTAAGCCACCACGTGCGGCAGGCGTATTGGGGCGTACCTGACGGACTGCCACACCACGAATATTATTCGGCAACCCAAAGTCATCAATAAGATTCAGATCAATCGGGCGGTTGGTGATGCCGATGTAACTATATTGAACTTGCCCGAAATTGATAATGTCGCTAAATACCCGTGATACAAGATTGCTCGGAATCGCATAACCGACCCCTGCATTTTGACGTTCACCGTTTAACAATTCAATCTGGGAATTCACGCCAATGACTTCACCGCGTAGATTGAGCAATGGACCACCACTATTGCCGGGGTTAATGGCGGCATCAGTCTGAATCACACCACCGATAGAGTAATTGTTCAAGCCGATGATGGTACGATTTAATGCGCTGATAATCCCATAGGTCAATGTCCAATCTTTGTTAAAGGGATTACCCATCGCCAATACCGACTGTCCCACTAGCAAATCTTCCGAATTACCGAGAGGCACAGGGAAAAGTTTTTCGGGTGGCAAATTCACTTGGATAACAGCTAAATCCGAATCGGGATCTGTTCCGACAACTGATGCTTCGACAATTGTCCCGTCAAAAAAGTTAATTTCGATACGTTCCGCATTATCAATAACATGAAAGTTAGTAACGATGCGCCCTTGTTTATCCACAACAAATCCCGAGCCAGCACCGTTGGCAAAGAACTGATTGTCCCCTGCACCACGCGATGATGTTGTGATCGAGACAACACCGGGCGCGACACGATTATAGACATCTGCATAGAGCCGTTCTGCTTCTGTAATGAGTTCTGCGCGGACACTACCGGGTTCATCCGCCACACTGGTAGACAATGCTCCACCAAGGATGAATCCAAACGCTATGAGGCTAAAACTACCGATAAACAACCGTAAAGTCTTACCGAACACGAGTTTACCTTTCAATAAATACCAGTTCACCTAGTATAGAAAAATTACTACCATCGTATAAGAAAAGCCTGAGTAAGGTGTTAACTAAGTGTAAAATACTTAGAAATCACCTGCTTTTAGTTGATTATACTGTAAAAATCTGCGGACTTTCTGATAGCTACGGGCAATCTGTAAAATACCCATAAAAGTTTTACACTTGTTTAGCTCTTATGTGTGGCGATAAAATTTTTCACTTGTTCCATCGAAGGTAAAGAAGGGATTGCACCTTTTTGTCTGGTGGTTAATGCGCCAACACCATTTGCAAAATCTAAAATATCGGCAAGATGTGCTTGATAATCATCAGGGTGTTCGAGGATACCAATCAGCATACCTGCGACAAAGGAATCTCCTGCACCAGTGGTATCGATTGCGCGTACAGTATAACCATTATGTTGGAGGGTTGTCCCATCTTTGAGGTATATTACCGCGCCGTTATGCCCATGTGTAACACAAATCATCTCAATACGATCACGCCATAGCGGGTTAATATCTTTGCCACCTGTCAAAAATTCAACTTCATCCGCGCTGATCTTCACAAAGTTGGCATATTCAAAACCTTCTAACAAACCTGCTTTTGCTACTTCGGCATTTTCCCACAGGGGCAACCGTAAATTAGGATCATAGGAAACAAACTTCCCTTTATCGAGTGCATATTGAACTGCTTTAAGAGTCGCAGATTTTGATGGCTCATGAATCATCGAGATACTGCCAAAATGGAAAATATCGCTATCATCAATCACATCTGTATTAACATCTTCAGGGGTCATCAACATATCGGCGGAGGGATTGCGATAGAACATAAAACTGCGGTCTCCATCGTCGGTATTAGAGACAAATGCGAGTGCTGTCCGTGCTTCGCTGGAAAATGTTAAGCCATCAATGTTAACCGATTCTGCTTCTAGGATTTCTGCAAGGTGTTTACCAAAAGGGTCATCACCGACTTGCCCCATAAAAGAGCTATCATATCCGAGCCGAGCGACAGCGACAGCGACATTTGCAGGTGCGCCACCGGGGGCTTTGATAAATCCTGATGCGTCACCGACACTTACGCCCATTTCTAAAGCAACAAAATCAATTAATAATTCCCCAAATGATACAACACGCATACAAAAATTCCTTATGGTTAGGCGACATCATAAAGTCGAGGTCAGACATGTCTTTGGTTTAAGAAAGGGTTTCTTCTTCTGTTTAAATAATCAGTTCTACTGTTATGTGGATGCTGTTTTATCACGTTCTACAAATTCGTGAATAAACCCACCGCTATCACTTGCAATCAATGCGCCCGACATTTTGTTAATTTCTAACTTGCCGAGGTGTTTGATGAGTTGAGTGATTTGTTGGCGCATAATCAACATCATATCTTCCCACGCAACATCTTCGGGCAAGTGATCTTGACGTAACTCGCGCATACTTTCTAGGTAAGTGATGGCAGGTTCGATCTCTGTAAATACGAGTTGTCCCGGATTATCATGGCGAACAACTGCGAAGAAGTGATGCGCTAAGATGCGCGTACCATTTTCGAGTGCAAAGCTGTCGCTAGGCAAGGCAGGGGGACGGACTTGTGTTGCACCGTAACGTGTGAGCAAGACAATCGCCCGACGCATGAGTACTTGTAATTCTGGCATTGTATGGATGCTATTGGTTGCAATGAGGACTTTCCCATTGGGTTTGAGTACGCGCCGGATTTCTTTTAGGGCGGCATCAATATCTGGGATATGGTATAGCATATGATTTGCCATGATGACATCAAAAGACTTATCAGCATAAGGCAAGTGCATCGCATTACTAAGTGATAGTGAATCGGCTGGGGCGGGATGTTCTTTGAGCATCTTATGCGAAATATCAATCGCATAATAAGTTGCATTGGGAACCAATGCTAATAAGCGTGCATAATATGTTCCAATACCAGCACCTAGATCGAGGACAATTTCATCCCCTTTCCAATCAATAGTTTCGATGACCCAACGCGGAAAATCACTTTTAGGGACGGTGTATTTATCATGCGTTTCTTGACGAATCCGTAGGTTTTCATCAGTTTCATAATAGCGACGAATTACGTCAGATTTATTCGATGCGGGCATAGCTTATCCAGACATGGTAACAACCAATACGATTGTGTTTTATTTACTATACTACTGATTAGATAGAGTGCAACAGCGACTATTATAACCTCTACTGTATTGTAATCAGAAACCGATAATAGAGCAAAAGGCTACGTAATTTACTTCAGTGCGACATCTGTAGATACGCTTAAACGGATAATCACGTAGGATATGCCCTACAATATACCATGGGTTAAACGCCAGACATTTTAACAAACTTAATCAATATCAACCTGTTCGTGACGTTGACGGGGTGGTGGTTGCATATGAAGCTCAACTTGGATTCCACCAAAGTAATGTGCGCTAACATTATAGATAATCACAATAACCCCTGTTGAGATCCCTCCCCAGATTGCCGCCCAAAATGCTGTTGATGCTAGTGTTTGGATCAATAATTCTGGTGGGATAATCACATCCCAAAATTTGAACATGCCGTTTAAGATTAAGAAGATCATGATAGGGACAATCACCAACATCGCTGATAATATCGCGCCCATTTTCACTGCGGAAAAAATACCAATTCGTTTGATTGTGTGCATAATATCCCTACCTTATCCTTTTAGACGATGGATGTCATTCTATTATAGTGGTTTTTCCATTCCTCGGATATAGATAGGGGTGATTTTTGAATTAAACTTGCTTACTAAATATCAATAACTGATACGAACCACAGTGATTATGTAATCATACAGATCATGTTTAAATCAACTTCAATACCATGCTACTTTTTGCATTACTGTGTAAAACTTACATTTTATTTTGCTTATGTTCCTATTCTTGATTACAATAACAATAAAATTGGTTTAGCATGAATTGTGAAACTACTAAATTATGAATTTTCGTTCTAGAGCAGTAAAATTCGTAAAACGTCTCTCGATGTTGTTACCACGAAGATTACGTATCAATGTTGGTTGGATTGTCCTATATTTTTATTCTCTTAAATATCGCGGTGGTAACGTTGAATGCCCCTGTTGCGGTACGTCTTTGACTGAATTTGCCGCTAATTTTAGCACAGGTGAAAAAGACACAATGTGTCCACGCTGTTTAAGCTCCCCAAGACATCGATTGATTCAATTGTATATGAAAGACAAAACAAATTTCTTTGATAGCAAGCTCAAAGTACTACACTTTGCACCTATCTTTGCTTTCCAAAAACTTTTTGAAGATCGCCCGAATTTAGATTATTTGAGCGTGGATATTAATTCGCCCCTCGTTATGAAGAAAGAGGATATCAATAATATCTCTTTTCCAGATAATACATTTGATGTCATTTTGTGCAATCATGTTTTAGAACATATTGAAGATGATATACATGCAATGGGGGAATTACGTCGGGTATTGAAACCAGATGGTTGGGCAATATTACTGGTTCCTATTGATACAACTCGCGAAACGACATTTGTAGATCCTAATATTCAATCAGCTGATGATCGGCAAAAATATTATTATCATTACGACCACAAGCGGTTGTATGGCTTAGATTATAATCGACGGCTAGAATCCGCAGGTTTTACAGTCAAGGTTGATAATTACTATCAAGAAATTTCACCCGATTTGATTCGATTCCATGGACTGTCGCAAGAGCCGATCTATCTCTGTACGGTATAAAGACACTAAAAATCTAATCTGCTTTTAAGTGATACTTGCTTAATAAGTCATCTATGGCATTGTGCCCTGTCGGCAAAGGCATGACCATATTTACATCAGCACCGACACCAATCAATTTTGGAGTATTGGTAAAAAGTCCTCTAGCGGATCATAAGTATGAACAAACCCATGAGCAGTCGAATCAAGAACCGTTCCTCCATAGGGCAGAATAATGGACGCATTTACTGGACTTGAAAGTGATATTGCAACAAAATTCGCGTTTGGTGTGCAGGGTATAATTTTTCGTTATTTCGCCGATGGTGGGGAAATTGATTTATCATCGAAAGAGTCAGATCATGCAAATTATTGTTCAATTCTCCTATCCTCTCTTCGCAATTGTGTTGGGTGTGTTTATTTTTATTGTTGCCAAGCGTCAAACAGGATTAAATCGATTTGTGCTGTGGGGTAGTACGATTGCTTATGCGCTGGTTGCTATTTTTGTGGGAATAACATTTCAATATCCAGATTCTCTCGTCCAAGTAGAAACTGTTGCGGATGTCGAAAATACACTCATCAACGAAAAACCGACGTTTGTGATGCTCTATTCCAATTATTGAATGGGTTGTATGCGTGACCTGTCTACCGTGCGTGGGCAAATCCCGGAAATACAGCGCAAAGATATTGATGTACTCCTCCTGAATATCCATACCACGCCGGGGAGTGACTTACTGAGTCGATTTGAGTTTGAATTTACGCCGACATACCTGATTTTTAAGAGCGATGGAGAAGAAGTCTTTCGCTCGAATGCTTTACCGACTGTCAGCGACATTATCAACCTAGCTGAGTCATAACATACCCGAAATAAAAACCTCATCCTTCAATAAAGGTCAACACATTGCCACATATTTGGCACACGCGCGCACGTAAGGCTTGCCCATCCAGTACACCTAGGACATTGCTTTTTGTATAGTACTGTACGCCACTTAACCGCCCCCATTCAAATTCTGTTTCACCACAAACAGGACACGGATAATCATCGGGATTCTTTGTAAATTGATGATTATCTTTACTGTGTGGATGGCGTTTTTGTTTTGGTTGGATATTCAAGGTTTGTGGTTTATGTTTCATGTATAAGTTACAACTCCGATAATCGCTCATCTCTATAAAAATCTGCTAAAACACACCATCAAGTCGCAGTTAAACCACCATCCAGCACCAATTGATGACCTGTGACAAACGACGATGCATCGGAACATAACCACAGTATACCTTCAGCGATTTCAGTCGGTTGTCCGAGGCGGCGCATTGGAATCGCGCGTACTGTAATCTGTTGCATAACAGGATTTTCGTCTGTAATAGCTGTGACCATTGGTGTTTCTGTATAACCGGGGCAAATTGCATTCACGCGTATACCAAACTTAGCATAGTCTACTGCCGCTGATTTGGTTAAGCCAACAACCGCATGTTTGCTTGCCGTATAAGCCGCCCCCTTTGGCGCACCAATTAAGCCCGCTACCGAGGCAATATTAACAATCGAGCCTGCACCTTGTTCGAGCATAATCGGCAATTCGGCTTTCATACACAACCAAACCCCCTTTACATTAATCGACATGATGCGATCAAATACCTCATCTTCAACTTCATGAATCCGCTTGACCAACGACCCCGAAATACCTGCATTATTCACCGCCGCATCCAATCGTCCAAATGTATCAACAGTCGCTTTTACCATTGCATTCACATCATCCGAATTGGTCACATCACAATGGACAAAAATCGCTTTACCACCGTTGTCGATAATTTGTTGAGCGGTTTCTTCACCACCTTCATGATCAACATCCGAGACACAGACACTTGCGCCTTCTCGTGCTAATGTGAGTGCGCTTTGTCGGCCAATACCAGATGCCGCGCCAGTAACTAACACAACTTTATTATTCATTGAATCCATAAAAATCCTTTTCACAATAATCGCATTCTATAATTAGTTAAAAAATGGCTCAATCCAATCTTCCTCTATATGCAATCCAAAACCTGCTTCGTCGTTTATCTCTAACCATCCACCTTGAGCATATGGCATATTTGGTAATAAAGTTGATTCTGATAAGGGGACACCGGGAGGCGATCCCACAAAATATTCTAACCACGGGACATTATTCATCGCGAGTGAAAAGTGTTGTCCATATGGTGTCCGTCCACCTGCGTGTAATATCACCGTTTTACCAGCGGCATCGGCGGCATGTGCAATCTTAATGCAGGTTGTTAATCCACCACACCATTCAATATCAGGCTGTAAAATATCAACATATTGGTTAGCAAGGGCGTATTGGAAGGGGACATGAGTATACCAGTGTTCACCTGTTGCAAGGGTTTGCCATGGGATACGCTGACGCACTTCGGCATGAGCACTTAAATCTTCTGGAATCAAGCATTCTTCCATCCACTTTAATTTATATGGACGGAGAGTTTCGGCGAGTTGAACCGTGTAATCGACATCAAACGCCATCCAACAATCCAGCATAAGGTCACACTCATCTCCAACTTGTTCCCGAATCCGAGCAACAAACGCTTCGTTTTTATGCGTACCGTCTATCCCATCCGCAGGGCCGTAAGGGCAAGCAAGTTTGAATGCCTTAAATCCCAATTCTTGATACCAATCGACATCATTACCAGTTGAATAACAGAAAATCTTGTCTTTCTGTAATCCGCCAATCAAACGATAAACGGGTTGATTGAGAAATTTGCCTTTTGCATCCCATAGAGCTAGATCGATTGCACTGATGGCATAGGATGCGAGACCAGTTGATCCATAGGGTTTGGTGAGGCGGAACATCATATCAGATAAGCGTTCGATTGCTAATCCATCTTGCCCGATTAGATTTGGTGCGAGGTGATCTTCAATAACGGCGGCAACGGGACGACCATGGCTCGTTCCCCCGATGCCCCAAGTCCCGTCTTCTAAGGTGACTTTGCAATAGACTCGTTCCCAAGCGGCATTATTCCATAGGTCACGATGGCGCTTAACATGGGGGTAACGTGACATGGGGTTTGCAACTTCATCAGTGACACTCCACGGGTCACGCCTCGGCTGAACACTATAATCGCGTTTTGGAAGATTGATCCGTACAGCTTGGATATTCTGAATTTTCGCCAACCTTGTCCTCCTTCATACTCGTTCAATGCGATTATAGAACGTCTATCAATTTCTGTCATATCATGGAATCCACGGCTATCAAGATCGACAATGGTGACCAACAAAATAGTTTCAATCGAAAATTGGCTGTCTCAGTTTGATGGAGGGTAAAAATCGGGGAAATTACAATAATTGACAAGCTTCATATTCCAAGTTCATCAAAGATCATCCACTAGTCGCTAACTGTCCGCTGTACGAAGCGCTTTAAACCACTAAACTTTAATCTTCTTTTTTTACCATCTAGTAATGAATAGCTCATATAGAGCTTAGCCTACAACAATTATAGGTCTGTTTGGATATTATGCCCAAGCCTGCTACAATCGCAGAGAATATTACCATTGTAGTTAAGCTTTTGTCTGAGGGGATGTATTAAATGAATGAAGTTTTTACCTCACCTGATTCACAGCCGCCTCATGTTCTTCTGGTTGATGACCAACCCTATGCGCGATTGCTCATGAAGAGAATCATCGACAAGAATGTACAGATTACAGAAGCATCGGATGGTCACGAAGCACTAGAAATATTAGAACACGAAAAGATTGACTTGGTATTACTTGACATCATGATGCCGGGAATATCAGGTATTGATGTATTGAAGCTCATTCGAAAACAGAGGTCAACCGCAGACTTACCAGTGATAATGATTTCTGCTCTCGATGACAACGAAAGCATGGCTCAAGGCTTTGAATTGGGTGCAAACGACTATATTCCTAAACCTTTTGACTTTGGAGTAGCAAGTGCACGTATTCGTACTCATCTCAAGCTTAAGCTTATGACAGATTATCAGAAACAGGTGATGATCGAACTTGAAGCTGCAAAAGTGATGAAAGAAAGATTATTACAGATAGCCGCGCATGATCTCAAATCTCCACTATCAAACGTCAATCTGGCTGAACGGCTACTTCGAGACATCATAACTTCAGATCCAACCGTTGCATCAATCCTCGATACTTTACGATCAACTGTAAACAATATGAATCAGGTTATTGAGGATTTTTTGGAGATGGAAGCCATAGAAGGTTCTAATATCGCTGTCCAATTAACAAGCATTGATGCACATGAGATTATTATGAACGTTATAGAACAGTTTCAATACGCAGCAGAGTCTAAAGATATCAGAATCGAAGTTGAAGATATCGATAATCAAGTCTATGCCGACCCTACACGTCTGACTCAAGTACTAAGTAATCTTATCAGTAATGCCTTGAAATATAGTCCGCGGAATACTTCAATCCGAATCTTTTCCCAAATATATAATGAGAGAGTACGCTTATATGTAGCCGATAGTGGACCTGGAATTCCGGCAAACGAACGTCCCAATTTGTTTCAAGAATTTACAAAGCTGAGCCCGCGACCGACCGCTGGTGAAAGCAGTACAGGTTTAGGATTATGGATTGTAAAACATTTAGCACAAATTCAGGGGGGGAAGGTAGGTGCTGATTTCCCAGAAGATAATGGTTCGATTTTTTGGGTGGAATTACCAACCGTACCAGAATAAGCCAAATAATTGATTTTCTCTTTATGATACTCTAATCAAATGAGGATAGTTTCACGCTATCATAAAAGAAACTACACTCTAAAATATGGGTAATATCAAATCAATGAATAGGTTTACGAGTAGTAGCTCAATATTTGAAACATCTAATCTGAACATACTTCGCGCAACTCTAATTCATAGTTTGAATACGATCAATAAGATACAACCAGCAGACGGTGGACACAGTATCGTAATCTGGAATGCTAAGACAGAGACTTATGATGTCGGGGCAACAACAATCCCCAAACAACCAGACGGTGCTGCTGAGAGCAGGGTTCGACAAACTGGAGGAGCAACACGCTGGATCATTGACCAAAAACAGCCACTTATAATACCTAACATTCGTGATGATCCATTCATCGCGAACAAAATGTTGCAAGATTATGGTAACCAAGCTTACATGGGTGTTCCACTGCTGATAGAGGAAAGGGCTATTGGTGTTCTCTATGCCCTAAGTCGCGAACCCAAAAACTACTTAGCAAATGAAGTCAGCTTGATGCAGGATTTTGCTCATTTCATTGCGATTACGATTCATAATATGCTCCTCAAACTTGAGGTCGATCAAGTTCATAAAGAAGTCGTACAAGAGCGTAATCTTCTACAACTCCTTATTGATGCAACCCCAGTAGATATCTATTTTAAGGATTTGAAAAGTAAATATCTGAAGATTAATAAGTCGAGTAGGGATCATTATGGTTTAGACTCGGTAGAAGAAATTATGGGCAAATCAGACTTTGATTTTTATCCTGAGGCAATGGCTACGGAATTTCATAAAGATGATCAATATGTCATACAAACTGGACAGGTAATATGTAACAAAGAAGAGCTAAACATTTCCCCTGATGGCACAGAACGTGTCGTCTTGACGACCAAAATTCCATTGTACGATCATGACAAAACGATCATCGGTATAGTTGGCGTTACAAGGGATATAACTGACAGAAAAATAGCTGATCGAAAAGTGCGTCAATTAGAAGACGAACGTCAACGGATCGCTATTCTTCAGAATTTCATTAGTGATGCATCTCATGATTTCAAAACCCCCCTATCAACACTCAAGACTCAATTATTTTTGTTGAGTCACGATCTCAAGAACAATCCAGCAAATAGTCGCCTAGATATAATGAAATCACAAGTCGATCGTCTGAGTAGTCTTTTAGAGGCGATGTTATATATGACACGCCTAGATGCTATAAATGCTCTCGATTTTAGTTATGTGGAGATCAACTCTTTACTTAAGAATGTAATCGCTGAGATTCGCACACTTGTGGAGTCAAACCATTTAAACCTCAGTTTTGAACCAACTGACTACAGTCATAAAATGCTAGGAAATGAGATCGAGCTGACCTTTGTCTTCTATGAACTTATCACTAACGCAATTAAAAATACTCCGCGAGAGGGTTCTTTGCATATTGCCATTGGTATAACATCAGATTATACACATGTAACGGTTACCGATAGTGGAATTGGTATTGAAGCTGAGGATTTACCATATATATTTGAACGTTTCTACCGCCTTGATGAAGCTCGTGGTTTGGTAACAGGTGGTTCAGGACTTGGGCTTGCGATAGTTAAGCGAATTATTGATTTGCACAATGGAAGCATTCAAGTCGAAAGTAAGGTTGGTAAGGGCAGTCAATTCACTGTTGTCGTTCCGAATGTACAGACACAAATATCATAGGTGTATATTTCCACTACATACGAACACTATGAATAGATGTCAATAATCATCGATGGTTGGCACGTGGCAATGTAAAGAAAAAGGTGCTACCATGACCTACTTCGCTATCGACTCCAACCTCACCACCTAACCGTTCAACGATTTGCCGAACAATCGATAAGCCAAGTCCATGACCTTCAATGTTAGTATGTTTTAGTCGGGTGAATGGCGTAAAAATTCGAGACACTTCCTCTTTAGGAATTCCCTGTCCATTATCTTTTACCCAGAATCGGACATAATTGGCATCGATAATATCGGATCCTACTTTGACTGCTGGTGGAGATCCACCGTATTTGATCGCATTACTAACAAGATTCACAATGACTTCTTCTACCCATGGTTCGTAGCCAATTCCAGTTTCAGCCGATTCTAAAAATATAATCTTGCTATTCGTATCCATAATAACGTCACGCAGACGAATATCTACCGCGTTCATAATTCTCTCTAGCTTAATCGGTACGAGTTCAAGATCTTTTAAGTGTGGGATACTAGCTAGCAAAAGGAGTGTGTCCACGATATTAGAGGCTTTTATGGATAGCGTTTCAATGAGTTTAAGAAACTCCATGGCTTCATCTTTGGGGATAGAGTGATATTCTGACACAAGAATACTTACATAACTGACAATGGTACTTAATGGCGACTTCATCTCGTGTCCGATGGTTTGAGCAAACTCTTCCAGACCTTTTGTAAGCTGTCGGTTCTCATCTACGAGTGCCTGTCTTTCTCGCAACATTTGATTGTGTGCATTCGCGCGATTGACTTCTATTGGTGCAATCTTAACAAACTGGTTCAAATCATCTTTGACTAAATATCCCCAATTGGTATCCGTTATGTTTGCAAGTTCTTCAATACTACCCATGTATATCAATACTGGAGCGTTACCATTTTTAGGTAAAGTGTCGTAAAAATCTTGATAGCTCACGAAATCTAGGTCAACAATGACAATATCATACAAATCAATTCCTTCGTGAGAGTCACCAGCAGTATGAATATCAACATTATAACTTTCATTCACCAATTGAGTTTTTAATTCGTTGGCTAAATCTAGATTGGTTTCAAAAATCAGAACCTTCGATTTATCATTCATCATCGTCACTTTCACACTATCATTAATTGAGATGTTTTGTAAACTCTTCGTACAGTCATTCTAACGCAAACCCCATCGCACCATTATTAAAAGACGTGCTGTTCACTACATAAACACAGTTATTCGAATACAATTCGGCTTGGATATGCCAACGTATCATAAGCAAACCACATATTATTATTAGAAGCATCATTAACAATAATTGTGAGCTCAATCCAATACCCTGCTGGAATGGTACCGCTGCCAAAACCGAGATCGATTTCTTTTTCGACCCAAGACGCTATACCATCATTCCAAGTTACGTCATCGAGGCTGCCTAATACAAACCAATCTGTGGTAGATGCATTCCGAACGGCAAAATATGCCACAACATAGCCATGTTTTGTGGTGTCAAAATCTTTCATACTACTCCACAATTTGAGCTTAATGTTACTCAACGGTATAGCCGTTTCAGTTATAAATGGTGCGGTTTTCCATCGTTGAACTTTTGTCAGATCTGATTCATCCATACCTGATCCCCCCTTTTTAAGAAGCAAGCCAGGGTCACTGTCTCGATTTAAATCGTAGTTGAAGAGAGTAAGCCCAAGCGGCACAACAACATTCAAGGGCAAAGAGCTTTGCGAGTTCGTGCCACCAATCGGTGGAGATGGGTTATTATGGAGATACAGTGGGACTGACGGTAAAATTCCTGTGACGGTAATTGTGACTGTTGCCGTATTTGAAGTTGCACCTGCGTTATCACTTACAACATAGTAAAAGGTGTCTACTCCTTTGAAACCTAGATCAGGTGTGTACGTTATTGCACCTGTTGTAGAGTTGACAGATGTCGTTCCATTTGTTGGTTGAGCGATAACTGTAACTGTTGTTGGATCTATCGTCCCATCTATATCAGTGTCATTAGCTAGAACATTGATTATGATGAATATGTTTTCAGTGGTCGCGTCGGTATCATTATTAGCAATTGGCAGGTAATTTGTTGCGAATTGGGTAAAGACATCCG
>Ga0070728_10003261_pt1 | contig 18176 bp, 14 predicted proteins | sample tdDd471_FD_66723 | JGI IMG/M metagenome (GOLD analysis project Ga0070728, IMG submission 66723) | Marine sediment microbial communities from the Atlantic coast under amendment with organic carbon and nitrate - tdDd47.1 | ecosystem: Environmental > Aquatic > Marine > Coastal > Sediment | place... | reverse complement strand
AGCGAAGCAGGTCCTCGGCTGAATCGGCCAGAGGCAGCGGTCGGCTCAACCGCCGGGAGATCCTGTGGAGGGCCCTGCCGACGACTTCGAAATGCTGGTATGAGACCAGCCAGTTTTGCTCGGTCATGCGCCTTGCGACCGGCTTGAGGGCGTCGGGCAGCAGATGCTGCCGGGCCTGCAGGAGCCGGTAGACGTGTTCGGCAAAATCTTCAAGGGGTTCCGGGGAGTACTCGGACCACGATGATGCGAGGAAGTGATCGTAGAAGATGTCGACGATGATGCCGCGCCCGTGACCGTATTTTGGGTCCAGCCGGTTGCGGCTCCTGCGGGTATGGAGGTTGTTGTGGGAAAAGGTGTCGATGCGCCGGTGAAGGTGCAGGCCCTGGGCTATCCCCCGGGGGTAGCCTGCGGGTAGCGGCCCCTTGACAAAATCACCCATCAACCCGCCGAGTTGATGGTCCGGGTCGGGCCCGGCGAGAAGGAGGTGAACGAGATAGTTCAAGGTCAGGTTCTGAGGATCTTGTTGTGCAGGATCAGGATCTCAAAGGCCATCAATACCTTGCTGGCCAACTGCTGGACATCGACAACGGCCTGTGAGAGATCGATCTCGGGATCATCGACATAAATCAGGCCGACCACGCGGCCGAGCATACTCATCGGGATGAGCAGCGCGGTCGTCGGCGCCGGCTTGCCGAGGAACGTCGTCAGGGCCAGGTTCGCCCCGCTCTGCTGTACCGGGCCGAGAAAATAACTGTTGCTGTCAACCGCTGTTTTCAGCACCGAGGGTTCGGAGAGCGGCAATTGCAACTGGTCAAAACCGGGGATCGGCACACCTGCTTTCGCCGAACGCCAGCCGGTGACCTGCCCGGCCACCACCATGAACAGCGCAGCCCTCGCATAGTTCGTCCCGAGGTAAGTGATTATGGCATCGGCGACATCATTGCGATCGGATATTTTGACCAGCGCTTCAGACGTGTTCTCAAGGGTGACTTCCTCGTCAACCAGCTCTTCGACGACGTCCACATCTTCAAGCTCTTCGATGCCTTCGGCAGGTTGTTCCTCCGGTGTCTTTGGCGCAGGCTTGTCCGGTCTCTGGTAGATCTGCTCGGAGCCCGGTTCGCTGAGTTCCTGATCCGTCTCTGCAGCAGTGATTGGCCCATCGGGTGTATGGAAGATCGGCGCCTTGTCCAACTCTTCGCGGACATGCTTCGGCGGGGCGATATAGCGCATGGTGCGCTTGATGCCGTAGTAGTTTTCCAGGGCGAAAATCAGGCGGACTTCGAGGGCCAGAATCGGTTGCACGATATAGCCGGTGCGGAACGAGATGTCGTCAATCGATTTCAGGTCATGGGGCGACTCCATCGCCAGGGTCAACTTCTTGCCGCTGAGTTCAACGGGAACGACCTTGTACTTTTCCGCCAGTTCAGGGCTGATCGTATTGATGACATGCTCGGGAATATCTTCCAGCTGGTTGGGCTTCAGGCAGGGGATGTTGAGGAGGTTCGCGAGGATTTCAGCGAGGACGTTTTCGCTGATCAAACCCATTTCTATCAGGATCGTGCCAAGTGTGCCGCCAAAGATGACCTGGGCCTGCAAAGCTTCTTCAAGCTGAGCCTGGGTCAGCAGGTTTTTCTTGATCAGTAATTCGCCGAGTCTGATAGCCATGAGGTGCCCCCTAGGATTCTACTGGATAACAGTGGTGTCAGCTGAATGCCGTTGAGCCGTTTTGACCGGCTGTTGATCGGCCAGTGAGGCGGCAATGACAGCAGCCTTGAGTTTGAACTCAGCCAGGTTCTCCGCAGAGACCGGTTTGACTGACGGAGCCTTGACCCGGTGCGGATTGACCGGAGCACCATTTTTGTACATCCGGAAACAGAGATGAGGCCCGGTGGCAAGGCCTGTACTGCCGACATAGCCGATCGTTTGCCCCTGTGCAACCCGTTTGCCCTGAGCGATCCCCCTGGCAAAGCCCTTCATGTGCAGGTACAGGGTCTCGTAGCTGCTGTTGTGCCTGATCTTCACATAGTTGCCATTACCCCGGGTGTAACCCTTTTTGATAACGATACCGTCGCCGACAGTTTTGATCGGTGTCCCGGGACGTGCTGCATAATCGATCGCCGGGTGGGATTTCCAGGTCTTGGTGATCGGGTGAAAGCGGCGCATGGTGAATCCGGACGAGATACGCGAAAAGGATAGCGGTGCTTTGAGGAAGGCTTTGCGCAGGCTCTGCCCTTCGGCATCGAAATAATCCGGACGGCGGTCACCGTCTTGGTATAGAAAGGCCTGGAAGGTTTCACCCTGGTTGGTGAACTCCGCCGCCAGGATATGGCCGTAGCCGGCCGGTTGACCGTCTCGGTAACGTTTTTCCACCAGGACCTGGAACGAGTCGCCTTTGCGGATATCAAGAATAAAATCGATGTCCCAGGCGTAAATATCCGCCAGGTTCATGGCCAGAACATCACTTTCTCCAGTGCCGGTGACCGCTTCGAACAAGCTGGTTTCAATCTTGCCCCGTACGCCAACGGTTTCGGTCGTATAAGGGATCGGGACCTTCTGCACGGAGAAGTCTTCCGCCTCGCGGGTTATAATCAGCTGTTCATCGTGGTCGATGTCGTACTCGAACCGTTCAAAGGCATCATTGCTCAGGCAGAGCCGGTATGCTTGCCCGGCACTAAGACGGGAGAGTGGGAAGACCGACTTGCACAGCTTGCTCAGCTCGTAAATCTCTCCTGCCGAGAAGTAGTCTCCCAGGATGCCGGTCGCCGTATCGCCCTGGGCGACGGTCCCCTTGATGATCTCCTTGCGGATTTCCGGAACCTGTGGTTGCGGTAATGCTGCCGGCTCCGACATATTGGCTTCGGTACTGGTTACCGTTGGACGGAAGAACAGTGGAGTAACCAGCAGGACTCCCAGAACCAGGAACAACCAGAGGCGCAGGCGCGGCGTTGACCTGCGGCGGCTCATCGATGATGATTTAGGTGGATGAAAATCGAAATTCAAAAGTCTTTTCCTGCGGGAATAAAGAGTTAACTTCCCGAAAAACAAAATTTATCTATAATATCAGCCCTGTGATGAATTTGTCTAGAAATCTGTTGACCCTGGTGTCGTATTTATCCGGATTTGCAAATTGGTCCCTACCGGTTTTGCTTGTCATGGACGGACAGGATAAGGTACTAAGTTGAGGCATTCCAACAAAGGAGGCTCACATGGTCAACCGGCAGCGTCTGAGTGACGAATTTGCCCATTTGGCGGCAATCAACAGCCCGCCTTTGCATGAAAATGCGATTGCCAGGTACCTGGTCGGGCGTCTCGAAAATCTTGGTGCCGAAGTGTTTTTTGACAATGCCGCTGAAGCAACCGGTGGCGAAGTCGGAAACCTGGTCGCCAGGTTTGCTGGACAGGACAGGTCTTCAGAACCACTCCTCTTCTCCGTACACATGGACACGGTCGAACCGGGAGGGCAAGTAGAGCCGGTCCTGCGAGACGGTGTTTTCTTTAGTGCCGGCGACACGGTGCTTGGTGCCGATGACAAGGCCGGGATCGCCGAACTGATTGAGGCTCTGGAAGTCATCCGCGAGCGGAAAATCCCGCACGGGCCACTTGAAGTGGTGATCACAATCGCCGAAGAGATCGGCCTGGTTGGCGCGAAACACCTTGATTTCGGTTTGCTCAAGTCCAGGCGAGGCTATGCGCTGGATACGGAAGGCGCCGGCTGGATGGTCCTCAAGGCCCCGGCCGCGGACATTCTGCAGATCGATATCGAGGGGATCGCTGCTCATGCCGGAATGGCCCCCGAGCTCGGACTGTCGTCAGTACAGACGGCATCCCTGGCGATCAGCCGGATGCATCTGGGACGGATCGATCAGGAAACAACTGCCAATATAGGTAAAATAGAGGGTGGCGTCGCCCGCAATATCGTGCCGCAGAATGTTTCAATTATCGGCGAAGCGCGCAGTCACGATGCAGACAAACTCGCGAGACAGACAGCGCACATGCTCGCCTGTTTTGAACAGGCCGCCGACGAAATGACGCGCACCATTGATGGTCGGCAGGTCCGGCCTCAAATCCGCGCTGAGGTCCGCCCTGATTTTCCCAGCATGGCCGTCGCCGAGGATGCGCCGATTGTCGCGTTGGCCAGGTCGGCTGCAGCATCCCTGGGCCAGGAACTCAAGGTGAGACTCGGTGGGGGGGGCAGCGATGCCAACATCTTCAATGGCCACGGCATAGAGATGATCATCCTGGCGACCGGTATGAAAAAGGTCCATACCCACGATGAATATGTGGCCGTTGCCGACATGGTCAAGGTAGCAGAGCTGCTTGTCGAGATTATCCGGCAGGCTTGAAGTCTGAAACGTTTAAAGAGCAAAGGTGGCCGGGGAGAAGTCTCGGGCCATGGCCGTCAGAACGTTTCGAGCGGCAGCTCGTTCAGCGCTGCCATCTGTTCGCGTAACTGCAGGATGTGTTCTCCCCAGTAGCGGGTCGTGTTGAACCAGGGGAAATGGTGCGGAAAGGCCGGATCATCCCAGCGTCGGGCCAGCCAGGCACAGTAATGCAGAATCCTCAAGGTTCGCAACGCTTCCACGAGATGCAATTCTTTCGGGCGGAAATCGTAAAATTCGTTGTAGCCTTCCACAATCTCGGCTAGTTGTGCTGTCTGGCGCGCGCGGTCTCCCGAAAGCATCATCCAGATATCCTGAATCGCCGGGGCCGTCCTGGCATCATCGAAGTCGACAAAATGCGGTGCATCTCCCCGCCACAGGACATTGCCGGCGTGACAGTCGCCGTGGGTGCGAATCAACGGCGTACTGTCAAATACGGCCTGCAATTCGTCAATTGACTGGAGCAGGTCACTGGTCAATACATCGTAGTTTGCCTTGTATTCCGGGATGATGAACGCGTCGCTGATCAGGGCGACGGAATCATGGCCGAAAGATTTACAGTCAAGTCGTGGCCGGTGTTCGAACGTCCTGGTCGCGGCAATCGCATGCATGCGCCCCAGGGTTCGACCCATGATCAGCAGGTTGTCGAGATTGTCGAATTCCGGGGCATGTCCACCCTGGCGCGGGTAAAGAGCGAAACGGAAACCATCGAAGTGGAATAGGCTCTCCTCTTGTGCGTTGGTCAATGGAGCAACTACGGGCAGTTCATGCTCAGCCAGTTCGAAACAGAAGGCGTGTTCCTCAACGACCTGCTCATCACTCCAGCGTCCCGGGCGGTAGAATTTGACGATCAGCGGATCGTTGTCCTCGATACCGACCTGGTAGACGCGATTTTCATAGCTGTTCAGGGCGAAGGTTCTGCAGTCGCACAGGTAACCGCAGCTTTCGACGGCATCCATGATGAAGCTGGGCGTCAGGGCTTCGAATGGGTGTTGGCTGGATGTCTCTGACATGAAAGGTTCGAGATGAGGCCCGCGAGAATTGCTACGGGGCCTGCATGACCTCCCGGATGTCGTTCGACAGGGTGGAAATGTCCTCATCGGTGGTTGCCCAGGAACACATGAAGCGGCAGTGCCCGGAGCCGATGAAGGTATAAAAGACCCAGCCCTTGTTGTGCAGGGTGGTGACAACCTTCTCCGGGAGTTCGACGAAAACGGCGTTGGCTTCGGTCGGATGGACGAGAGTGACGCCGGGAATCTTCGCAAGGGTGTCGGACAATTTGCGGGCGCAGGCGTTGGCGTGCCCGGCGTGCCTGAGAATTGTATCATCCTTGAGCAGCCCGAGCCAGGGGGCGGAGAGGTAGCGCATTTTCGACGCCAGCTGTCCGGCTTGTTTACAGCGGTAATCGAATTCGTTGGCGAGTTTCCGATCGAAAAAGACCACGGCTTCGCCCATCGGCATGCCGCACTTGGTGCCGCCGAAAGTCAGGACATCAACTCCCGCACGCCAGGTCAGTTCCTTGGGGTGAATTTGCAGGGCAGCGACGGCGTTTGCGAAACGCGCTCCGTCCATATGCAGCTTGAGGTCAAGCCGCTTGGCCAGGCCGTGGACCGCCACCAGCTCCTCCGGTGTGTACAGGGTCCCCAGCTCCGTGGACTGGGTCAGCGACAAGACCTTCGGTTTCGGGTAGTGGATGTCAATGCGCTTTTTGACCGTATGTTCGACTTTGGCCAGATTGACCTTGCCGTTGTCACCGCCGACGGTCAGCAGCTTGGTGCCGTTGGAAAAGAATTCGCTGGCACCACATTCATCGGTTTCCACGTGGGCCATATCGTGGCAGATGACGCTGTGGTATGACTGGCAGAGTGACGCCAGGGCCAGGGAGTTTGCTGCCGTCCCGTTAAAGACGAAAAAAACCTCGCAGTCGGTATCGAAAAAATCTCGTAGCGCATCACACGCCTTGGCCGTCCAGGGGTCGTTGCCGTAACTGGTTGCGTAACCGTTGTCGGCTTCCTGCAGTGCCTGCCAGGCTTCCGGGCAGATGCCGGCGTAGTTGTCGCTGGCGAACTGGTTTTTGGTCGTCATTGGTATTCTCTTCTGACTATGGGTGGCTGATTACGTTTGAGACTATAACGAATCAGCATCATTAACGCAAAGGTGCAAAGTAGATGAAGGCGCAAAAGGGTCCATTGTGGATGCTACCCCTGTTGCGCCTCTGATGTCCCCTATGGAGTCTCGTCACCAAACGGTGACACGGCTCACTCGAACCGCTTCATGCGGGTATTCAAGCTCGACAGGGTCTCTTCCGCTTTGCTGAATATCTCCTCACCAGCCAGGATGCCAACTGAGCTGCCTATAAAATTTTCTTCGAGATAGGTTTGCGCTGCTCTGGCCAGCTGTTTCTGGTCGACCTCAAGAATCCCGTTGCGAAAAGTCTGGATCATGTCGTGAGTCATTCCCTGCTGCTGGTGGATGAATTCGCGATATCCCCGACTGCCCGGTGAGAGGGGACGATCCAGCTCGGCAAATGCGGTGAGGATCGATTGTTTGACCATCTCGTCGCTGAAGTCTCCTCGGCATGCCCACTCGACAGCCTGGCGATAGACATCCAGGGTCCTCTTCAGGTGCGGATCGCGATAGGAGAGCATGGAGAAGAGGCCTCCATCGGCGTTGTATCCTGCCATGCCACCATAGGCACCGCCTTTTTCGCGAATCTCTCGATGCAGGAAATCAGCGCGCAGCAGCTTGGCCAGAACGATCAGCACAGGGGCGTCGGGGTGCGTGTACGGAACAGTCCGAAAAACCCGTGAGACATAGGCGACCGGCAGATTGTATTGCCATGCCGTGGATGTCGCCCGGCTTGAGAAAGTTACATCCCGGCCATCGTCAGGCAGTGTCTTACCCGAAAGTGCGGCAAGCAGTTCCGTCAACGGCACATGCATCGTCTGACGGGCCGACTCCTCGGTGGTCACAGCGCCGGTGACACGTGTCCGTGAGAATAGCTCTGCGGCGATTGCGGCAAAAGTGTCAGCCAAGGTCGCGAGACCACTCTCGTCCAGATCACTGGCAGTCCGGATGATCTGGGTTTGACTCATGCCGCTCCATTCTTCGCGCTGCGCGGCCGTGGGGGTCAATGACGCCGCTGCAGCACGTGCCGCAAAGGAGTGGCCTGCTCCGGGAATCGAGTTCTCCATCGATGTCCTGACCTGGCCTATGACCGTGCGCAGCCTGTCGAGATCGGTGAAATCCGGAGCGGTGAGCATATCGGCGATTATTCCGCAAAGTTTTTCCTGGTTGCGATCCAGCGCCTTGCCCTTGACTTCCAGAACCGGGTGCATGACGTCGAGATCGGCCGGACTTTCCAGCAGGTTGGTGCCGAAACGGATGCCCCCGGTTGCCGCAGTGATGCGTCGCGACATTGCCAGGTAGTCATGTCCTGCGGCACCGACCTGCGGCAGAAGTGCACCGAAAATAGGCAGGTAGGGACGCAGGCTGTCATCCAGGCCGCTGGTGTTGAACTGCAGGTTCAGATAGGTTATGCCGTTGGTCGGCTGATTGAACCAGAAGGTTTTGCAGCCGGAGATCTGCTCTGTGTTAAACGGCGTCGTCGGTTCATCGATTTCGATGTCCGACAGTTCGAGGATCGGCAGGCCGCTCGTATCGTCCTGGGCTTCCTGGCTTTTTTGCAGCTCGGCCGCCTTGGTCTTTATCTCTACGATTGCTGCTTCATCGAGATGCTCGCGAATCTCGTCGAGGCGTTCGGTAAAGGCCTGCTCTTCGCGTTCGGCATGCTCTGTGTCGGGGCGCAACAGCAGGGTGACTCGATGCGAATTGTCGAGAAAATGGCGGCGGATCAACTGTGGGAAGAATTGCGGGTCAGCCGTGGCGCTTCTCAGCCGCACCAGGTTGTCGCCGATCATCAGTGTGCTCAACGGGTCGTCGGCGTGCAGCCATGGGCCGAACAGGCGCATCATCAAGCCGAGGCCGTAAGGATACTGGTCGCCGGTTACTTCGCGGTTGGCAAACTCGTACTGGTGAAGGGCGGCATCGATTCGCTCTTGCGGGAGGCCCTGTTCGGCGACCTGTGCCAGAGTGTCGAGAATCACCTTTTCAATCTCCGGCATTTTCTCCGGGTCTGTCCCCTGCAGGCCGGCGGCAATGTAAGTGTCGCGATAGTCATCGTGATATCCGGTCCCCGGTGAGAGATTGCGCCCTAACCCCGATTCAATCAGGGCCTGGTAAAGGGGTGCAGCGGGATTACCGAGCAGCAGGTTTGCCAGGATGCCGGTCGCGGCACGTTCAAAGGTGTCCTCAATCGGGCAGGTCAACCAGGCCATCTGGATCATGCTGCTTTGCTGCATGTCGTCGTTTGCGTCGACCGGGAAAGTCCGGGTTTTCCTGACCGGTTCGGTAAAACGCCTCTCAAGCGGGATACTGCTGTCAATCGGTTGTTTTGCAAAGCGGCTCAACGCCATCTGGTCGATCTGCTGCAAATGGTCTTCAAGGGGCAGGTTTCCATAAGTGAATATCCAGCTGTTGCTTGGATGGTAATAACTCTTGTGGAACGCCCGCAGTTGCTCCCAGGTCAGTTCCGGAATCACCAGTGGCTCACCGCCGGAATTCATGCCGTAGCAAGTGGTCGGGAAAAGGGCGGCATTGAGGCGTCGGCCAAGCAGGGATGACGGATCGGCCATCGCTCCCTTCATTTCGTTGAAGACGACACCTTTGATCATCAGGCTGGCCGGGTCCGCCGGGTCGGCGAAGTCGAGACGGTGACCTTCCTGCATGAAGTCCTGCTCCCGCAGCAAAGGAAAAAAGGTGGCGTCCAGGTAGATCTCCATCAGGTTGTAGAAGTCCTTGCGGTTCATGCTCGCAATTGGATAAAGAGTCCAGTCGGCCGCTGTCAGGGCATTCATGAAGGTGTTCAGGCTGCGTTTGAGCATGGCGAAGAACGGATCGCGCACCGGGTACTTCTGCGATCCGCAGAGAACTGTATGCTCGAGGATATGGGCGACGCCGGTCGAATCCGGCGGCGGGGTACGAAAACCTACGGCGAAGACGTTGTTCGGGTCGTCACAGGCCAGATGTAGCAGTCGCGCACCGGTCGGCTCATGCATCAAGGTGACTGCTGTCAGGTTGAGTTCCGGGACCGGCAGATGCTGTTTTGTTAAAAAACTGCCAAGCCGTTTGCCGGGCAGGGGAAGGGCGTAATTCATCAGGTGCTCCATTTCATGGTGTCATAATGGTGATTAATTGTAGCGTACTGCTGTCTGATTGATAGTTGCGATTGAAAATAAAAAGCCCCGCTCGGTGAGCGGGGCTGGAGAGTGACATGATTTTCAGATAAATACCAGTTGATGAGGGAGTTCATTCTTTCGGGTATTTAGAAAAAGCATCCTCTGAATTTTTATGGCTTGATGATGATCTTGCCAAAAAGCCCTTTGCCGGAGAGGAACTGGTCATAGGCTTCTGCTGCCTGATCAAATGTATACTCGGCGCCGATTGCGGACTTGATTTTACCTTGACCCATCCAGTAAAAACCCTGCTCAAGTTCAGCCTTGGTGCCCTGGGTGGAGCCAAAGATGTTGGTCCCTTTGAAAAAGACATGGCGCAGGTCGATTTTGGCGTCGAAGCCGGTGGTGGCACCACAACTTACCAGAGTGCCGCCGAATTTCAGCAAGGTAAGCTGGGCGTTAAAATGGGTCTCGCCAACATGATCAAAAGAGACATCGATACCCGGAGCGCCACCAGTCTGCTTGGCGACCTCCTTACAGATGCCGCGAACCTCCTTAACCCAGCCTTCATCGCGGTGATTGACCACATAGTCTGCACCGAGTTCTTTACACAGATTTGCGTTCTCGGGGCTGGCGGTGGCGATAACGGTACAGTTGTAGAGTTTGGCAATCTGGATTCCGAGGTGGCCGACGCCTGAACGCCCGCCCATGATCAGCACCAGTTGGCCCGGTTTGATCTGAGCACGTCCGACAAGCATATGCCATGCGGTGAGCAAATTCATGGCGGCAGCAGCGGCCTGCTCATAGCTGACCGAATCAGGAATTTTAACCACGTTGACTTCCGGCAGGCAGACTTGCTCAGCGTGGCTTCCGGGAGTTGTCTGAAAGCCCCAGACCATCCGCTTTGAACAATCATATTCCCTGCCACTGGTGCAGGCTTCACAGACCCGGCAGGCCATGTTGGCATGAACGGCGACCCGGTCACCAACCTTGATGCTGGTTACTTCGCTGCCGACAGCGAGAACATCCCCGGCGGCATCGGAACCTGACGTGTGAGGAAGTTCGACTGGAATCGGGTTGCCGCGCATCCCCCAGACATCGTTGTAATTCAGCGCAGAGGCTTTAACCTGAATCAGGACTTCATTCGCTTTTGGTTCAGGACTCGGGATTTCCTCCACAGTCAGGATGTCTTTGAAATTATCATCGGGTGCGTACTCTTTGTAAACAAGTGCTTTCATTGTTTGATCCTTTCCAGTTGGTTGGGGTTCGTCATGTAAATATATTTTCGAAAAAAACAGCGGTCTAAATCTTTCCTGTGATTTTTTTACCCTAGTCACTATTTATATATTTGTCAAACAAATATATAAATGCTTCCCATGGTGGTGTAAATGGGATACCTTGGGGTCTAAGATTAATGATAATATCACTCGTGTCCTGAGTGAACAGGGAGAACTCTGAAAAAATGGCGATTAATTTCCAACCACTCGTTGCAGAAAGTCTGGCCAAGCAGATTGCGGAAAACATCCGCAGCTCAATCCTGGACGGGAGTCTCAAAGTTGATGACCAGCTTCCGACCGAGGAAGTTTTAGCTGAAAAGTTCAACGTGTCTCGTCCGACTATTCGCGAGGCATTAAAGCGGCTTGCCGCTCAGAACCTGATCCGCAGTCGTCGCGGCCCGACCGGGGGCACCTTCGTTAATCGACCCAGTCAGGAGGATCTTAGCTCCTCGCTGACGGGTGCCGCCATGCTTTTGGTCAGCATGGGTGAATTCAGTCTTTCTGAGATCGCTGAAGCGCGCCGTGAACTGGAATTGACCTGCTGCCGGCTTGCCGCAGAACGGCGGGAGGATGAGCACCTGTTGGCCATGGCGGAAGAGATTGAGCGGCAAAAAAATCCTGCGACAACGGATGAAGACTTCTGTGCATCAGACGTTCGCTTCCACCGGGCCTTGGTGGATGCGACTCGCAACCCGGTCCTGCAATTTGTCATGTTTGCCGTCATCGAGGCGCTGCAACCGGCAACCAACCTGGTCATCTTCCGCTTCAGGGAACGCGAAAAAATCCTCGCCCAGCATGAACGCATCTATGAGGCGATCAGAGCTCAGGATGAAACCGTCGCTGCAGAAGCCATGGCGGAACAGATGAATTACTTGTGCGAACAATACGCCCAGGCCCAGGAATGGCGCCGTGACCGCGATGAGGAACAGCAGTGAGCGATAAATTCAAGGCCCTGCTGCTGACCCGGGAAAACGGTGTGGTCGAGCATACTGTCAGTCGGCTCTCGATCGACGACCTGCCCGAGGGAGATGTCCTGGTCGCAGTCAATTATTCCAGTCTCAACTACAAGGACTGCCTGGCTGTCGCCGGTCGGGGAAACATCGTGCGCCAATACCCTCTGGTCCCCGGAGTTGACCTGACCGGAGAAGTTTTATCCTCGGCTTCTCCGGATTTTCAGCCCGGTGACAAGGTGCTGCTGACCGGTTGGGGCGTGGGGGAGCGCTACTGGGGTGGTTATACGCAGCGGGCCAGACTGAAATCAGAATGGCTGATTCCTCTGCCCGGTGAACTCGGGGCGCTGAAGGCGATGGCTATCGGTTCAGCAGGCCTCACTGCCATGTTGTGCGTGATGGCCCTGGAAGACCAGGGCGTGACGCCAGAGCAGGGCACCGTCCTGGTCACCGGAGCGAGCGGCGGGGTCGGTGGCATTGCCGTCACCCTGCTCGCCGGGCTGGGCTTCTCCGTCACAGCAGTGACCGGCAACCGAGCAGATGACGATTACCTTTACCAGCTTGGTGCGACCGAAATAGTCAGCCGCCCGGAACTCGAAAAGACTTGCCGCCCCCTGGAGAAACAACGTTGGTCCGGAGCGATCGACACCGTTGGCGGGAAAGTCCTCTCGCGCCTGCTGGCAGAGATGAAATATGGCGGCACTGTCGCTGCGACCGGTCTGACCGGTGGGGCAGAACTTAACACAACGGTCATGCCTTTTATTTTGCGGGCGATCAGGTTGGTTGGAGTGGAGGTGACAACCTGTCCAATCCCCACGCGGAAAACCGCCTGGATGCGCCTTTCCAGAGAACTCCCTGACAACCTCCTGGAGCAGATTTACAAGGTCATCTCTCTGGAGGAAGTCCCGCAGTTTGCCAAAAATCTTTTAGCCGGGCAGATACACGGTCGTGTGGTGGTTGACTTGAAACTATGAGGGGACTCAATGTTGCGTATCCTTTTGGCTGAGGACAATCCTGCGACCCAGAGTCTCATCTCTATTATCATGGAGCAGATGGGGGTCGACCTGACGATTGTTGATAATGGCCAGGCCGCGGTCGAATTCCTTGAGAAGGAAGAGGTTGACCTGGTCCTTATGGATTGCCAGATGCCGCAGATGGATGGTTTCAAAGCCACCACCCAACTGCGTGCAAAGGGGATCGAGACTCCGGTTGTTGCGCTGACCGCCTATGCTCGCGAGGAAGACGAAGAACAGTGCCTTGCCGCAGGTATGAACGATTTTCTCAGTAAACCGTTTCGGATGTCGGAAATGCGAGCCATATTGCAGAAATGGTTGGCAGGCAAGCTACAAAGCGTGCCTCCCCATATCGGTAATTCAGACGCCTGAGGCTGATTGACGTAACTTATGATGTTGAACAAACTGACATCCATTTCCACCTTGGTACGACTTTTACTATGCCTGCTAGTCTCTGCAGGGATTCATGGTGGTTTGACTTTTTATGAGTGGGCGAGCCATCCCCCCGCTATACGCAATGGCCAATCTGCAGTTATCGTTGCACTGGTCCCCGCTTCAGAAGACCCATCCTTAGCCGTTGTTGATGCCCCAAAAAACCTTGTTGAGCAGGGCCCGACAGTTACGAGGCCTATAGCCACGGTTAAATCGCTTCCGAGGGTGGCCTCACGGCCGGCTGTGAAGCCGTCCCCTGTAACCCCACCCAAACCCAGTCCGATGGTTGAAGCGACTGTAATTATCAAAGAATTGGCAGAATGTGTGCAGCCTGATCCGGTTTGCGCAGAACCAACTGAGGCCTTGCCGGAACTTTCGGGCGAAGCTGCCTCGATTGGAATGTCCTTGCCAGAGTCTCTGGCATCTCCGCCTGTTGATAATCAGTCGGCTGACCAGAACACCTCTGGGCAGCCGGGCGGAGCCTTGACCGAAGCCATGCCAAACTATCGCAACAACCCGTTGCCGGAATACCCCTACATAGCCCGTCAGAGACATTGGGAGGGTGTAGTGTGGCTCTTGGTAGATGTCTCGGCAAAGGGGCTGGTCGACGATGTTGACGTAGAGCAGTCGTGTGGTCACCGGGTCCTTGACAGGGCCGCCAGCAGAACCGTGAGGCGCTGGGAATTTACCCCCGCGACGCGGGCGGGCATGCCGGTGGAAAGCCAGGTTCGTATTCCGGTTCGTTTCAGTCTGGAGGACAGCTGAGGCTGAGCCCGTTAGCAGCGTTCGGTCTTTTCTTCTCGTGCGGAAGAGTAAAGTGTGATTTACTCTTGCATTATTGCTCCCGGCATGCTAGAAAATCGCCCTTCGGGGAGTGGCGCAGCCTGGTAGCGCGCCAGTTTTGGGAACTGGATGTCGCAGGTTCGAATCCTGTCTCCCCGACCACTTAAAGCGCCAGTAGCTCAGCTGGATAGAGCATCGGCCTTCTAAGCCGACGGTCGAGGGTTCGAGTCCTTCCTGGCGCGCCATGTTATTTGGTGCTCGAGGAATGGTTTCTCGTTGACATTATTCCTCTGCCTTGTCTAGAATCCTGTACTTTATGGTGGGTGTAGCTCAGTCGGTAGAGCACCAGGTTGTGGCCCTGGTTGTCGCGGGTTCAATCCCCGTCACTCACCCCATAAATATTCCGGGCCTGCCTTTTCCCCGTCGACCCCTCAGAATGTGGCGGTTATCCCGGGAAATGTCGGGCCTTAATTGTATGCAGTGGGTCAGTTAGTATCGCGGGTGTGGTGGAACTGGTAGACACGCTAGATTTAGGATCTAGTGCCGAGAGGCGTGGGGGTTCGAGTCCCTTCACCCGCACCAAATTATTGAGAATGAAACGTTATTGATAAATCTTGTCGGCGACAGTGTCCCAGGCGCTGTCATGGCAGAGCAAATGAGGAGCGTTAGCATGATTGTGAAGGTTGAAGATGTCAGCAGCATCAAAAAGAAGCTGATTTTTGAGGTTGCTCCGGAGAAAGTCGACAAGGAAATCGGTCGTGCCTATAAAAAGATCGGCAAGACGGCCAAGGTCAAAGGCTTCCGGGCAGGCAAAGTGCCCGATTCGGTTCTGGAGAAGTATTATGGCGCCCAGATGGAGCAGGAGGTCCTGACTCGCCTGATCAACGATACCTACTTCAAGGCACTCGATGAGAATGATATCCCTGCGATTGGCGAGCCGAACATTGTCGATAGCAGCGGGATTAACAAGGGTGAAGCCTTCACCTATGAGGCAGAAGTAGAGATCAAGCCGGAAGTGACGGCTAAGGATTACACCAAACTGGCTCTGGAAAAGGAAAAGCTTGTTGTCGATGCCAAGGTTGTTGAGGGGCGTCTTGAAGAGATGCGCACGTCCCGTTCACAGCTCGAGGTTACCACCCGCAAAAAGGCCCGCAAGGGCGATTCCGTCGTGATTGATTTCGAGGGTTTTGTTGATGGAGAGGCTTTTGAAGGCGGCACAGGAGAAGACTACCTCCTGGAGCTCGGCTCCGGTTCCTTTATCCCGGGCTTTGAAGAGCAGGTTGCCGGTATGAAACGGGAAGAATCCAAGGATGTCGAAGTCACGTTTCCCGAAGAGTACGGCCAGGCAGAACTGGCCGGTAAACAGGCGGCTTTCAAAGTGACGTTGAAAGAGATCAAGGAAAAAGTTGTTCCGGAGATCGACGATGAATTTGCCAAAGGCTTCGGCGTTGATACACTGGACGAACTCAAAGGTGAATTGCAGAAGAGCCACGAGACCCAGGAGAAGAACAGGGTTGAGAATGACCTGCGTGAAAAGCTGGTCAGTGCCCTGATCGAGCGCAACCCGATCGAGGTCCCCGAGGCGATGGTTGCCAAACAGCTTGATTACATGTATGAAAATATCAGCAACCGCATGCAGTCGCAGGGGATGTCTGTGGCCATGCTGGGGATCACGCCGGAGAATTTCCGCGAGAATTATCGTGACACTGCTGTTGAGCAGGTCAGCGGCAACCTGATCCTTGAAGCGATCGGCCGCCAGGAGAGTATCCAGGCAGATGAGAGCGAAATTGACGCCAAGCTGGAAGAGATTTCCAGCATGGCCAATGCTCCCCTGGAGACAGTGAAAAAATACTACGCTGCGCCTGAAGCCCGCGTCGGCCTGATGGCGCAGATTGCGGAGGAGAAAGTCATCAGCTTCCTCCTGGACAGCGCCAAGGTCAAGGAAGTGCCACCGAAAAAACCAAAAAAGAAGACTGACAAGAAAACCGAGGGGGACGCATGAACCTGATTCCAATGGTCGTGGAGCAGACCGGACGTGGAGAACGCTCCTATGATATCTACTCGCGGCTGCTCAAAGACCGGATTATTTTTCTTGGTGGCGGGATTGACGATCATGTGGCCAACCTGGTGATTGCCCAGATGCTTTTTCTCGAATCGGAGGATTCTGAAAAGGACATCCACCTGTATATCAATTCGCCGGGCGGCATTGTCACCGCCGGCCTGGCGATCTACGATACCATGCAGTACCTGAAAGCGCCGGTCTCGACGATCTGTGTCGGCCAGGCAGCCAGCATGGGGGCTTTGCTGCTCTCGGCCGGAACTTCAGGCAAGCGTTTCGCGCTGCCACACTCGAGGATCATGATCCATCAGCCGCTCGGCGGTTTCCAGGGTCAGGCGACCGATATCAGTATCCATGCCCAGGAAATTCTGCGTCTGAAGGAGACCCTGAACTCGATCATGGCCGAGCATACCGGTCAGCCGCTCAGCCAGTTATCGTCCGATACTGAGCGTGATTTCTTCATGGGTAGCGAAGCGGCGAAAGAGTATGGTATCATCGACGATATTGTGTCGAGAAAAGACTGATTTACAAGAGGTGAGGCAGTGACGCAAAAGAGTGGCCATAGTGATCAATTGACCTGTTCGTTCTGCGGTAAAGCGCAGGAAGAGGTGAAGAAGCTTATCGCCGGACCGGCAGTCTACATCTGCGATGAATGCATAGAACTGTGCAAGGATATCATCGCGGAAGAGGCTCAGCTTGATGAAACCCCGATGGGTGATGGCCTGTTGCCGAAGCCTGTTGAGATCAGAGATGTCCTTGATGATTTCGTGATCGGACAGGAGCGGGCGAAAAAAGTCCTTGCAGTTGCAGTCTACAATCACTACAAACGAATCGAAGCCTCCGAAAAAGCCGGAGATGTTGAAATACAAAAGAGCAACATCCTCCTGCTGGGACCGACTGGCAGCGGCAAAACCCTGCTCGCCCAGACCCTGGCCCGGGTACTGAATGTCCCGTTTGCAATCGCTGACGCCACTAACCTGACTGAAGCCGGTTATGTCGGTGAAGATGTCGAGAATATCATTCTGAGTCTTCTACAGGCGGCCGACTACGACCTGGAGAAAGCCCAGAAAGGGATCATCTATATCGACGAGGTCGACAAGATCGCCCGCAAATCAGACTCTCCTTCGATCACCAGAGATGTTTCCGGTGAAGGTGTACAGCAGGCCCTGTTGAAGATTATCGAAGGGACGACTGCCAGCGTGCCGCCGAAAGGTGGCCGTAAACACCCGCAACAGGAATTCCTGAAGGTAGATACCACCAACATACTGTTTATCTGCGGAGGGGCCTTCTCGGGGCTGGAAACGGTCATCAACCAGCGTGTTGGTGCCAAAACCATGGGTTTCGGTTCCGACTCTGTGAAAAAGGATGATCAGAAGATTGGTGAGGTTCTGTGCCTGGTGGAGCCGGGTGACCTGCTCAAGTATGGCTTGATCCCCGAATTCATCGGCCGTTTGCCGGTTGTCGCGACTCTCGATGAACTGGACGAGGACGCGTTGGTCAGGATTCTCTGTGAACCAAGGAACGCGCTGATCAAGCAATACCAGAAGCTTTTTGATATGGAGAATGTTGACCTCAAGTTCACCGATGGTGGCCTGGTTGCTGTTGCCAAAGAGGCCCTCAAACGCAAAACCGGCGCACGCGGTTTGCGCTCGATTCTTGAGAATGCGATGCTTGACGTCATGTATGATATCCCTTCCCAGGATCGTGTACGGGAAGTTGTTATCAATGAAGATGTTATTTATAAAGGTTCCCAGCCTATTATAATCTACGAATGCGCTGAGTCGGCCTGATAGAGTTCCTGTCGGGCGCTAGCTCAGCTGGAAGATATTTTTATGACCGAACTCTCGGAAGACGTCCTGTCTGAATCTGTACCCACTGTATCATTTCCTGTTCTGCCGTTGCGGGATATCGTGATTTTCCCGCATATGGTGACCCCTCTCTTTGTCGGGCGGCCAAAATCGATCCAGGCCCTCGAATGGGCTATGGAACACGACAAGCAGGTGCTTCTTGTGACCCAAAAGGATCCGAAGACGGATGACCCCCTGGCTG
>Ga0070728_10003260_pt1 | contig 18178 bp, 18 predicted proteins | sample tdDd471_FD_66723 | JGI IMG/M metagenome (GOLD analysis project Ga0070728, IMG submission 66723) | Marine sediment microbial communities from the Atlantic coast under amendment with organic carbon and nitrate - tdDd47.1 | ecosystem: Environmental > Aquatic > Marine > Coastal > Sediment | place... | reverse complement strand
TCCTCTTCAGCGGAGGCTTTATCGTCAGAAATTAACGGGACAGGCTGGGTATCTCCGCCTGAACCAGGCGCACGCATGGTGCGGGTGCTGCGAGAAAAAATATTGGACCATGTGTCTGCCGGCGCATTGAACTCAAGTGTGTCCGCGTCGCCATTGGGTTCGGCATCATGCGCGTCATCATCCTCACTTTCATCCGCGTATTCAGGGCTGGCTGCGTCTGTTGCATCGGCAGTGTGCTCTTCTTCCGGCACACCGGGTTCCGGACCGTGTTCAGCGTCGTCTGCATGGTCAGGATCGGCAACGTTAATTCCTGGCGTCCGAAAGCCAGGTCGCACAAACAATGGATCATCGCTGGCGGTCTCGCCGGCGCCTACGCCGGGTATTCGTTCCCAGACGGTGTCATCGAATTCGTCCAGATCATCATCGTTCTCAGTATCCGCATATTGCTGGTTGGTGTCGGCATCCGTTTCGCCTTCTATATCGTCAGGGCTGTCGCTAATGATGGTGACGATGTCCGCATCGCTATCGTCGGAAATGCTGAATTCGACCGTTTTATCGGCCATGTCAATATCAAGGTCGTCGTTGAATGCAGGCGTAAGGTCATCGTCCGGGGCAGCCTCACCAGTAAGGCTGCTTTCTTTCTCAGTTTCAGGATACGCAGTATCTGCAGTCTGGCTGGCGCCAAGTGCGGAACTAACCGCTTGGTTTACTTCCGGATAGTCGACCGAACTGCTCGTTGAGGTCACAAAACTGACGATCTCGTCTTCATCGCCGGTATCGGCTAAATTGTAACTGTCAGGCTCGGTATAGGTGGGCCAACGTTCCTGTTCCTCTGTTGCATCAGGTTCTGCATCAGCGAACGCCTGATCATCTCCTGCCACATCGATGCTGACCTCAGTGCTGGTCTCGTCGTCGATCCAGGGGGAATCATCCAGGCCAGTAACCGCAATGTCTGCGTCATCGTCAGGCTCATCAGCGCTGAGCCCCGCATCCCCTTGTTCGCTCGGGGCGTCGGTCAGAAATCCGGCCGGACTATTGCTACTGTCTGACTCGCCGATCGGACCGTCGTAGTCGTCATGGTAAAGCGTCGGGCCAGCAACTTCGTCTGCAACAGGGGAAGGTTGCTCGATGTAGGGTTCGCTGTGTTCGTCATTAGCGGGCTCCGTCTGCCATGCGTTTTTCGTCGGGCCGGGACTTTCCGCCTCTTCCTCCAGAAATTCCAGCGCATTGAACACGGTTGCGCATTCGCCACAGCGGACCTTGCCACCCGCCCGGCGCAGGTCCTGGGCGCCCAGGCGGAAAGTCGTTTCACATTCGGGGCAACGCGTATACATCAGTACCTATATTCCATGTTTCTGGCCGGTGAGTAGCACCCAGTCTTCGACCTGGCTGGCAACTTCCAGCGTCGCCCAGTCTGACCATGCGGCCCGAACCTGATTCGCCTGATCCGCGAGTATTCCACTTAGGGCCAGCGGGGCCCCATGAGACATCAGCTTGCAGATTGCGGGCCCCAGTTCCACCAGGGTTCCACTCAATATATTAGCAACCAGCACATCATACTTCCGGGCGCCGCTAATTTCCTTGGGGAAACTCACATCGAGTCGTTCCAGGCAATCGTTATTAAGGGCGTTGCTGCGCGTTGCATCCAGTGCCTGCGGGTCGATATCAACTGCTCGCACATGGCCCGCTCCCAGTGCCAACGCGGCGATAGCCAGCAACCCTGAGCCACAGCCATAGTCGAGTAGCGACTTGTCCGCTAACGCCAGTGTGTCGAGCCACTCAAGGCACATGGCTGTCGTCGGATGTTCGCCAGTGCCGAATGCCATGCCTGGAGACAGATAAACGCATGTGCTGGTATCTTCCGCATCGGGTGCGCTCATGCCATCGGGCACCACCCAAAGTCGTTTGCCAAATAACTGTGGCTGCAATGTGCCGCGCCACTCGGCATGCCAGTCACGGTCTTCGATGACGGAAAAGCTGAGCTGATCCGCATCGACGATGCCTGTTAGCGCGGCGGTCAAGTCGGCCGCCTGCGTGTCTGCCGGAAACAGAGCCGTTACTATTGTGCTGGACCAGCCCGGTGTTTCGCCGGGCGCCGGTTCGAGGATGGGCTCATCCCCTGCATCGTGGAACCAGACCGCTACGGCGCCCAGTTCCTCAAGCACTGGCTCGAGTTTCTCGGGATTCTGTTGGCCCGCTTCTGTTTCAAGTTGTAACCAGGGCATGGGGACAGTATGCGGATTCCTTGGATCTGCGACGCGCCTGTCGAAACCAGGTGTCTGACACCGGCCAGGCGTTTCTAAAGTCCGAGTCGTTTTTCCAGGTAGTGGATATTAGTTCCGCCGGCCTTGAAGGCGGCATGCTGGAATATCTCCCGGTGCAACAGGATGTTCGTATTGATGCCATCCACGACCATCTCGTTAAGTGCGCCCTGCATCCGGGCGATAGCGCACTCGCGTGTATCGCCCCAGGTAATGAGCTTACCGATCATTGAGTCGTAGAAAGGTGGGACGGTGTACCCGCTATAGAGGTGGCTATCCACACGTACGCCCGGCCCACCCGGCGGATGCCAGGTGTCCACGCGGCCGGGTGAGGGCATAAAGGTTTTCGGGTCTTCCGCATTAATACGGCATTCGATGGCGTGACCGCGCAAATGGATATCTTCCTGCTTGAAGCTCAGTGGTTCACCCGATGCGATCTTCAGTTGCTCTTTGACCAGATCAATGCCGGTAATCAGTTCGGTGACCGGATGCTCCACCTGCAGGCGCGTATTCATCTCGATGAAATAAAACTCGCCGTCTTCATACAGGAACTCAAACGTGCCTGCATTTACGTAGCCGAGCTTGCGACACGCTTCCGCGCAACGTTCGCCCATTTGCATTCTTTGTTCTTCAGTGATGCCCGGCGCAGGCGCTTCTTCGATTACTTTCTGGTGGCGGCGTTGCATTGAGCAATCCCGCTCAAAAAGATGCACCGCGTTGCCATGCGTATCCGCAATTACCTGGAACTCGATATGGCGCGGGTTCTCCAGGAATTTTTCCATGTAAAGCGTGTCATTGCCGAACGCGGCGCCTGCCTCAGAGCGGGTCAGGTTGATAGCGTTCGTCAGTGAAGCTTCGGTATGGACGGCGCGCATACCGCGACCACCGCCGCCACCGGCAGCCTTGATAATGACCGGGTAACCGATCTCGCGCGCAATGCGGAGATTTTCGGCGGGGTCGTCCGACAACGGCCCATCGGAACCTGGTACACACGGGACCCCGGCCTCTTTCATCGCAGTGATGGCCGACACCTTGTCGCCCATCGTCCGTATCAGTTCCGGCGGTGGGCCTATAAAGACATAGCCGCTGGTTGCTACACGCTCTGCGAAATCGGCGTTTTCCGACAGAAACCCGTAACCCGGGTGGATTCCTTTGGCGTCCGTTACCTCGGCCGCCGAAATAATTGCTGGCATGTTCAGGTAGCTTTCGGACGATGGTCCGGGCCCGATACAGACGGTTTCTTCAGCCATCAGCACGTGTTTCTGATTCGCATCGGCCGTTGAATGCACCGCTACCGTCTTGATACCAAGTTCGTGGCAGGCACGCTGTATGCGCAGCGCGATTTCACCCCGGTTTGCGATAAGAACTTTTTCCAGCATGGCCTGTTTACCCTGATTCGTCAGTGAGGTTGGCGAGCGCTTGAGATTGTCTGAAGGCAGTAATCCAACTGCGATTCAGCCGACCACAACTTATCCGATAACGAAGAGAACCTGACCAAATTCGATGGGCTCACCGTTTTCAACTTCCACCGAAAGCACCGTGCCAGAAACATCGGATTCAATCTGATTCATCATTTTCATGGCTTCGATGATGCACAACGTGTCGCCCGCCGCGATCGTATCGCCGACCTTGGCAAACTGTTCAGCCTCCGGTGACGATGAGCGATAAAATGTTCCGACCATCGGTGCCAGTACCTTGTGGCCGCTGGGTTCCTCACCTTTCGGTGCGGCAGCGGCTGGTGGCTCAGCTGCTGGCGCCGCCGCGGCCGTCGGAGCAGCCACCTGCGCGGGTGGCGGAGTATGACCGACCACGGGTGCAGCGGGCACTTCATTCTGGTAGCGACTGATCCTGACGGATTCCTCGCCTTCGGTGATTTCGATCTCGGCGATTCCGGATTCTTCCAGAAGTTCTATGAGTTTTTTTACTTTTCTGATGTCCATGGTTTGACTCGATTCGTTGAACTATTTGATTTACTGGTCAGAAGATTTGTTTAGTAGCTCGTGTGCCGCCTGCAACGCGAGGCTGTAACCCTGTGGCCCCAGCCCGGCGATGATGCCGGCCGCAACATCGGAAAAATATGACTGACGGCGAAACTCTTCCCGTGCATGAATGTTGCTGATATGTATTTCTATAAAGGGTATCGCTACACCGAGTAACGCATCGCGCAAGGCAATACTGGAGTGCGTGAATGCGCCGGGGTTGAGCAGGATGAAATCAACGCTGCCCGCAGCTGCATGCACCCGGTCTACCAGTTGCGCTTCGGCGTTGCTTTGTATCGTTTCGAGCGAATGCCCCAGTGCCTCGGCTTCCGCTTTTAGCTGGCTCTCAATATTCGCAAGTGTGACGGCGCCGTAGAGTTCGGGTTCGCGGGTGCCAAGCAAATTCAGGTTGGGGCCGTTAATTAGAAGTATTTTTGCCATTTGGTCGCAAATGTTGCCAGATGGCCGCAAGTTAACCGATTTTAGCGACAAGAACAACCGAATTGTGTGGCCTTAATACACTTCGCCAGGGCTGTTTATCACTATATGGCGGGCTGCAAGCCGACACACGTCGTCCAGGGCGCTAAAATCGGTGGCCGAAAGCCTTACATAATTGCCTGGATAGGCAATGATGAGAAACAACTATCTGGGCAGTGCTAGAGTTCCGCGAGTTGTTGCCGCGCCTGGGCTATTTGTAGTTCGCCCGCCTCAACAGCTTTGCTGATGGCTACCATCTCGGTCAGTTGCGGGCGCACGATTTCCCCAATGTGTACCGTGAGAATTTTTCCATCACCGGTGACCAGCACGGAAAACGGCAGTCCAAGTCCATCGAGACCAAAGAGATCGCTGACGGCCATGGCGTCGGCTTCGCCAGACAATATCGGGTAGCTGATACCAGCCTCTGCGATATAGCTTTGCACGTCGGGCTGGCGGTCTATGGCTATGCCGACTACCTGTATTCCGCTAACGGATTGTTCGGTGTGGAGTGTCTGGAATAAAGGCATCTCTCGGCGACACGGCGCACACCAGGTGGCCCAGAAATTAATGAGTAATGGTTTTCCGGCCCACTCCCGGATGGAGTGCGGTTCGCCCCAGACATCATTGAGGGTGAACTCAGGGAGTTGCTCGGGCGCGTCCACCGTTGGCCTGGCGTCCTCCTGAGATTCGGATGTTGCGATGAACTCGATGTATACACGCGCGCCAATGATCACGCAGCAAAGCAGCATGACCGCATAAAGTGACCGGCGTAGCCAGAGTGGCATGATTCTATGGCCCTACTGACCGAGTTTCTTGTGTGAGCCGTCGCAGAGCGGGCCGTTGCCCGAATGCTTGCAGCAACAAAAGTAAACGGTGGTGGATTCTTTCGCCTGATATTTTACGGGCGTAAACCCGGTGTCTTTGTGCGAGCCATCACAAAAGGGTTGCGACTGGCTTTTGCCGCATGAGCACCAAAAGTAGTTTTTTCCGGCTTCTACGTCTACAGGTGCGGGAGCGAGCTGGGCGATTACCGGTTTTTCCATGGTTGCTTCCTTACTGCTCGGTCTGATCAGAATCAGATTATGCCAGCCTATGTTGAGCAAAGGTGGCCAGAGCGGTCTTTCTCAATGGTGCGGACTAAATTGCCGGAAATGTGTGCGTGTAGTATTCGCGAAAAATACCAATGACAGCATCACAGGTACCTCAACGAGTACTCCTACGACAGTCGCCAGCGCGGCCCCGGAATTCAGGCCGAACAGGCTGATTGCAACCGCTACGGCCAGTTCAAAGAAATTCGATGTTCCGATTAGTGCTGCGGGTGCAGCCGTATTAAATGGCACGCGCCATAGATACGCCCAGCCATAGGCTATAAGGAAAATACCGTAGCTTTGGATCAGCAGAGGAATGGCGATCAGGGCGATGACCATGGGCTTATCAATGATGGTTTGCGCCTGAAATCCAAACAGCAAAATGACGGTGGCCAATAGTCCCATGATCGAGAAAGGTTTTACCTTTGCCGTGAAACTGGCAACGCGTTCATGGTTTGCAGAATCGTCGAGCATCCTGCGTGTGATGTAACCCGCCGCCAGCGGAATGACTACGTAGAGAATGACGGACAGGAGCAAGGTCTCCCACGGCACAACGATATCGGTCACGCCAAGCAAAAAAGCGGCTATCGGTGCGAAGGCAAAGACCATGATGATGTCGTTTATCGAAACCTGCACCAATGTGTAGTTGGCATCGCCGCGTACAAGCTGACTCCAGACGAAAACCATGGCCGTGCAGGGTGCGACACCCAGCAGAATCATGCCGGCGATGTATTCCTTGGCGGTTTGCGGATCGACCATGCCGGCGAAGACGTGCTCAAAAAAGAATATGCCAAGGGCCGCCATGGTGAAGGGCTTGATTAGCCAGTTGACCGTGAGCGTAATAACAAGGCCCCTGGGTTTCTTGCCCACGTCTTTCAACGAGGCGAAATCGACATTCACCATCATCGGGTAAATCATCACCCAGATAAAAATGGCGACGACCAGGTTGACGCTGGCGTACTCTATGCTGGCAATCAGCGCGAACAGACTCGGCAGTGCCATGCCCAATCCAACGCCCGCGACTATGCAAAGGGCAACCCACAGCGATAAATAGCGTTCAAAAAGGCCCATCGGCGATGCTTTATCTTCGCTCATAGCAATTCGTTTTCGATCCGGCTTTTGAGTAATTGAAATGCAGCATCAAATGCCTGGTTGATGTCTTCTTCACTGCCTTCCACGCTGGCGGGGTCGGGTGTGCTCCAGTGCAGCTGGTCGCACGCATCGAGAAACACGGGGCAGGTTTCGTTAGCGGCCTGATCACAGACTGTGATGACCAGGTCGAGCTCCTGATCGGCAAACTCGTCCCACGATTTGCTGCGCGGTTCTCCTGGAGCTATACCGTGCCGTTTGAGTGTGGCTATAGAATTCGGGTGGACGTAGCCAGCGGGGTGGCTGCCTGCGCTCATCGCCTTGTAATGACCTTGCCCCAATTGATTGATCAGGGCCTCGGCCATGACAGAACGACAGGAATTTCCCGTGCAGAGCACCAGTACATTCTTCATTTTCTGAGTTTCGCTTGAGGGTGACAGTAATTTGCCAGCTCTATAATCGAGCACCCTTTTTTCTTGTCCTCGCGGATGCTGGCGAATTCGTTGCTGCAACAATCCTGGACCATAAAGCCTATAAGATCGCGCGTAACGTCGAAGTTCGCCGAGTAGATTACTGACCGTCCATCTTTGCGTGACGAGAGGATGCCGGCATTCGACAGGTGATTCAGGTGAAAAGACAGGGTGTTGTGCGGTGTGCCCAGTTCATCGCTGAGCACACCGGCAGCCAGCCCGTCTGCGCCAGCCTGCACTAAAAGCCGAAATGCTCGCAGGCGTGTTTCCTGAGACAGTGCGTCAAACATGATGATGGCTTCTGGTATATCCATATGTCTAGACTAATGGACATATGGATATACAGCAACAATTATCGGAGCACCGGCTGAACGGGCAAGTGATTGCGTGCCGAAGCGAAGCAACTCCCCTTATTGCATTGCTGTCTTCCAGCAGACAGACTTTGATTTGTTTGCACATACTGAAGCAAAAGCCCGCCAGGGATTTTTCTGCTGCGTTAGTTAGTGAATGGTTTCGCGTTGGCAAGCAGGTTTGCCCTGCAACGTAGTTAGGCTGTGAATGCTGTTCCGGGCACCAGTGTCTGAAGCGCGTCACGGCGATACGCTTAAATTACAATCGGATTTGCTACCAAGGTTTCTATGAGTTCCGACTATCTGCACCGCATTCTGAAAGCGCATGTTTACGATGTGGCAATCGAGACTCCGCTTGAAGTCGCCGCTCGTTTGTCAGAGCGACTTGGCAATACAGTGTTGCTAAAACGCGAAGATCTTCAGCCGGTCTTCTCATTCAAGTTACGCGGTGCGTACAACAAACTGGCCCAGATGCAGCCCGCAGCGATCGAGCGCGGCGTTGTGTGTGCCTCGGCTGGCAATCATGCACAGGGTGTTGCGCTTGCGGCGCAGAAAATGGGTATCCCAGCCTACATTGTCATGCCGGTATCTACCCAGACGATCAAAGTTAAAGCGGTGGAAGCACTGGGCGGGCAGGTATTGCTCGAAGGCGCCAACTATGATGCCGCACAAGCTGCGGCTGCGGATCTGGCAAACAGCAGGCAACTGCCGTTAATTCATCCTTTTGATGACCCGGATGTGATCGCCGGGCAGGGGACGATCGGCATGGAAATCCATCGTCAGACCAGCGGCGATATAGATGCGGTCTTCGTGCCGGTGGGAGGCGGCGGGCTCATTGCCGGGGTCGCGGCGTACCTTAAATCGATCAGTCCCGGCATTCGAATTATTGGAGTAGAGCCCGAAGATGCCGCCAGCATGAAGGCCGCGCTGGCAGCCGGTGAACCGGTGACGCTCGATCATGTCGGTATTTTTGCAGACGGAGTCGCCGTGCGCAGAGTCGGAGATGAAACCTTCCGCCTGTGCCAGAAATGGGTGGACGAAATCGTGCTCGTCAACAACGACGAGATCTGTGCTGCTATTCAGGATATTTTCGAGGCCACCCGCGCGACCGTCGAACCGGCCGGGGCTCTTGCGGTGGCCGGCCTGAAGCACTACGTGGCTGAGCAGGGCGTGCGCGACCAAACGCTGGTCGCGATAAACAGTGGTGCTAACGTGAACTTCGACCGGCTGCGCCACATCGCTGACCGGGCAGCTATTGGTGAGCATCGCGAGGCACTGTTTGCCGTAGAAATTCCCGAGCGACCAGGTAGCTTCGTGAAATTTTGCGAGACGATAGGTGATCGTAATCTGACCGAATTTAATTACCGCTACCACGATGCCGGGGCCGCGCAGATTTTTGTGGGGATTGAGCTGCGTGATGGCGATAAAGAACGTGCGCTGATTCTTAATGAGTTAACCGACGCAGGTTATCCAGTCATTGATATCAGCAAGAACGAACTCGCGAAGCTGCACATCAGGTATATGGTCGGAGGTGCTGCGGGCTCGCTTGAGGACGAGCGCGTGTATCGTTTCCGCTTCCCGGAGCGTCCCGGTGCGCTACGCGCTTTTCTGCAGGCAATCGGGCAAAGCCTGAATATCAGCCTGTTCCACTACCGCAATCATGGCTCTGATTACGGCCGCGTCCTTGCTGGCGTGCAGGTGCCGGAACAGAAACTGGCCGAGTTTGAGACGCACCTCGATGCGTTGGGCTACCCCCGCCAGGAAGAAACCGATAATCCAGCGTATCTCAGGTTTCTGACCTGACTTATCCTAACTGGGCTTGAATTGCCGCGCCGCTTCGATGAAAGCTGCGCGATTGCGTAAGCCTGGCTGGCTGGTGTTTGACAGCTGTCTCGTAGCCAGAAGCCTGACCCGTTGGTGGAGTGCGTGCCAGATGACTCAGGGCAATTCCGGCTAATATTTCAGCGCAGCACATAGTCCAGATGCGTCAGAAAATCATCGGCGTCCATGTAGCCGATGACGCGTTGATTTTCTATTTCATTGCCCTGTCGGTCGTAGAACACAATGGTGGGTGGCCCGAAGATTCCGAAGCGGGCTAGCAGCGCCTGATCAACGTCATCATTAGCCGTTACGTCAGCCTGCAGCAGAACAGCTTCAGCAAGAGCATCTTGCACACGCGTATCGGTAAACGTGTAGTACTCCATCTCTTTGCATGACACGCACCAGTCGGCATAGAAGTCGAGCATCAATGGAACGCCAGCATCAGCGGCACGTTGTCGTGCGGCTTCGAAGTCATCAACTGATTTGATGTATTCAAATTCCAGATGCTGCTTCGCGGGGGTGCCCGAGATACGCTCAAGCGGCTGCAGTGGATTGCTGGAGCCGCTCAACAACCCGACGACCAGTGCGCCACCGTATATGAGGCAGACGATCGCAATACCTTTGCCTAACATGTTTAAACCGGTCGCTGGTTTGGGCAGTGCGGACAACGCGCCGAACCTGATGCCGGCACCAATGGCCAGTGCGGCATAAAGCCCCATCGTAAGCATGTCCGGAATAATTCGGCTCAGCATCCACGCTGCGAGTGCCAGCATCATGAACCCAAAGGCGGCCTTGATCGTGTTCATCCACGGCCCCGCTTTGGGCAGCAGCTTGCCGGCCGAGGTGCCGATGACCAGCAAGGGGATGCCCATGCCGATAGCCATCGAGAACAATGCCAGCGCACCGCGTGTTACGTCACCGGTTTGCGCGATCACGGTCAGCGCCGCGACCAGTGGTGGCGCGACACAGGTGCTTACGATCAGCGCGGAAACTGCGCCCATGATCGCGGTGCCCACGAAGCTGCCAGCCTTTTGATTATTCCCGACCGCCGTTAGCCGTGACTGGAGTGCCGTCGGCATCTGCAACTCGTAGAGGCCGAACATCGCGAGTGCCAGTGCAACAAAGAGTATCGAAACGCCGCCGATTACCAGCGGTGTTTGCAGCGCTGCCTGAATCTGCGTGCCCGCCGCGCCGAAAATTGCGCCGGCGATCGTATACGTAAAGGCCATGCCGAGCACGTAGCTGAGTGACAGCCAGAACGCCCTCATGGTCGTTACGCTATCGCCCTGGCCGGCGATAATGCCCGACAGTATCGGCACCATCGGCAGGCAGCAGGGAGTGAAGGCGAGTAGCAGGCCCAGGCCCAGGAAGATACTCATAACAGTTGGCAAGCTTGACTCGGCCACCACTGCGATTAGTCGTGATTGTTCAGAGACCGGTGCCGCGCGCTGCGCGATGGAATCCTCGACGCTGGCACGTGGTAAGTCGATGGGCAACACCACCGTTGCCGGCGGGTAACAAATGCTGTCCTTTTTGCAGCCCTGGTAATCCAGGGCTATGTCGGTAAGCAGCGGTTCGGGGCTGCCGCGTGACAGCGGCACGCGCATAGTCACTTCGTTGTAATAGACCTCTACGTCGCCGAACTCCGGATCGTCCTCGAACACGCCGGCTGGTAACTGCAATGCACCGATTTGTATTTCATTACTCGGGTTGCTTACCCGAAAATCTTTTTTGTAGAGGTAATAACCTGGCGCAATGTCCCAGCGTACTTCCAGCGTGAACGCATCGACGACGCTGACGGCGGGTGCAAAGGCCTGATCCAGTGGCAGCGGCTGGCCGCTGTCTGCAAGGCCCACTAGCGGGTTGCCGCCCGAACTGCCTAGCTTGCCGGGTAATGACGTCGTGTTTGTGACGCGCAGGCTGGCGGGCACTGCGATTTCGGCGGTCCAGTCCTGCGGCGGATAGCACAGGCCGTAGTCGGCACAGCCCTGTGAGCGTAGCTTGAGTTCAAGGCTGCGGACATCCGGCGGCGCGCTCAAGAACGGGATGCGCACTTCGAAGGCTCCGCGGAAAATGACCTGTTCGCCAAAAAACTCGTCGGCGTGTATTTCACCTTCGGGGTAAACAGGGGCGCCGAGTTCTGCGCCCGCTGCGCTGTATTTCATTTTGTCGCGGTACAGGTAATACCCATCGGCTATGTCCCACGCGACCACGATGTCCTGATTCTCTACCCGAACGTCATAGAGGAACACGGCTTCCGGACGCTGTACGTCTCTTGCAGCGTGCACATTTGCACTGATCAGCTGCAGCGCAATGAACAGCAGTGTTGCAACACTAATAGTGCGCGCATTTCCGTAAGCGTATGTCACCGGGTGCAGTCCTTGATCCAGTCCAGATAGGGCTGGTGCCCGGCAGTTACCGGGACCGCAATAATCTCGGGCAACCCGTATGGGTGGATCTGCGCGAGTTCGGCGACCAGAGCCTCGCACCGGTCAGCCGCCGTTTTTATAAGCAGCAGCACTTCAGTCCCTGATTTCAGCTCACCTTCCCACTTGTAAACGGAGGTCAGTCCTGGAATACGGTTCACACAGCCGGCGAGGCCCAGCTCAACGATATGCGTGGCGATGGTTTCGGCCACCTGATCGTCCGGGCAGGTGCAATAAACAATAAGAGTTTCGCTGCTCATTTACTCACATATATACAGGTGGCAGAAACGGTGGCCAGCATAGCTAAGCTGCCTTTCTATGTCATTGGACTGGTTCAAGGCCTTGAATTCCCAATTTTAGTCACTATGATTAGCAGTCCTTACAGGAGAGTGCTAACAACGCAAAGGCCATAAGTCCTTGTTTTTAAGCATATTTTAACGTTTTCAGGAGTTTCAACAATGAATATTCGTCCGCTTCATGACCGGATTATTGTCAAGCGCATGGAAGAAGAGCGTATGTCAGCCGGTGGAATTGTCATCCCCGACTCGGCTACTGAGAAGCCAATTAAGGGCGAAGTGATCGCTGTCGGCAACGGCAAGCATCTCGAAAATGGCGAGATCCGCAGCCTGGATGTCAAAAAGGGCGACCAGGTTCTGTTCGGAAAATACAGCGGAACCGAAGTCAAAGTTGAGGGCGAAGATCTTCTGGTAATGAAAGAAGACGACGTCATGGCAATTATCGAAGGCTAATGGTCCCAGGCTGGTCGATTAAGGCTGGCTGATGTGGATTTTATAGATCAGATATTCCAATTTTTTGCCGGCCCAGGCTGGCGTGTAAGACTAAAATTTAATAGAGGTGCCGTAACATGGCTGCTAAAGATGTCAAATTTGGAGACGACGCGCGTTCGAAAATGTTCGCTGGCGTAAACGTCCTCGCAAATGCTGTAAAAGTTACCCTCGGTCCTAAAGGCCGTAACGTTATTCTCGACAAGAGCTTTGGCGCTCCGACTGTCACCAAAGACGGTGTATCGGTTGCCAAGGAAATTGAGCTTGATAACAAATTCGAAAACATGGGCGCCCAGATGGTGAAAGAAGTTGCTTCGCAAACTTCTGATATCGCTGGTGACGGCACCACAACTGCTACAGTTCTTGCCCAGGCTATCCTGCGTGAAGGCCTGAAGTCAGTTGCAGCCGGTATGAACCCGATGGACCTGAAGCGCGGCATCGACAAAGCATCTACTGCTATTGTGGAAGAGCTGAAGAAACTGTCTCAGCCTTGTGAGGAAGCGAAAGCTATCGCGCAGGTTGGTACCATTTCTGCCAACTCTGATGAAGCAGTCGGCGAAATCATTGCTGACGCAATGGCTAAAGTGGGTAAAGAAGGTGTTATCACCGTTGAAGAAGGTTCAGGCCTCGAAAACGAACTGGACGTGGTTGAAGGTATGCAGTTCGATCGCGGCTACCTGTCACCCTATTTCATCAGTGATGCGAACGCCCAGAGCGCTGACCTCGACAATCCCTATGTGCTTTTGTTCGACAAGAAGATCTCCAACATCCGTGATCTGCTGCCGTTGCTGGAAGGCGTGGCGAAGTCAAGCCGTCCGCTGTTGATCATCGCTGAGGACGTTGAAGGCGAAGCCCTCGCGACTCTGGTTGTGAACAACATCCGCGGTATCGTGAAGGTATGCGCTGTTAAGGCGCCTGGCTTCGGTGATCGTCGCAAAGCCATGCTGGAGGATATAGCTATCCTTACCGGTGGCACGGTGATTGCGGAAGAAGTCGGCCTTAGCCTTGAAAAAGCGACCCTGGAAGATCTGGGTGAAGCTAAGAAAGTTCAGATCACCAAAGAAACCACCACCATCATCGACGGTGCAGGTGTGGCTAAAGATATTCAGGGCCGTGTTAAGCAGATCAATGCTGAAATGGAAGAGTCTTCTTCTGATTATGATCGTGAAAAACTGCAGGAGCGCGTTGCCAAGCTGGCTGGCGGTGTTGCAGTGATCAAGGTTGGTGCTGCCACCGAGATCGAAATGAAAGAGAAGAAGGCCCGCGTTGAAGATGCGCTGCACTCGACTCGTGCCGCTGTAGAAGAAGGCGTGGTTGCCGGTGGTGGTGTTGCGCTGATTCGTGCCAATGCCAAGATCAGTAAGCTGCAGGGCGCTAACGACGAGCAGGACGTCGGTATCGTTATCCTGCGTCGTGCACTGGAAGAACCGCTGCGACAGATCGTTGCCAATGCCGGAGAAGACAGTTCTGTCATTCTGAACAAGGTTGCAGAAGGCAAGGGTAACTTCGGTTACAACGCCGCAACTGGCGAATATGGCGACATGTTCGAATACGGCATTATCGACCCGACCAAGGTTACTCGCTCAGCATTGCAGAACGCAGCTTCGGTTGCCGGCCTGCTGTTGACCACGGAAGCCATGGTTACTGAACTGCCGAAGGAAGACGCTGGTGGCGCACCGATGCCTGATATGGGCGGCATGGGCGGCATGGGTGGCATGGGCGGCATGATGTAAGTCGTTCCTCCATCTGAAGGTATGAAGAGCCCCGCACGGGCAACCGGCGCGGGGTTTTTTTATTCCGGCCAGATGCTGCTGGCCTCTTGGTTTTATGTAACAGGAGTCTTTATGAGTTGCGCGACTTGTTAGAATTGAGATTGAAGTTAGCCTGAGCAGGAAGATGAATGTTTAGCTTGTTGGAAAACAGACTGAAGCGGCCGGTTATCATAATCTTGTTGTTGATCGCCGGGTCCTCGATGGCGGCAGACATGGATAGAAGGGCATTCGCAGAGTGCATTGCGAATAGCGGAGCCAGGTACTATGGAACCCACTGGTGCCCCTATTGCAAACAACAGAATGCGCTCTTCGGTGAGGATGCCAGGTACTTGCCCTATATAGAATGCTCTCCCAAAGGCAGCCGGGAAACGCTGCAGCGGTGCAATAAAATAGGTGGTTATCCGACCTGGGTGTTCCCCGAAGCGGGTAAGCGCGGTGGTGTGCAATCATTTTCCGCGCTGGAAAAATACACCGGGTGTCGCCTGGAACCAAAAAGCTATTTTGTTGAGTAATCAGGTATTAGTGCAATCTCGCCACACTATAATTGCGCCAACCTGATGTTTGTCGGCTGCTGAATAACTTAACGAGATCAAGAGTGTATATATTTCTGTTTATAGCCTACGGCGGCCTGGTGACCCTTTTGTCGCTTGTGTCATTGCCATTCCCTGACGTTGCGGTCGGGCTTAACATTCCGCATCTGGACAAAGTTATGCACTTTTGTGTGTACTTTATTTTTACGCTGCTTGCTCACAAATTGGCAGTAAGTGAACAGACATTCCTGTACCTCTGCACAGGTATCGCTCTATTCAGCGGCCTGATAGAAATCGCGCAGTCGTTTACACCCATTCGGATGATGTCGGGTGCCGATTTTCTGGCCAATATGCTGGGTATCTTGCTTGCTTATGCGTTAATTGGAAAACGTGCTGCGCGCAGGCAAGCCGCATAGCGGGCTATAGTTTCTCGTCTGCGGCAACGGAAACCAAACGAATGATCTGCGAATCGGTGGCATGCTCCAACAGTATGTAGAGTCCGCCTTCCGGGCCGATTTCTATGTCCCTGAATCGGGCGAGGTTTTCCAGCAGGACTTCGGTGTGCACCACCTTGTTGTCCTTGATCTCCATGCGTAACAAATCAGTGGCCCGCAGCGTACCGGCGATGATATGGCCGTCCCATCGTGGAAATTTGTCGCCGTCATAAAAAATGAAACTGGAAATAGCTATAGCTGGAGTCCAGTCAACAACAGGAAACTCCGCATCTTCTTCAGCCAGTTCTATCCCCAGTTTTTTTGCGACGTTGACGGGTCGCCCATCGTAGTTCACGCCGGTGGTGTAAACAGGCCAGCCATAGTTGCCACCGCGTACCACCCGGTTGAGTTCATCACCGCCGCGTGGCCCCATCTCGGTGTTCCAGAGATCGCCGGTTACGAGATTGAACTCCAGCCCCTGCACACTGCGGTGACCCAGGCTCCATATGCTGTCGAGCGCATCCGGGTTATCGACAAAGGGATTATCGGCGGGGATGCGGCCATTATCATGCAGCCGGTGTATTTTCCCGTACGGGAGACTGAGATCCTGTATGCCCATGAAATCGAGTGGGGCCTTCATGGCGATGCCAAAAAACACATGGCCCTTATCATCAAATGCTATGCGGCCGCCTGATGCCAGGTCGGATGTGTTGGTATAGGTTTCCGGATCTGCCTGCCAGAGAATTTCTTCGTCGACCCATTTGCCGTCCCTGATGCGGCCACGGATAAGCCGGTTCATCGATACCGGCGCGTTCGCTTTACGGCTCAGTTCGTTACAGTCTTCGCAACGATCCGTGTGGTGTATATACACCCAGCCGTTGTCGGCATATTGCGGGTGTATCGCGACATCCAGCATCCAGCCCAGACCCTGCACCTGACCGAGAAAAACACCAGAATCGTCGTAAACGGGCGGCGTTCCGGTTACGAATGCCCGTTGCTTGCCATCTGCAGAAATTATGCTGAGCCCACGCATCCGTTCTGACAGCAAAATGCGGCCATCCGGCAAAGGTGCGATGGAGAAAGGCATGGGATCCAGGCCGGCAAAAATTCTTTCAATGCGAAAACTATGCAGTTCTGCCGCGATGATGCCCTCGGGGATGTTCAGCTCAATGTCAGCATTCTTGTCGAGGATCGTCGTGCCTTGTCGCTGTTCCGCCACATAGAGCGCCAGGTTCCAAATCTGGGTCTCATTCAGCGTCTCCGCCCATGCGGGCATGCCGGCCGCCGGGTTGCCGTTTGCAATACTGGCCGCAATTTCCGTAACGGTGTCGCCGCGGCGCAGATCTGCACCTACCAGCGCCGGACCCAGCGTCGCACCACGCAGATTCTCGCCGTGGCAGGCTGCGCACTGGTCATTGAACTGTTTAATGAAGCCATCGCGCATGGGAATTTTACTGAGTTTTTCCCAGTCTACTTTGCTGGGGTCAAAGCCCTGAGCGATGGCTGTATTCAGAACAAAGGCGCAAGCCAGCGTCGCGCCCAATCGCAGAAAGGTGCGCACCGATGAGCGTTGAGTCATTTGCGGTTCCTTGTGCATTACGGCACAGAATCAGCGTTAGATAATTGTTGCGAGTACAGGCATGGATCGTTGCACCCGCAACAGCTTGCGTCAGGTAAAAACCAGCTAAATGACCGCGTCTCGGTTAGACTTCCCGCAAATTGAATCAACCGACACGGTGCAGATAACGCGCCTATATTGTCAGCATATAGATCTTTATAACGGACTAAAGCATGAGCGATTTGCCTGGCTGCCCAGAATGCAATTCAGAATACGTCTATGAAGACGGCAATTTATACGTTTGTCCGGAGTGCGCGCATGAATGGGGTAAAGATGCCGCGGTTGGAGATACTGACGATGAACGGGTTACTAATGATGCTAATGGCAACCGGCTAGGTGACGGCGACACGGTTTCTGTCATTAAGGACCTTAAGGTAAAGGGCTCGTCATTTGTCGTGAAGGTGGGCACCAGGGTGAAAAATATCCGCCTGGTTGACGGCGATCACGACATCGACTGCAAGATAGACGGTATCGGCGCCATGAAACTCAAATCGGAGTTTGTAAAAAAGGTATAGCGCCCAGGCCGCCTTGCGGCCTGGTTTCGTGCTGAAGATTGATCGAGAACCTGCCAGACTGCTGGTGGTCGGGGCGACTGGCCCAGCCCTCCCCTAAAAGGACAATGACGGTGACTCAAAGCTCGTTTTCAACTCTTAAGCTCAGGCCTGAGCTGCTGAAGAACCTGGCATCGCTGGGTTACGAGGCGATGACGCCTATACAGGCACAGAGTTTGCCGCCAATTCTGGCCGGGCAGGATGTTATCGCCCAGGGTAAGACCGGCTCGGGCAAAACCGCTGCATTCGGTCTGGGCCTGTTGTCGAAGCTGGATGCCGCCAATTTCAGCGTGCAGGCGCTGGTGTTATGCCCGACCCGCGAACTGGCCGACCAGGTTTCCAAGGCGATACGTGAACTCGCACGAACGACTCAGAATGTGAAAGTTTTAACCTTGTGTGGCGGCATGCCTTTTGGCCCGCAGGCGGGTTCGCTTGAGCACGGCGCCCACATCGTTGTCGGCACGCCGGGGCGGGTGGAAGATCACCTGCGCAAAACTACGCTGGATCTCAGCAAGTTAACGACGCTG
>Ga0070728_10003259_pt1 | contig 18200 bp, 13 predicted proteins | sample tdDd471_FD_66723 | JGI IMG/M metagenome (GOLD analysis project Ga0070728, IMG submission 66723) | Marine sediment microbial communities from the Atlantic coast under amendment with organic carbon and nitrate - tdDd47.1 | ecosystem: Environmental > Aquatic > Marine > Coastal > Sediment | place... | reverse complement strand
CGGCGGCCTTCCATCTGGTTGGATGGTCACTGGGGTTCTATGGTGAGCACGGCGACATAGCCGTCGACCAGCCAGGTATCGACCGGTTGCTGGCTGGTCAGGATTCACTGGCGGCAGACAGTCAGGAAGCGCGTTCGCTTGGCAGGCGTATTAACGGGGTGCTTTATGCCCTCAGTGATCGATTCCCCATCCTCACCGATATTTTTGCCACACAACGAATGCAAAGTCGCGTAGCGGAAATGCACCGGTATTTTTCGGATCAGGACGGGAAGGCATCGGCCGCCAGACTGATGGTGGCAGAAGCATTGCGGTTAGCCTGGGGTAACGGGCAACGGGTTGTATTGATTGGTCACAGTTTCGGTTCGGTGATTGCCTACGACACTTTATGGGAGCTTTGTCATATGCAGGGTAATCCGGGCAAGGTTGACCTCTTTCTGACTATGGGCAGCCCGTTGACGATGAACTACATAAGGCGACGTATTAAAGGTGCAAATCGGCCGCCACAAGATCGTTATCCGGCTAATATTGGCCGATGGGTAAATCTGGCGGCTTTGGGTGAGGTCACCGCGCAAAACAGAAAACTTGCCGACTGTTTTGCGCCGATGCTGCAGCTGGGCCTGGTAGATTCAATTACCGACGATCTGACGCTGGTTAATCAGTTTCATGGCCCGGATGGACTCAATGTGCATAAATGCTACGGCTATTTCGCCAGCCCGGTGGTTGGGAAGCTGTTGTTAGACTGGTTTGGTGAAAGCTAATTCCCCAAAGGCTAAAAGGCCACCCCATTTTCCGGCGTAATTACTAGATCGATTCGCCGGTTTTTCGCCCGGCCTGCTTTTGTTTCGTTGTTAGCGATGGGTTTGGCAGCGCCGTAACCGACGGCGGAAAGGCGGTGCGCGGGTATTTTCATTTCAGCAACAATATGGTTTGCAACGGCCTGCGCGCGTTGTTCTGACAGGCGATTATTTATCCGATCGCTGCCTCGGGAATCGGTATGGCCCTCGATAACAAGCAATGATCGTGGATAGATTGCGATCACGCTTTCCAGCTTTTTCAGTAGAACGTCATTGTCAGCACCCAGGTTCGGTGAGCCGCTGGCAAAGTGCAATCCGCTGACGCGCACGACAATGTCATCGGATTTTCGAAACACGAGTGCCTCTTCAGGGGTGAACAGCGCTTCCGCCTGGGCCAATTGCTCACGGGAACGAGCTTGTGCTTCTAGCCGCATTACCAGTTGTTGACGTTCGCTTGATGCACCACCCAAGCGTTGATCCAGTTCGCGAATTTCTTCTTCGAGCGCGGCGCCAAAAGCCTGACTATCAGCCAGATCGCTGGCTAATTGCTGTTCACTCTGCCGCAGACGGGCGATTTCCGTTTCGAGTTCGTCAACCGTAATGCGTGTTTCGGTATCGATGGGTGTCGAGATAGCCGCGGCCGTTTGCAGTCGAGCCAGATAGTTTTCCCACTGCAGAATCAGATCTTCAGTCGCAGGTTTTCTGCGCGCTATGACGGTTATCTGCTCGGCGTGGGCAGCCATTGCCGTCGCCCGGTTGGCAAGTGAACCGGGTTTATCCAGCGCGTAGCGATCAGTGGCGAGCGCCAGTTCCGCCTCCGCTATCAGTTCGCGTGCTTTCGCCAGCGTGCGCGGCGCATAGCGCCCGGCTTTGTTGCTCTGCGCTCTTTCAGTTGCGGCACGCGCATCCAGCAACAACATGTTCTGAATGGCGAGTAATTCGGCCTCGCTGAAAAGTTGTTGTGCCTGTATCGCAGACTCCAGGGCGGATTCGATTTTGCCTTTGTCGCGCGCCGCCAGGGTGCGGCCCCAGTATTTTTCACCGCGCTGCCATGGTTTGGCGGCGACGGCGGGCGCATTGGCGGTCATGGCCAGCTCCCGTGCGGCAGCGGCATTGGCAATAGGATCGGTGGCTTGTGCTATTTGTGGCGTCCCGGGCTGAGCCTCGGAATCATGGTCTGTAGCAATTGCTGTTGCGAGCGGTGCAGTAGCAGCAACCAGAGTTATGTAGACAAGAAATCGTGGTATTGCCGTAGGGGACGAAAAAAAATGAGGTGATTGAGGGATTATTTTCATGCTCATAAGTTTCTGTTTTTAAGGCCTTCTGTCGGCGTCAAAGGCAATAGGGTAAACGGATTCAGCAGCAGTAAGAGCCATGCTCTCCGAACTGGGTTTTGCATAACCTTCAGGATTATGCCTTCAAAGTGTCGACTTGTTCACAGTAATGCATGGAGCAGATCTCTAATGTTCACCCATGGGCACGAAATATTACACCCGCTTCCTGTTACAAGCCGTCGATCAGAACGAAGTCGACGAGTACAGCGGTGTAGTAGAAGTGCAGGCTCCCGAAAAGTCGGTTCTTGAACCCAAAGAGATTGAGGCGCTGTTAGCTAACAGCTTTGATCTCGATACGGAACAGGTACAGCTGCTGAACTGGTCGCCACTGCATTAGCCCCACAGCGCCGCAAAAAGCGGCCCACAGACTTCCCCCTGTATTGCCCGGTCTTCGGACCGGGCTTTTTTAATGACGGGAAGCTTTCAGGCCGCGCGAAGCCGGTCCTGAAAGATCACCCCGGAATTAATGCTGGAAAGCCAAAGGCTTTTCAGTATGAAGCCCCTGCACACCCCCAAGCTTTGTCGCTCGCGCGCATCCCTGCGCTCCGCACCCCAAGAGTACTTCCTCGCAAAACCTTCGGTTTTGCTCACAGCGCGACACTTGGGCATCCTGCCCATCGCAGCCGCGCGAAGCCGGTCCTGAAAGATCACCCCGGAATTAATGCTGGAAAAGCACGGTTTTCTCGGCGTCTGTCCGATTGCGGTGCTGTCTGACAGACTCTTGTCGAACCAGCGCTGTTGCGGAAACCGGCTCTTAACCGAACGGCTCTGTTGCTCGCAGCGAATCTCGCCTGTACTGCCTGGGCCGAAAAAGCAATGGGGTCTGACCCCCGCTTGCGCTGGTTGGGGAATTCAACCTTAAGAAATAGGGGGTCAGACCCCTGGTGCGCTGTAGTTCAGCTGCACGTGCCATGCGCAGCCATCTGACAGCGACAGGCAGGCGAGCTCATGATTTTGCCGGCGATGGTTGGAGCGCCTTTGGTCCGGGGGTGTTGTGCGCAGCGAATAAAGCGGACCGCAGGGAGCCATCGCGGAGTGCAACACCCCCGGGCTAAAGGCGCGTGCCCCCCCCCCTTACTGAACAATAGTCAGAGAAGATGGCCGCATGTAGCCTACCTACCCTTATCATGCGAGAATTGGCGCCCCTGGCAGCCCTGCTGCAGATAATTGAAAGTAAAGATTTTGTCCAGCCTTAAAGGAATTCCGATCGTTCATACCGATGCCCCGCGCCGCGTCGAGTCCGGCACCAAGTACCGGAACGAGGTGGGGGTGACGGCGGTTAAGGACGGTGTCAAGAAACGGCGTGATGCAGCTGTGGGAAGCTTCTACAGCCGCGAATCCGGTGGCAAACCACGCTGGCTCAAGGCCAAAGTGCCGTCAGGCAAAGCCTTTGCAGCCGTTCGCCGCAATGTGCGCGAACACCGGCTGAGTACGGTTTGTGAAGAATCCAAATGTCCGAATATTGGTGAGTGCTGGAATAATGGCACTGCTACGATCATGTTGATGGGTAGCGTCTGCACGCGGGCCTGTAAATTTTGCGCGGTCGACACTGGCAATCCGAAAGGCTGGCTGGATAGTGAAGAGCCGGATAATACGGCTCGTTCGGTTCAGCTGATGGGCCTCCGTTACGTCGTGTTGACCTCGGTCGATCGGGATGATCTGGATGACGGAGGTGCAGCTCATTACGCAGCATGTGTGCGCGCCGTTAAAGACCTTAATCCCGCTACGGGTGTCGAAGCGTTAACGCCAGATTTCGATGGTTCGGAAGATGCAATCGAAACAGTTGTTACATCCGGGTTGGATGTATTCGCCCAGAATATCGAAACGGTAGAAAGGCTGACTCATGTGGTGCGTGATCCGCGCGCCGGTTACACGCAGACCCTGGACGTGCTGGCACGTGCCAGAGAGATTGCTCCAGACGTGCTGGTCAAGACCAGCCTGATGCTGGGTCTCGGTGAGACTGATGACGAGATTGTTGCGACGATGGATGATCTGCGTGCACGTGATGTGCATATCCTGACGCTGGGGCAGTACCTGCAGCCGACAGCCAACCACTTGCCGGTTAATCACTTTGTATCCCCCGATGAATTTGCCCGCTATCGACAGCTTGGACTGGAGCGGGGGTTCCTGGAGGTTGTAGCCGGCCCACTGGTGCGCTCAAGTTATCGTGCCGACCGGGTGTTGGAGAAGAATAATGCCGGCTTGGGCATCGCTTAGTTACCTATGAGTTTTCACACGGATATAAATAAATGATCGATTTTTTTCTTAATTTCGCTTTGTTCTTTCTTAAATCGCTGACTATTGTTCTGGCGTTTATCGCGGTTGTGCTGACCATTATATCGGCCTCCAAAGGCGGAGGCTCGCAACATGGGCTGAAGATCGAAAAGCTCAATGACAAATATCGGGAGATGGCCGATAAGGTGCGGCAAAGCATCATGAGCAAGAAAGAGTGGGGTGAGTACGAGAAGGCCGAGAAGAAAGAACTGAAAAAGGTGGAGAAGGCCGGGCACGAAGATGACACTCGCATTTATGTGCTCAATTTTAAGGGTGATATGCGGGCCAGTGCTGTTGAATCCTTTCGCGAGGAAGTGACAGCGGTGATTACGGTCGCCACGCCGCAAGACGAAATCGTCGTTTGCCTGGAGAACGCGGGCGGCGTTGTTCACGATCATGGCCTGGGGGCGTCGCAACTGGAGCGTATCCGCAGTCGCGATATTCCTTTGACTGTGATTGTGGATAAAGTGGCTGCGAGTGGCGGTTACCTGATGGCGAGTATTGCGAATCGAATTATCGCTGCGCCCTTTGCGATCATTGGGTCGATAGGCGTGCTGGCGCAGATTCCCAATTTCAATCGATTTCTGGAAGAACGTGGTATTGATTTTGAGCAGGTGACAGCAGGCAAATACAAACGTACGCTGACAATGTTTGGCAAGAATACTGAGGCAGACCGGGAAAAGACGCGCGAGGACCTCGAAGAGGTGCACACATTATTTAAAGACGCAGTTGTAACGCATCGGCCCGATCTGGATATAGAAAAGGTTGCCACCGGCGAGTATTGGTACGGCAGGCGGGCAAAGGAGCTTGGGTTGATTGATGAACTGGGTTCCAGCGATGACTATCTCATGGACAAGGCTGATTCCACACAGATTTATGCGGTCACCTACAAAGGCCATGAGGGGCTGGTCCAGAAACTGCAGTCTGCGTTTGCATCAGTTGCTGCCAGCATCGGATTTGGGTCGCGGTTGCCCTGACTTGATTGCCAGGTCGTTGCAGGAACTGGAACCAGACGCCTGTAAAATTTGTCACAGTAAGCTGATGGGTATTTTGAACAAGCAGATATTCAATGCGGGACCATCCAGATGATTCGAAATAGATGCATGATCGTAACGGCAGCCATGCTGTTAAGTGGCTGTGTCAGTCAGACTCAGATAGAGATTGAGTCAGCCGATCAGTTTGCGCAAATGCGGGCGCAAATGCCGGTCACCAATAGCGTTACCGACAAGGCCTATGTACGTTGTGTGGCGAATTTGATCATCCAGCAACTCGAAGAGCCCTACGCGAGCTATGACTGGGACATCGAAGTGTTTGAAGATGAGGCGATTAATGCGTTTGCCATGCCAGGCGGCAAGATTGGCGTATTTACCGGTATCTTTAAAGTAGCAACCAATCAGGATGAGTTGGGTGCCGTCCTGGGGCACGAAGTGGCTCACGTTACCCGCGACCATTCACTGGAACGCGCGAACCGCACGATGATCACGCAGAACACCGCCATATTAGGCTCGGAAGTACTGGACGCTTCTACGGGTATGGAAACGACCGACCTGATAGTCATGGGCGCAGAGCTGGGTTTGCTCAGGCCCTACGGACGTGGCCAGGAAAGTGAAGCAGATCTGGTTGGATTGAAATACATGGCTGACGCCGGTTTTGATCCACGTTCGAGCATTGCGCTGTGGACCAATATGGGCAAAGAAAGTCCGGCGGGTCCGCCCGAATGGTTGTCGACCCACCCATCTGGAGAGTCCCGGATCGCCGACCTTGCGGGGGATTTGGCAGAAACTTTGCCGCTATACAACGCTGCGATTGCAGAGGGCCGCCAGCCAAATTGTCGTCGTTGAATGGCGGTTGTGCCAGCTCTGCGGCCCAGACTGAATCTTTCTGAAAAAGCCGAGGTCGAATTAACAACGGGGTCTGACCCCTGATTCGTTCAGCTGCGGCTGTCCAGGCTAGTCGCAGCGTTGAGCAGCTGCTCCCGGTAGAAAATTTGTTGCGTGAAGGGGCTCACGACTTGCCTGCGCTGCCTCGCTTTAGTTGGGGGTCGGGGCATTCAGCCCGCCTGCGGCGGACTTCAAGGACCAACCCCGACGTTCTGGCACGTTCCCTGGCAAATATCGCCGAAGAACATGGGTTTCGGCCAACGGCATTCTCTAGGCTATAATCGCTTCCCATGAAACGTCTGCGGGTGCGCACCTTTGTTGTCGTTTTGTCTGTTGTCATCCTGACTGGTTGCGCTGGTCGGAAGGATGGCGCGGACTCGTCTCCTGTGGAAAAAATTCCAGCGGGTTCTCCGCCTATAGTCAGCGACCGCTTCATACTTGAGTCATCCGATCAGCAAATGATCGGCGAGCTCCAGGTTATTGAGGCGCGTGACGAAGACACCTTTGTCGATATCGCACGAACCTACAACCTCGGTTTCGATGAGCTGGTAGATGCGAATCCTGAAGTTGATCCATGGCTACCCGGCGAAGGCACTCGGGTCATCCTTCCAACCCGATTCGTGCTGCCCGATGCGCCGCGCGACGGCATTGTGGTAAATCTTGCCAGTAAAAGATTATTTTATTATCTCGAGCCCGATGAAGATGGCACACGTGCTGTCGTTACCTTCCCCATAGGCATCGGGCAATCGGGTACTGCCACGCCTATCGGCGCAACGTCTGTAACTTCCAAAGGAAAAGACCCGGTTTGGTTTGTGCCGGCATCCATCCGCCGCGAGTACGCGGCAGAAGGCACCCCATTACCTGCGAAGGTTATGCCCGGGCCGGATAACCCGTTGGGTTCGCATGTGCTGATCCTGGGGATGCCTTCGTATCTGATTCACGGCACCAATCGGCCGGCGGGTGTCGGCATGCGAGTCAGTCACGGCTGCGTGCGGCTATTCCCCGAGAACATTGAGCATCTTTATGATGTGGTTCCGGTTGGGGTGGCCGTAACGATAGTGAATCAGCCATGGCTGCTTGCGTGGGATCAGCAGAGTCTTTATCTGGAAGCTCATCAGCCGCTTGCTGATGACGAGCGCGAATGGTCGGCTATCTTCCCCGGCATGCTGGCAGCGTTACTGACCGAAATGCCCAATGGCACGGGTGTTCCCGATACGCAGCGTACGGACGAAATTTTGTCGGCCGCACAGGGTATACCTTTGCCTTTGCTTGAAGGCGAACCACGACCGGCACAAGTATTTGCTGATGCGCTGCTGGTGAATAATCTGGTTGTGATTCCGGCGCCGAACCCGGAATTACTGGCGCAGGAAGTCGATATTCAGTACGGTGAATAAACGGGTTCTGGCTTGATACAGGACCGGCCAAAGTTTGGGCCGGACTAAACGCAGCGAACTTGCTTGCGGTATACTCTGATTTTCCGCGACGGACCGTGGTTAAACCTACATTGACCGATACTAGCAACAGCGGTATTCATGTAATCGAAGGCCCTGCAAGAGGGCAGCATATCCCTGTCGATGGTGATTCGGTAACCGCCTTTGTTAGTCCTGCTCCGCGTGGCCCGGTTGATCACGCCGTCAGCATTTCCAGTCCGGAAGAATTCCAGAAAATATTTGGTGCGCCTGAGTATAACTGTCGGCTGGAAAATGCCGTGCGGCAGTTTTTTCTTAACGGTGGTCGCAATGCGGTAGTCGTCAGGGTATCGGGTACAACGGCGTGTAATCGGATTTGTCTTCCCGGTGAAGCTGGTGAACTGGTACTTGAAGCGAAAAACCCCGGGCCACTTGAGCATCTGCGCGCATCGATAGACTACGACGATATTGATGCAGAAAAAGACGGTGAGTATCAGCAAAACTTTAATCTGATTGTGCAACGTCTGCGCAGTAGCGGATCTGCCTGGATTGATGCGCAGGAATGCTATCGCAATGTTTCAATTGATCCTGGCAGCCGGGATTACATTGGTTATGTGCTAAGTCAGTCGGACCTGGTGCAGCTAGCTGGCAATGCACCGGAATCCAGGCCGTACCCGACTATTAGGCCTACGACGATGCGTCAGGCTGGCTATATAGAGGCGCTGGCGGGGCGTGTCAACAGTCCGCCGCCTAATGACTACGATCTGATTGGTTCCAGCGCGCTTGGAACGGGCCTTAATGCGCTGGAGCACGTCGTTGATCTTGGGCAGGTATGCCTGGTGTCCGGCGCGGAAGGCACACCACTTGGCCCTATCGCGTTGCTGGCAGCTGATAGATTTTGTCGCCTTCATCAGGCATTGCTTATTATTGATCCGCCGTCGCGTTGGGCATCCGTAGACGACGTGTTGCAGGATCAGGAAAGATCGGGGTTTGCCAGCCCCAATGCCGTAACGTGGTTTCCCGGCGTTTATTCCCGGAACGGGCAGGGTGAGCGTGTCTGCACAAGTATCGTCGGTGCGGTCGCTGCGGCATTGCGATCGGTCGGACAGATAGACGGTGTGCACCAGTTGCGCAATGATGGTCCGCTCATGCTGCGTGGTGGTGCCCGGCTTACGATGGAGCTGGAGAATGCCGATATCCGGCGTCTGGCCCGCGCGGGAATCAATGGCCTGATACAACGCAGCCCACTGCATCTGCAGTTGTTGGGAAACGTTACGCAGGCGCGTTATGGCAGCATCGCGGCGGAATGGACCGAGCTGGATTTGCGGCGACAGGTGTTATTTATTCTGCGGCGTATCCGCGAGGGCACACTCTGGACATTTTTTCACACGTCGAACCCGGAAATTTGGCGGGAAGTTGAGAGTCAGATTTCGGCTTTTTTGACGGAGTTGCATGCGCGGTCGGTTCTGGCTGGCGAGCATGCGTCACTTTCCTATTTCGTTAGGTGTGACAGCGATACCAATGCGGGTTTGTTGGGCCGCACTGGTGAAGTGGGGTTTGTGGTGGGATTTGCACTGCGTCGTCCCGGAGAGTTCCTGGCATTTCGTTTCCAACGCTCTAATGGCGAGTGCCGCGTTTCAGAACTTGGTTGGCAATCCGCGCTTGCCTGCGCAGTTTAAATCAGCGCCAGCGCCCTTCCGGCGGGCTAATCTAAGGCCATGGCCGACTGGTCAAACTGTTTCTGCCTGTCTGACAGCGCGTTCTGGTGGCGCAGATTGCGCTAATCGTGACACGGCTCACTGCGATCATTTGGCCCCCATTGTATAAAGTAGATTGGAGGTTTGTATGACGACATTGTCGGCGCAGCCTGCCGGAAAACTAGTTCAGGTCGCTAACTTGCGCGAATTCTTCCGCGAGTCGGTCAAAACTGCGATGCAATCCAATAAGCTTGATGCTGACCGGGATACAGCGCACTACGTCGTTAATCTTCTGACACTCTTTGCACGCTCCGAGGCATTCCATGACGCTGCCGGCAGCAGTCCTGGCCGTAAGCCGCTAGCTTTGATGCTCGCCGACGCAATAGATGCTCCCACGGCAGAGGAGCGTATGTTTGGTCTGCAACGCATGGGCGATATTTCTCTGTTTATTGCCGGTTTTTTTGCTAATGATCTGCAGCGGTCGGTTGTGGATGTCGACTATTACATTTCGATGGGCGGTGGTGCCTACAGTTCTTTATCCACGCATGCTCGTGGCACAGTAAAAGGTCGGGCATTCGGTTCAGTATTCGCTGAGCTGGGTGAAAAATTTCACCGTTTTGTCGATGTGCTTAATGATGTCCGCGATCAGGCAGGCACTGCTTCTGACTCCGATATCATGCGCCACTACGACGTTTGGTTGAAGACCGGTAGCGAGCGTGCGGCAAGGCTGCTGCGCCGTCAGGGCGTCTATCCGCTGAGCGCCGCGAAAACCGACTGGGAACAGTAACGGTACTGCCGTGCTGCCGCATAAACTGCAGAATCTTTTAGCTCGTATCTATAGTATCGACATTGATGCGAACGTAAGCGATTACCTGGTTACCGATGAAAAGTTTCTGGAGGCCTTCTCCGGTAGTTCAGATTCAAACGCCGATGAAGTGCTTTTTCTGCTGGAAGAAGATGGCGTACTGGATATTTCGCTTTATCTGAATAAGCTGATGTTGCAGCGTCTCAGCGCTTCAAATCCCTATGCTGATCTGGATCAGAATAATCTTGATGATTTTTGTACGGTACTTGAAGGTGTCAGTCATTTCGTCTACATCGCCTGGAATGCGCTGAACGACAAATCCGTGACGCGGCTTGAACTGGAGTTACAGGCCGAGATCGACAAGTACGTTGCTACCCGGTTGCTGATCGATTCCCAGGCTGAATCCGACATGACGAGCTGCGACCTTGTCGAACATCTGTTTGATGACGTTCACTATCACGACTGGCTCTCGGGCGATGAGCTTGAGCGATACAGGCAGGCCAATGGCATGGGCGGACGTTATTGCTATAGCCTGGCACAGCGTTTTCCGGGTGGACGTTTAACCGGCGAGATGGTCCAGGAATTACGTTCGTTCTATCGTATGCCCCAGCCGGACAAGTTCAGTCACATCCATACCCGGCAGTTTGCCTGAGTATTCTCCAAATTAGGGCTTGTCGCCCTCTCCGACTATGTTCTAAGCTGGAAGCGCCGGACTGTATCCGGCAGGTGTCGGCCTATACAGCGTATAGACTTGCAGCAGCTATCTATTGCGGGGATCGTAATGAACCGAATTTCACAGACTATCCTATTGTTGACGGCAATCGTCGTTTTGCAGGCATGCGATGGCAGCAAAAGGCCGCCGGCTGAGGATAACAAGCTCGCTGTGCAGGCGGCGGCTGGTTATGGGCCGGAAGCGGACACGTTTGCCACAATACTGGCTGGCGATCATCGTTCGGAGGGAAACAGGGCTCGAGACAAGTACCGGCACCCCGTCGAAACACTGGGGTTTTTCGGTCTGAAGCCGGACACAACCATTATCGAAATATGGCCGGGAGGTGGTTGGTATACGGAAATCATCGCGCCTTATGTGCGCGACAACGGCAAATATATAGCGGCCGGGTTTGATCCGGATTCCGAAATTGAGTTTATCCGCCAGGGCGTGGCCCGATACCAGGCGAAGCTTGATGAGTATCCGGAACTGTATGACCGGGTGGAGCAGGCTGTCCTTATGCCGCCAGACAAGCTTGATATTGCCCCGCCTGAGTCTGCGGATCTGGTACTGACCTTCCGCAGTATCCACAATTGGATGCCGCGCGACAGTCAGGATTTGATGTTAGCAGCCATGTACAGGGTGTTGAAACCGGGCGGCGTGCTGGGTGTGGTTGAGCACCGTGGCATACCTTCTGTACCACAGGATCCGGAAGCGAAAACCGGCTATGTTAACCAGGAATATGCCATCGAGATGATAGAGAAGGCGGGTTTCGTGTTGAATGGTAGTTCGGAGATAAACGCCAACCCTGCCGACACCAAAGATCATCCCGAAGGTGTTTGGACGCTCCCGCCTACGTTGAGGCTGAAAGAGACGGGCAGAGAGACCTATCTCGGTATCGGCGAAAGCGATCGTTTTACTTTGCGGTTCATCAAACCAGTCGAATAGTTTAAGGAAGTGAATCAACCGTAAGTCAGTTGTTTGGGCGGCCCTGCATAATTTTCGGGTGCGTTCAGAAAAGCACCTGGTAACATATGTGCTCTAGTCGGGTTGTTTGTAAACCCTGCCGTTCAGACGACGCGCTATTTCGATAATTTCTTCGTCCGGTAGTAAACTCGTGTCGCCGGACTTATCGTGCTGCGCTGCCAGCTTTCTGGAATATGTTGCGATCATGCGCAACCAGGTCGCTTCTTCGGCTCTGAATACAACAGTTTTCAAAACCAATCCATCAAAACTGGTATAGGTTAGCTCGCCAATTACCGTCTCATCTGGAAGCCCCGTAACAGTGAAGGCGTTGCGCGAGCGCAAGCCGTCAAGGAACGAGGCATTGGCAAAGAGAATGCCACTGTATGGTGCGATACTATCCGGCCGCGGTGTTTCGAATTCAAATTCCCGGTTACCGGGGTTATTCCTGATAACGGCCAGTTCCTCGCCATCAGTCCGCACTATCCTGACCGAGCGTATCTGAGTCGCAGGGAAATCTGTGATTTTCTCTACGGCCAGCAGATTTTCTGCCAGACCAGGCAGCAGCGCGTATTCTGACCCTGGCTCGGGATCTGATCTCTGGCTGACTGACACGGCGAGCGCGGCCATCGCGACTAGCGCGACGACCATAAATATGCTGGTGATGTTCCTGCTGCTTTCCATAAAATTGTGCGCGGATAAGGTTGATTAGCGGGTGCAGGCCAGCTTAGTGCATTGACGGCGGATTGGTCGGGGATTCATCAATAATCTCACCCTCAACATCAATCAGGCGAATTTCACCCACATTCAGCGCGCTCAGTTTGGCTTCTATACGTTGGCGATCACCGATGACGACCCAGGTCAGGTTCGCCGGGTCAATCACAGCCTGGCCTGCGCGCGTCACCTGGTCCAGAGTGAGTTCAGCGAGACTTGCCGGGTAAACGTCCCAGAAATTATCCGGAAGCCCGTAACTGACGATATCCGCTACCGCTCCGAGAACAGCTGGATTGGTTTCCCAGCGTCCGGGTAAAGACAGGATATTAGAGCGCTGTACACGCTGCAACTCATCGGCTGTGGGCGGGTTTGTCGTCCTGATTTCCGTAACCTCGCGCAATATTTCCGCCAGTGACTCGGCAGTCTTGTCCGTCTGCACTGACGCATAGGCGAAAAACGGACGTTGCGCACGTGTCGGCACGATGGTGCTGCGCGCGCCATACGACCAGTGCTTTTCCTCGCGCAGGTTCAAATTGATTCGTGATGAGAACTGCCCGCCCAACATGTCATTAAATGCGTCTATGGCAATTTCATCCGGATTGGCCATTGGCACTACAAGTTGCCCAGCAAATATAATCGATTGTTCCGCGCCTGGTTTATCAATGATGTAGAGCACGTCATCGGATTCAATCTCCACGGTGGTGATGTTTTTAGCCGGCACCTCTGCGCTTTCCCAGCCACTAAACAGTCGCTCGATTTGCGGCACAATTTCGTCGAGCGTCGTATCGCCAACCACTATCAGTGTTGCGTTATTGGGCCGAAACCATGTGTCGTGCCAGCTGATCAGATCGGCGCGGCTAATGGCGTTAATCGTTTCTTCCGTACCGCTACCAGTAAGCGGTTGTGCGTAGGCATGGCCCTCACCATAGAGCAGGCCGGGGAGTACGCGTAACGCAATGCTGTTTGGCGTACTTTTCTCTTGCTGGATGATGTTGCGGTACTGAGCCCGGAGGCGTTCCAGTTCATGTTCCGGGAAGGTGGGTTGCAGCACGACCTTGGCAAACAGGTCGAGTGATGCGTCGAGATTTTCGGTGAGGGCCGACAGACTTACTGAAGCCGTATCCAGTCCCGCACCTGTTCTCAGGGATGCTCCCAGCATGGACAGTTGCTCACTGATTTCCAGCGCATCCAGATCGGCAGCGCCTTCATCCAGCATGGCCATGGTCATGCTGGCTTCGCCCGTAAGGCCTGGTCGATCAGCGGAATAGCCGCTGTCGAATATCAACTGGAAACCAACGACCGGCACGGTCGGGCGTTCAACGACGATAACTTTCAGGCCACTGTCCAGCGTCGCGCGTTTGAATTCCGGAAATACCGCCGCTTTGGGTTCCAGCGGTTCCGGTACGGCAGACCGATCGGCTGCGATGCCGGTCGTGCCGAGCTCCGGGTAGGGCACGATGTGGGCCACATAGGGTGGCTGATCCAGCCATCGATTAGCGACGGCCCTTATTTCTTTGGGTTTGGCGTTCGTGATGTCGTCCAGTGACTTCTGATACAGCCCCGGGTCACCGCCATAGACCATATTCTCGGCCAGTACGGCTGACTTCCCGCCAAAACCACCGATCCGTTCTATGCCGCGTACAAAGGCCGCTTTCTCTTCGGTCTGTACCCGCAATAACTCTTTGGCGGTGGGCCCCTTGCGCAGGAATTTGTCTAATTCAGCACGCGCGGCCTTTTCTACGGCCTGGATATCGATACCCGGTTTGACCGATACCTCCAGTATCAGCAGGCCCGAAATCTCCAGGAAGAAAGCTGCCATGCTGACGTCTGTGGCCACCTGATCCTGGTAGACCAGGCGTTCGTACAGGCGCGAGTTTTTGCCATTCGCCAGGATATTGGCGGCCAGTCCCAGTTGATGAGCTTCTATCGTGCCCCAGCGGGGACCGGGCCAGACTATATATATGCGTTCCTGCGGAACCCGGTCCTGGATGATCTGACGGCGTTCGGTGTTGTGCCGTGGAATCCATTCTTCCTGCACCGTCAGTGGCGGTCCGGGAGGGATATCGCCAAACCAGTACTCCACCCGTTCGAGCACGTCCTCGGCGTTGATATCACCCGCGACTACAAGCACAGCATTGTTCGGGCCATAGTAGGTTTTGAACCAGGTTTGCATTTCCTCGAGGCTGGCGGCTTCGAGGTCTGCCATTGAGCCAATGGTTTCCCAGGAGTAGGGGTGGTTGGCAGGAAAAACCTGCTTTAACAGTTCGCCCCAGATTTTGCTGTAGGGTTGATTATCACCCTGACGCTTTTCGTTTTGGACCACGCCGCGTTGTTCGTCGAGTACGGCCTGGTCGATTGCATCGAGCATATGACCCATGCGATCTGATTCAAGAAACAATACCCGGTCAAGCGCACCGACGGGCACCGTCTGGAAGTAATTGGTGCGATCGAACCAGGTCGTGCCGTTCAAATCCGTGGCGCCTGCTTTTTCGAGGAGCTCCAGATACTCACCACCGGAGTTCGCCGAGCCCTGAAACATCAGGTGTTCGAACAGATGCGCATATCCGGTCTGGCCGGGCATCTCGTTGCGCGAACCGACGTGATACCAGATGTTGACTGCGACGATAGGTGCCTTGGGGTCTTCGTGCACTACCAGCGTCAAACCGTTGTCGAGGGTAAAAACCTCGTAGGGGATGAGCGCATCCTCTTGGGCAACAGCAAACGGGCTTAGCGTTATTGTCACTGTGGCCAGCAACGTGGCGAATATCGAGCGTAGTGCAAGTGCAGTCATGCGAATTCTTCTCGTGTGATTCAGGCGGAGCGTATTGTCGGCCAGATTGATGTGGTCATCCAGTATACTGGCTTGATATTAAGCAACGTCAAGGTACGGGTCTTAGTTCAATTGAACAATATGCTGACAAAAAAGCTCATTAACGGGTTGGCGGGCCAATCCGTACTCTGTTGTTTAAGTGATCGATAATGGGAGATAGCGTCAAGCGGGGGCTGTACCCGCCGGTAGCCCCATACAATTCCGGTTATCTGCAGGTAGCGGATGTGCATGAGCTGTACTTCGAGGAGTGCGGCAACCCGAAGGGGAAGCCGGTTGTGTTTCTGCACGGGGGGCCGGGCGCGGGTTCAAATGCCGCGGTCCGGCGGTTTTTTGATCCCGCCCGCTACCGCATTGTGATTTTTGACCAGCGGGGCAGCGGGCGCAGTCGACCGCATGCGAGTCTGGAAGACAACACCACCTGGCACCTGGTAGCCGATATCGAACTACTCCGTGAGCACCTGGGCATTGCACGCTGGCAGGTCTTTGGTGGTTCGTGGGGTAGTACGCTGGCATTGGCTTATGCCCAGGCCCATCCTGGCGTGGTTACTGAGTTGATCCTGCGCGGGATATTCATGTTGCGGCCGCAGGAACTGCACTGGTTTTACCAGGAGGGGGCCAGCCGGTTATTTCCGGATTATTGGCAGGATTTCATCGCGCCAATTCCGGCCGCTGAGCGCAATGACCTCATTGCGGCTCATCATCGGCGCCTGACGGGTGACGATCAGGATGCCATGCTGGCATCTGCGCACGCCTGGTCGGTGTGGGAAGGCGTGACCAGCAATCTGCTGGTATCCGAGGCTGCCGTAGGGCGTTTTCAGTCCGATGAATTTGCGCTCGCACTGGCGCGTATAGAGGCCCACTATTTTGTCAACGAGGGCTTTCTCGACAAGCCAGGCCAGCTGCTCGACAACATCGACAGGATACGCACGATTCCGGCAGTCATCGTGCAGGGACGCTATGATGTCGTATGCCCGGCGCAGACAGCGTGGGAATTGCACGAGGCCTGGCCCGAGGCGGAATTCAGGGTGGTATCGGACAGCGGTCACTCGGCGTTTGAGCCGGGTACTGTGCATGAACTGGTGGAAGCTACCGATCGCTTCGCCGACAGGTGATAATCACCACAGGGATATCCTCTATAAGTGTGGCTGGTCGCCACTGGAGGGCTATGAGTTCGGCTCCCGCGTCAGGGCGACCCCCGTTAACGGCGAGGTCGTCTGGCTGGATGGTCGGCTGAGCGAGGTTGTGGCCGGCCAGCGCCTCGAATTTAGCTAAACCGTTCTTAACATATTCCCGGCATGTCACTCTGGCGAAATAGGGCTTTTGCCGCAGCGTTCCTGCTGGTAATGTCTCCCCTGCGGCATGTGGCACAAATGCTGTATTGGTGGGTGATTCGGGATGGCCTCCGGGCGGTCGGATTATCCGGTTTTCGGGAGTCTGAGTGGATGCATGAAACGATTTTATTTACCGGTCGAATCTGTATAATCTCAGCGCCTTAAGTGGCTCCAACTGTTAATTAATAATAGCTCTATCCCAATATAACGATTAATCGTTCCCCTTTTTTAGTTACCAGCTAATCGCAGGTCATGCTGCTATGCGTCCGACCGATACTTCAGATCCAGAATATTTCCACAAGGTAGTGGACTGTCAATACGCCTGTCCGGCGCACACTAACGTGCCCGAATACATCAGGATGATTGCTCAGGGCCAGTTTACCGATGCCTACATGCTCAATCGGAAGTCCAATGTCTTTCCGGGTATTTTGGGGCGTGTTTGCGATCGGCCGTGCGAGCCGGCATGCCGCCGCGGGCGCATTGAGGAAAAACCTGTTGCGATATGCCGCCTTAAGCGCGTTGCGGCTGATAACCGTGATGACGTCAGCGCATTGTTGCCCAAAGCTGGTCCGAATAACGGCAAGAAGGTCGCGCTGATTGGTGCCGGTTGTGCTTCGCTTGCGGTAGCCAATGATCTCGCGCCGCTGGGCTATCAGTGCACCATATTTGAAGCGCTGGATGTAACAGGCGGGCTGATGCGTTCCAATATCCCGTCGTTCCGGCTGCCGGCCGATGTGCTGGATGAAGAAATCCAGATGATTCTCGACATGGGTGTGGAGCTGAAAGCCAATCATCCGATCGAAAGCATGACCAATTTGCTCGAGCAGGATTTCGATGCGGTCTTCGTTGGTACCGGCGCGCCACGCGGCAAAGAGTTGAATCTGCCGGGTCGTCAGGAAGCTGACAACAATATTTATATCGGTATCGACTGGCTGGAATCGGTGGCTTTCGAGCATACTGAGTCGATCGGCAAGAACGTGCTGATTATCGGTGTCGGTAATACCGCCATGGATTGTTGCCGTACGTCGCTGCGGCTGGGCGCTGATAGCGTTAAGGTTATGGCGCGTAAGCCGCGTGAATTCTTCAAGGCATCAGCCTGGGAACTTGACGACGCCGAAGAAGAGAACGTAGATATCATCGTTAACCATTCGCCCAAAGCTTTTGTGCACGAGAATGGCAAGCTGACCGGCATGGTTTTCGAACTGATGGAATACGACATTGATGACAATGGCCGTATTACGGATCAACGCGTTACCGGTGAAGTAACCCTGCCTTGTGATGACGTCATCCTTGCGATTGGGCAGGACAATGCCTTCCCCTGGCTCGAAAAGGATATCGGCATCGAGTTCGACAAGTGGGAAGTGCCCGTTGTCGATGAGAAGACCTTCCAGTCCACACGTGAAGGCATTTTCTTTGGTGGCGATGCCGCTTTCGGCCCCAAGAACATCATCTGGGCCGTC
>Ga0070728_10003258_pt1 | contig 18201 bp, 23 predicted proteins | sample tdDd471_FD_66723 | JGI IMG/M metagenome (GOLD analysis project Ga0070728, IMG submission 66723) | Marine sediment microbial communities from the Atlantic coast under amendment with organic carbon and nitrate - tdDd47.1 | ecosystem: Environmental > Aquatic > Marine > Coastal > Sediment | place... | reverse complement strand
GCAAAGAGTTGAAAATAGAATAATCTCACTCTCTTTTGCTTGCCCTCATTTCTATGAACCATGAACAACATAACACTTTGGGAGTGCTCGTATATTCTTTTGTATATCCCACGAAAAAAGACTTAGAAGGAAAACCTCCTAAGACCTTGAACTACTTGTTGGAATTGAAGAGAGTCGGATCCATGATCTCTTGAATATCATTCAAAGAACGGGTCTTCTACCCACTCATATTATTTAGAGTAACACCATTTCATAGCGACAAGCGGCGCTTTTGTGATGTGGGATATTATTCAACCCTAATCAGAAAAATAGAACATAAGCACCTATTGGTTTGGCTGCGGGATAAAACTTCTTTCTGGACAACACGATCACCATGACATAAATCACTTCGGTAAAGCCCACCGCCCCGAACATCATGGGTGCATCTTCCCCAAAATCCATGTCGCCATTCAAATAATAAAGGCCAGCTTCTAAATTCTCGATGTTGTCATATTCATACGCGAGAATAGACGCATACCAGAGATCAACTTTATTGATCTCAATCCCGGCCTTCTCGCTGATTGTACCCATCACACCGTCAGCGGTAACGACCACTTTTGCCGCAATGGATTCGCCCTACTCCAGCTCGACTCCGGCCACAGTGCCATTATCCTTAATAACGTCTGCGACCTTTGCATCCTGTATAGTCGAACAATTTCGTGCGAAGTTTAACAGCCCGTCATCTAACACGCATAGGAGCCCCCCTGAGATCCCAGGACGTTGCCAAGTAAAGGTCATAAACTCCTCGTCATATAACATCTTTCTCGCAGAAATGGGGCCGCTTTGTTGGACCACTGAGCGACCTTAGGGCGGACAGATTAACGACTCTCGTCCTTTGAACCAAGACCGGACAACACCTGCGCAGCCCGTGCTTTCCATGTAAATTTGTTTTCGAACTCGACCAGCGCTCGATTGGCATACTCAGTCCTGAAAATGACATCCCGCGCTCTTTCCAAAGCGTGACACCACGCATCCACGCTTGTGGGAGGAAGAAATAGACAAATAGAATCGTCCAAGACCTCCCTTAATACAGGCATATCCGAAACCAACATCAACTTACCACTGGCCATGTATTCAAATATTTTGAGAGGCGACATAAAAGCGGAGGTATCCCCACCACCAGCCACTGCGACCTTTTTCTGATAAGGCGCCAATAGAACATCGCATGCATTACGATATTTAAAGACATCCGCAGCAGGGACATGGCCGTGGAAATACATGTTCTCAGGAAGCCCCTGCTCCGTCCACATGGCAATGTCTTCTGACGAGCCACCCATCATATGAAAATCCATATCCAACAAAGATGAAGCAGCTTCAATGATCAATTCTACGCCACGGCCTGGGTATAATCCTCCAGCATATCCTACCTGGAGGCTGTCAGGCCTACCCGGCCAGCTCTCAGGCACAATTGTACGATCCTCCACCGACGAGGCCGCGTCATGGGCAACCACAATTTTATCATGCGCAAGCACTGTTCCCGGTTTTTCAACCAGCCTTTTGAGAGCTTCCGATATAACCACCACGCGCTTTAACGCAGGAGAAGACACAAATCCCCTATGCTCTGACTTGGCCTGCTTCCTGCTCCCGAAGGGAGCATGAACTTCCAAGCATGTCGGAATATTTCTGGAAGTCGCAACAAGGCACCCCTCATATGACCGCCCATAGACAAAATCGGGCTTGAAACGTTTTATCACACCGGCATACCCCTGCTTCAAGGTAAACTTGCGCACAGTGCCGCCCAATTCCCGGATGAGGCGGAATTTCTTGATTTTGAAATTCCTCTTTACCCCATAGTACGAATAGACATCGGAAATACTGGGCAACTCATTCTCAGCATCTTGGGGGGTGACAAGCAAAACCTCATGCCCAAGGTCGGCAAAAGCTTCACACATGTACATCACATGGACGCTGTTCGCTGTACGAGATGGGATGGTGGATGATGCGAGGTAGACTATTTTCATTTTACTATTTAAGTGGCCTGTGGGTTAAACATAGGAGTTTTTACCAGCATCAGCTTCTAGGCAAAATCATCAAGTTGTTTCATTTATTCTTTACAAGCTGTATAGCCAAAAACTTCATGTATTGTTTTCGTCTCTTGTATGAATTCACTCCACTCTTTAGTAGACCATGAGTATGAACGCTTTATTTTTTTCCCTTTACCCGGACGAGAATTTTTTATTTTATCAAAACCCCTTTGGGTGAGAGGATGTGAAACATTCAAGTTTGAATACAATTCTTCGTAGGCTTCATAGTCAAGAGATTCTACCTGTTGAATGCGATAAGAATTTTTCGGCATTTTCTCGAAAAGTTTAAGCACTTCGAGATTCAAGGCATTCACCCACCAACTGATCTTTCCTATCCGGGTCAACCCGCTCCATCTTTCATACTCGTCACCTTTAGGTAGTAATCTTCCAAAAAAGTGATTTGCATTTAAGTCGGGAGAAAAGCCCGGGATCAGATCGCGTTTATCCCTAAAGTACTCATCTTCATACCACCCTTTTACAAAGTGAGAATTCACAACATCCTGCGGGCGTCTGATCAATAATATGCACTGCGCCCCATACCATTCATGTACCAACTGGGCTGCTAACGACATATACACGTTAGACTCGAAATATATCTTCCCAGCCTGACCGCATGCCGCAATTATTTTATGCCTGTGCCTACGTATTGCTGCCGAATCAATCGGAAGGTCATTCCACAGAGAGAAACTAAAAAAACTATCAGCATCCAGATTCATCGAATCCATATGAATAGGATATATCGAGTCAGATGCCTGCATGATTTGGTTAAAATAATGCGTCCCACATCGCCCGGTCCCCACAACAAAAATGGGGGGGACCGTGATAGGAGTATCGGCTGATGCCGTTGGGTGCGATTTCGGTTCTTTCTTTTTGAATAAGAATTTCATCAGGACATCTACAAATTATAATTATACTGGGAAAGAGCGCCAATGGCGTTTCTTAAATCTTCAGGAGTATCCACTTCATGGCAGTAAATTTCTTTTGCCTCAAGCGGTAGATATTTCTCAATTTCCTTAAACACAAAGCCGGTATTTTTTTGTATCTTGATATTATGCAAGTAGGCAATGCCGGCCCATTCGTATTCAGCGGGTTCGGTAAAAGAGAACTTGGCTATTTTCGTGTCATCAAGATGGGCAAAGACAGCTTCCTCTGTCTTCACTTTGGTTATCCCTACTATTGATTTATCCTGCCCACACTTACGAAGGAAGCGGTCAAAACTGCAAGGATCAATAATAAGATCACCATCAATGCTCAAAAACGGTTCCTTCAAATCAGCCGTTGCCAAATGAAGGCTGTAAGAATTGGATGTTGTTCTGTAATCAGGGTTGCGAACAAATATTACATCTTTTCTTATCTTGCGGATATAATTAATAACCTCATCTTCCATAAACCCTACAACAATGCGAATGTTGGGGATATTGCGCAGCAAGTGAAGCTGATAGTCAATAATTTTCTTCCCGCCGATGTCGACAAGACACTTCGGCATATTGAGTTCCAACCGCGACCCAATACCTGCCGCACTTATAACAACGTGTTTAACAGGGAGCATAATGAGTTCTCATCAAAGGTTAGAAAGTTTGACATCTGTTGCAATGTCTGGACAGGCATATGGGTGCCACCGTAGGCGATGCAAACGTCTGAATGGGTAAACATGTGCACATCTCCCATCCCGTCTCCGATTGCAACAATCTTATCATAATCTTCACGAATGATTTTTACCGCATCCCCTTTGTTCAGTACGCGTTCCACTTTCACCAACCGGTCATCTACAACCAGTGCTTCAGAGCAAAAACAACGGCATCCCAAGATCGAGGCAAAGGGGGCGACCCATGCATCCAGATTGCCAGTGATCACAAAACAGTTTTCACGATTTGCAGCTATAAAGTCTACTACTTGAGAGTAGACTCTTACGCCGCTAACAATTTCTTGCACCGTGGAAATCGGTATTTCCTGAAGCAATCTGCACCGCAGCAGGAAAGACTTTTGAAAAGGAATAATGCCCTTGATTGTGGCATCCGTTAATGCACTGATTTCCTCAAACAAATCAATTTTCTTTGATAAGAGAGGAAGGATTTCATCCTTGGTGATGGTTCCATCCAAGTCAAAACAAAATGCTGTTTTCATTTTTGGTTACCGTGTTTATTTTTTCGTTATGATAAAAAGATGTTGTTGCGTCTCTTTTCGGTTGTTTAAATGAGATGGATAGAGAGGGGCATTGTGCGTAATTTCAAAAAGAGAAGGATCAAATATGTCAGTAAAAATATCTACGTATTCCTCTGGAGTACGGTATATGGCACTATAATGATCGTTTAAATCCTCAGACCAGATATCATTAAGGGTCAGCCGGGATGATATCCCAACTGGGGTTCGGATTACAATCCGCCCTTCATCGGCCATGAAAGAATCCAAACTCGATAACGTCTTGATCACTGCTTCATCGTTTAAATAGTGAAGTACGCCAGTTAACAAAACGAGGGAACTTTTGGGAATGTCTTTAATCTCGTCACAGGACCGAACTCTTTCAGCTTCACAAACGTAAAAGGAAAAAGATGTACCAGTAAGCGCAGAGCAGTTTTTTTGAGCTGACTCAACAAAACTATCGATAGGATCTACCCCGATATAATGACCTACCCGGCCAGCCAATTTCATTGCCCACCGGCCAACTCCACACCCAACGTCAAAAACAACATCCTGGGAAGTCGGTGAGACAATTGATAGCAGTTCCCTCTCTTCATATGCATCGCGAGATAATGCCAACTCAGGATTACTGTCCTGATACAGCATTGCAACAGCAGGGTCTAAATCCAAAGAAGACTTTGCGCGATTCTGGAAAAAGTTTTTCACCTTTTGACTATCAATGGGCGATTTCTCGCCTGTCGTTCGTTTACTCATAGCTTACAACACCTTACCTACAACATATTTTGCTAGTGAGTGATTTGAATCAACAATTCTGTCCTTTAAGGATGACTTTTGCAAACACCCGAATTCAGTGCATCCTAAAATCACTAGCTCTGCGTTGAATTTTTCCATCATTTTGTTTGTAAAATGAACCAACTCCCCCTCAAGTGAGGAAGAATTTCCTGAAATTTTAATCTTTTCTATAAAATCTTCAACAACAGCTTGGTCCTCGGGGCTATGGTGAACGTACTTGAGACCTCTGTCCTTCAAAAACGGATTATACGTTTTAAACGTATATGTAATGTGTCCACCAAAAACAAGACAATTGGCAGATCTGCCTATGCCCTGACTTGCGTAATCCGATGTAATCTCAATTATATTTGCAACCTCAATGTCGACGTGAGGCCTCACTTGGTCAATGAAATAGCATGCGCTGTTGCATGGAATTACAATGAGATCCACAGGGTAGCTTTCCAGCTTCTTACAACAGGCAATCATTTGGGGAACAGGGGATTCTTCTTGATAAAGAATATGTCGCGTCCGACTCGGTATATGCGGATTATTATCAAGAATTATCCGCATATGATCCCAATCTTTCTGAGCGGGAGTGAGTGTCAAAATCTTATTGAAAAAAGACGCTGTTGCGTATGGCCCCATACCGCCGAGTATACCAAGTGCTTTATTTCCCATAATCTGCTTAGTTGTTTATCATTGTCTGTATTATCTTACGGGCAATAAAAATTTCTGTTTTTTCCATGGATTCAACCGTTGCACCAGCAATATGTGGTGTAAGAATCAAGTTGTTGTTTTTTGAGGCATATTCAACCAAGGGATGTTTTTTGAAATCACTGGAGACATGCTCTTCGGTCAAAACATCCAAAGCAGCTCCTGCCAAATCCCCGTTCACCAGACTGGCAAGAAGGCTTTGCTCGTCAAGCACTTCTCCTCTTGAAGTGTTTATGAGATAGGCAGTCCTTTTCATCGCTTCAAGAACGGAACTATCTATGAAATGAACATTCTCTTCGTTGTACGGTATATGAATTGTCAGGATATCAGCAGCTTGTGCCAACGACGTCATGTCAACGCTGGATATCCAATCGGGAATTTCGGCATACGGATCATGAGCTATGATCTCCATGCCAAAAGCTCGAGCGTAATTCGCCACGATCTTCCCAACACGGCCATAGCCTACAATTCCGATTGTCTTTTCAAACAGCTCATGGCCAACAAAAAGAGTCCTGTCCCAGTTTCCATCAGCACAATGAGCCCTGGCTTCAGGAATATTGCGCAAAAGAGCGAGCATGAGCCCCCAGGTGTGCTCAGGCGTAGCGCGGATTGAGGAAAGGAATTCAAACTCGTTTCGTAGGAGAATAACCTCAATACTCTTACGCTCAGCCGCCGACATATCAATATGGTTGACACCTGTCGTAGGGCTGGCAATAAATTTCAAATTCGTGGCGGCTTCAATAACATTCGCATCAATGTGGTGAGCAAGCCTGATCAATATCCCGTCATAGCGATGAATCTCCTTGAGCAAACGCTGGCAGCTCAAGGGACCAAAATCGATACTAAAGTATTCACTAAGAATATCTAATGCATCTTGCGAATAATTTTGAGGCTCTGTGATAAGAAGCTTACGTTTCTGTGTCATTGATTTTGAAATGGTTGATAAATGCTTCAGCGACAAGCCAGTCCAGCGGAGAATCAATATTGACAGAGCGCTCTGCTGGCATTGGGGCACCCACAATTCGTGAGCCATAAAGAGTGTCGTCATGCATGACAACAGACGTCTTTATCCCGTAAACGGCACCATTTCGCCACCAGATATTGGGGAATTCCTGGCGCAAAACGCCTCTCCCCGAAGCTTCAAGCAGTGGCGTTAATTCCCCGTCATGCTCTTCATACATCGTAATCGGATGCTGCCCGTCTGCCAACATTACACTGATCACGGTGTCAGCATTAGTTGTATCCATTAGCTCAAGAGCAGAATCGATATCATCAGCCGTTCGCAATGGACAGGTCGACTGAAGGATTACAACCCGATCAAATTCATCGCCATTCTCTGCCAGCGTCGCCAAAGCATGCTGAACGGCATTAATTTGTAAAGCAGTGTCAGATGCAAGATGGTCAGGACGCATAAAAGGAACATCGGCTCCCCACTTGCGTGCGATGTCAGCAATCTCTTCATCGTCAGTGGAAACGACCAGTCTATCGATGGATTTCGAGGCTAACGCTGCTTCTATAGTATATACTATTAATGGCTTGCCGCATAATTCCTTAATATTCTTGCGGGGAACGCCTTTTGACCCTCCACGCGCGTTAATCAGACCTAAGGTGCGCATTGACTTTACCCTTTTTTACTGATGTACCAGCGTTCAAAATCCCCTTCCTTGAGAGGGGCCATGCAAAGCTCCGCATCCACATCAGCCAAGAACTCATCAGTCGCAATCTTGGCGCCAGGGAACTTCAGGGAATAGTACTCATCCAGATAGATAAGGCCATTGATGCTCAAACGAGGCCAGACAAAACCAAACGTGGTCAGATAGCTCTCGTAAAGATCACAATCCATCATTGTGCACATTATCTTTTCCGGAGGGTTCTGGCCTTTCATGGTGTCTTCAAAATCACCCTCAACCAAAACGATATTATCCAGTTCGAGAAGCTCGATCTTACTCTGGACAAGCTCAAGGCTCGTCTGAGAGAAATTGCTGGATGAAGAGATATTAGAAACAGTCGCTGTTGTTTCCATAAAATTCTCGCGCCATCTTTTATTGCGCTTGACGGCAGCCAGATGCTTTGAAGTGATGCGCCCCTCCTGAGCCAACTCATCAAACTTATCAATATTATCATTATCATGATAAACTGGAGGAAAGCCGGAAAAGCTATCAAAACCATAGACTTTTTTAGAAGAATTCAATTCTTTCAACAAAAGTGCTGTGGCCAAAAGCGAGGATCCCCTGTAGACGCCCGCTTCCAATATATCGCCCTCAATCCGTGAATGATTGTCTTTGATATACTGGTAATAAGCATCAAAAGGCCCAGGCTTCCGAAAGTTGTAAACGCCTAAGACATTAAATTCCCAATCTTCTCTTAATTCTATCATATGAATACGGCTAGCTTTCTTTGTAAAAAAGAGTTTTATTAATATCCAAATCTACTGTTGCCAAAATATCAGCCATACGCTTTCCTGCATTGCCATTTCCATAGATGGGATTCGGTTCATACTTCCCATGCGCAAGCTGCTGGTTTATCGCGTCCAATATCTTGCTCCTCTCAGGAGGAACTGAAATCACATTATCCCCGCACTGTCGCCCCTTTTGCCTGTTCCCGATATTGACTGCGGGCACACCCAAAAAGGATCCCTCTCTAATGGCAGAGGATGAATTGCCCACCAGACATCTGCTATTGTAAATCAATTGAGCATAATCGAGGGGAGGGAAATTCTTGTAAAAATGTATCGGTGATTGTGGGTTTTTCTCTCTGTAAGATCGCAGGATCTTAGATATCCCATCAGTCCCGGCGTCGACATTAGGCCACAACCAAACGGCTTGCATGTCAAGGGCCTCAACAGCACTCAGCGTTTCACTGATCTGCTCTTCCTGGGTTTCATATTCGGTAGTAACGGGGTGCTGCAAGACAACGACATATTCCTTTTCCGAACGTATCGTATGCCCCACGCCGCCATGCCGTTCAAAGAAATCAGCAGACAAACGTAAATCCAAGCCATCCAGCAAATCCATGGCGGGGCATCCTGTAAAAAATACTTTCTCAGGATTTTCCCCTAAACGAATCACGTTCTGAGCCGCAAGCTCAGATGCAGGGAAATGAATGTGAGCCAATTTGGTAATTGCATGACGAACGGATTCATCAATAGACCCTGTGACCTCCCCTCCCTGGGTGTGCGCGAGAGGTATATTCATGTAGCTGGCAGCTACCGCCGAAGAAAGAGTTTCATATCGATCTGCCACAGTAACAACAACGTCTGGAGAGAGCCTTTCAAAAGCCGAAGAAAGCTCAATAATACCAACCCCTGTTGACTTTGCCATACTGGCAGGCGTGCTCCCCTCTAAAACCATATGGCAGGTAACATCAGGGGTAAATCCATCTTTTTTAATTATATCAATGACATTACCATATCGATACAACAAGGCTGATGCCCCTACTACCAATTGCAATTGAAGTTGCGGATGGTTTTGTATTGCCCTTAAAAGTGACTTGATTCTTGCATAGTTGGCCCTGCTATGAACAGCAACACATATCTTACGCATCGCTTATACTCCGATTACGTCTTCCCAACGAAGAAGTCTGTTAGAATTTACATCGTTTACAAGCCTTTTCCCGACAAGGTCGCGCAGTTGCGTGAAGGGAATTCCAGAACCTGGCTTTTTGAACGTAAGCATTTCTTCAGTCAACACAGTTCCCTTATTTTGAGTCTTGACCAGTGCGGCACTTTTTCCAAATATAACCTTATTATGCCGCAACTCTTCTGCGATTGAATCCTTATTAACTGGACTCTTTTTCATTAAAGTATAGTCATCGCGCATGGAAACAACCGCCGCAAGCTGCTCCATTGTTAAAGAGGCAGACACATCTGGACCAAACATTTTCTTGTGGAATGCAACATGCACCTCTAACATGTCTACATCATGAGCTATTGCTGCACATCCCGGAGAAGTTACCCCGCTATGATCTGAAAGTCCGACCAGGCACTCATATTTGTGCCTAAACTCCCTTAACACATTAAGGCCGACCTGGTTTAACGAGGTGGGGTAAGAACTCGTACATTGCAATAGCACAAAAGGATATTGCTCTCTTTGTAAGGACTCAACCGCTTGATCAATCTCATCCCATCCAGACATCCCCGTGCTTAACAAAATGGGTTTTTGAGTCTCAATGATTCTTGAAAGTAGATCATGTGATTTGAATTCACCGGAACCAATTTTCCAGGCCGGCATATCGAGAGCCTGCAATATATCTACTGCTTCTAATGAAAAGGGAGATGATAAAAAAGTTAAACCTTTTTTAGCCGCATGCTCACACAATTCGCCCCACTGGCTTTTAGTGAATTCCATCCTACGCCAATAGTCAAATCGAGTAGTGTCCTGCTTCGAAAAATTAACACGAAAAGGTTCATCTATTGTTGACTCAGCGCTGGCTATATGCGTTTGGAATTTAATTGCATCCGCGCCAGTATCAGCTACCGCATCAATAAATGAGTGGGCCATCCCCAAAGAGCCGTCATGATTTTGTCCGACCTCGGCGACGATAAAACATTTCCCACCACCTATAACGTGATCATCTATTTTTACAGAAGGCTGATTTTTCATTTTTCCAACATACCGCCAACTTCATCAAGGATTAAGTGTAGGCGCGCATTTAAGTTTAGGGTGGGTCTTGGGATGCGTGGTGCAAGCCCACAACAACCGACCTATTTTTAACATCTGTGATACAAAAGACCGCAATGAGGCCCTGATACCGATGTCATCCATCAATCCGCAGAACTGAAGACCAACCAGAATCATATCTTGGACAGCATCGGGAAAGCAAGGACAAAATGTGAGATTAATATTGAATCATTTCTCTTACTTGGGGCCACTCTTTGGGTTTTTTTGACAGCTCGCTAGGTCAGATGAAAAGAATGATAGGAACTCGTTAGCCCCGTCCGTGCCTCATGTTTGTTTCGCTCCTCCCGAAAGAGGAGCCAATCTTGGCACGAATTTCACAGGAACACCAATCGAAGCCCTACTCAAAACTGGAGATAAAAGGCCGACGTCCAAAACACCTATAATACTGCCGAAGCAAACAGGACCAGCTTCCGAGGGTACAGACTTGAGCAGTTCGCCAGTGGAACCGGCGTGAATACCATCTGAAGACCGATTTTCCTCCTTGTCCTGCCCCAACCGACCGCCCCATTCAGTAATTTCAGGTTTGACCTTTTCAAGATCCAGCGACATTCATCGTTGGACAACGAACATCCGCTGAGGTACACACTTACAATAAATTAGATTCGCACCTAATCACCTGTTTACACGCCTCTACGGAAGCGCAGGTTCACCTCGCAACTGCTCGCATATACGGTTGTATGGTCACATAATGTCTAGAAAGGGAGAAGAGAGTTGTCGTTAGCAACTAAAATCTTAAAAAAGGCGACCAAGAAGCTACCGCAAAGACTATCTTCCATTGTGGCAGGATCAATCCTGAAAAGAAACACCATCGTCCCTTTCTATCATGTTATTGAAGACTGTGCCGAAAACGCTCTTCCAGATGAAGAACACCAACTACACACTATCACTCTTGCTAATTTCAACATTCATTTAGATTTATTAAAAAAATACACCAATATAGTTAGCCTGGAAACTTTACAGAACAGAATTCTCAATAGGAAATCAGTTAAAGGCTACTCAGCTATCACCTTTGATGATGGCTGCAGTTCTTTTTTCACACATGCTCTCCCCGTATTAAAAGAAAAAAGAATTCCCGTAACACTCTTCGTGACAACCTCACTCTTGGCTGGTGATTTATTTTGGAGAGACAAGGTAAGAGAAATTATTAAAAGGGATTTGACCCAGCAGTTTGTCGCTTTCGCCCATTCGTACCCGGCCTTATCCGGCCTTACCGAAAAGCATTTTTATCAAAAGACAAAACATCCCTCCATTGATCAAAAAATGCTCGATACGGTTCTAGACGTATTTTTAGCTAAACACGATTTGAAAATTTCACAATCACCATACATGACCATTCAGGATTTGAACTCCTGTGATTATGACTTGTTGACTATTGGCAACCACACCCACGCTCACTATATGCTAAGTAGTTTAAGCATCGAAGATCAAAGTGACGAAATATCCACAGCTCAAAAAAAATTACAGGAGTGGGGGCTTGACACAAAAGGCCTTTTCAGTATCCCTTTTGGCGGCAAAACGACTTACTCGGACGAAACCCTTTCTCTCTTGAATCAGCTTGGATATACGAATATTAGCGCGACCGGGGATAAGTTAAGCTCGTTCCAAAGAGTTAACGATGAACAAACCATCATCTACAGGACGATGGCGTCCAATTCTCCCAACATCATTTAGGAAAACAAATTTCAGGAATGTCAAATGGTAAGTGATAGATTAAGAATAAGAGACGAATCTGAATTAGAACTCCAGAACAAGGGACTCATTGAATTAAGCAACATCCTCAAATCGATCGAAATACCGCATTTTCTGAGCAGTGGCACTTTGCTCGGAGCGGTCCGCCAGGGAAACTTTATTCCATGGGATTGGGATGTCCAATTTTATTTCAAACTGGAGGACGTCAAAGGGCAGTATGAAAAGATTCTGCACCTTTTTGAAAGCTCTGGTTTTGTATCTAAAAAACTGGACACTTCCGACAATCATTGGAAAATCGTAGTAATCAAATATAATACAGAATATGAAATGACCGCTTGGGAAAAATCCGGAAAAATGCGAGTTCGTAGCAACTGGTCAATCTCTGGGCATTTCTTTGAATCTCCTGATACTATTGATTTTCTAGGCAACACCTATCAGTGCATGACACCTGCAACAGAGTATTTGGAATATTGCTATGGTAAAGACTGGCGCACTCCAAAACGGATTGACGATAAATCGGAATATCTCGCCGACACTTTTTACCAACAATCGAAATATATAAGAAGATTCAAGCAGATCTTAAAAACCATAAGAAACCTTTTTCTTGGACTTTTACCTGCCCCCGTAAAAACAAATATTAAATCAATAAAACTATCCATCTACCGCTTGCTGAAGATTAAAAGCGACAAATATAATAACAATTTATAGACATGATATTCTCACGAAAAATAGATATTTCAAAACGAAAATGGTTACTCCTGCCAATCGAAACCAAGGCTCGTGAATTTGACGGTAAGTGCTTACTGGCAATTGAAGCTGTAAATCGAGGGTGGGGAGTTATTTTAGGCCGCAACATTCGTACAAAACCCTACATCCCCAGAGGGATTTTCATCGAGAACAGCATTTCACCAGGGAGAGCCCCTGATGTTTTGTACTCTCAGTCTCATGGTCGCAAAGTTGTTGCATGGTGTGAAGAGGGCTTAGTTTACCTGAATGCCGAAGAATACTTCCGTCGACGCGTCGAACTCCGTTCTTTTGAGCTAATTGAAAAATATTTCGCTTGGGGAAAACAGCAAGCTCATGACATGGCTTCGGAATCGGCAGATATTGATTCAAAAAAAATTATTGTTAGCGGCAATCCACGTTTTGACCTTTTACGCCCAGACTACCGGGGCATTTTTCAAAAACGCATACAGCAAATAAGAAAAAAATATGGTCGCACCATTTTAATTAACACAAGATTTGCACGATATAACAACCACTTAGGCGAAGACTATTTCATCAACCTAATGAAAAAACGTGGCAAATTTAAAACCCCCAAACACGAATCCGATTTCAAAGAATCCATAGAATTTCAAAAACAATCACTATACCTGTTCCTTGAAGCAGTGAGTGAATTAAGTAAAAAATTTCCTGATCATACTATAATAATTCGTCCACACCCATCAGAAAGCCACGATATATGGAAGAAACATGCAAACAAACTCAAAAATGTAAGAATTGTTTTTGAGGGGAATGTTGTACCTTGGATTCTAGCTTCAGAAGTATGCATACACAACAATTGCACGACAGGCGTCGAGGCTTATCTTCTCGATAAAAACCCAATTTCATACTGTCCTATAGAGAACCCAGAGCAAGAAACATTTCTTCCTACTGCTCTCAGTCATCAAACAAAATCTATTGATGAGCTCATTGATACAATCAACAAAATATTATCTGATCAGCATTCTTTTGAAATGGAACATAAAACTGATCTTATCAGGCAATACATATCTGGCCAAGATCAGCCTGCCTGCCAAACAATTTTAAATGCACTCGATGAGATCGTAATTGAATCCGAGCCGTTAAATCAAACCATTCCAAAGAGTAATATTTTTAAATCATTAAAACGAAAAATACTACCATTCCGTATGCTTCTTTCTCCAAAAGACAAGCATACACGGCTTCGCTATCAACTACAAAAATTTCCAGGATTATCTTACAATGATGTGGCTTCTTTTATTAAAGCCTACCCCAAAGATATCGGTGACTCATCGGATATAAAAATTACAAAAATTGAAAATAATGTTTTTTGCCTTTATAAGTAAAAAGCCAAGGTGCTTTCATTCTTAGCTGTCAAAAAAAGATAATTTTTGTCCAAATAAAACGCCTTACCTTTGATTTTTACTCCCCCAAAACACCCACCCTATGCATAAGTTAACCAATATAAATCCCAAGCGCATTCTCGTCTGCCAACTCAGACAAATTGGAGATGTCCTCTTATCGACGCCAGCAATCCAGCTATTGAACGAGCGCTACCCTGATGCGAGCATTGACGTCCTGACCGAAAAAAAATGCACCCCTGTTCTAGAAAACAATCCACGCATCAATCAAATTTGGCCTATTGACAAGGCCGCATTGAAAAACCCGTTTAAAGCGCTTGCCTATTATGCCAAAATTGGCCGTCAAAACTATGACCTTGTCATTGATTTCCAGCAACTTCCTCGCTGTAAATGGGTGGTCCGATTGTCCAAGGCAGCAGTGAAACTCACCTTTACCCCGCCTTGGTACAACAGACTGACTTACTCCCATTGGACCGAGATGCTAAACGGTTATGCGGCTAAAGCGAAAGCCAGCGTACTAGCTCCACTTGGCATCAATTGGGATGGAGAAAAACCGGAGATATGGTTGACCGACCAGGAAAAGTTATTCGCTGCCGATTTCATCGCCACCCATGGTATTGCCGACAAACCATTCATAACAGTAGATCCCACCCACCGCAGAAAAACCCGCCAATGGCCTGCACGCCACTTCATAGGCATTATCAGACTTCTACGGGAACACCACCCAGATTTACAAGCAGTCATCCTGTACGGTCCAGGAGAAGAAGCAGAGGCTCAAGCCATTGCCAATGGAGTCGGCGACGGAGCTATCATGCCACAAAGCATGCTTTCCCTACGTGAGATGGCGGCAGTACAAAACCTTGCCAGCATGCATTTGGGAAATTGCTCCTCTCCAAGACATTTTGCCGTGGCCGTGGGCACCCCCAGCTTCATCGTCCACGGTGCGACTGCCAAGGCATGGCGATTCCCCTCTGAGGAACATTTTAGCGCCCTTCGCAGAGACCCATGCATTGCCCCATGCAACAAAAACACTTGCAAATTCGGAACAATTGACTGCCTGGAAAAGTTCATGCCCGAAGACCTGATTGAAGACGCTCTGACAACTCTCCAAATGGGCATTGAAAAACGTAAAACACCACCACAGGCATAATCCTCAACTCTACCTACTAAAACTTCTCTATTTTGCACAACATGAGGGGCTATAAAAGCTCCCTCCCTACGCTTAGCGCCCGATAAGCTATGCCCACCGGCAAGCTGACCGTCCCCAAAAATATTAGCAGTATGGGCCATGATGATGGCAATATATGGATATCACTATCCACAGTCCAAAACAGATCATTTTCAGACTCAGAGAGGCCGACGCTGCTTTGACTCCGGGCGCACGTTATGTATCTCTGCCGCCAATTGAACGTAACCGAGCAGACGTATTATCGCTGGTGCAACGAGTATGGCGGCTTGTAGACGAGCCAAGTCCGGCAGCTTAAGTTGTTGGAGCGTGAAAATTCCAAGCATAAAAAGCTCATCGCTGATTTGAGTTTGGATAAGCAAACCCTAGAAGGGCCGCTTTATATGACCACTGAACAACGTTTTAAGGTCGACAGTTTAACGAACTACGCCGATTGGCTGGCAACAATGCGTTGAGTGCTGTAGTTTGAGGATTCTACACTATCGCCGGACACAGAGCACCAGATGCTCTTCGACGATAATCTCACGCCCCCATTCACAGCTCAATTTTAGCGAAGGCTTGTAGCAAAAAAAACATCTCCACGGCGAGTTGCCCAGATCTTGGTGTGGAGATCTTTAATCAACGCTTCATCACTTTATTGGGTCTTCTTGTCCTGCCCAGGGCCATCAACGACCCACTCTTTGGCTTGTCCCTCCATTTGAAAATCTGATTGGCGTAAACACCATACTTGCTGGCCAGTTCGGAAGGAGTGTATTCTCCAGACAGGTTTTCAATATCTACAATGCTTTGAACTCAACGGAAAATATTCTTCTTTAGGAACATCGAGAGGCCTCCTTCGGCTTTGACCTGATTCCCAAAATCTAGACCACACAAAGTGAGAAAATTCTCGTATAGGTATACCTAACCGATCAGGAGGATCTTCCGATGATGAAGTCCAAGTTTACCGACAGCCAAGCGGCAGACAACCACCAACTTACAGGTTGAGCATGCAATCATATTAGACTTATGTTATAGCTTATATGACCTTCAATTTCGATGATCGAGTGTACAATTATTTAGGAAGAGTTTCTGCGTGGGTATTATGGTTTTTCGTGATGAGACAAGCAAGTTGTTCGTAAATCCAAAATCAGGATAATTCATATCCCTAGTTAGGGCTGTTGTATTTTCCCATTTAACTTAAAAACAAGCCGCTTTGAGCGCCCCCTTCCTTAGTTTTTTGAGGGGAAAGGAGTTAGCATGTTATTAAATTTTATAGAAAGAAGAAAATACAAACTACAAAAAAAATATTCAAAATACAAAACCACCAAGAACAGAGAACTACATAGCAGATTGTTAAAATCTTCTTCAGATGCATTTAGCATTGATTATTGTGATGTATACCGTTTGTGGAAGTATGTTCGTTCCCATAAGCCTAAATTTATTTTGGAATACGGTAGTGGTTTTTCTACCGTCACAATGGCTGCAGCTCTACAAAAAAATAATTTGGAAGGTACTCCTGGAAAGCTGCTTTCTATTGAAGGACATGAGAGATGGAAAGAAAATACTGAGTCGTTGTTAACTGAAGAAGAAAAACAATTTACAGAAGTAAAAGTTCTAACGCCAGAAATTTGCTATAAAAAATTGAAAATTCAAAAAATGGGACAAGTCGGATGGTATAAAACAAGAAGAAACATTCCAAATACACAAGGGATTATTGCATTAGAATATAAAGAATGCGTTAAGCTCGTGCCTGATTTTATATTTTTAGATGGCCCAGATCCAAAATCTGTACCGAACTATGGGGATGACCAAGGGCATTTTCCTCCGATAGTTATAGATGCCTTACAAATGGAAAAAAATCTTCCCAAAGGTTCTACTATATTAGTTGATGGCAGAGGAAGCAATTGCACAATTCTTTTTAATAATCTTAAAGAAGAATGGTCCTGTAAAAAATTACATTTTAGTCAATCTACTGTATTTCGAAAAAAATAACGACAGCTATAGGAATACACAAGATAACTCCTTGTGTCGCTGACACCTCTCCGCGCTGCCAACAGACAAAATTCTCGGCGCAATCCGAGAGGATGAAATAGCTGGAATCAAACACTTGAGTGAGAAGGGACACGAACGAAAGTCGTTCATGTTTCCGGCCAAGGTGGACAAACTTCTCGAAAAGGCAGCTTCCTCAAGGGCAAAGCATTACCTTCAATTAGCAATCCTGCTTGCCGTTGAACACTGAGCAAGCAGGAAAACCTTGATATCAAATGGTCGGCCATCACTCTGGACTTGAAGAAACTGGGGTAATCAGATTCTACCGAACCAAGACCGGGGTTGAACGAGTCCACCAGCTCATGTCTAGAACAAGAGAGGCTCTGCTCAAACGCAGGCCTCACCTAGACAAGAGACCATCAAAAGCCGTGGAGACTACGTTGTAGGTCATATGGACGGGAGCCGCATGGGTGACTTCAAGACAGCTTGGAAACGAGTTTGTGGCGAGTTGGATCTTCATGACTTCCATTTCCATGACAACCGACATACGTTCTGCTCGAACATCATCATGGCTGGCGGCATGCTCAAGCACGCCAAAGAAATGATTGGTCACAAAACTCTAAGAATGACCGATCGCTATTCCCACCTTGAAGCAACCAGAGAAAACATAGTCCAATCAGCTCTGGCCTCTCATTATGCCGGCCCGTCGGAAGTGACGGACACAAAACCACTTTTCAGCCCAAAACAAAGAAAAAAGGATTTCAAGCATACACTTGAAATCCTTATTTTTCTTGTGGTGGAGCTGGAGGGAATCGAACCCACGACCTCTTGAATGCCATTCAAGCGCTCTCCCAACTGAGCTACAGCCCCACGCTGTTGGGATTTGAGTG
>Ga0070728_10003257_pt1 | contig 18204 bp, 13 predicted proteins | sample tdDd471_FD_66723 | JGI IMG/M metagenome (GOLD analysis project Ga0070728, IMG submission 66723) | Marine sediment microbial communities from the Atlantic coast under amendment with organic carbon and nitrate - tdDd47.1 | ecosystem: Environmental > Aquatic > Marine > Coastal > Sediment | place... | reverse complement strand
CCCGCTGAATTGTTATGGGCGGAGAGTAACCGTTGGGGGCCACTCAATGGAAGCCTACTGAGCTTGTCTTATGGCTATGGAAAAATGTTTGTTGTACTACCCCAGACGGTCAATGGAACGCGGCAAGGGGGCATGATAGAACTCCCTGTACCACAGTTTCCAACCGGCTTAATGCGTGGCCGTTTCAATCCGAAAGATGGCCAATTTTATGGCTGCGGGATGTCGGCTTGGGCAACCAACCAAATGATTCAAGTGGGCGGACTATATCGCGTCCGATACACTGGCAAACCCCTAAATCTACCGATCGCTATGCGGGCGCTGAAAACAGGGATGGAATTGACCTTTTCTGACCCCATCGACCCGGCTTCTGCACAAGACATGGCCTCCTTTACCATCAATACCTGGGACTTGAAACGCAGCCGAAGTTATGGCTCAAAGCGATATAACGTACAAAAATTAACGATTGAAAGTTTAGTATTAAGCGAAGATCGGAAAACACTATTTATTGGCCTTCCTACCATTGAACCTACTTGGGTCATGGAAATTTTATATGACCTACAATCGGCTGATCGGAAAGCGGTGAAAGGCGCGATTCAGAATACAGTGTATGAATTGGAGGAGGTGAATGGGTAGGGCGGGACAGGTGCCGGTTGGAAACCGTGCACCAACGGCAGTGGAGCCTCGATCAGGGCAAGAGCTCCGGCAACAAGGGCGGATACGGCGATGGCCATGACTTTTGATTTTCATTTTCATTGATACTTTGATTATAGATAACAGCAGGAGCTGTAGAAGGCTGGGACGGGACGGGTGCCGGTTGGAAACCGTGCACCAACGGCAGTGGAGCCTCGATCAGGGCAAGAGCTCCAGCACCAAGGGCGGATACGGCGATGGCCATGACTTTTGATTTTGATTCCTATTTTGATTTTGATTGATACTTTGATTATAGATAACAGCAGGAGCTGTAGGAGACTAGGACGGGACGGGTGCCGCTTAGAAACCGAGCACCAACGGCAGTGGAGCCTCGATCAGGGCAAGAGCTCCAGCACCAAGGGCGGATACGGCGATGGCCATGGCTTTTGATTTTGATTTTCATTTTGATTTTGATTGATACTTTGATTATAGATAACAGCAGGAGCTGTAGAAGGCTAGGACGGGACGGGTGCCGGTTGGAAACCGTGCACCAACGGCAGTGGAGCCTCGATCAGGGCAAGAGTTCCGGCACCAAGGGCGGATACGGCGATGGCCATGGCTTTTGATTTTCATTTTCATTTTGATTTTGATTGATATTTTAATTTTCATTCAACTTGCTTATAAAAACAATCCTGCAACAAGTAGATCACATAAGCATTCAATTAATGCTCGATGAGCCTTTTTGGGGGCATCTGCTAAGTGGAATTCCTAAGCGTTTTGTGAAGGCTGGACCCGCTTTTTCCTGGCGTATTGGACAAGTGCAAATGCCGCTATTAGAGCTCTGCATAGCGGTTGAAGCCTGGGAAAGTTTGTCCTCAGATAAAGCGTCAAAATTGGCCAGACTGAAGCATGAATTATTACACCTTGTTTTTGGTCATCCTCTACTGGCTCATCAATATGAAAACCCTCGACTATATGATCTAGCTTGCGATTGGACGGTTAATCAATATCTCCCTACCATACAAGCTCCCAGTAGTGGCCATCCCATGGAGGGCTTTTCTGGCAAAGACTTAGTACATTTTGAGCCTGTGGCCTATTACTACCCAGCCATGGAGCAATGGCTACTGGACAACAAGAAATCCAAATCATCGCTCCCCTTAAACCTCGCGCATAAAAGCTGGCACCAGCATTTTAGTCAGCTTACACAGGTGCAAAGAGATATTCTTTTAGCGGGTATTGATCAACTTATCCAGCAGACCATCCAGCGAGTCGGGGAAGCAAGGATCATGCATTTGCCCGACGCTTTGCGGTTTTATTTAAACGGTCGAAAAAACAAACAACGACCCCTACAAAACTGGCGCCGGATCCTGCGCCTATTCGCAGGCCAGCACCACAAGACCCGCCTAAAGCACAGCATCCGCCGCCCTTCCAAACGCTATGGCACTACGCCAGGATTACGCCTCCATAAACGGCGGAAAATACTGATCGCACTGGACACCTCTGGGAGTATTCAAGAAAATGATTTTCAAGCCTTCTTTCGAGAGATCCATCACTTGTGGAAATTGGGCGCGGATTTATATATATTGGAATGTGACACCCAAATTCGAAGGCAATATGTGTATCAGGGACAGGCACCCACTTTCGTCATGGGGCGTGGGGGATCCAATTTTGATCCTCCCATTCAATGGGCGAATACCTCCTACCAACCGGATGCCATTGTCTACTTTACGGATGGCCAAGCGCCGGTTTTACGGGAGAAAAGCCGTTGTCCCATCCTTTGGGTGCTAAACCAAAAGTCGAATCAAACTTGGCAACAAACACAAGGCACTCCCGTTTGGATGAAAAAATAATCCGATATTTACGGTATAAGTAAATTCATGCAAGAAGAACCCACAGCTCATTATCAATACTACGGTACAGCTAGCAAGGCCAGTGAGGTCAATGCCTTTATTGACCATATACTAGCCAATCAAGGACACCCAAGGACAACAGGCCAGCAGAGAACGCCCATCTGTATTTGGGGTAAGCACGGTATTGGTAAAACAGAATTGGTGGCCAGCTGGGCCAAAGAAAAGGGCTATGCCTTTGCTTATATCGCTCCGGCTCAATTTGAAGAAATGGGAGACCTGATCGGCATGCCTAGCATTGAGCATGGGAAAACCGTTTTTAAAGCCCCCGCCTGGGTTCCCACTGCAGAAGGACCAGGTATTCTGCTGATTGATGATGTCAACCGGGCAGATGATCGGATATTGCGGGGGATTATGCAGTTGCTTCAAAACTATGAACTCGTCAGTTGGCAATTACCCGCTCAATGGCACATCATTCTCACCGCCAATCCTGACGGTGGCGATTACTCCGTCACACCGATGGACGATGCGATGCTGACTCGGATGCTGCACATTACCCTTACTTTTGATGTGTTGGAATGGGCCAAATGGGCGGAGAAAAATGAGATTGATCCCCGGGGTATTCAGTTTGTGCTGACACACCCCACCAGCCTGATAGGTGAGCGTACGACACCCAGAACACTCGTCCAGTTTTTTGCGCATTTAGCCTCCATCCCCGACTTACGCCAGCAGTTACCTCTAGTTAAATCATTAGCGGATAGCTGTCTGGATGAAAATACCGTCACCGCTTTTGTGACCTTCGTGATGCAAGGCCTTGATCGACTCCCACAACCCGCTGAGCTATTGCGCAGCTCAAATTTCGAACAGGAAATACAGCAACCTATTGCCGCCGTAGTCCAACAAGGAACCTTACGCGTAGATATTCTTGCCTCCCTTTGTACCCGTCTAGTCAACTACCTCAGCCTACATGACATCCAACCCAATCCACAAGAATTAGCCAACATTCAGGCTTTCATCAAATTGCCTTTTTTACCTAGTGATCTCCGCTTTGCCCTGGCTCAGGATTTGGTGGGTTCCCCAAATCCGCACCTAGGAGCGCTGATCGGTGATCCTGTTATTGGCAAATTGGTTTTGGAAGGGATGGGGGGTGGAGAATGAAAATCAAAATGAAAATCAAAATGGGAATGAAAAATCAAAAGTCATGGCCATCGCTGCATCCCCCGCTAGTGCTCGGTTTCCAACCGGCACCCGTCCCGTCCTAGCCTTCTACAGCTCCTGCTGTCACTTATAATCAACATATCAATCAAAATCAAAAATCCGGTGACGTTGCTCCCCTTTTCAGCTCGGCAACCTGGCCAGCAAATCCGGAATGTGCTTTTCCAATTGCAGGCGCAAAGCCTGAAAAGCGGGCCTTTCCGCACCCTTTTTCACTTGTGCCGAATATTCTAGTAAAACAGCCTCCACATCGCGAGCCTTAAGGATGCCTTCTTTATAAGCCGCAACGGCTTTGTACCAGCTGATAGTAGGCAAATAATTGGCGCCGCTCTGATAAGCCTTATCCTTTTCGATCAACTGGTTTTGCCATACGACGCGTAGCATTTTACGGTATTTGCCTTGTTGCAGCAGAGCTTCCAGGTAGGCGGAAAAGAACAGGTGCCAACGGTATTCCAACACCTCTTTTTTGTAAGCTTTGAGAAAACTAGAAGCGTAATTTTCGGCATTCTTATATTGCTTGTTTTTATTGAGGCATTCGATGTAGAAAGCGACGTAACTGACTTTACTATGCAGGTTCTGGGTCACTTTTGCTTCTTTGGATGCCGTTCGAATCACTTGCAGGGCTTCCTTCGGTTTATCTTGTCGGAGCAGGATGGCGGCTAAATTATTGACATAGTGTAGATAATCGTGGTTCCTCGCACGAATCGCCAATCGGCCATAGTAGGCTGCTTTTTCTAGTTCCTTAAATTTGGAATGCAGCATGAGACGATTATTATAATAATTGGCTAATAGTCGCTTCGAATAACTGATTCCGCGACTAAAAAGAGCATCGATATAATCAAACTGCTCCAACAGGAAATCAAAGCGACGATAATTGAAGCCAATAAAGCTCAATCGCACCAAGGCTTGATAGCGGTTCAGTCCATCTAGTGATTCATCGTAAAATACGGTACTCAACCATTGGAGCCATTGCTCACTCTCATGGTTGTTCTTCCGGTACTGCCCCACTATATCTTTCGTGGCACTATGGATTTTATCCGACACCTCACTGGAGTATTCATATCGTTGTCGGTACTTATCTAGGAACTGCCCCACCATTTTTTCATCATTATACCGCATTCTTACTAGCAGAAAATGATGGTAGTTCCTAGTCAGTTGATAAAACTTTAAAAAGAAAAAGCGGGGGTGACGATACCGCCGAATGGCTTTGAGGAGCTGCTTCTCTTGCTCTGGCGAAATCGTATCCGTCATGATATTCTGCTCCAGCGCATTCATCCAGGCAAAATCGAGGTCTACATCGATAGCCGCCAATCGCTCCTTGATCCAGGTTTTGATATGCGAGTATTTCCGTTTGTTGATTTGGGTCGTATAAGGGGTGAACTGCCCAATGTGTTTACAATTGTAATCTACCTGCTTTAAAATGGTGAGTCTTTCCTCATCTTGGAATTTCTGGATAGAAAGCAGGTAACTCGTCTCGTGCGGGAGGAGTGTATTCGTAAATTCCGTAAAGGCTAGGAGGTTGGTTCGCATTTATTTGTTGATGAAGGAATAACTCATTACATACTACCAGACCTTTAGAAGACAGAAGACAGAAGACAGAAGACAGAAGCGAGACTGCTGAGGTAGGGCTTCTGGCTTGTATCTAGCCCATCTCTCCTCTGGCTTCTGGTCTCTCCTTTTGTCCAGTAGTATGGACTCACTATCGGTTTCTATCACACCGCCACGCCGCCGTCTACACTAATAGTAGTTCCAGTGACAAAAGAAGCCTCATCTGAAGCTAGGAAACAATAGACATTCGCTACTTCTTCCACTTCGCCTAATCGCCCCAATGCCGTTTTACCCCTAAACATATCCAGTACTTTTTCTGGGATAGTCAGCAACATTTCGGTGGCAATGAATCCCGGTGCGACACAATTAACAGTGATGCCCTTACGACCAAATTCTCGGGCCCAGCTTTGCGTCATCCCAATCAAGCCCGCCTTGGTCGCCGCATAATTACCTTGTCCAAAGTTACCTTGCAATCCTACAACCGAAGAAGCATTTATAATCCGACCATAAGCCTGCTCCTCCATAAAAGGATAGACCGCTTTGGTACAGTAAAATACGCCCGTTAGGTTGACATTCATGACTTGATCCCACTGCTCTACACTCATTTTTTTCAAGGTAGCATCTCTGGTAATGCCTGCATTATTGATAAGGATATCAATTTTCCCAAAATGAGCTACTACAGCTTGAGTTGCTGCTTTGACTGCCTCAAAATCGGTCGTATTCACCGGAAAAAAGGCACAGTCACCGCCTTGGGCCTGCAAGGTTTTCGTAGCCGCTAATCCTTTCTCTTCATTAATATCCCAGAGTGCTACTTTAGCCCCTTCTTCCATCAATTTATAGGCGATTCCAAGGCCAATCCCTTGCGCGGCTCCGGTAATGATAGCTACTCTATCTTGTAATCTTTTCATTTTTCATCTATTTGTCATTCAATGACTTAAATGTAGGCCAAAGCCCAGAAACCTTACATCAGACACAAAGATAAAAAGAGGTGGTCTAAAACAATGAATTAATTTCAAAATAAACATAACCTTTTTATTATCAATCATTTAAACTCATACAAAAAGCACTTGACTCTAACTAAATTTAGAAATGTATTCTTTTTCCGCTATCGCGAGTGACGCCCTATCTTAGCCCATAAAAACAATATGCGGGTAAACACCTCAGTATTTAACCTATCCTCCTTGCTTTCAATCCTTTTTCTTATCATTGGCCCTTCAATTTCTTCAACAGCAAACCCCATGGAATCCTGGACCTACCCTTACCCTACCCACAAAATCACACTCAATGATAGTACAAGCATCAACTATATAGATGAGGGAACGGGACCACAAACCCTACTTTTCATCCACGGTTTGGGCAGCAACTTAAAAGCTTGGCAAAAAAACATCAAAGTCCTACAAACCGACTTCCGTTGCATTGCTTTGGATCTCCCCAACTACGGACAGTCTAGTCAAGGCGATTATCCATTTACCATGAGCTTCTTTGCGGAGACCATTGAAGCTTTTATACAGCAGTTGGATTTGGAAGAAGTTGTTTTGGTGGGACATAGTATGGGGGCTCAAATTGCGATGCACTTCGCGATACGTTACCCCGAGCAGTTAGAAAAACTCATCCTATTCGCCCCGGCAGGTTTTGAGACCTTCACGCCTCAACAGGTCGCCTGGTTTGAACAAGTGTATACCGCCGAGTTTGTCAAAGCTGCCCCCGAGGCGCAAATCATCAATAATTTCAAACTCAACTTCCATGAGATGCCGGAGGATGCCCAGTTTATGATTGATGATCGCCTAGCCATGCGCCAAGATACGGCCAGCTACAACAGTTATTGTGAGATGATCCCCCAATGCGTCATAGGCATGCTAAAAGAACCTGTTTATGAGCAATTACCCCATATCTCTACGCCTACCCTCATCTTTTATGGCGAAGAAGATCGCTTAATCCCTAATCCCTTGCTCAATGCCCAGTTGACGACGGCTGAGGTCGGTGCTGCAGGTGCTGCTAAGATGCCCAATGCCCAGCTAGTCATGGTGCCTAATGCTGGTCATTTTGTACAATGGGAAGGAACGAGTGTGATTCACCCTGCCATGAATACTTTTTTGAAACCTTGATGGTTATATTCGTATCTAAACAATTACGGAAATGAAAAATGGATAAATCCTCTGTGGATTTAGTATTTCAGAGATAGCAAATGCCTTTTTCATTTCCACCGAAACCGTAAATAAAAGATGGGTTCGAGCCAGAAAAAAATTGAGAGACAACAAGGTGTCTTTTACATACTTCTGGACATTTTACTCCAAGGGGGGTTAAAAGTTTAGGCTTGAAGGTTTATACCAGGGCATTAACCTTCAACTTCCAACTGATAAACCGTATTTGTCCAACAGCATGAGCACCCTTTTTTAAACCGCCTTAATTAATTCATTTACAAGTATTTAAAATCCTTTTCCATCATCCTACCTCCTTCTGTCAATACCTCCTATCTTTTTTCCCATTCGTCATCCATCGACTTTCCACGCTACCTTGCTTCAGCAAAACTTACAATTGTAAAACCAAGGTCTACTGCTATTTAATTTGGTGTATTGCTAATTCAGCTTACGATTTCATTTATTTCATATCAAAGTCACATCGTTTATGAAACAAGTATTGACACTCATTCTCATCACCCTATGTGCTGGTTTCACGGCGGCGCAAGAAGGGACTCTCACCGGAAAGGTCACAGATACCGACGGAACCCCATTAGTGGGTGCTAATATTTTAGTAAAAGGAAGCACCCTTGGTACCGTGACAGACATTGATGGAAAATACACGATCCGTCTTGCCACTGGTAGTCAAACCATACTCGCCTCCTACATCGGATTTGCAGAACAAACATTTAGTATCAACGTCAGCAATAGTGGAAATAACGTTCTTGACATTGCCCTAGAAGAAGGAACGGCCTTGGATGAAGTGGTAGTTTCAGGATCGAAAAAACCAGAAAAGCTAACGGAAAGTCCAGCTACCATTGAAACCATTTTTGCTCGAGAAATTGAAGAATATGCTGGTAATCCCGGAGAATTGATCGCTCGACAAAAAGGAGTAGATTATTTCCGAGCAGGTATCGCCACCCCCGCCCTCAACATAAGAGGTTTCAACTCCAACTTCAATGCAAAAAACCTACAAGTCACCGATGGCCGATTCTCCTCCCTCGTCGCTACCGGCCTCCCACTTGGCCCACTCAATACGACCATCAAAGAAGATATCGAACGGGTAGAACTTATCCTCGGACCCAATGCCACGCTTTATGGCCCTAATGCCCACAACGGCCTGCTCAACACCATCACCAAGGATCCTCGCACTTCACAAGGAACGACGATTGCTATCAACCCTGGGGTGAGTGGGGATGGCGAAGGATTTTTCTCCGGAAGAATCCGCCACGCACAGGTCTTAAGTGAAAAATTTGCCTTCAAGTTAATGGGAGAATATACGGCAGGGACAGAATTTGATTATACTGATTCTGTCTTTATTGACCGCGTTGGGGCATTCGATGATGAGGGCAACAGTATTCCTGACGGACAAAGTGAAGGCTATGAGGAATTTGAACTGGATAAAGGAGTAGATTTTCTGCGCACAGAAGCTGCTTTCATCTATAGCCCAACTAAAAGTACTGACATTAGTCTAAACTGGGGTCGCAGCAATAGCAACTACCTTTCGCCCACTAATGTAGGACGAAATCAGATCGTCGATTGGCGGATCAATTATTACCAACTCAAATTGACCACCGATAATTTCTTTGCCCAAGTATACTATACTGAAAGTAGAACAGATAGTACCTACTCCATTGATGAACGAACCAAGCAATACTATCGGGGTATTGATGCGGGCCTTCCTCATGAAGTGGCACGCGGCGCTTCTTCGTACGCTAGCGGCGCACTTTTCCAAGATGCTTCTCGCCGATGGAATGCCGAAGCGCAATATTATGATACATTCGGGAAACTAGACTTTATTGCAGGTGCACAATTTCAGTCGGATCAAGCCAACAGCTTGGGTACTTATCTACTGGATGAAAACGAAGATGATTATATCAACGTCAACCAATTGGGAGCCTATTTGCATCTCAACTATGACTTTGGTGGTGGGTTTAAAGCCATTGCTTCTGGGCGATTCGATAATCATGAAATTTATGACTTTAACTTCATTCCCAAGTTTGGCTTGCTCAAGATTGGAGAGCGCGGAACTTGGCGACTGACTTACGGACAGGGCATAGCTGCACCAACCATCCTGAATATGTTTGGTAATCTTTTCAGTGGGTTAATCCTGGGAAATGCAGAAGGCTTCACCCTAGCCGATGGTAGCCAAGTGGAAAAACAAAAGGTGGAAAAAATCGAAACTTTTGAATTGGGTTATCGGGGTCAATTGGTCAAAAATAAATTATTCCTTGATGCAAATGCCTACTATAGTACCTCTACCGATTTCCTCAGTCCAGTAACTGTGGTAGGTGTAACGACGGCTCGTGGTTCCCAGAAAATCGAAGAAGTACAATCTGGTTTTGCGATATGGAATGGGCTTGTGGCTACTTATATCAACTTTGGCAAGGTGAATACCTATGGGTTTGATGTCGGTGCTACTTACTACCTCAACCCAAATCTCAGTGCGAATTTCAACTATTCTTACTTCGATTATGCAGTGGATGAAGATGACCCAGAAAATGATTTCAACAATGATGGTGTAGTCAATTTCTTAGATATTTTGGTGAATGCTCCTACCCACAAATTTGGAGCAGGACTCAACTATAGTGGGGATAAATTCTTTGGCAGTGTCTTTGGTCGTTGGGTGGATGCTTATGATTACTTCTCCAGCTTCCAGATTGCTTCTCAAAGTCACCCGGGCTTGACCTACCGCGGTAAGCCTATCGTAGAAAATGCGCGTAGCGCCGATACCTTCAATTATGGCCCACTCGGTGGATTCTTTACGATGGATCTGAGCTTGGGTTATCGTATTAATGAAATGTTTACCCTTTCTGCTGCTGCTAGTAATTTATTCAATCAGGAATTGCGTGAATTTACGGCTTCGGCTCCGACGAGAGGACTTTATACGATGGAATTGCGGATTAATTTGCCGGCCATTAAGCAAAAATAAATTCTACTTATGCTTGCTTGGGTATTATTCGGTATTTACTTGGTCGGGACAGCCTACTTAGGTTGGTTAGGTCATCAGAAGACAGATGGATTCAGCAGTTTTGCCATTGGCAAAGGTGACTTGTCTCCGCTCGTGGTGGGGATTACATTGGCCGCCAGCACGGCATCAGCTGCCACTTTTATCATTAATCCAGGCTTTGTATATGTCGATGGTTTAGCCGCTTTTATGCACTTGGGAATAGCGGTATACTTAGGCTTCTTACTCATGTTATGGCTGTTATCCTTTCGATTTCGAAAGCTGGGAGATGAAATGGGGGCGCTGACGATACCCGACTGGATCGGAAAGCGGTATCGCTCTAAAGGATTCTCTATTTACTTCTCCATTTTGAATCTTCTAGCTTTCGCTTTTGTAGTACTCTTGGTAGGCGGGATTTCTATCGTCATGCAGCGACTACTCGGCATTTCCAATACGACGGCTTTATTGATCACACTAATATTTGTAACAGCCTATGTCTTTCTAGGCGGAACATATGCGCATGTCTTTACCAATATGTTGCAGGGTAGCCTCATGATTGGGGTTTCCCTGCTCATAGTGGGGTCGGGCACTTATTTGATGTGGACAGATGGCCCTGCCTTATGGGATAGCATCCGAGCAGCATCTCCTCATTTATTGTCAGGTATCAATCCGGAAGGAAAGCTGTTCAATAACTTCTTCTCTATTTACATTGCAGGTTTTTGTATCGGAGCCGCACTGGTTTGTCAGCCGCATATTTTGACCAAAGCACTTTATGTAAAAACGGATAAAGCAGTTCGGCAATACATCGGTGTTTTCACCCTTGTCTATTTTCTTTTCACCCTCTTATTATTGACCGGTTTTTGGGCACACCTCGCCGTTCCCCCCGAATTATTGAATGATCCCGACAGTGGCCAATTCCGGCAAGATTTAGTCATGACGATCTACCTGCAACAGGTTTTTCCGGAATGGGTCTTCACGGTCATCAGTGTAGTGTTATTAGCCGCTGCCATGTCTACACTAGATGGTTTGCTGGTTGGCATTTCTACCATTACCGCCAATGATCTGGTGTTGCCGATTCTGGAACAAGTCAGTGTTAAGAAACGTAGTCTTGAGGAGAAAATGAAAATCGCTTTCTCTGCCAGTCACATCGTACTTATTTTGATCGCCATTTTAACCTTTTGGATTAACCTCCACCCGCCCCAATTGCTAGGCATATTTGGACAGGTAGGTGTTTATGGTTTAGTACTGGCCGCCGTTCCCCCTTTACTGGTTGGCGTACTCTTCAAACGAACCTCGCTTACTTTGGTGTGGGTCGGTTCGTTGCTCTGTATGGGCACCCATTTCCTGCTCTATTTTATCGGACAAAAATTATTCCCCGACAGCCCATTTACCTTCAGTAACCCTGGTGTTACAGCTGCCATCGGCCTACTGATTGGCCTTACCCCCACCCTATTAGGGAGTTACATTTACAAGCAACAACAAAATTCAATTAGCTAATGCAAAATGCGATTATTGCGGCAACGGGTGCCTATGCCCCTCCTCGCCGTATAGATAATGCCTACTTCGACGAATTGTTAGGTGAAACCGTAAGCACGTGGTTGGAAGAAAAAGTAGAAATATTCGAACGCCGCTGGTGTTCACCCGATGAAAGTACCGCTGATTTATGTGTACAAGCTGCGCATCAAGCCTTGGATCGTGCCCAGCTGGATCCAAGCGAGTTACAATTGATTATTATAGCTACCGATACGCCAGAGTTTATTTCGCCTTCTACGGCCTCGGTGGTACAACATCGACTGGGCGCAAAATCCGCAGGAACCTTCGATATTAATACGGCCTGTGCAGGCTTTGTTACCGCCCTCGATGTAGGTGCCAAGTACATCCAATCGGATGAGCACTATCAAAATGTACTCGTCATTGGCGCTTATGCGATGAGCAAGCACCTCAATCTGGCCGACAAAAAGACGGTCACCTTGTTTGCAGATGGCGCCGGCGCCGTTATCCTGCAAGCGGCAAAAGAAACGGATCGAGGTTACCTCTCCAGTCAACTCATTTCGGAGGGTCAATACCATGATTATATGGGCATTTATGCGGGCGGAGCCCAGCAGCCGGTCACAGAGGAGGCCATAGCGAAACATAGCCACCAGTTGGTTTTTGCCAAGAAATTTCCCAAAACCCTAAATCCAGAGACCTGGTCAGCTATGGCCCTCGAACTCAATAAACGGCTGGACGTAAAAGCGGATGAAGTCGATCAATATTTTATTACGCAAATCAATATCAATAGTATCCGAGAAACCATGGATCGATTGGGACTCTCATATGATAAGGCCCATACCATTATGCACCATTATGGCTATACCGGTTCGGCCTGTATTCCCATGGCCTTGAATGATGCCTGGGAAAAAAACTTGGTTCACGCAGGAGATTTAGTTTACTTTATTGGCTCGGGCGGAGGATTGGCATTTGCCAGTGCTGCTTTTCGCTTATAAGCACTGTATCACTGAAAGAAGATTTAGATTTGAAAAAAGTTAGACAAGCAGATTGGATCGCCAAATGGGCGCTGTATAGCCCCGATAAAATCGCCATCAAAGAGTTTGAAAGCGGTAGAACACTAAGCTATCGGCAGCTCAACAATTTGGGAGAACACTTAGCCCAGTATTTCACCCAACAATTTGACCTAAAGCCTAGGGATCGAGTAGCCATTCTAGCTGAAAATAGCCTAGCCCATGTTGTGCTTTTCTGCGCCGCTCAAAAAGCTAACTTCACCTTGGTGCCGCTCAACTATCGCTTAGCTGTTGGTGAGATCGAATACCTATTGAATGACGCTTCTCCCAGTCTTCTCTTGGCGGAAAAAACATTCCGAGAGCGCCTAAGTTCGAGTGAAGCAACAATAAAAATTAGCCATCACTGGCCATGGGAAGAACTCGAAAATTTCTGTGATCAACAGAAAGACCATACCGCTAATCGCTGCTCTCCCCCAAGTATTGATGAAGATGATCCTATTTTCATCCTATATACTTCGGGAACCACAGGTTTTCCCAAAGGAGCGCTGTACACCCACAAGATGCTCTTATGGAATAGTATAAATACCGCCATTTCTCTCATTGTAAATAGCGAAAGCCGCACCCTCAATTGTATGCCCTTTTTCCATACCGGTGGATGGAATGTTTTACTTACGCCCTTCCTGCATCACGGCGCGTATACTTGTTTGCTCAAGAAATTTGAGGCGCGCACCGTCCTACAACTGCTATCTACGGAAGAGACAACGCTCTTCATGGGCGTGCCCACGATGCTCAAAATGATAGCCAACGAAACCGCATTCTCGACTACCTCGCTCGCTAGTTTGTATTACATCATCGTAGGGGGCGAGCCCATGCCTATTCCACTCATTGAAATTTGGCATGAAAAAGGAGTTCCCATCCGACAAGGCTACGGCATGACCGAGGTAGGCCCCAATCTCACCTCACTCCATCAAGATGACGCGATCCGCAAAAAGGGCTCTATCGGTCGGCCCAACTTTTATGTAGAGACCCAAATCGTAAATGAAAAAGGAGAAAAGGTGTCACCACAAACACCGGGGGAATTATGGCTCCGAGGCCCGATGGTCACCCCTGGTTATTGGGCTAAACCCACTGCTAGTGAAGCGGCTTTTTGTGATGGGTGGTTTAAGACCGGAGACCGAGTAGTCGAAGATGAAGAGGGGTACCTTTATATCATCGACCGTATCAAGAACATGTTTATTTCAGGCGGTGAAAACGTTTATCCCGCTGAAGTTGAAAGAATTTTGGTCGGGCATCCTGCTATCGCCGAAGTAGCAGTGATTGGAGTGGCCCATGAAAAATGGGGCGAAGTGGGAAAAGCTTTTATCGTCCTGAATGCCCATATGACACTGGATGAAAGTGCTATTATAACCTACGCTGAGAGTAGGCTGGCTCGATTTAAAATCCCCAAGCACTTCCACTTTCTCGAAGCACTTCCTAAAAATGATACTGGTAAAATAAACCGGAAAGTACTCTCCTAAGGGTAAGGTTTAGGAATGAAGCTGATAGCAACTTTGAAAAAACCCTAAAAAGTTGTAGCTTTTATCCAAAACCAAGACCATATGAAAATCAATTGGCGGTATGCCTTAGGAGAAATTAGTATTGTTATCATTGGTATCAGTATTGCTTTTGCCTTGAATAATTGGGCGGCACACCGAAGTGAAAGTAAAACGGAAAAACGCTACTTCCGAAACCTTGAAAAAGACCTCAATAACGACCTCGCCTCACTCGATCAAAATATCCAAAAGCTCGGACAGGACTTGCAGGATATTGAGGTCCTTGTTCCTCACTTAGGTCGACAATTAGCCGGAAGAGATACGATCTACCGAAAGATTTTCACCCTAGCCGAAACGGTGGCTTTCATTCCTGAAGACGCCACCTATCACACCCTTGTCAACGCGGGCGATTTCAAGCTCATTTCTGACTTTGAATTGAAATCGGCTATCGAAAAACATTACCGTCAATATCAATACTTGAATCGACAATATGAGCGTCGGGATAATTTCAGCAAAAACTACATGGCCGATTTTTTTGTAAATCTCGATTACGATGCCATATTCGCAGGAAAATTGGATTTTCTGGATAATAAAAGGCTCCGAAATATGATTTTTAGCCTGCGAGGTATTGTCACCTATCAAATCAGCGCAGCGAAAGCCGCCAAAGAAAGTGCTAAGAATTTATTAGCCGCAGTGGAATCCGAATCCTAAGAGCATATAAGAAAGGAACATCAATAATCGTTAATACTGAAAAAATAAACCAATGAAAAAGTGCTCGTTATTTTTACTTCTATGCGCTATATGCTGCTTTTCGGTCAGTAATATGAAGGCACAATCCTTCTTTTCTGCTCGATTAGGAGCTGTGGTTGCCAACGTAAACAGCACCGTAAACGGTGTAAAGATCGATACCAAATCCAATCTCGATTTGCAAATCGGTATTGCATTAGATCTGGGAATTATCCCTGCTTTCTCCATACAGCCAGAAATTACCTACCTCGGGCGTAGCTACGAAGCAGACATCGTCGGAGTCGGGGTAAGACAAAACTTTGCCTATGTAGATGTGGGAGCCTTGGCCAAACTTAGATTTGGAGCTGAAGATCCTATCGGAGCTTACATTGGAGCGGGGCCCTTCCTTAATTATGCCATTAGCGGTACCACAAAGATAGGTGACCTAAAAGAAAGCATCGATTTTGTGGAAGACCAAGTGAAGCGAAGCGATTTTAGTATTGCTACGGCTTTGGGCCTTACGCTCAATCTAGCCAATATGGGCTTTTTTGCTGACGTCCGCTACATCCTAGGCCTAGGTGACATCGACGAAAGCAATGATTCAGAAACCAAGAATCGCACAATCGGCATCACAGCTGGCTTGATGATTCCATTATAGGGTGTCAGAGGAGAGAGGAGAGATCGCTTTGCTGCGAGACGAGGGCTTCGTGCGCGCGCCGTTTCTGTCTTCTTCCTTCTCTCCTCTCTCTTCTGTCCTCCTTCTATCGACCCCAAATCAGCTTCCCCACCCGCGCCCCTAAATCCTCTGAAGGGGAAAATCAGCCCGCTGCCAGATATCACGCCTTCCGGCTATCGACTGACAACCTCTCAACTTCCAGACCTCGGACTTTCCGACTTCCAGACCTTCGACTTCCCACTTCCCACTTCCCATAACACCTATCCGTCATAGATAATACAAAGATTTTCATCCTATTAGTGTGTAGGAACCATAAAGCCTGTACCTTTGTGATCCATGAAATCCCAAAACCGATCGCACTAAGGGCATGAATCAAAAAAGATACTTCTTCCTCTTACTTTATATCCTTTGCTGTAGTGTCCACTTACTAGGACAAAAGCTAACACAGGCCAAAGACCTGGATCCCCCTCCTCCTCCTGCTTGTGGTGGAGCAGTGGGCATCAACCTCAATGGCGAAGGTTTTTTTGGTAGTGGGGCAAGCAATGTTCCGATAGCAGACCCTGGCTATGAATCTGACTATACTTATTCTTCCTCTTTACCATTAGCAGCAGGCAGTTATACCCTGACCAATAGCACTGCGAATTGGCCTACTCCATTCTTAGCACCCAGCTGGATTGAGATCAGTGATAACAGTCCGATACCCGATGGCTATATGATGGTGATCAATGGATTGGAAGACAATGCCACTTTTGTGGAGTGGCAAGTAGAGGGGCTTTGTCCAGGAATCACCTATGAGTTTTCGGCCGATTTTATAAACCTCCATGATTCCACCATTAGCATCCAGGGGTTACCAGAAATCGAATTTCTCACCAATAATCAAGTCTTGGGTAGTACCGGAGAGCTGGCTCAAGATGAAACCTGGCATTCTTTCGGTTTCACTTTCACCCCTGATGCGGTTCAGACCACACTTACGATTGCTTTGCGTAATAATACCTCTGCTAGTGCAGGAAATGATTTGGCGATCGACAATGTACAGTTTCGCCCTTGCGGCCCCAGTCTAATCCTGGAGGAAGTATTACCACAAGCTCATTGTGTAGATGATCCCGTAGAAATAGCCTTGGGAATCGGTACTGGCCCCAGTGATCCTGTTGTTCAATGGCAGATCTCACAGGATGAGGGTACGAATTGGCAAAACTTTGGTACGCCTAGTGCAAGTACCTCTTTATTGATCAATAATCTCCCTGAAAACCTAGCACTAAGGGCATTAGTCGCAGAAGACATAGAGAAGATTGATCGCCCCTCTTGCCGGTATATTTCTTCGACCTTAAGCTTTGCGTATTTACCTATACTAGATTGTCCTACTACAGTTATAGATACCAGCCTCTGTGCGAATCAAACCATCCAAGTGGGCACCGAAATATTTGCCCATACCGGATCTTACCAGGTCTTATTGAAGAACGAAAATGGAGGCGATAGTTTGGTAGAATTAAACCTAAATATCCAAGCGCCGATTATCATTGAGCAAAACATAGGATTGTGCCAAGGAGATAGCTATGATGGGGTGACCTACTTGCAAGATACGAGTTGGCGTACCCTCGCGCCTGCGCTGAATGGGTGTGATAGTCTTACCCTTTTCAATATCATCTTATTTGAGGCACCCAGCCCACAGATTAATGGGCCAGCCAGTATTTGTGCAGGGAATGTGGATCAATTAGTCACTAGCGGTTCTTTTGTAGATTATGAATGGTCTACAGGTGGTGCGGGGCCGAGTCTCAGCATTAATCAAGCAGGCACCTATGGACTGACGGTAACGGACGATGCCGGTTGCATTGGAGAAGATAGTTGGGATGTACTGCCTACGGTCATTGATGCCCAATATACGGTCACACCTCCCACTTGTGCCGTTTCTGCCGATGGTATTCTGCAAATTGAATCGATCACTGGTGGCAGCGGCAATTACCAGATACGCCTGGACGGAAAAGTAATTCCCGAGGCTAGTGTAGCCGTTCCAGCTGGCACTTTTAGCTTACAAATAGAAGATCGCAAAGGATGTATTTTTGAAGAGAATATTAGTATACTGCCTTTGACCCCTCTCCAATTAGAGTACGAGCCTAGCTATCAAATTTATAGTGGACAACAGGCGCAATTGATCATCACAGGGAATCGCCCGCTAACGCAAATTCGATGGGCAGCACAAGACAGCTTGAGTTGTTTCGACTGCTTTGAGCCGGTAGCGAGCCCAGCCTATACGGCGCGCTACGAGGTGATCGTAGAAGATGATCGGGGATGTACAGCTACGGCAGAGATCACTGTCATTGTGAAACAACAATTTGCCGTTTACGCCCCCAATGTCTTCTCCCCCAATGGGGATGGGTTCAATGATTATTTCAGCCTTTATGGAGGGG
>Ga0070728_10003252_pt1 | contig 18227 bp, 13 predicted proteins | sample tdDd471_FD_66723 | JGI IMG/M metagenome (GOLD analysis project Ga0070728, IMG submission 66723) | Marine sediment microbial communities from the Atlantic coast under amendment with organic carbon and nitrate - tdDd47.1 | ecosystem: Environmental > Aquatic > Marine > Coastal > Sediment | place... | reverse complement strand
AAATTTATTTTGAAGAGTATGAAATCGGTGAATATCGAGAAACAATGGGGCGTACGATTACAGAAGCGGATATTGTGATCCACGCTGGACAAACTGGCGACTTCTTCCCCCATCATATGGATGCGGAATGGGTCAAAACACAAGAATTTAAAAGGCGTATCGCACATGGGACACTTATATTAAGCGTCGCAATTGGCATGACTGCTACCGACATTAACCCCGTCTCATTCTCATATGGTTATGATCGTGTTCGTTTTATCAAGCCTGTTTTCATTGGAGATACCATCACCGTTAAAGCGACCATTGCCGAAAAACGCGATCATCCCAAACGTCCCGATAGTGGATATTTGGTTGAGCAGATTGAAGTCTTTAATCAAGATGGAAATACTGTTCTCGCCTGCCAACATCTCTACCTTGTTCAACGTCGCGGTGACAATCAAGATTAATCATCTTTAACAGACCCCAGCAAAATTAATGAGGTGAACAGATATGACAAATCGAAACCAACAATTCCGAATTGCAATCCGAAAGTTCGATCCCTTTGAGTCTGCTATCGAAAAAGCATGGGACGCATTTAGCAAACAAGAATCACTAAATCTTGAATTATTTGCTGAATCACTAGATTTACCTCCGCTGGAAGAGGCTTTATTTGAACGGGAGGGGCTTAAAAATGGTGATTGGGATGTTGCCTTCATTTCGACGGACTGGCTAGCGATGGCACATGAACAAAATGCCCTGCTTGACCTAGCACCTTTTATTCAAAAAAATCCACCTGACGATTATCCAACAGGCTGGACAGATTCGATGTTACGCCTACAAAAATTTGATGATGTTGTACTCGGGCTTCCCTATCATGATGGACCTGAAGTTCTAATATATCGAAAAGATTTGTTTGAAGACCCACGAGAGCAAGCCTCTTATTTAGCCCAATTCGGCACATCCTTATCATTACCGAGTACATGGAAAGACTTTCATCAAATTGCGCGCTTCTTCACCCGACCTGACCAGAACTTATATGGAACTGTATTCGCCGCCTATCCTGATGGACACAATACGGTCTATGATTTCTTTTTGCAATTATGGACGCATGGTGGAAATTTATTTGATGCAGATGGCAACGTGCAAATTGTCACTTCACCTGCCCAACGCGCACTTGAATTCTATCGGACAATGCTCAATGATACATCAGCCATTCATCCCGATGCCCGCGATATGGATTCCGTCAAATCAGGACTTGCTTTTGCCAATGGTGAAATTGCCATGATGATTAATTGGTTTGGATTTGCGGCAATGTGTGAAACAATGCCTGAATCAACTGTTAAGGGAAACGTCATGATTGGACAAATACCGCATGATGTCGATAGTCCAACTGCTTCGTTAAGTGCTTATTGGACACTTTCGATTGGATCAGGAAGTCCCCATCAAGAGCTAGCCTATCGTTTTCTAAGATTTTGTGCCAACGCATCTATGGACAAAATGCTAACGCTAGAGGGAGGAATTGGCTGTCGGTTATCAACATGGGAAGATACCGAAGTCAACTCAGTTATCCCATTTTATAATCAGCTCGAAAATCTACATATTAATGCGCGTGAGCTGCCGCGTGTGGCTAATTGGACATCCGTTGCATCTGTCATTGATGAGTTGGTATTAAATACAATCAACACAGACAACCGCATTGAAGAGCTTCTCCAACATGCTCAATCCAAATTAGAATCTTTATTGGAAACGTAGAAATAACGAGGCAATAGCATACATACTTATCAACGGAATTGTATGCTATTGATCGTCACCATAATCAATATTTATAAGCTGGTCACTTGCAACATCGTTGAGAATTAACTCAGTTTTGTCAGTCCAAACTATTCGTACAGTCGCGCTTTGTGCCTGACCAAGCCCAAAATGGAGTGCCAAATCATTACCCGCACCTAAACTCCTACCAGCAACAACTTCCTGCATCTGCATATGCCCATCAGCACCTGTAACATAAGCTCTTGTGCCTACGGCATCTTGATTGATTCCATCACCACCGGATAGTCGGAGTCTCAGCCAATGATTACCTTGACCATCTGCGCCAGTATTGCGAAATAGCGCATAACCTTCGTTCCAGTGCCCAACAACATAATCAAGCCAACCATCATTATCATAATCAGCATAGGCAAAACCCATTGTCGGATGATGCGACCATTTAAAACTACGAGGCGTTACATCACTGAATGTACCATCATGCTCATTGCGAAAAAGAAAATCTGGATACGAGCCGTGCATGTCTTCGGGATCAGAGTAGGCACCCGTTTGAATGTATTCTGTGGTTGTGACATATAAATCCAACCACCCATCATTATTATAATCAAAGAAATCTGCCGCCCAACCTACCGCACTACTTGGACCAATGCCAATGCCTGTCTTACGCGAGTTTTCTAAAAATGTGCCATCCCCTTGATTTTGTAGCAACATAAACCGGTTAACAATGTCCGTGAAATAAAAGTCTATATCGAGGTCATTATCAAAGTCACCAACAGCAAGCCCCATGCCGTGGCTATAAATATTGGCTTTTGCTTCTTTAGAGACTTCAACCCAACACCATTCATCACAACCAGCCCCATCGTTACGCCATAAGATATTGCCGATAGGATTTTTGAACATATCATTGATGATATAAATGTCCTGATCACCATCATTGTCATAATCTACAAACCCTGCAATAAATGCTGAACCTAACATCTGTTCATGGTTAAACATGTTTGTTACATCTGTGAATGTGCCATCTGCATTGTTGCGATATAGGGTATCCCGTGCGAGGTTGTTTTCTTCTGGACCTGGTTCAAGGCTACATTCAGGAAAGCATGACCAGTTAGCAACATATAAATCCAAATCGCCATCTTGATCATAATCCCCCCAACTTGCAGATGTCCCTTTTCCAGTATCGCCGACACCAGCTTCTTGAGTAACATCAGTAAATCCAGCCCCCTGATCGTTGTGGAATAAGGTATTCGCACCAAAGTTGACCACATATAAATCAAGCCAACCATCATTATCATAATCTGCCCAAATCGTGCCGCCGCTTAGTATCTCTGGTAAGCTCACACTTTCAGAATATTCGGATACATCAAACGTGCCATCTTGATTATTGTGATAGAGCACATTGGGATGCTTATTACCTGTCACATATAGATCAAGCCAACCATCATTATCATAATCACCCCATGCCTGACCGATTCCTAGATAACCCGTATCGAAATCTTCTTCAAAGAGTTGCCAGTCTCCACTATGGGTAGCCGTGATTCCTGCTTCTTGACTCACATCAACAAATGGTTCGATGATAATATTAGGGGTATCTTGAGCATATGTTGATGCAACATAAATAAATAGAACGAGTCCTATTAACAAAACTCGTCCTAAAATTATTGAGATCGACTGGATAAAACACATACTATTCGTATACATATTAAGTTACTCAGTGCCTTGCTGTATCGGCCCTAGCCGAATATTGTTAAGCACTTGTTGTCCAACACACCGTCCTTGACGCACACCATTTTCGATGGCAGCACGATAATGGATACCTCCGAACATACGAGAGAAAGCTGCCTCTTGTTCTGCATGTTCAAATGATGTGAATGACCTTTGCAATGGTTCATGATCATAAATTAAATGTGTACGATCTGTGAACGCAACTGCCCCCAAAAGGCTAGTTAAGACTTCGGATGCAGCACCCGAAACCACCGAGTGACCTGAAGGATATTCAGGAAATGCAGGTGAAGAAACATAAGGTTGCCAGTTACGTTGAATATACGTCTGAATATACGTTTCTGGACGTAATAACATGACTTCATACTTGACAACCCATGCCGAGATAAACGCATCAGACAACGCCATATTCACCTGAACATACATCCCAGCTGCTTGCTGGAGGTTCATGTCTAATTGTTCAACCAATTGATTTTCGATAGAAACCCAGTGACCTGATGGTGCACCTGTGATACCCGGTGTATCAACCCAAAAACGTGCAACCTCTTCCTGCTCTTTAGTACGATTATTAGCAACATTCATAACTTCAAGTGCTTGTGCATAAAATGTCGAGTCAGGGTCATCACTAAACTCTACATTAAGAGGCTGATTACAAGCTTCGGGATAGAACATCGCAAGTGGACGTAACGTTCCCCAATAAGGATCAATCGGCGCAATATCAGGATTCGTCAAGACATAGAATTCTGGACCACCTGTTGGTAGCTCGTATGGTTTATTGACAATATCGGCATATCCATCATCAGCAATCCATTCAACCAACGTATTTCCTATTAATTCGCCATATGCCAATGAATCATCAAGTACTGTCTTTTCGACCTCAGAAGACCGTAATTCAACCAGTTCAGCATATTTATCGTCAACAGCAGTCAGGGTTGATTCCGAAGGGTCAATGAAGAGATTAGGTGTAACAACTGCTAGCGCGCTATTTGCCACACTGGGCCAATCTAGCACAACATCTTCGTCAGGAAATGGCATCATTGGCAAATCCTGAACTTGTCCCGTAAGAGAGAAATTTTCAGGCATACCATTGACAACCGCTTCATACAATGTCACACCGCCATAACCATATACACGCGCCGCAGCTGGGGCACTCAATGACTCGCTTTCAACAACACGATATAGTAAGTCCATCCACTCTACCGCAACTGTTGGTTCATGTTCAGCTGTCGAAATTGATCCAGTGTCTCCGATTGCGTTGGCCGGTAACATCGTAAAGAACACTAACATGGTGAGTACGACCATTTGCCGTACCCATCGCGTTTGTAAATGCTTTTCAATTAACATAATTTCGATTCACCTTATCGCTTCACGCCTGATAGCGCAATTCCTTGAACAAATAATTTCTGTCCAAAAAAGAAAATCACAAGGACAGGAATCAAGCTAATGGTAGCGATAGCCATCATATATTGCCAATCAGTATTCCCAAATTGACCCTGAAATGCTTGCATACCTAACGGTAATGTATGCAACTTTTCACTTCGTAAGTAAATTAGCGGACCTAAGAAGTTATTCCAGTTACCAATGAAGGAAAAGATGGCAACGGTTGCCAATGCAGGTTTAGATAGAGGGATAAAAATGAACAGCAATATTCTAAAGTGTCCAGCCCCATCAATAAGAGCCGCATCGACCAGTTCTTGGGGAATACCCATAAAAAATTGTCTTAACAAGAAGATAAAGAATGCCCAACCAAACCAAGCAGGTATCATCAAAGGCAGATGGGTATTATTCCATCCCAATTGTGTGAACAAAATATATTGTGGAATAATCAGAACTTCTTGTGGCATGACTAAGAGTGCAACAACTGTGCCAAAAACAATCCGCTTGCCTCGTGCTTGTAAGCGTGCAAACGCATAAGCAGCCAAGGTACAAGATACGAGATTACCGATAACATTATTCATCGTAATCTTGACAGAGTTAAACAAAAACGTGTTAAATGGCAAGAAGTCATTCCACGCCGCGTCAAAGTTTCCCCACATTATAGGATCAGGAATAAAACGTGGTGGAAACACAAAAATTTGTGGACGAGTCTTTAGTGCAGTAGAAACCATCCAAAAGAAGGGTAACAAGAAAAGTATTGCTAAAGGAATAAGTATCGCTAGAGCAACAACAACATTCACCTTCTTACGCCCCGTAATGCTCCCGAACCGCGAATCTCTATATTTAGCAGTGTTTTGCTTTTTAAGTTCTCTATTAATTGATGTCATCATGCTTAACTTTCATAATATACCAAACGACTGCCAATCCAGAATTGTATTCCAACCAATATCATGACAACGATGAATAAAATAAACGCGACGGCAGAAGCATAGCCCATACGTAAGTAAACAAAAGCCTGTTGCCATAAATACCAGACCAATACAAAAGACGACGTACCTGGTCCACCCTCAGTCATGATCCGAATCTCAACAAAGATTTGGAAAGAACCAACCGTAGAAACAACCAATACAAAGAATAATGCTGGTGATAGCATCGGTAATGTGATATTTCGGAATTTAGCCCAACGAGCCGCCCCATCAATTTCCGCTGCTTCATACAAACTCTGTGGGATGTCTTGGAGACCTGCCAACAGAATAATCATATTCGGTCCGATTCTAAACAGGCTCATAATAATGAGTGCAGGCAAAACCCATTGAGGACTCTGCAACCAGCCCGGACCATCAATACCAATCAACCCAAGCCCAAAGTTTAATAGACCAACTACTGGATTAAGAATCCATGTCCAGACAAGGGCAATCGCTACACCGGCAGTAACAGAGGGTAAATAAAAAACAGATCTAAAAAAAGCAATGCCCGGAATATTTTGGTTTAATAATACAGCAAGAAAGAGAGCAAATATTGTGCCCAGAAAAACCGATCCTACCGCATAGAACACAGTATTTGTAACAGATTGCCAGAACAAATCATCAGCAAACATTTTGTGATAATTATCAAAACCAATAAGTTTAATATCACTAAAATTAACACCCGACCAATCCGTAAAACTTAAGCCAAGTGCAGCAAGAATCGGTCCGCCCCAAAAAAATACTAACCCAATTAACCATGGTGTAACAAAAAGATAAAAGATACGTTCTTCTCGACGGGCACGACTCAGCGGTTTCCCATTAAAAAAAGGTAGATTCATTTCTATAAGCTCCTTGAATCTGCTTGACGCAACAATAAAGGGAACAAGAAGTACCAACGTAACTGGTACTTCTTATCACCACAAATATACTATGATTCAAGTGCCTCTAAGGCTTCAGTTGCTTCTGCCATGATTGTATTTACGGCATCATCAACACTGACTTCTGCCAATCGTAGCAATTCAGCCTGACGAGTTAAGATATCAAGAACTTCTGGTGCGGCAAGTGTCTGGAACGGACCACCAGTAACAGCATATTCTTTCAATGCATCCAGATAATACCCAGCACCTTCTGGTGCATCAGCTGAGTCCATCCAAGATTGATAAGCAGCTTCACGGGCTGGCGAACCACGTCCTGTACTACCCCACACGGTACTCATACCCTCAGTAGAGAGATATTCACGCATATAGCTCCAAGCAGCTTCACGGGCTACACTACTGCTGGTAATACTAAAGCCACTACCAAATGAACCTGTTTCACGTTTTACAGGACCCTCTGGCCATGGAGCAACATCCCATGCAAACGCAGCATCACGAGCTAAACCGGGTGTTTCCCATGACGGAACAACTGCCATAGCAGTACGTCCTTGAAGCCACGGACCATTTACATCACCAAAACCACCTTCGGCCTGTGCTTGGCTTGGACCTGCACCATCTACATGAATGAGGTTATACCACCACTCAAGTGCAGCACGTGCTTCGGGTGTATCCAATGCCATCTCGGTTTCATCTTCATTCATAGTTACGCCACCCCAACCACCGAGGAATGCGCCAGCGCCACCTGCACCTAAGTCTAATTCACCACTCCAACCCCATTGCAAGTTATCAGGATCGGACAGAGCAATGGCTGCCTCTCGTAACATATCCATTGTCCAGGTTTCATCAGGATATTCCATCCCAGCGGCATCAAAGAGATCTTTGTTGTAACCGAGAATTAGTGGACCATGATCATATGGAATACCAACCAGTTCACCATCAACGCGGTAAAGACGTAAGGCTTCTTCCCAGATTCCTTCTACTTCAAACTCCGGATCTGCATCAACAAATGATTGGATAGAAGTAATGATACCTTCTGCTGCCCATGGAGCAACGCGGCTACCATGAACATAGATAATGTCTGGCAATGTTCCAGCAGCAGCCCATACAGGGACGGTATTATTATGATCAGCCCATGTACTATAAACAGCCTCGATCTCAACATCTGGGTGTTCTGCTAGCCAATTGGCATCAAATTCTTCCTGAACAGGGCGGAATGCAGCATCCCATGTCTGACCAAAAGAAAGTAATGTTTTATCTTGTGCCGAAGCAACACCACGTTCTGGATTTAAAAATCCAAACACAAAAATACCACCACTAGCTGCGGCAGCTGTCTTCAAAAAATCACGTCTTGAAATTGTTTTTTTTGTCACCTTTAGTACCTTTCTACATAATATTTTTTATAAATTAGACTTTCTATTTATATATTTGGTAATCTTACACCTCCCACAAAATCACTATGACCATATCATACTCAACATCTAAGTGTTGAACAAATATGGTACGCTTTCCATATTGTATTCATTGACTAGAAATCTGTCAAATGATTCATTCTTAAACGATAAGGATCAATAAGATACAATTGACTACAACGTTAGCAACTATAAGATATTATCGGAGAATTTAAGATTAAGTATTGAAGAGGAAATAATCGGAGAAGACTATAAATCACGTAAGTAAATAGGAACTCGGCAGAATTCAATAACCGCTTGATCAAACCGTAGGCGGGGCACTCGACGTACGAACTTTTAGTTCAAACGGAAGGACAATTTCTTTTGTATCAACACCAACTTCATTTGTCAAACAACTGATGAGTGTATTAGCCGCCATAAATCCCATTTCATATGCAGGTTGTGTTGCTGATGTTAAAAATGGACGCAGGCTAATGTTTTCGGGCAAATCGTCAAAGACAACAATCGACATATCCTTAGGTATTTTCAAGCCGGATCGATCCAGTGCACGTATTGCACCAATCGCAATAAAGTTGTTTGCCGCTACGAGAGCAGTTGGACGCGGATGTAACTGAAGCATTTCCAATGTGTGACGATACCCCGATTCCTGACCAAATTGTCCCCAGTAAATCTTGATATGGTCATCTGCAAATCCTGCCTCTAGCATCGCCCGACGATAGCCATCTGCACGATCTGTTGCAGTAGAAACCGATTCGGGCCCATTTAATAGTACAATATGTTGGTGATTGAGATTAAGTAAATGCTTTGTCAGGATATACCCACCTCCCTCAGAATCACCTCGAACAATGTCAATCCCATTACTCTCAATGTGCCGATCTAGCAACACAATTGCTTTTTTTTGCTTTCGTATGAGTTCTAATGAGGCAAATTCAGTTTGTGCTGGCGCAATCAGAAATCCATCTACTTGCCTAGACAACATTAACTCGACATATTCGCGCTCTTTATGAGAGGACTCATCGCTATTGCACAGAAATATATGATACCCTGCTTTATAGGTTGCATCTTCAACCCCGCGCACAACAGTTGTCCAAAATGGATTCGTAATATCTGTAACAATTAAGCCAATTGTGTTGGAACGCTTTGTACGCATACTAGGTCCCAATTTGTTGGGAATATAGTTTAGCTCAACAATTGCCTGTTCCACACGCTTCCGAACATCATCACTCACATAGTCCGAATTATTGATAACACGCGATACAGTAATCGGCGCAACGCCTGCTTTTTTGGCAACATCTTTGATATTTGTCATCAATATTCCTAGATATTTATGATGAATGGATAAATGGAATTTAGCTTATGACATCATATCATAACAATAACAATAACTACGATTTGAGGCAAAATATTTAAATATAGGCATCATAAAAGTTGTATAGCCCAAAGTCCATATTATAGTATCAGAATTTTTCCTTAAAAGATATGCTGTTCAATTCAAAGTCAATGAAAGCAACGGAAGCAAGCCCATGAGGTGCCTTCAAAAATCGTATGAGCACTTCATTTCAGATTGTAATTTGGCATGGTAAATTGAATGTGGTATGCTTACCGTAACTTATCAAATTTATTCTAAAATATGATTATGCCTATACCTAAAATTATTCAACAACCCAACACACATCGAGCGATACACAATGGCGTTACAACCCTTGTTAATGCCATTCGACCAACATTAGGTCCACTACCCCGTTATCTTGTAAATATGCAGGGTTCAAAACTTGAATTATTAGATGATGGTGGCATCATTGCACGGCGAATTATCCAAGTAGATAATCGCCAAGAAGATGTTGGGGTGATGTTACTAAGACAAGTCTTATGGCAAGTTAATCAACATGTTGGCGATGGAACTGCAACAACAGCCGTTATCTATGAAGCGATCTACAATGAAGGCTTACGATATATTGCGGCAGGTGCGAATCCCATGCAGTTACGTGACCATTTAATGCAAGCGTTACAGCCTCTAAGTGATATGCTAATGGAACAACGCCAAACGATTACCGATATAGAGAGTCTTCGATCTATTGCTTATTCCGTCTGTTACGACCAATCAATGGCAGATGTACTTGCAGATGTTTTCAACACCATTGGACGATATGGTCAGGTTGATATTCGCAAAGGACATGGGCGCGGCATCGAACATAAATTTGTTGAAGGCTCATATTGGAAAGGTGGCGTTCAATCAAAGGAGATGTTACGCGGTACCAAAAGATTAGTCGTAGAATCAGAAAATACAGCGATTCTGATTTCAGATATGGATATAAAAGAACCCAATGAGCTTATTGCGTTTATACAACTCGCAATGCGGTTAAAAATCGAAAACTTATTGTTAATTGTGAGAAGCATCTCTGAAAAGGGATTATCAGTTGTCTTAAATGAGCGTATCGCGGAAAAAATAAAAGTTGTCATTGTCAAGATTGACGGTTTTGTTGAGGACGACCAGATACAAGCACGGCAAGATATCGCCTTTCTGACAGGCGGAAACCTCATTCTCAAGGCGGCGGGACAAACCCTCGATCATGTAAAAGAATCTGACTTTGGGTCAGCACGCTGGGTATGGGCAGACAAGAATAATTTTGGATTTGCAAGCGGAAAAGGCGATCCACGACAATTGCGCGATCATATCAACAACTTACGTAAAGCCTATTCTAAAGCAATCGACGATGACCACAAAGAACGATTACTGAACCGATTAGGAAGACTCTACGGAGGTTCGGCAACTGTCCACGTTGGAGGGATTACCGATGACGACATTGACATGCGTAAGACACTGGTTGAACGAACCGTACGAGCCTTACGGAATGCGCTTGAAGGCGGAGTCATTATTGGCGGTGGAACAGCATTATTCAGTTGCCAACCCATGCTCAAAGCTAAAGCAATGCAACAGGAAAACTTGGAAGCCCGCGCCGCATATCAAATATTAGCAAAAGCTGTAGAAGGTCCGATACGTGCCCTCTTGAACAATGCAGGTTGTGATCCTAGCGAGGTTCTTGCAGACCTAACCTACTGTGCCTCTTCGGATGGGTTTAACCTAATGAAGAATAAAATCTCAAATCTTGCAGAAGATGGCATATTTGATGTGGCACAGGTTCAATTAGAAGCACTTCGGCGTGCAGTTTCTGGCGCGGCACAAGCATTAACAGTTGATGTGATGATATTACATCGCAATCCCGAAACAATGGTGGATCCATAATTATGTCTAATATCCAAAAGACACAAACAGAAATCGCCGATATTATTTATGACATCGCAGTATTCAATCAGACGATATTCGTCGCACGACAAACAGGCTTGTATCATTCACTTGACGGTGGAGTCAATTGGATCAATACCTATCATCCATCGTTACCTGAGTCAAACATTCCAACCTTAACTGTAGAACTATCCCCTAATTACGAAAATGATAAAACCATCGTTGCAGGCATAAATGGTGGCATTTGTTTATCGACAGATAGTGGTGAGACATGGTTAGTCCATCAGTTCCGTAAGCCTATCCCGATGGTTACAAGTATCGCTGTTTCGCCAAACTTTGCGACCGATAAAGTTATACTTGCAGGCACATATGAAGATGGTATGTTTCGCTCGGATAATGCTGGAGAAACGTGGCAAGCATTCAACTATGGATTATTCGATCACAATATTTTGTGTGTTGCTATATCCCCTTTTTATGAAGACGATCAAACCGTTTATGCAGGTACAAGCAGTGGCATCTACAAAAGTATCAACGGTGGGAAATTATGGCACGATCTGACACTACCCAATGACTATGATGCTGTCCTAAGTCTTGTCCTATCCCCTGATGGGGAGTTATATGTTGGCACAGAAACTAATGGAATGCTGAAATCTCTTGATAATGGCGCGACGTGGACAACTATTTTTGACACAGATTCAGCGATCAATTCAATTCTTATTGGAGCAAATAACAGGCTTATTGCACAGCTTAACGATGCTGTCATGATTTCAGATGATGGCACAACATGGACAAGTTTAATTTCCAGTGATGTGAACATCGTAATTCTTAGTGAGGATCAACAATTTATCATTGCGGGGCTAACAGATACAACAATCCAACAGATCAACTTATTCGATTTATAAAGGAACTTTAATTATGCCTTTTGAACCATCATTTGAATCTTTGAAAACACATAAAGTACCGCAATGGTACAACAACGCCAAATTAGGAATCTTCATTCATTGGGGACTATATTCTGTGCCGGGATGGGCAGCACACGGGGGTGACCTCGACCAAACAATTAAATCAGGCGGTTGGAAAGCATGGTTCAAGAACAATTCATACGCAGAATGGTATCTTAATACCTTAAAGTTCGAAGACGGACCTACTCGTCAATATCACAATGAAACTTATGGCAGTGACTTCGACTATGATGATTTTGTACCTCAATTTAACGAAGCTGTTACCAAATGGAATCCTGATGAATGGGCACAGTTATTCCAGAAAATTGGTGCGCGATATGTTGTTCTTACCACAAAACATCACGATGGATTCACGCTGTGGAATACACAAATACCCTGCCCTCGTAAACCCAATTATTTCACCGAGCGTGATCTTGTGGGTGATTTGACAAATGCTGTCCGTAATCATGATATGAAGATGGGGCTATATTATTCTGGTGGGTTGGATTGGGCATTCAACGAGGCGCGTATTCAAGATGTTCATGATGTATGGCAAACAATTGTCGAAGAACCTGAATTTGTTGAATATTCTGTAGCCCATTGGAAAGAACTCATTGACAAGTATCAACCTTCGCTCATGTGGAATGACATAGGTTACCCTGCTGGTGCAGATTTAGAAGAACTTTTTGCATATTATTATAATCATGTTGAAGACGGTGTGATAAATGACCGCTTTCCACAAAGACCTGAGGGCGAACCACAAGAAGGTGAACCATTAGTCCGTCCTGAAAGTCCGCATCATGATTTCGTAACACCGGAATATTCATCATTTGATACCATCCAAGAAATGAAATGGGAAACATGTCGCGGGATTGGACATTCCTTTGGATACAATCGTAATGAAGGTGATGAGCAGTTACTTGCCCTTGATGAACTCATCCATATGTTTGCCGATATTGTCAGCAAAAATGGGAATTTATTACTCAATGTCGGTCCAATGGCAGATGGTTCAATACCCGAAAATCAACAGAAACGTTTAGAAGCACTCGGTAGCTGGTTAGATATAAATGGTGAAGCAATGTTTGATACACATCCATGGACTCGTGCAGAAGCAAAGACATCACATGGACTTGATATTCGATACACCCAGAACGATAACAACTTATATGCAACCCTTTTAGGGACACCATCTGAAAGCCAGATCATCATCGAAGGCTTAGAAATTCCATCAGATGCTACCGTTCAACTTTTAGGACATTCAGGGACTCTGCAATGGAACCAAGATGGTTCTGATTTAAGTATCAAACTCCCAGAAAATTTGCCTGATTCATCTGCACACAGTCTTAAGATTACTGGATTGGCATAAACCCATTGACTCAAAAAGTTGATCCATTCGTACAGAAAAATTTTCGCTGGAACTTTTCCGTCAATCTGATAGATATTTCGTTTATCACATTGGCATTCACGCTGATTTCCAGAGAAACCATTATGCCATTGTTAGTCACGACATTGACAGATTCCCCTATTGTCGTTGGGCTAATTCCTGCAATTCACAGTGTATCGTATTATTTACCTCAATTATTTGCCGCGAACCATGCCGAAAGTATGAAGCGTAAACTGCCTTTTGTGGCATTAGTTGGTGGGTTATTGGAGCGCGTACCCTATTTGTTGATCGGCATCGCGATTCTACTGTGGGCGCAAGACTCGCCAACACTTATCCTAATTTTGTTGTTCCTCGGTATTGGGACAGCCGCTATGGGTGCAGGGATAGCCACGCCAGCATGGTTTACGATGATTGGCAAAGTATTGCCTGTTAACCGACGAGGTATGTTTTTTGGAATCAGCGAAGGGTTAGGGGCGTTAGTTGGGATTGCAGGTGCAGTCGTCGTCGGAATTGTGCTCGATACAGTATCCTATCCCATGAACTTTGCGCTATTATTTTTGGTTGCATCAGTTTTTATGGGAATTTCATGGGTGGGCTTAGTCCTTAATCGCGAACCCGAAAGCCCCATCATCAAAAAACAAATTCCACTACGACATTATTTCCAGCAATTACCAGCAATATTACGAAATCATCATAACTTCCGACATTTCTTGATTAGTTATTCAATTAGCCGATTGGGCATGATGGCGGTTGGTTTCTTTATCGTATTTGGGAATAAAAATTTCAATTTAAGCGGTGCTGATGTCGGGACATTAACAGCCGTGTTGATTGGTAGCCAAGCTGTAATGCAAGTGATCTTGGGATGGATGGGAGATAAACAGGGACATAAGTTCAATCTAACCATTTCTGCATTTGCAATGGCATTAGCCGCAGTTTTTGCGATCATAGCAACCAGCTTCTTGACACTCATCCCCGCTTTTATGTTATTGGGTACAGCAATTGCGAGCGATAATATCTCTAAATTTAATATCGTTTTGGAATTTGCCGTTCCCGAAGATCAACCAACTTTCATTGGTTTAACCAATACCCTACTCGCACCTGTCACCTTCTTGGGTCCGATTATCGGGGGTTTGATAGTCAGTGCTCTAAGTTTTCAGGGTATGTTTGTTGTAGCCATGTGCTTTGCTATAGTCGGCGGATTATTGTTGCTATTTTGGGTTCAAGAACCACGTCATACACCACCTCTACCCATCTCACCCGACGCGATTGAATAATAAATTATAAAGCAGGTTAATTCTATTGACTCAAAAAGTTGATGTGTTTGTACACCAGAACTATCGTTGGAATTTCTCCGTCAACGTGATCGACAATATGCTGTTTGTGCTGGCATTGAGCTTTGTATCTCGTGAAACGATCATGCCCTTGTTAGTCAGTCATTTGACAGATTCTAAGATTGCCATTGGGTTGATTCCAGCAATATCTAGTATAGCATTTTATCTACCACAGCTATTTGTTGCTAGCCGTGCCGAAACCATGAAGCGTAAATTACCTTTTGTATTATTCGTAGGTGGAGTAATCCAGCGAATACCGTATTTACTGGTCGGATTTGTGATTTTATTTTTTGCTCAAGACTCCCCCACTATTGCGCTCATTCTATTTTTCTTTTTTATTGGAGTAGGCTCATTTGGTGGCGGGGTTGTAACGCCTGCATGGTTTACCATGATTGGAAAGATCATCCCGGTCAAACGACGTGGAATTTTCTTTGGCATGAGTGATGGTTTCGGCATGATAGCGGGAATCTTTGGCGCATTTTTTGCAGGCATCGCACTCGATCAAGTTGCTTATCCATTGAACTTTGGCACACTATTTTTGATCGCCTCCGTAATCATGGGGCTATCATGGGTTTGGCTAGCATTCACACGAGAGCCTGAAAGCACTAACATCAAACCACAAATCCCTATGCGACATTACTTTAAACAATTACCAGCAATTATTCGCACCAATCACAATTATCGACGCTTCATGATTAGTTATTCCGTTAGTCGCTTAAGCATGATGGCAACTGGATTTTATGTCGTTTATGGAAATGACAAATTTAACCTTAGTGGAACAGATGTAGGTACACTCACGGCGGCACTGATTGGTAGTCAAGCGGTGATGCAACTTGCGCTGGGATGGTTAGGCGATCGGAGCGGTCATAAACTCAACTTGATTATTTCCGCATTCGGACTTGCACTCGCCGCTGTTTTTGCCATGTTAGCCACTGATATAACGTCCCTAAGCTTTTCCTTTATATTACTCGGTACAGCCATTGCCAGCGATAATATCTCTAAATTTAATATCGTTTTAGAATTTTCTGCTGACGAAGATCAACCGACTTTCATTGGATTAACCAATACATTACTCGCACCTATCACATTTTTAGCTCCCATTTTAGGTGGTTTGATTGCTACTACATTTGATTTTCAAGAGATGTTTATCGTGTCAATGATATGTGGAATTGTCGGCGGATTGTTACTAATATTTTGGGTGCAAGAACCACGTCATATCATCGCGCAACCCATTTCACATAATTCACTATAACATCATAAGGAGATCACAAATTATGTTTGATCATGATAACAAAACCTATCACCCTACATGGGAGTCCTTAAATGCCTATGGTGTACCGGATTGGTTTTCCGATTCCAAGTTCGGAATATACGCTCATTGGGGGTTATATTCTGTACCAGGATTCGGGAACGAGTGGTATGGCAAGTGGATGTATGACCCATCACATGACATCCACAAACAACATGTTGAGAAATTTGGATCGCCTTCTATATTTGGCTATAAAGACTTTATCCCAAAATTCACTGCCGAACATTATGATCCTGACGCATGGGCAGATTTATTTAAGCAATCTGGTGCACGATATGCGGGGTTTTCCCTCGCGCATCATGATGGATTTGGATTATGGGATAGTGATGTTTATCGATGGAATGTCGGCAAGATGGGTCCCAAACGAGATCTATATGGAGAACTAGCAACTGCACTCCGTCAACGTGATATTCGGTTGGTTGCACCATTCCATATTATCCGTGGCTTTAACTGGTTTTTAGCAGGCTGGAATCAATGGGATCAGACCTTTAATCAAGAAGCAATTGAACAAGGCATTAGTGAGAAGTGGGACTTATTTGATCCTGAATTTTCGGATTTTTACTGGATACAACAAAACAGCAAATTTGAAGATTTCTTTAAGCAGTGGCAATTAAAAGTCCGTGAAGTAATCGACAAATACCAACCTGATATGATGTGGTTCGACGGTGGGAAATTCCGTGAAGATGGCTATGAATCAACGGCACTTGAAATTCTCGCACACTATTTAAATCAGAGCGTAAGCTGGGGCAAGCGCGTGACTGTCCTCAACAAATTACCTATCAGCATGATTTATAATTTCCATCCTGATTTTGGTGTGATTAACTTTGAAGCAGGTCGTGACCGTCCAGCCAAATTTGATCGTCCATGGAATGATGATATGAAAATTGGCGATCCTTCATGGGGCTGGGTAGAAAATCAGGTTTATGCAACAGGACATACTGTACTTTCTAAATTGATCGATTGTGTCAGTCGTGGCGGAACGTTGATGTTATCCCTATCCCCAAAAGCAGATGGTACAATCCCCGAAGGTCAACAACGCGCCTTACGCGAAGTCGGTGAATGGTTACAGAACAACGGTGAGGCAATCTACAACACTATTGCGTGGGATGTTTATGGTGAAGGTGATGAAGAAAAACTCATTGATCGCACAGGAAAACATACCCGCTGGATGTTCGATAAATGCACTGCAGATGATCGGCGTTATACACAATCCAAAGACGGACAAACAATTTATGCAATAACATTGGGCATTCCTGAAAAATCCGTTATATTTGAAGCACTTGGTCAAGTTGCCATTCAATCCATATCGTTGGTTGGATCGGATCAACCAGTCAATTGGAGACAAACCGATGCAGGGCTAATTATCGATCTTGACGGTAGCGTTTTTAACTCAGATTTAGCCGTTGCTTGGAAGATCAGCATTTTATAGAAAGCGAGACAATGACCCATAAAAATCATGAGCTATCCGTAAATAGCGTTCAGGCACTTCTTGACCATATTGCGCCGAACGCTATTCATTTTAGCATTCATGAACTTGCAGGAAGTTATTCCAATTTCACCGATCTTGTGAAAATTGACTTCACAGATAAACCATCTCAAAAAATTGTGGTACGACGTTATAACGATGCAAATAGCGGTTATGAAGATAAAGCGATTCGAGAATACAAAGCCCTCAAATTATTACAACACCATAATGTACCTGTCCCAAAACCACTCTATTTAGATAAAGATGGTCAGATATTGGGATTGGCAGGGATTGTCACCGCATTCGTTGATGGCAAGCAGATAGAACCACCGACAAATGCAAAAGAATGGGGGCACAAGGCTACTAAAAATGCCAAGATGCTCGCACAGATCCATGCGATTCCATATGATCATATTCAACCCTATCTGATGGATGATACTGTAGAAGGCGCATGGTTTCTGA
>Ga0070728_10003244_pt1 | contig 18283 bp, 11 predicted proteins | sample tdDd471_FD_66723 | JGI IMG/M metagenome (GOLD analysis project Ga0070728, IMG submission 66723) | Marine sediment microbial communities from the Atlantic coast under amendment with organic carbon and nitrate - tdDd47.1 | ecosystem: Environmental > Aquatic > Marine > Coastal > Sediment | place... | reverse complement strand
GAGGCTTTCGCTGTCGATACGTGCAGCGACCTCATTCAGTGTCAGGTCGAGACGACGCAGTTCGGCATCCGGAATATCCACCCAGATTTCAGTGTCGCGGGCACCTTTAATCTCTACCTGCGCCATACCCAGATCAAGCAGGTCATCGCGCATCTGACGCGCCAGTAACTTCAGCGCCTGCTCAGGAAACGGACCGCTCAGTTCGATCTGACAGACCAGCTCGGCTGGCAGGATCTGCGTAATTACAGGCCGCTCGGAGTCGGTAGGCAATGTCGGAATACGTGCGATAGCCGCCTGCACATCAGTCAACGCCTTCGACATACTCGAGCCTTCCTCGAAGTACACCGTGGCAAGACCGCGGCCTTCAAAAGCCGTGGAGACAACCTTGTCCACGTTTTCAATAAAGCGCAGCTCAGGCTCTATCGCTTCGAGCACATTCGCTTCGACGTCACGGGGACTGGCACCGGGCCAGGAAATTTCAACGGTAATCGCTTCCAGAGTGAAGTCCGGCAGCAATTGGCGGTTCAGTTGCGAAAAGCCCCAGATACCCGACAGAATCATCAGGATCAGCAGGAGGTTGCCGGCAACTTTATGCCGCGCAAAGGTCTCCATCATGGCTCCGGAGATCATTACTGACGCACCTCAACCAGTGCGCCTACACCTGCTTCACGCAACTGGGTCACTACCACCTTGTCACCGTTGGCGATGGTCTCACCCTCGGCCGGAACAAACAGTACCTGCGAACCGGCGAAACCCTGCACATCGACGTTCCGGCGCACGAGACGGTCGCCTTCAACCAGAAACACAGAGCCATCCGCGTACAAAGCCGAATCGGGGGCCTGAAGGACATTCTTATAGGTCTTGTCTGCCAGACTGACCGACACCAGCGCACCGGGCCGGATGCTGCCAAAACGGTCGGTATCATCAATGCTGGCATAAACCATAACTCCGCCCATTGATGAGCTGATTTCCGCACCCGCACGACTGATAACACCATTGAAGCTCAGCACTTCCTGACCCACTTCCCAGTCGATACGAACCGGACGTCCCGCCACATTCTCTTCGGCGCCCAGCAAGCGGCCGAACTGAGCATTGCTCAGTGAAAAGCGCGCTTCGAGCTTATCGAGATCGATGAGCTCCGCCAGCATGTCGTTGGTAGACAAACGCTGACCCAACTCTGCAGACACATTTGAGATGACCCCATTAAACGGTGCAACCACACGGGTCTCTTTCAGATCACGTTCGGCTCTGCGCACCGCAATCTGTTGCTGTTCCAGTCTGGCTTCCTGCTGCCTCAAATCCAGTTCCGCATCGTCGAGGAACTGATCGGAAACATTTTTCTCTGCATGGAGCTCCAGTGCACGTTCGTAGTTGCGGCGGCTTTTTGCCAGCGCCACTTCTGCTTCTTTCAGGATCGACTGCTGTTCGGCCAGACCGGTTTCGTAGTCAAACGGATCAATACCCAGCAATAGCTCACCCGCTTCTACAACGCCGCCATCCCGGTAATTCGGCGCGACCTCCACAATACGACCGGCCACTTGCGAACGCAGCTCACTGCTGCGACCCGCAATCACCTGTCCATACAGCTTGAGTTCCGGACGAACATCCGCGTACGACGCACTGATCACATCGACCGTCCAGACACGCTCGGGACGCTCTTCCGGCACCAGTTCCTTACGTGTAGATAACAGGTAAAAAACCAGCAGCCCCGCTACCAGCAATATCAGCAACGGTTTGCCGCCTTTGCGACCGGCAAGCGCCTTGAACGGCGCTGCTATCTGATCCAGTACAGACCCCAATGTCTTTCCTTTGTATTTAATCTTTGAGACGGTCATCGCTGAGCTGTTGCGATGCCGGATGTTCAGGATTGGCGGATTTTAAAGCAGACCGCCCGCCGGCGCGTCTATCGGGCCGATGCAAAGCCGCCCGTCGGTTTAGGCGCTTAGGCGAAACGCGGCGGAAGCAGGCGGAATTGTTGTGGCTAGAGGGGTTTCGCCAGACCGAGAAAGCCCATCGTTGCCAGCAGCAGAAACAGCAAGATGGTGAAAAATGCGCCCCGGTTGACCTGTCTTTGCACCGCAGCCTCGAGTTCCGGGGTGCTGCCCTCTGCCTTCATCTGCTCAAATATTGCTTCAAGCGGTGCGTAGAACACCGCCATCAAAATAGAAACCAGAAAGATCAAACCGAACAAAAAGACCTTCAATGACAGCCAGCCGGCAATAAACGGTTTGCCGTTCACCAGTGAATAAACACCAAAACCGGTGTAGCCGAGAAACAGCAGCAGAAAAATTGTGCCGGTCACGATGTACATTTTGATGGCAATGGGTTTGCCATGATTCTTGAACGCGATGGCTTCAGCACTAATCCACACGAGCGCCAGCAACCACAGTCCAACAGCCAGCCACTGCGGATACTCAACCAGTCCGGAAGTACCGGCCAGATACAGACCCACCGGCGCGATCGTTGCCATGCAGACCCGCGGCAACATATCGATAGTCAAAGACAAGCGCATAAGCAGGATGCGCTGATCAACACTGTACTTCTGATTTTTGAGGGCAAGAGCCAGCGTAAAAACGCCCAGGTCACCGCCCAGCCAATAGACAAATAACAGCAGGTGAATAAAAAGCGCAGCGGTGTAGATGTCCATCCGGCCTCCCCGGCCCAGTTACTTTTTCAGGCGCTTTATCCCGCAATCATTCGGACAATACGGCGGCATGGTGCCGCAGATGATCACCAATAAAACTGGTGATAAAGAAGTAGCTATGGTCATAACCGGGCTGCATTCTTAAACGCAGCTTCTGGCCGGCTGCGACGCACGCCGCGGCGAACTGTTCGGGCTGCAACTGCTCCGGCATGAAGTTATCAGCCTCGCCCTGATCAACCAGTATTTCCGGAAATGAGCTACGGTCGCCGGCTGCCTGCATCAGTGCACAACTGTCGTACTGCGGCCAGACGTCCTCATTACCTGCCAGATAAGCATTAAATGCCTTCTGACCCCAGGGCACCTGCAGCGGATTAACAATCGGTGCAAACGCTGAAATAGAACGATACGTAGCCGGATTTTTAATACCGATACTGAGCGCGCCATGCCCGCCCATCGAATGCCCGAAAATACCCTGCCGGCCGGGATCAACAGGAAAACTGCCGCAAACCATTTCCTGCAGTTCTCGTGTGACGTAGCTGTACATCTTGAAGTGATCTGACCATGGCGCCGCAGTGGCATCTAAATAGAAACCTGCACCCTGCCCGAGGTCATAAGCCTCATCATCGGCAACATCGTCGCCACGTGGGCTGGTATCAGGAGCGATAATTACAAGACCCAGCTCGGCTGCCGTTTCGTAGGCTCCCGCTTTGACTGTGAAGTTGTCTTCGGAGCAGGTCAATCCCGACAGCCACCACAAGACCGGGCTTTTGCTGTCCTGTTGCTCCAGAACCTGTGGCGGCAGAAACACGCTGAACCGCATCGTGCAATTAAGCACGGCAGACTCATGACTGATGTATTGAACACGACCGCCGTGGCACGCCTGATCAGACAACACTTCCATTAATCTCTCCTACTAATTATTTCGGCAGCAAACTCTGTTATTAAGGCGCTGAGTTTGACAGACCTGCAATGGTATTGCTGAATAACACGATGATTTCCTTACTGCGTCAACAGCTGCTGCAGAAATTCTGCCCTGTGCTTGCACTTGGCGTGTTACTGGCGGCATGCGCACCCTCGCCCGAAGAAGACAAAACTCCGGCTGCTAACAGCGAGGCCGCAGCAGATGCAGCTGCCTATGCCGGCAGTAGTAGTTGCGCCGGTTGTCACCAAAGCGAATGGCAGGACTGGCAGAACTCCCATCACGACCTCGCTATGCAGACACTGTCTGACGAGTCTGTGCTGGGCGACTTCAACGACAGTCGCTTTACCCACAACAATGTGAACTACCGCTTCTTCACCGAAGGCGACGACTACAGAATCGAAGTGAAGGAAATCGATGGCAGCGAGAATATTTACCCTGTCATCCATGTATTCGGTGTCAGCCCGCTGCAGCAGTACCTCGTGCAGTTGCCGGATGACCGCATTCAGGCCTTTGGTGTTGCCTGGGACGCACGACCGGCCGAAGACGGCGGCCAGCGCTGGTTCCACGTCTATGGCGATGAATACATTCCGCCGGATGATGTGCTGCACTGGACCAAACAATCCCAGAACTGGGACACCATGTGCGCCGCCTGCCACTCCACCGGTCTGGAAAAACGCTTTGACGTCACGGAAGGCCGCTTTTCAACGAACTGGGAAGAGATTGATGTGGCCTGCGAAGCCTGCCATGGCCCGGCCAGCCTGCATGTCTCCGGCGCACCTGCCAAAGACTCGCTGCGCGTCTTCGCAGAACGACAGGACGTTGTCTGGTCGCTGAACGAAGCTACCGGCAACAGCCTGCGCAGTGAACCGCGAACCTCGCAACTGGAGATAGATACCTGCGGCAGTTGTCACGCGCGGCGCTCAATGTTCAATGGCGCCCCCGCAATGTCGGAAAACTTTCTCGACGACCACCAGCCGACATTAATTGCGCCTGACCTTTATCACGTAGACGGTCAGATACGCGACGAGGTTTACGTTTACGGTTCTTTCCTGCAGAGCAAGATGTTCGCTGCCGGAGTTACCTGCAGTGACTGTCACAACCCGCACAGCCTTGAACTTCGGGCGCCCGGACCACAAGTTTGTCTGCAATGCCATAGTGCGGAGACCTATGCCGACACTAGTCATCATCTGCACACCAACGACTCGGCAGGTGCAGATTGTGTGGAATGCCATATGCCGCCGACCGACTACATGCAGGTAGACCCGCGCCATGATCACAGCATGCGTGTGCCGCGCCCCTGGCTGTCTGCAGAGTTCGGCACACCTGATGCCTGCCTGAATTGCCACACAGACAAAGACTCTGACTGGTCTACAGGAGTACTGAAGAGTCACGGCATCGCACCGGATGCCGCCACACCGCATTGGAGCGAGACACTGGCACGCGCTTTCAGCAATCCGGGCGGTCTTAGCGAAACCGACATTGAGCAACTCACGCTAAACAGCTCAACGCCCACGATCATCAGGGCCAGCGCCATGGCAAACAGCTTTTTCGCGCGCCACTCCGATGCACAAAACGTACTCGAACAGAACCTGTCGTCGCCGGACGCAATCATTCGGCTGGGGGCGACACAAGGTTTGTATTACGTGCCTCCGGGTCTGCGCAGCCGTCTGGCTGCAGACATGCTCACCGACCCGGTGCGGGCAGTGCGCATTGCCGCAGTACCGATAGTCAGCGAAAGTGGCATCGACCTGTTGAGCGGGCCGCAGGCGCGTGCCTACCGCGCAGCACTGACCGAATATATTGATGTGCAGAACGCGAATACAGAGCGCGCCGAGTCGCATGTAAATCTGGGCACGCTCGAAATGCGCACGGGCAATGTCATTAAAGCTGAAGAAGAGTATCTGCTCGCCTACCGGCTGAACCCGGACTTCATTCCTGTCTACATCAACCTTGCTGATTTGTACCGGGCGACAGGAAGAGACATTGAAGGGGAAGTAATCCTGCGCGCAGCTATAGGCAATCAGCCGGGATACGGCGCGCTGCACTACACCCTCGGTCTGAATCTGGTACGGCAACAACGGCTGCTTGATGCTGTGCCAGAACTCGGTATCGCCGCCGATGCTCCGGATGCCACACCCGGGTTTGCACTGGCGTATGCGTTGGCACTCGATGCCGCGGGAGAAACAGCTGCGGCAGTCGAGTCACTGAACAGGGCGCTAGAACGTTTCGGTGAGATTCCCGAGCTCATGCAAGCCCGCACAGAACTGCAGAACAAGCTTTAGGAAATACAGGAAGCGCGCCGGGGGCCGGCTATACAGGAACGCTTATTTCGCGGCCTTTTTCAGTTCGGCAACGCCTATCACGCCTTTCTCTGAAATCCGGATGGCCGGAGTAAATGCGCCGAGGTCCAGCTTGGCATTCATTTCGTAGGTCACGGTGTCGCGGCTTTCATTGGCCATTGACGTCAGAAACTTGATACCCTGCATCCAGCTCATACCCGCACGCAAACGGAACTTGGCTTCGCCGTACGCAGGCACTGTCGGCAAGTCCGCTGCCACGCCTTTAATCAATTCGTAGCCTTCAATACTGACGCTGTAGGAAGCCCCTTTCAGGTTGAGCGCCGAGCGATTGGGATTGATGATGCGCAGGTCTATTTCAAACTGCGGCGACATGCCTTCGGACGGCAACGCGCGAATACCGATCAATTCGACAGACGGCTGCTCAAAATCCTTCTGCATGGACGCACAACCGGCCAGCCACAGTACGGCCAGCAGCATGCACCATTTACCCAGACCGGAAATCCATTCGCTTGTCGACATCATGCCCGCAGTGTACCCGAACGACGCGCGCAGACGCTGCGCCGCAGTCACAAAAAACCGCTACAGAAGGGTTTTTGTACAAATCCGGAAAGCGTCTGAATTTCGCCAATTGTCCTGCTATAGCCTTACTTATCAGACACCTACAGACTCCCGCCTGCCTCGTTACAGATTGTTACGGCGATGTTACAGCGGGAAAACATCCATACCCCGCTGAGAACGAATACTTCATCAACCAAAGCAACAACTGAAAAGCGTATCAACAAAACTCCAATGAACAGACACACGAAACTGATCTCTGCCGCCGCCGTTAGCTGCCTGCTGTCATTCAGCGCAGCTGCCGAACTGCCGGGTTTTGCCACCCAACTGAATAAACAGGGTGAAGGCGAATACAGCTGGTTTGGTATCTCGCTGTACAAAGCCGGCCTGTGGACCGGAACGATGGTGACCAGCGAAATGCAAACCGACGGCATGAATGTAGACGAGGTTCCTGTTGCTCTGTTGTCACTGGAGTACACCCGTAATATTCCCGGCAGCCGCATCATCGATGTAACTGCGAAAGAGTGGCGTCGTCTTGGCGTTGGTGATGACCGTCAGCAGGAACTCTGGTTGAACAAACTGGCTGCTGTGCTGCCTGATGTCAGCAAAGGTGATCGCCTGTCCAGCCTGGTTGCTGAAAACGGCACTGTTAGTTTCTATCTCGATAAAGAACTGATTGGCCGTGTCGATGAGCCCGGTTTCGGCAACGCATTTCTTGCGATCTGGCTGCATCCCGAAACCCGCGCCGACGAGCTGCGCGATGAACTGCTCGGCGATTCTGCTACCCAGGAAGAACTGTTTACCACCGCATCACAGGACGATGCAGAACAGGGTGCTAACAACGCCCGGATGGTTGCACGATGAAATCTGCAGCGAACGTTATCTTTTTCAAGATCGTTTACGGTCTTAGCCTGGTCGGCGTCGCCGCCGGCTCACCCTGGTGGGGTGCCGTCGGTCTGGTGGCATTCCTCATCTGGAATGCCAAAACTTCTGAGCACCCGCAGGCTGATCTGGTACTGGTGGGTGTTGCCGTAGCACTCGGCACAGTAGTCGACACCATCAACATCCATACCGGCGTGCTGGTCTATGCCGAACACTGGCCTTCCAATGACGTAGCTCCCTTCTGGATCATGGTGCTGTGGGCAAACTTTGCGCTGATCATGAATAACGGTTTGCGCTGGCTGCATGACCGCTATTTCCTCGCCGCACTGATAGGTGGCGTATTCGGTCCGCTGGGTTACCTGATCGGCATCAAGCTGGATGCTGCCAGTCTCGGACGCTCAATCCCAGAACTGATTCTGGTGACCGGCGTCACCTGGGCTCTCGCCTTGCCGTTCCTGCTGTTCCTCGCAGGCTATCTGAGCCGCGCCAGCCTCAAAACATCCCCGCAAAGCTAAAACCCTCCGCGTAATAACCAAGGCGCTTGTTGCAGCATTTCACGTACTGCAGCAAGTGCCTTATTATCTGTAATTCAGAGAGTTGGTTTTCTGTGGAGAGCAATGCCTAGTCAACTGCACTGCGGAAGGATTCAGCGCATTCTTGCGATTGCCGTTCTGGCAGTTGCGCTGTCAGCTATTCTTTCGGCCTGCTCCACTGTGGACTTCGATTATCCGAAGACGCCTACCACCTATATAGACAACACCGACGACACCCCCTTCGGTAAAGCCTGGCAAGACCTCGAACAGGACGCCTCGGACAACCAGTCAGCTTTCTATCTGCTCACCGATGGGATTGAGTCGCTTGCGGCACGGCTGATCATGGCCGACCGGGCAGAAAAAACCCTCGATGCCCAGTACTACCTGATAACTGCGGACAACATAGGTCTTGTGTTTATCGGCAGCTTACTGGATGCAGCCGACCGGGGTGTGCGCGTGCGCCTGCTGCTTGATGACATTCAGACCCAAGGCTATGACCTCGGTCTCGCTGCACTGGACGCGCACCCGAACTTCGAGATCAGAATTTTTAATCCATGGGGTTCAAGAAAGTTCCGGGGCGCTGACATATTCAAATTCAGTCGTCTGAACCGGCGCATGCATAACAAGTCATTCACCGTCGACAACCGGGCGACGATTATCGGTGGTCGCAATATCGCTGCCGAGTATTTTTCCGCGCGGGAAGATGTGAATTTTGGAGACCTTGATGTGTTCGGCATGGGATCGGTAGTCACTGATGTCTCCGGCATGTTCGATCAATACTGGAACCACACCTCGTCGGTGCCGGTGCCGGGCTTTGCCAAATCTTCTGCCGACCCCAAAGGGGATCTGGAAAAACTGCGCGCTGAAATTGAGAAAGCAGTCCGCTCTTTTGACGACAGTCAGTACCTGAAGGCTTTCGAAGACACCTGGGACCAGTTCGTCAATCAGGGCCGCGTCCGGCAGGAACTGATCTGGGCAAACTATGAGGTGGTCTATGATTCTCCGGACAAATCGATCAAATCGAAAGCCGCAGAAGCCGACTCTATCGTGACACCGCTGCGCGCGAGCATTTTTGCCGCAGAGAAGGAAGTCACTATCGTCTCGCCGTATTTTGTCCCGCAACGCAAAGGCGCAGAGGGCTTCAAGGCATTACGCGAACAAGGCATTGAAGTGGCGGTTGTGACCAACTCCCTGGCTGCCAACAATCACGCAGTCGTGCATTCAGGATATGCGCCGGCGCGGGAACCGCTGCTAAAAATGGGCGTGCGTTTGTATGAAGTAAAAGCTAACGCAAAAATGTCCGGCGTTGACCGTGGCGGCAAGGGTGCATCGCTGGCAACACTCCATACGAAAGCCTTTCTCGTCGATGACGACACCTTCTTTCTCGGCTCGTTCAACTTCGATCCGCGTTCGGCCAACATTAATACTGAACTCGGCATTATTCTGAAGTCAGAAGCCATCGGACAAGCAGTCAAAGAAAAGCTCGAGTCGGGTCTACTGCAGAATACCTATGAGGTCAAACTGGATGAAAAGGGCAACCTGATCTGGTTCGATTACTCAGGCGACTATCCCGTAAGTTATTCGAAAGAACCGGACACCGGCGGCTGGGATCGCTTCAAAGTCGGCTTTCTCGAACTACTGCCGATTAAGGGCCAGCTCTAGGCATACTGAAGGTCAACCGAACCAACGGCAGGCAAGAAAATGCAACAACAAACTGCCGATTGATACGCAAAGGGGAGCGACATAGCCAAAGTCGCGAAATATACGACAGTCTTTGTCATTGGCGTCATAGCGGCGATTATCGCCGGCTTTATGCCGCTGAACCTGTTTCTGGCCAAAGACCTGTTAACAGGACTCGCTGCCGACTACACCGGACTGCAGCTGAAGCTTTCCGGCCCGGTCCGGTTGCGCCTCGGTCTTGCTCCCCAATTGGATGTGGTTAATTTCTCGGTCGCCCAGAATGACGTCGAAATCCTGCGCGCCGAAAACCTGCAAATTCAAATGAGACTCCCCAGATTGCTCGGCGGCAATCTGTACTTCCGCTCCGTCAGTGCTGCAGAACTCAGTGCGGACTTTTGCGCTCCGGACTTTGCCGAAATCAGCAACGCTCTTCCGCAGCAGCCGGCTTCGTCCGGCGAAGAAACTGCAACACCTGCCATTTCCTTCGGACAACTGGCCGTTAGCAATATGCGGCTCAGTTGCAACAACGAACCGGTTGCCAGCTTCACCGAGCTGACCGCAAGTGACGGCACCCGCATTGAAGCCAGTGGCACTCTGCTGAATGAAGCGGTGGAGCTTACTGTCAACGCCAACCCGATCAGCGACATCATCAGCAGTAAAAACACCGGTCCGTTGCAGCTGGAACTGCACGGTGACGAACTGCACCTTACGTTCGATGGCAAAGCCGACTGGTCGGACAGTCCTGCTGCAATCGGCCGACTGAATCTGTCTGCCCGAAGCCTGACGCAACTGAACAGCGATCTTCCCGACGCCAACATCCGGGTAGAAGCCGGACTGGCCTTGTCGGAAGACCTGCTCAACGTTACAGACAGTCGCGTCATCCTGAACAGCCAGCCGGTGCTCATCAACCGGCTCGAAGCGTCGCTGGATGAAGATCCGAAGCTGGCTGCAGACATCGCTTTCCAGGAAATAGATATCAGCAAAGTGCTCGGTTTGCTCGAGAGCGGCACCGGCACAGACATCGACAAGGAACAGGGCCAAGACACCGGCGAAGAGTCAGAAACCGGTACCGCAAGCACCGATGCAGCCGAGCCGGCTGCTGTTGCCCCGGTCGTCGAACTGCTTAGGGAGTGGGATGCCGATGTCCGCCTGACAGCAGACGAGATTCAGCTTCCTGAAGGAACACTGCATTCTACTGCTGCCACCCTGCTACTGGAGAACGGTTTAGTCGACAGCAACGTCGAGGCTGCAATCAAACGCGGTACCGGCAGTAACGGCAACGCTGAAGACGGCAACCTGACCGCGACAGTCAACGCCGACTTTACTGACAGCTCCGGTGACAATTGCCCGCCTGTAGTCATAAATACCAAAATAAAGAGAATAGCGGCGGCGGATATAGAACCGTTTCTTCCCGCCAACAGCGACTATGTACTGAAGGGCCTGATCGACAGGGCCGCCCTCCGCGCCGGTTTTTGCGGTTTCAATCAGGTTGCATGGCTGAATACCCTGACACTGGACACTGAGGTAGCCGGCGATATCGGCGTCAGTGATACCGCCGGCGACTCGGTGACACTCCGGCAACTTTCATTTGAGGGCGGCGCGGACAAAACCATCGTCGTCTCGGCGCGTGGCGCAGTTGTCGGCACTCCGCTGACCGGCAAACTGCGCTTGGGCTCGGGGTTCAACAACCTTATTGCCGGACCCGTGAACTTCGAGCTTCGCTCCGACACTTCAGTAGTAAGCATTCAGGGCGATATCGTCAACATCAACGAGATGCGGCTGCAGGTTGAAGCCAGCAGCCCCGACATCAGCAAACTCAACCGTCTCAGCGGTGTCGACATAGGCGGCTCATTGGCCGCCAAACTAAGTGGCCGGCTCACCGTACAGCGCGGCTTCGTTGATCTGGCCGGGCTGCACATACAACTGGGCGAATCTGTCGTAAACGGCAATCTGCATTGGGACGAAAACAATCCCGATGAGGCAGTCGCAATCCGGTTGCACTCTCCGCGGCTCAATATTCAGGAAATAATGTTGCTCGATCCGGAAGATGATGCGGACGAATACGGGCAAGACGCCACTGGCGACAACACCGATACCGACTCGCTGCCATTTGTTAACAGCGACTTCAGCTTGCCCGCCGGGCGGGTTGAAATCGCTGTCGATCACATCACCGGAATGCAAGTAAAGCTCTACAACTTCAGCATCGAAGGAGATCTTCAGGACCGGGCTATACGGAATGCGCAGATTCACACCGACCTTGAAAACCTGACCTTCGACGGCAGCCTCAACGCCAATCTCGAAAAATACAATCTGAGCGTCGACACCGAACTTAAGGCGAACAACATCAACATCGGCGGCCTGCTGCGCGAACTCGGATTCAATACCGAGGCGCAAGGCACTGCCGACAGCATGTCGCTCAGCTATCAGGCCGAGGCAGCACATATCGGCCCGCTCCTGCGCAACGGAATTTTGCGTGCAGATCTTAAAAACATGACGATCAACGCCGCGGGTTCAGTTAGCGGCATCCCTTTGAACGCGCAACTGGAACATCTGTATCTGGAAGCCGCCCCCGATCAGCCGAGCCGCTGGGCAGCCAACGGCATGTTCAATGGCGTCAAGGTGCGCAGTGTTGTGAAATCGGCGCCTCTGGAAGTGGCACTCGACACGACTCAACCGCTGCCGGTACTCATCGCACTGCATGCCGGTGAAGATCTGGTGGCAATCGACCTGACCATGGAACCCGCCGGTCAGGACCGCTTTGCTGTTCAGATAGACCTGTCCGGGGCCTATGTCGGGGAATCACTACCCGACCTGAATGCACTGGAGCTGCCGCTAAGCGACTTTCGATTCCGGACCCACCTCGTGCAAACCCCCCGCCAACTCAATCTCAACGACATCGCAGTCAGCAGTGCAAACAGTAGCGCCACAGGTGATGCAGAACTGCGGGTATTTGATGACCATCGTGAACTGAGTCTGAATCTTCATTCGCCCAAGATCGAGATTCGCGACTTCGCCGGGCTCTTCGCCGATTCGGAAATGACCACAGCTGATGCTGCACAAACAGAAGAAGCGGCAACCGGGGAAATTCCGGATGCCGAACAACAACCGGAGAGTACTCAAGCCGGTCTTGAGACAAACCCGGACGAAGAGCTTGACGAAGATCTGATGAAACTCGCTGAAGATACTCTGGCGCAGTTTCTCGACGAAAACTGGTTCGAGGTTTCATTGGCGGCCGACAACATCGAGTCGGACGGCTACCGGATCGGCGGCGGGCGGCTTACCGCCGTATCGGACAACGAGTCGGTGCGTATCGACCCCGTGACAATACGGTCGCGGGAAAGCCTGATCGAAGCCACATTTGAATCGAGAGAACTCACGAACAACCGGCGCTCCGCCAAGCTGAACATTCAGGGTGAGAACTTCGATTTCGGCGCCCTGCTGCCGTTAATCCTGCCGGATGCGCCAGCCAGCGGCGGCAAACTGTATATCGATACCCAACTCGAGACTGTGCAACCCTATGGCGAATCACTGGCTGCCGGCATTAACGGTCATATCGAGCTGGGCGTAGTACCCGAAGACGTACCGGCGGACATCCTGGACCTGTGGGCAGGCAATCTGCTGCTGGCCATGCTGCCGACACCGGATCTCGGCGGCACGCAGAAACAACTCAACTGTATGGTCGTGCGCTTCAAGGCAGACAATGGTGTGCTAAAGAGCAACAGCATTCTGCTCGACAGCACCGACATCATTGTTCGCGGCCGCGGAGAAATTGATTTGGATGCCGGCACCGTAAATATCGTTACCGTGCCGCAGGCAAAACGCGAGAAGTTCTTCAGCGTATCCGCACCCGTTCGCATCAGCGGCCCCCTAAACGACTTCGAAGTCGGGCTGGAAGGCGCCGGCTTTATCGGCATCATGTTCCGCTGGTGGTACTCGCTGGTCTACGTCCCCTTCAAATGGCTGACCGGCGAGGAGTTCCCGCAGGACGGCCTTGAAACCTGCTACATCGCGATGGGCTGGGAGGAATGAGACTATCTGTGCGGTTCTCGTGGCCAACGGCCACAGGGCCGCAGAGATTTTAAGTCGAATTCCCGTCGGGAAAGCGCTCAAGCTTTGCCGACGTCTGTCAGGCTGAAACGAATGACACGACTGTCTGTGCGGTTCTCGTGGCCAACGGCCACAGGGCCGCAGAGATTTTAAGTCGAATTCCCGTCCAGGGAAGCGATTGAGCTTTGCTGGACGTGGTCGACCAACCCAAAGAATACAAACCAAACTGAAATCTAACTGATCACTTTCCAACCGTGAACTTTCGCTGCTTCTTTGACAGCCGCGTGATACGGGTTACTCACCGGCACATTCTCACCGTCTGTCAGCGTCATAGAGAACTTCTTAACCCGCGGCTTGATGCAATGTACGCCTGAGTAACCCACCCAATACGAACGATGCACCTGCATCCCGGCCGCCTCAGGCATTTCACGTACAGCGTCGCTAAACCTGTAAAGCACCATGTATTCACGCTCGGAAGTGAAGACGCGTATGTAGTGCTGCTCTGCCTTAATTGCCAGCACGTCATCGAGGGACAAGCGGTTAGGTATACGCTCGAGGAACCCGGGCAACGGATCACTGGTTACCTCAGCCGGCTGAATCGAAGCGGGCACCTTGTAGTCGTAGCCACGGGGAATAGTGTAACGATAGCGCGGCAAACCAAAGAAACGGTCGAACACATAGTTCACCAGAAACCACATCGCCGTTGCACTAATCAGATAGCGCCAGAACTCCATAGAAAACATGGGGGCAATCTGATCGTGCAGATAAGGCAGGTCCCAGGCTTGCTCGTAATAGGCCGTCAGCCATGAAGCAAACGGCTGGGTAATGAACGCAGCAATAATTGAACCGATCGCCATGATCGTCCAGGGGTTCGGTTTCCAGCGCTTTAGGGCCCACATCACGAGAAAAGTGGTCAGACAGGTGGTCAGCCACGGTGGCACTGCATGGGCAATGTAGAAGAACAGCCCCGGCAGATAGCCCGCCTGCTTTAATAACTGCCAGTTATTAAGTCCGCCGTACAGAGCCACCACCAGCGGCACGCCAAGATAGAACGCCAGTAGTTTCCAGCGCCGGCTGGTAAACCAAGGCTCCTCCTCTACCGAAGATGTCTGTTGTGTGGCAGCAGATTCTGTCACTGGCTCTGTCATTAGCACCCCGAATTCGCGCAAAGCCCGGATTAAAACGTTTCCAGACCGTGCCAATTCATGCAGCACGAGTTCCAACTCGTGAATTATTAAGTGTATTCGGGAATTCGCGCCCGCGCGAGACCCTCCGCTCATTAATTTGATGACCAACCAATATCGACCAACCAATATCGACCAAATTTGAGCCTTTTGGAGGGGACATCGATGGAATCCATCGTTAAAAAGCTGAATAAAAACCCGTTTGCGGGCCTGTTCAGCATTGCAATCGTCTGGAGCGGCATGGCGCTCGGGCACTCAGGCGTCGTCCTGCAGCACCACTACAGCCCCATGGGGCTTGCTGACACACTGGGATCAATAGCTGTAGGCCTGCTTGGCTTTGCGCTGGTCTGGATCGGCATGAAGCAGACAGAGACCCACGCCACCATTCTCGGCTACTTGGGCGGCAACCTGATCTGGTGCGGCTGGTTTGAATGGACCTGGCGCTACACAGCCCATTTTCTGAAGGTTGAGGGCATCACCGACACGATGATGATTCCGACCGAGGGCGGCGGCTCCGAAGCGATGGAAATCATGATTCTGTCGCCCGAATTGCTGATGATTCAGGCCACCACGCTGATTGTCATCGCCATGCTGATCTTTCTCGGCGCCGACAAAGAAACCAAATGCCGGATGTTCCTGTGGTTCCACCGCAACTTCCGTCTGAAACCCAATCAGGCGACACCGAACTACAAACGCCAGCATGCCCGCACCACTGCCATTGAGACCGTCTTCCTGATCTGGACGATCTACCTGTTCGCAATCTTCATTAACGATCCGCGCGGCATCAAGTACGACTCGATGACTGCAGTCGTTATCACTTTAGGCTTTGTTGCCTGGGGTCTCTATCTCTGCAACAAGCTGTTCCGCTTCAAGCGCCTGGCTCCGACATTCCGCTATGCCATTCCGACCGGAAGCATTCTCTGGCTGCCAATTGAAGCTTTCTCCCGCTGGGGTCTGTATCCGGAAATCTGGATCTATCCGGAGAAATACACCGTTTCGATGCTGATCGTTCTGGCGTTCTTCATTTTTGGCGTGATCACGATGTATCGCGCCGACGGCTACCGGCTTAATGCCGAGAAACCTGATTAACACCTGTCGTGGGGACAGGTACTTCTTTTTTTCTTGAGGGGACTATTGTTATGAAACTCAAATCCATCCACCGACAAGGCTTTATGGCAACGCTGCTGCCTGCCTTGCTCATTGGTGTACCCGCAGCAACCATTCCTGAGACCGGCTGGTCGCAGGCCATTGAAGAGATTGTCGTCACCACACGACGTCGTGAAGAGAACCTGCAGGAAATTCCTGTTGCAGTATCTGCTTTCGGTTCTGACTTTATTGAGAAACAGGGCGTCGTCAGTACTGAAGACGTCGTAAAACTGGTACCGGGCGTACAGTTCGACCAGAGCTTCTCGTCCAACGACACCCGCATCAGTATTCGTGGCATTAACAACAGCCGCGGTCGTGCCAGCGTCGCGACGCTGGTCGACGGTATCGACATCTCGGGTGAAAGCGTCACCGTAGGTGGCGGCTCCTCACTGCTGAACATCAACCTGTATGATCTGGAACGCATCGAGGTGATTAAAGGCCCGCAGTCTGCACTGTATGGCCGTAACGCCTTCGCCGGTGCTGTCAGCTACATCACCAAGAAGCCGAACACCGAAGAGTTTGAAGGTACAGCTCGAGTTGATGTCGGCCAGTACAACACGGCTAACGCCAAGTTCTCTGTGTCTGCACCGGTAACCGACTGGTTCGCGTTCCGTTTCAATGCCGCCAGCTTCAACAACGGCGGTTATTACAACAACCCGAACACCGGCGAAGAGCTGAACGGCGCTCGCACTAACGGTGCCCGTCTGGCCACCCTGTTCACCATCAGCGATACGTTCTCTATCGACGCATCCCTCGGCTACAGCAAATCGGAACGCGACCCGCGCGCCGTTGTGAAAGCCGGCGATGCCAACACCTTCTATGATGCCGACGGCAATGTGCTACCCGACACCGACCCCTGCTTTAGCGCTTTCTGCGATCAGGAATACGGTCAGTGGCTGGGTACTGTCGGCACGCTGAAAGAAGAAGACATTAATCTGTCTGCTTCCAACCGCACCGGTGGTGCCTTCGCAGGCAGCTCCGACAAAATGTGGCTGGCAGACCTCAAGCTGAACTGGGATGTGGCAGGCATGCTGTTCACCTCGAAAACCAGCTACCTCAGCAATGAATCTACAGTGAACGAAGACGTCGACTATCAGGACGGCGACGGCACACCGCTGGTCTTTGGTAACACCTATTACTTCGGTCTGAGCAACGACTTCTTAAGTGACACCGACACCAAACAGTTCACGCAGGACTTCACTTTGCAGGACACTGCCTGGGACCGCGGTCAGTGGCTGGTGGGTGTACAAGGCTTCTGGGAAGACGTAGATAACAGCGACGGTTCGTACAACTGGTACAACGACGAGAACCTCGCCGACTTCCTGCCCTGTACCGATCCGGACAACCCGCAGCCGTTTGACTTCGCATGTAGCTATGACGGTTCCGTTGCCTTGGGCGACCCTTTCAAAGACACCAAGCGTGAAACCACCAGCTACTCAATCTACGGTTTGCTTGGCTTTGACTTCACCGAGAAGTTCACCGGTTCTATCGAAGCCCGCTATGTACGTGATGACATCAAAGTCACCACCAACACGCTGGTCACCCGTGTAGACCAGACTGTGGCTGGCGTACCTTCTGACCTGTTCCAGCCGGATCTGGTACCGACTTCAGACAAAGTCACCACCAAAAGCTTCAACCCGCGTATCGCGCTGGACTACAGCTTTACCGACAACGCGATGGTGTTCTGGTCTGCTGCCAAGAGCACCAAACCGGGCGGTTTCGGTACGGCTCAGTTTGCCGTCCCGCAGGTATCCAAAGTTGACCCTGAAAAGCTCTATGCAACAGAGCTGGGCACCAAGACCGAATGGCTGGACAACACGCTGCGCGTAAATGCTTCCATCTACTACAACAAGTACAAAGACCGTCAGGTCTCCATTCGCGAAATCAGTCCGTTCACAGGGCTGCCCGAAGCCAGTGTGACCAACGCCGGTGAAGCAGAAACCAAAGGTGTGGAACTGGAGCTGTACTGGCAGCCGGTTGATATCGCCACATTCGGTCTGGGCTATGCATGGACAGATGCCGAGTACACCGACTTCAATTTCACTGACATCCGCGACGGCGACGTCAAAGTGTCTGATAAAGCTCAGTGCGGTAACGAAGAAGGCGACTGTAAAGGCGCTCCTGTGGGCGGTATCCCCGAGAACGCTCTGACACTGCTCGCCAGCATTCAGGCACCGCTGGCCGGCGACCTCGAATGGTTCTGGAACACCAACGCACAGTGGCAGGACAAGCGTGCGCTGAACGACCGCGTGAACACTCCATACGTTGATGCTTTCTGGAACGTCGATATGCAGCTTGGCATCCAGAACGACAGATGGAACCTGATGCTGTACTCAACCAACCTGTTCGACAACGACAAGGCTGGCTGGGGTCAGTATTCACAGGACTTC
>Ga0070728_10003243_pt1 | contig 18283 bp, 17 predicted proteins | sample tdDd471_FD_66723 | JGI IMG/M metagenome (GOLD analysis project Ga0070728, IMG submission 66723) | Marine sediment microbial communities from the Atlantic coast under amendment with organic carbon and nitrate - tdDd47.1 | ecosystem: Environmental > Aquatic > Marine > Coastal > Sediment | place... | reverse complement strand
TAATGACAGCTATCACGGTCTTGTTGTCGAAACGCATACGGATGTGGTCACCGATTGGAATGCCGCAGACCACAATGCGACATACTCGGCGAATGGCATGACCTTTACGGCCAAGTCACAGGGAGATTCGTCTGTCTGGCTGGACTCGCGAGATGGTGGTGATGACCTGGGTGTTAATAATGGGCCGTCTGACAATAGCAACAAGATTGACAGCTCTGGACAACGTGATTCGCTTTTGGTCGAATTCGCCGAAGGCAAGGATTCAGTGACTATCGAGTTAGGGAGTTGGGGCAATAGTGATGATGCTCGGATCTACATCAATGGTGTTAATTGGGGGCGTTACTCCAACAATTCCGATACGTTTACCTTGACAGCTGCAGGTGACAATGGTGGCGTGCCGATTGAATCAATTGAGATCATGGCTGTGAAGCACGGTTCTTCACATAGCTACTTCACCCTTGATAGCATTGAAGCATCGACTTACTCCGTTAGCGGAGAAGCCGGAGCTTCCGGCGATGTCCTGGCCAACGACTTTGATATCGATACTGGCGACACCCTGAGCGTCATCGATGTCAATGGTGACGATGTGAGCGCAACTGGTCAGACCGTGATTCACGGAGACTACGGCGATCTGACTATCGAAGCCGATGGTTCCTATGACTACACTCTTCATGATGGTTGGCAGGACCTTGACCACACGGTTACCGAGACTTTTGAGTACACGGTGTCTGACAGTCATGGTGCGGTTGATGTGGCGAATCTTGAGATTCCAATTCACGTCAACGCCAATGTTGTCACCGATGCGACGGCCGACACCGCGACGGGTGAATTCGTCATGAACGGAACGACTGGTGAAGATCTCATTTACATCGCGGATGACGCTACCATGGTGAATCTGACAGATGGTGGAGACGATACCATCACCGTTGATCCTGATTACATCGGTACTGCCGGTGGCGACATCACGGTATCCGGTTTCGCTGATGGCGATGAGTTGGTCCTGAATGATATGGGCGATATGTTTCTTTCCATCGAACAGACTGGAAATGACACGATTCTGACCATCAACGACGGTGCCGGCGACGTTAATCCCGGTGATGATTACACCATCACCCTGACGGATTATTCCCTCCACGGCGTTGATCAGATGGATTTGCCGACTGGTCACATGGACATCTCCAGCGACCACGAGTCTTTGAATTCTCTGATTCAGACCATCATTGATTCACCTGACAAGAACTAATTAATCAACAAGTAAAAAACCGGATTCGGCTTATGCCGAATCCGGTTTTTTTGTTTTTGGTATATGGCATATTATTGGGGTCGAAATGACCAACGAAAAGGCCCGGAAGGAAATCCTTCTGGGCCTTTAAGCATTGATTGATCGGGATATCCGTGTCCTTGGGAGGAAACGGTCGATTCTTTGTTAAACTCTGCTTTTGTAGAAAGCGCAGAAGCGGTTGATGCCTTCTCTGATCTGCTCGGTATCGGCGCAGAAGGAGAAGCGGATGAATTTGTCGGAATCTTGGCCGAAGGTCAGGCCGGGAGCCGTGGCAACGCCGGTTTCCTTAAGCAGTTCTTTTGCGAATGTGTAGGAATCCATTCCTGCTTTGGACACATTGGCCATGAGGTAGAATGCGCCCTTGGGACGGGAGAATTCAAAACCTTCTGCGGACAACTTGTCGAGAACGAGATCTCGGCGTTCGCGGTATGCTTCGACCATGGTGCCGATACAATCTTGCGGGCCGTTCAATGCAGCTTCCGCTGCCTTCTGTGAAACGGCAGATGCGCAGGAGACATACGGCTCCAGGATTTTGTTCATCTGCGGAGCGACTTCGGACGGAGCGCTGTAGTAGCCTACGCGCCAGCCTGTCATGGCGTATGCCTTGGATACACCGTAGATGGAAATGACGTTGCCGTTGGGGTCGATGTTCAGCGGGGAGTGGTGCTCTCCGTCAAATACGATCTTGTCGTAGACTTCATCAGAGATGATGTAGATGTCGTGTTTCTTGGCGAACTCGACTAGTTTTTCAACGGTTTCCTTGGAATACACGCCGCCAGTGGGATTGGATGGAGTGTTGATGAGCATGACCCGTGTACGGGGTGTGATCAGCGGTTCCAGGTCTTCGATCAGCGGCTCGAATCCGTTTTCTTCGCGCAAGGGATAGAACACCGGGGTGCGCTCCATGGCGATGGTCTGCATGTAGTAGTTCGGCCAGCCTGGATCAGACAACAGGACTTCATCGCCGGGGTTGGTGACGGCCATCATGGCCTGAGCCAGGGCGAACACGGAACCGGGAGCGATACCAATTTGGTCAATGCCGATCTCAGCACCATCTCTGGTGATTTTGTTGAGAGCGGCTTCGCGCAGGGAGAGCAGACCATTGTTGGCGGTGTACTTGGTGAAACCGTCGTGAATTGCCTTGCAAGCGGCCTCTTTGATGTGATCCGGGGTCTGGAAGCCGGGCTCGCCGAGTTCCATGTGGATGACGTCTTCCATTCCCATGGCCAGATCCATGATGACACGGATTCCGGAACGAGGCATGTTGTTCAGGGATTCGCAGAGAGTCTTCATAATTTCTTCCTGTGATACTTATTGGTTATCGTTGGTCACGACCCGCTGCACCATCGGCAAGGGCCTGTATTTCTTCTTTTGTCGCGCGGAGGAAATCGCCGGGAATGGAGTGCTTCATAGCACCGGCAGCCACCGCGAAATCAATGGTTTCCTGAGAGTCGCCAGTCTTGTCGAGGGCATACAGGAAGCCTGTGGTGAAGGCATCGCCGCCACCAATGCGGTCGACAATGTTTTTCATTTCAAAGACAGGGGAAGTCCACATTTCATTCGGTGTCGCGAGTATGGCGACAGTGGACTGGTGATCTGCGGATTGAGTCCTGCGGACCGTGATGGCGATCTTCTTGATGTTCGGCCACTGCTCGAAAACTTCATCGGCCATCGGGCGATATGCGGACGGATTATCGTAGATGTCGTTCTCGGTAACCCGTGCGGACAGGCCGAGGCAGGAGTCGAAGTGGCCTTCGTTGCCCACCAGCACGTCAACGTACTCCATCATGCGGCGGTAAACGTCTACATGGTTGAAGCCGTACTGCCAGAGTGCCGCACGGAGATTCAGATCGCAGGAAACTGTCAGTCCCATGTCCTTGGCCGTTTTCATGGCCTCAAGGGTGCAGCGCATGGCTGTCTCGGAAATGGCGGGAGTGATGCCGGTAATATGAAACCAGTCGCGATCAGCCAGCAATTTGCGCCAGTCGAAGGTTTTCGGTTCAGCTTTGGCTATACAGGAGTCGGCCCGGTCATAGACCACCTTGATGGGGCGGTGGTTGGCACCTGTTTCGACGAAATACAATCCGAGGCGGCCTTCGCGGAAGGCTATTTTCGAGATGTCAACGCCGTGTTTCCGCAATTCGTCACGCACTGTGTTTCCGAGATCATTTGTCGGAAGGGCGGTGATGAAGGAAACATCTTCATTCAGTCGTCCGAGGCCTACGGCGACGTTGGCTTCGGCTCCGGCCATGGTTACTTCAAGAGACGGGGTCTGGAACAGGCGTTCGTACCCTGGAGCCTTGAGTCGCATCATGATTTCGCCAAACATGGCATACCGTGTCATGGTCTGCTCCTACTGTTTTTCGATGAGCTGGATGGAAACGCCGCCAGCGGTTTCAGCCATCCACGCGGAATTGGTTTTGGTGTCGATCGCTTCGACCTTCTGGCCGTTGCTTTCAAGCCAAGCTACTGCACGCTGAATGTTGTTGCACGCAATACGAAGGGTGCCGGGAGCATCGCCTGTGGCAGCCAGCGGCGTGAAGCCGGTAACGGCTGCCGGAGCAAAGGCCATGGCAAGAGTGTCGAGCATCGTTGAACCGGCCTCGTCGGCACCAGTGCCAACTTCTGCGCTGAGCAGTTCAAAGCCGTGGAGCAGAGCCATGGCTTCTTTTGCGTTGCGAGTGATCTGTTCGAATTCTCCGGCCTGGATGTACTTTTGTTTGGCGATCCATGTTCCACCGACAGCCAGAACGGAATTGCTTTTCGCGTAGCTGGTGATGTTGTCGGGGCTGATACCACCCAAAGGCAGAAATTTGACACGTTCCTTGAACGGAGCCGCCATTGATGCCAAGCCTTTCATGCCTCCTCTGGATTCAGCGGGGAAGAATTTGACAGCGGGCAATCCGGCTTCGAGGGCCAATTCGATACCCGTGGGGCTGTCGATGCCCGGAATAATCAGGAAATCATTGTCAACGCAATGGTACACGACGCGGGAGTTGAAACCCGGTGTGACGATATAGCAGGCTCCTGCGTCTTTGACTTCTTCCACCTGTTCGGGAGTCAGGACGGTACCAGCGCCAACAAGCATGTCAGGGTATGCTTCAAGTACAGCTTTGATCGCATCGCAAGCAACATCTGTACGGAGCGTGATTTCCATGGCTGCGATACCGCCGTCACGGAGGGCCTTGGCGACAGGAACAGCGTCTTCCAGCCGCTCAATTTCGACGACCGGGAAGATGCCGGCGACTTGAATTGCTTTTAATATTTTCTGCATGATCTATCCTTATATATACTGAATTAGTCGTGGGTAATCTGATGCATGAACTGGCGTGTGCGTTCATTTTGCGGATTGTCGATGAGCTGGCTCGGTGCGCCTTCTTCGACGATGACTCCGCCGTCCATGAAAATCATCCTGTCCGCAGCCTTGCGGGCAAAACCCATTTCGTGGGTAACGACAAGCATGGTCATGCCCGAGTTGCTGAGTTCGTCCATGACATCCAGAATGCCACCGGTCAGTTCCGGGTCCAGCGCTGAAGTCGGCTCATCAAACAGCATGACGTGGGGATTCATGGCCAGACCGCGAGCGATAGCCGCGCGCTGTTGCTGGCCGCCTGAGAGGTTGTCCGGGTAGACGTCAATTTTGTCCACGATGCCGACCTTCTCTAGAAGGGCCCGGCCAATTTCGCGGGCTTCGTCCAGTTCCTTGTTGTGGACCTTGGTCAAGGGCATGGTGATGTTTTCCATGATGGTCAGGTGCGGGAACAGGTTGAAGCTTTGGAAGACCATGCCGATCCTGCGACGCAGGTCGAGCAGGTCCGTGTCCGGGGCGTGGACAGATGTTCCGTCGACGATGACTTCGCCTGCCTGAATCTTTTCAAGGCCGTTGAGGCAGCGGAGCAGGGTCGATTTACCCGAGCCGCTGGGACCGGCAAAGATGACGGTTTCTCCGGGTTCAACATCAAAGCTGACGCCTCGGAGCACTTCAAGGGCACCGAAACTTTTGTGGAGATTGTTAACAGATACTATAGGCATAATATATTCCTTGGAACTAAGTTGTCTTTTGTTTGAGCCGCTTTTCCAGATTCGCGGAGAGATGGAGAATCGGATAGCAGAGTGCGAAGTAGAACACGGACAGGACCGCAAATGTTATCAGCGGTTCCATGTTCGATTGCATCTGCACTCGGGCAACACGGGTCAATTCAATCAGGGCTATGACAGAGACGACCGACGTATCTTTGATGTGCAGGACAATTTGCCCGGAAAGGGGCGGCAATGTCAGCTTGATCGCCTGCGGGATGATGACATATCGCATACGTTGATACGTGGTCAGTGCCAGCACCTTGGCTGCTTCATGCTGAACCGTTGGGATGGATTGCAAGGCGCTACGGATGATTTCCGAGACATATGCCCCGGAATGCATGGACAGAGCCAGGATGCCCGTTGTCAGGGCAGAGAGTCTCAGGCCGAAGAACGGCAGCACGTAGAACAGGAAGAACAGGATCATCAGGAAAGGCAGACCCCGCATGAAATCGACATAGATTCGAAGAATCTGAGAAAGAACCGGTACCTTGAGAAAACGAATCAGGCCGGTGAAAGTTCCGAAGAGTATGGCTATGACGAAACCTGCCACGGCCAAGAGGACGGTAGCGGGCAGTCCTCGCTCCGCAAGGAGTATGAAGAGATTGCCGGTCATTGAAAGTATATCCATTATCTTACCATCTCCTCATGCGTTTTTCGAGGAACGAGGTTCCGTAGATAAGAGTCAGGATGATGACGAGGTAGAACGCCATCGCAGGAAGAAACGCTTCCATGGGGCGGAAGGTGACTGCCTGTGTGACAGCAGCGGCCTTTGTCAGGTCAACAACGCCCATGACGGAAACAAGAGCGGAGTCCTTGACCAGATAAGACGCCTGTCCGATCAGTGGGGGAAAGATGTTTCGAAAAGCCTGGGGCAAAATTACGTATCGCATTTTCTGCAAGTAAGACATGGCCAGACAATCTGCAGCTTCATATTGTGTCGTGTGAATGGACTCGATGCCTGCACGGATGATCTCGGCGGCATAGGCTCCGGAGTTGAACATCAAGGCCAGAACGCCGACAAGGAAAGCGGGCAGAATTATGCCGAATTCCGGAAGGCCGAAAAAGAGGAAATACACTTGCACCAGAAGTGGTGTCGATCGGATGAATTCCACGTAAGCGGTTGCTGATTTTTTCAGCCATGGCTTGTGTGAGAGGCGGGCCAATGCGACCAGAATGCCCCACAAGACGGCAAGCACTATGCTGATAAGGGAAATGAGAATGGTGTTTTGCAGGCCTGTCATAATATCAGGCATGTAATTGACCATCATCTGGTAGTTGAAATCGTAATTCATTATTTAGACCGTTTTAACAGGTGAAAAAACGGGGCAGGGATTTTCCCTGCCCCGATGACATATGTCATTATCGTCTACGGATGCATGTTCCAATCGGCCTGCCAAGGCTTGCCGAGCCACTTTTCGTAGATTTCACCATATTCGCCGGTGCGCATGATGGTGGCGAAGAACAGGTCCAGCCAGTTCTTCATGCGGTAGGATTCGAAGTCAGGGCGCACTGCGTATGCGTAAGCGTCAGGCTGGATGTTGCCTTCGAGCATGGCCAGGCCTTTGACCTTTTTGGGGAAGCTCATGACGATGAGTTCATCGTTCAGTGCAGCGTCAACACGACCGTCCTTGAGAGCCTTCAGCTGATCGCCGTCCAGTTCGTAGGTGACGAGTTCAGCATTGGGGAGCTTTGCTTTGGCAACGGTAGCGCCGATGGCACCAGCGATAGCACAAATCTTCACGCCGGGCTTGTTCAGGTCTTCCCAGGACTTGTAGCCTTTGCCGTCGCGGGCAACTGCGAAAGTACCGGTCATGAGCCAGGGATGAGCGAAGACAACCTTGGTGGCGCGTTCCATGGTAGCGGACATGCGGGCACCGATCAGGTCAATGCGTTGGGAAAGCAGGGCCGGAATCAGGCCGCCCCAAGCCATGTCAGCGACTTCAACTTCAACGCCCATGTATTCGCCGAGTTTGTTCATCAGGTCGATTTCAAAACCTTCGGGCTCGCCTTTGTCGTTACGATAGGCAAAGGGCGGGGCAGCCAGAGTGGTGCCGATGACGATTTTGCCGTCGCTTTTGATTTTGTCCAGAAGATCGGTCTGGGCGGATGCGACAGAACCGAGGCCGAAAGTCATGATGAGTGCCAGGGCAGCCAGTAACCAGATTTTACGCATGGAATCCTCCTGCTTTTTGATGATTGAACCGCAATTATTAAAAACCACACCTATTTCTTCATACGAGTCCGGGTGGACCGGCATGATTAAATGACTTTTCCGAGAAGAGCGCGTTTTACCTTGTCCAGGCGGTCGAAACCTTCTTCGTTAACGATGCGCATTGCAACAGCGACGAAGATGGTGTCGAGCAAAGCCAATTGCATGAGCCTGCCCGCTTTAGGGGCTAGGCGCAGGGCTATTTCGCGAGATGAAACGCACAGTGGGATATCGCAGTGTTTTGCGACTTCGGAGTTCTTTTTACCCAGAATACCGATAACCGTAGCGCCTGCATTCTTGGCGATTTCGGCGGACTCAATGATGTCCTTGGTTGCACCTGAGTGGGATATGACGACAGCAACGGCGTTTTTGTCGAGCTGTGCCGCGCTCATGACCTGCATGTGAGAGTCGTTGTAGGCGACGCAAGGGACGCCGAGACGGAAAAATTTGTGATGAGCGTCGAGTGCGATAATACCGGAACCGCCCATGCCGTAGAATTCCCAGCGGTTGGCGGCAACCATGGAGTCCACTGCTTCTTCCAGCATACGTCGATCCATGCCGCGCTCGGTGCTGCTTACGGCCTCGACAACGGAGCGCATGACATTAGTAAATATAGAGTTGACCGAATCGGTCTCGGTGATGTCTTCAAGGACTGTTTTATCGATAGGATGGGCGTTGGCAAGTCGGAGTTTGAGTTCCATGAATCCTTTTAAGCCCAGTTGTTTGCAAAAACGGACAACAGTAGGATCGCTGGTCCCGGCCAAGCTGGCTGCTTCGGATATGGAACCATTCATGACAACATCAGGTGATGTCAGTACGAGGTCGGCAACTTTTTGTTCCGATTTCCTCATTGTAGGCATTTCTGAACGAATTGTTTCAAAAATATCCATGTGTTCCCCTTGATTAAAACCCCATTCGACGCATTGGCAGTCGTTCTTGTAAAATTACAACATTATTGCATTGTCGTGTCAATATGACTTTCTCATTTTTGCTATTTCTCATAAGTTATTAAAATTATATGATTATTTTTTTAGTAAAAAAGATAGCAATATTACATGACCTTCCTTTTAAGGGTGTTTTTATGTCTGTTCCAATGTTCTTTTACCTATTTTGTAGTTTTTTTTCATGACTAAAAAATGGATATATGGCTCACTGAGAGTGAGGGAGAGTGTGATTCTAGATGAATAATTATATGAATTTTTGAGTCGAGGGAGGCAAGAACATTTATGGAAAATGTCAGGGAGTGATTACATGGAACAAAGTGTCTTAATGGGATTTTGGGGCTTTGTTCTCTTGTAACTTTCTGAAAATTTAGAAGAAAGAATAAATTTGGCCTCAGTCTTATAAATTTGAAAAATGTACAGTTGGTTTTCGGAGTTCGACGGGGTTCTTCTGTGTCGTTTTCATATACAAGGAGTTTACAGAAACTCCGATGTTATAGCAGAGACTCCAGGCGAGAAGCGTCAAGGTCTTCGAGCACGGCCAAGGACCCTGCGGCTCGTTGCTTGAATTCTTTGCTCCCGGAGAGTTTGGACAAATGTGTTTCGGCTGTCTTCCAGTCCCTTCGTTCCCAGGCGCATAAGGCGAGATAGAAACGGGCCTTTGATTTTGAAGGGCCAGTGAGGCACTGCTCAAGAAGTTTTTTTGCTTTCGGGAACTGTCGAGAGTGATAGAGCATCATTCCTCGTTGTAGCGTGCCTGAAGGTGTTTTTGAATTCTTTTCGAGATAACTGATAGCCTGCTGGGTTCGTCCTGCCGATGCCGTAAGTGCGGCAATTTTGAGAGCTTCCTCTGGAGTTGGTCTAGCTCCGTAGGCTCGGTGTAGGGTGGATGCCGCCATGAGCGGGGCGTTGAGAAAACGGTACAGGGAGGCCAGTTGTTCCAGGTTGCGTTTTTCGGGGTTTTCGAGACGGTAGCATATCTCCAGAGCACTCGCTGCCTTGGAGTACGATTCTCTGTCTAGATGAAGTTTGGCGAGTAGCTCCCAGTATGCGGCTTCATTTGGATTGACGGCGAGATATCGGAGCAGCATTTTTTCAGCTCGTTTGATCTGTTTGGCCTCCATCAGAGCGTGGACTGCGAGACGAATCCACTCTTTGCGTGGTGACTTTTCTAGATCAAGAAGACGGGTTAGCACCTTGGCTGACGCGGAGTAATCTTCACCTTGATAATAGGCTGATCCTGCCTGATAGAGTATCTCCGGCTTGGATTTTTCCTGAAGATCGAAGGTCTTTTCCAAATAAATTCCGGCGTCGGCAAATTGTTCCAACTCATACAGTGCAATGCCGGTATTCATGCAAAGATATTCGTTGTCCGGGTTGGCTTCGTATCCTTTTTGGAAGATGGTCAGGGCTTCTTTTTTTGCCCCGGCTAGATGGTAGACCCCTCCCAGCGTGATGAATATTTGCGGGTGAATGGATTCATCCGTGGCCTTGACGTACTGGCTGATCAGTGTTGCTGCTTGGGAGTACAGCTCTTTGTCCATGAGCATCTGTGCTTTGTAGAGCGTCTGTCGTCCTTGAGGCGGAACCTTCGCCATCGCCTGACCTGCAACGAGAAGCATAATGATCAGTGTTGCGAAGAAATTCAAATATGTTTTCATCGTGTCAGCTCGAAGTTAAAGGGGAGGAGCACCCATGTATCGACTGCCTGTCCATGATATTGGCCGGGGCGAAATTTCCACCGTTTAGCTGCACTCAAGGCGACCTTGTCGAACACGCCGGTCGGAGTGGCGGAGTGGACAGACATGTTGGTGGGTGTTCCTTCATTGGTCACGAGCATGCGGATAACAACCTCACCTTCAACGTGGTTGCGTTTGGCACCGTACGGGTATTCCGGTGGGACGCTTCTCAGGACCTGCGGAACTTCGTCTACCTCGTCAAGAGAAAAGCCTATACCGCCCAGTTCACTGGCGGGAAGGGAAAAATCCCCGCCAAGTCCTGGATGCATGTCCGGTGTGAAATTGGGCATTCGTACATTCATCATGGGCTTGCTTTGTTTTGGTTTCGATTTGCTGGAAAACTTCCGGGGAAGACGTTCCGGTGGTTTGGTCTCTTTGAGCTGTTTACGTTTTAGCGGCTCAACTGTTTTGTCCTTTTGTGGCTGCGCCAATCGGATAGCTCCTTCAACCATTGTGAATTCTTCCGGCTGTTGCGCATCATTGAGCAGCAAGACTCCGACGTATATGAGGCCGGCGATCAGGACGGCACCAATGCTGGCCGCCATGAATTCGCCGGAAGTTTTGGCTCTGTGAATCATCATTGTTTTTTTGCCGCGATGCTGATGTTCTGGACGCCTGCAAGTCGGCATTGGTCAAGAACCTGGACCGCTGCACCTGTGGAGCTTTCCTTGTCGGCAACGATGACGACTGATCCGTCCGGTGTCTCCGCAAGGAATCGTTCCATGTAGGCACGGACTGAACGGATATCCAGTGACCTGCCTTCTACGAAAATCTGTCCTGCACTGGTCAGTCCGAGAATAACATTTGCTTTTTCCTTGGTTTCCGCAGTCTGAGCGGAGGGCCGTTGTACGTCTACGCCAGCTTCTCGAACGAAGCTTGTGGTGACGATGAAGAAGATCAACAGGATGAAGACCATATCGATGAGCGGCGTCATGTTGATGTCGCTCTTTCGGGATCGGGTCCCGCGTGCGTAACGAATACTTCGCATTGATCAGTCTCCGTACACGCACTGGGTATCTGTCTGTTCTTGCAAACCAATGCAGAAGAGTTCCATTCGGGCTTTGAGTTTTTCGGCTCGCCGGAAAAGCAGGCCGCCGAGGATCAGACCGGGAACGGCCACGACGAGACCGCTTTGAGTTGTCACCAAAGCTTCAGAAATACCCGAAGCCAGAGCGCGGGCATTGCCTGTGCCGAATTGGGAAATGACGTCAAAGGTCGTGATCATGCCAGTAACTGTGCCGAGCAAACCGAGCAGGGGAGCGATGGATGCCAGAATGAGAATAGTGCCAATATAGCGCATGGCCTTGAATTCTTGTCGCAGGCGGATGCCATCGAGCATTTCCCTGTTCAGTTCGGAGTCTTCACATCGTTGCTCCATATATTGAGAGAGAATATCCCATTGCCATTGAGCCAGGCCAGCTTTGCAGACTGAGCTTTCACCCTGAAAGAGATCAAGGCATTGGCGTGGACTTGTTTCCTTCCTCCGTTCTTTCAGGAATCGGAAAGTCTTGACGATGGCTAGGGTCCACATGATCAGGGAGATGAGCATCAAAGGGATCATGATGTCGCCACCAGCCTGGAAATGCTCAATCGTGCGTTCGATGAGATTATGCTGCTGCATCAAGTTCCTCCCGGGTTTTGATTTGTCCTTTTTGCATGAGAGCCACAGCAAAGCCGGTTCCTTTTTCCTCCATGTCGCCGATGATCTTGTCCACACGCCTTTCCAGAATATGGTGCAGAATCATGATCGGAACAGCTACGGCCAGACCGAGCTGCGTGGTGACCAAAGCTTCGGAGATGCCGCCGGACATCATGCGAGGGTCACCGGTTCCGTAGAGGGTGATTATCTGGAATGTATTGATCATGCCGGTGACAGTTCCAAGCAGACCGAGCAGGGGTGCCACCGCCGCGAGTACATTGAGGGTGGGGAGAAAACGTTCAAGCATGGGAAGTTCCTTAAGCAGGCCTTCCTGAAAGGCGTTTTCTATAATTTCCCGTGTGCTTCCCATATATTTGAGAGTATGGCCGATGATGCGGCATGTCGGGAATTGTGACTGTGCTTGGCAGAACTGGCGGCATTTTTTCCATTCACCGGTTGAAACCATGCCAATGATGACTTTCATGTTGCGATCGGAATTGCCGCGAATTCGGCTGAGTGCATAGAAGCGTTCAATAACAAGAACCATCGCCACAATGCCGACAAGAATGATGGGCCAGACAAGGAGGCCGCCTGCACTTAGCCAATCCCAGACACTTTTTTGATCCTGAGCTAGTCGGGTAAAGGCCGCGCCGTTGGATATGTCAACGGGAAAAACATTGCCTTTACCATCAAAGTAGTCGTTCATGATACCTGAGAGCTTCCACCCCGGCTCTCCTTGGACAGCCAGGAGTTGACTACCCTCGCTGCCGGGGCGGAGGAAACCGAGTGTGCCATCTGGACCCCGGAAGGCTTCCGTAAAAGTGCCGATTCTTACCAGATCGCCGCTTACATCCATACCATTGTTGCCGATGAATTTTCCTGTGCGGCGGACAATCTCTCCAGACGAAGCCATTTCATTAATGTACAGCCCGAAGAGGGTCTTGATCCCTTCCAGTCCTGGAAATTTTTCCGGCTGTAATATGTTTTTAAGACTTTCGATTCTTTCTGGATGTTCTGAAGTCGTGAGGCTTTCATGGAAATAATCTCGAGCCTGTTTGGCTGAGGTGCGAATGGTGCCATCAATGGTTTTGAGTTCATGGGCCTGGGCTGCCAGTTCTTCTTGCAACGCCTTTTCTCGTTCCAGCAGTTCGTCGTAGCGAAGCTTGAGCGCCTCGAACGTCTTTTGCTTTTGGGTAATGCCTATTTCAAGTTGTTTTTTCTCTGCGCCAAGTTCCTTCTTTTCGCGAGTGATTATTTTTTGGGTTTGACGGGCATTGTTTTGCGCTTGAGCCACGATGGTATTGACGGCCTGTGCTGTTTGTTCCCAATCCTGCGCCGGGGCATTCGTGCTGAGAGAGAGTATGGTAAAAATGGTGAGTACGAGGGTTTTCATCGAGCAGCTCCTATGGGCAGGTCGAGTAGTTCGACAGCACGCTTTCTATCGGCCATGTCCTTGGCGCGACGAAGTGTTCGGGAATAAATTTCATTCAGCGGAACCCATGTACCGGTCCCCTTATCCCAAACACCGGCCGATTTGCCATCAGCTGTTTGGTAGAAGAGTGCGGTGCGGCCAAGCCGGAATAGGGATACCTGCGTGAGCTGCCCCTTAATATCGAGGTTTTGTGTGGTGGTGGAGACGTTTCGTCCATATTCGGTTTCAATGAGTAGGGCCTCGAATACTCGGCGGAGTTTTTCGCTGAGGGCAAGGCGATAGTCATTGAGAGATGATTTTAGGAATTCGATGCGGTTGGTTCGTTCTTTAACGAGAAAAGGAAGATCATTTTTGGTAAATTGTTCTAGTTGATCAACCACGGTTTCCAGAAACGGTTCCAGTTCCATTTGAATACGTTTAGCTTCCTTTTTACGTCGTTCCAGTTCCGCGATAACCATTTCCTGCTTCTGGATATATTTGGTGTATTTTCTGTTTTGGAAGTCGAGCCACGAATCCATGGCCTTCATGTCCCGAATGTCAGCTGAAGCAGTCGCTTTGCGGTCTATCCAGTCTTGATACTGTTTTTGTGCTGAAGCCTCCACGGCTACCGCCTTGACGGCTTGTCCATGTACGGTCGCGGCCGTCGTGGCCTGGACCGGCAGCACTGTTGCCACCAATATGAAAAATGAAATTGAAAGCAGTGCTTTCAGCATGTTTGCTCCTTGGCAAGGGATAAATATCTTCATTCCCAACTCTTAAGAAATCCGATGAACAATATAGTGACGTCCTGCCGTCTTCTACTCCCTGAGGGAGTGGCTTTGAGGTCGATTATGAAATTCATTATCAACCCTGTAGGGCGTATATTCTTTTCGATAAAAGAATGCAACGCTTAATTGGAAGGGAGCGTAATAGGACCTGTATTGATCCAGATTGTGCGACATTGGAAGCTGTCGAGCTGTCGAGTTTGGTGGCTGACAAGGAGAATCGCACTGTCTTTAGTGCATTGTTTTGCAATCAGTTGTGCCACTTTTTGCTGCCATAGTTCATCCAGAAAGGCGAATGGCTCATCGAGCAGAAGGATACGTGGATTCACGGCAAATGCACGAGCCAGACTCAGTCGCCGCCGCATCCCGCCACTCATTTTCGGAGGTTTCATGGTTGCCGGAAGTTCAAAGAATTCCAACCATTCTTTGGCGATGGTTCGTCCGTTTGACTTCGTCGTATGTAAGACGAGTTCTATATTGCTTCGTGCAGAGAGCCAGGGAATGAGTACGTCATCCTGAAAGGCGCACCCGATGACATCCTCTGCATGGTGGACTGTCCCGGCGTCTGGTGTCGTCAATTTCGCACCGATTTCAAGTAGGGTTGTTTTTCCGATACCGGAAGGCCCGCAGAGGCAGGTTGCCTCCCCTGCGCCGACAGTCAGTGTGAAGTTGTGAACGATTGGTATTCCATCGATGTCTTTAGATATATTGTTAAAATGTATCATGCTTTTTCTCGAATCTTTCCAGTAAAAGTTTCTGCGGATGCGCGAAGGGGGGCGATGACAGCCAGCTCCAGAGTGACGCCAAGCACGATAACGATGCTGGCCCATGCGAAGAGTCGTGGGATTTCGAGCATGCGGTATGACCAGAATATCTGTGCGCCTATTCCTGTCGATGATCCGAGGAATTCCGCTACGGCGGTGACCTTCCAGCTGGCCGCAGCTGCATAGGAAAGGCTGGCCAGGACATATGGAGTCAGGCCGGGTAAAAGGATTTTCAACAATACATGCAAGCGCGGAACGCGGTAAAGGTGGGCCATGTCAAACAGACGGCTGTCCATGGACAGGCATCCTTGGGCAATGTTGGCAAACAGCGGTGGAAAAACCGTGGCAAAAACCACGGCTATGGGAACGATTGATCCTGTTCCGACCCAAACCATGAGGAGAGTAATCCATACTATGGGAGGGCAGGACTGAAGCCCTGCCACCAATGGATTGAGCAGGCGCATGATGGCAGGATTACTGCCGGCAGCCACGCCAAGGATGAGTGCGCAGACAAAGGCTGAAATCAACCCTGCCGTGCCTCGTGCAACCGTGATGGCGAGATTGAGCCAGGTTGCAGGTTCAAGACTCATACGCATCAACTCGGCTCCCACTTCCATGGGAGGGGGAAGCAACATGTCTCCAAAGAGGGCTGAGCAGAGCCACCAAAGGGTTACAGCGATGACCAGTGAAGCCAATAAAGGAAGTCCCCTCACTGTGCACCTCCGAAAAAGGAGTCGGGAAGGAGTATCTTTTGGGTGTGCAGCCCCTTTTTTGAGAATAGAATATTGAGATAATCGAGAATCATTGCCTTGGAGTCCAATGCGGATCGGATTTTGATGACGTCACGTTCAAGTGAGGACAAAACTATGTGACGTGGAATGAATCTTTCGAATTGCTTGGGCAAAGTAGTCAGGCCGAGAGCCGGATTCTCTTGGAGGCTTGTCTCTTGTTGTTTCAGAGCCTCTTCAAGTTGGTCCGCAAGTTTGGGATGTCGTTTGAGTGTGTTCGTGTTTACTGCAATTCCTGCGATGGGAAGAACCGCAGGTTTTCCGGTCAATTTGCCGTATTCTTCTTCAATACTTGCCACGATGTGTAGGTGGGGGGCCTTTTTTAGAAGCACAGTGACCAGTGGTTCCGGCATCAATAACAGGTCTATTTTGCCCTGCATGGCCATGAGAGAAAGCTGTTTGGGTTCATATGGGGCATAGGTAAATTCCGGCAGGCCGAAGTCTTCCAAGGCTCGCATGACAGCCGCTCCCGGAGAATGGGGCGGGGATGAAGCTATTTCACTGCCAGCCGGGAGTCGGGCGATATCTTCGAAAGAGCGTATGTCGGGACGGCTGGAAAGCAGGTAGAATTTTTTCCACCCTGTGACGCTGACCAGACGGATAGGGGCTCCACGCATTGCGGCTTGGGCGAATCCGTCGATATGGCCGACCCATATGTCTCCTTTGCCTGACAGGAGAAGGCCACGGAGGTCATCGAGATTTTTCCAGTAGTGGATGTCCGGCGTGAAAGTGAGTTTTCCGTCTGCCAGTGCTTTCCAGAGCGGCATCTGTGGCGTTGTGGCTTGACCTGTCGTATAAACGGAAAGGACCGTCCGCCCTGGAGTGAGGGCGGACGGGGTGTCGTTCGTTGTCAGGTGTAGGCCACCCCAAACCGCAAGGGCGAGCAGAGCGGTCAGGGCTGCTATTCTCTTCAACAAGTGTTCCTCCTAGAATGTGATCTGGTAGTTGACTGCTGCACTGATACCCGGTTCCAACAGTTCGATGCCACGCGAATTGGCAAGGTAGTTCTGGTACTTTTTGTCGAAGAGATTGTTCACCGAGAGTGATACGCTGTTGTCTGTTTTTCCCATCTTGAAGTCGTATCCTGCGGCGGTGTTGCAGGTTATCCAACCGTCGGAGCGTTGGGTTCCGGTGGGTACTTCGCTTTGGCGCAGTGCCCAGGGAGTTTCCAGACGAGCCCAGAATCCGTTGCCCATGGTGTAGCGAATACCGCCGAGACCATTGATAGGAGCCACGCTTCGTAGCGCCTCTTCATTTTCAAGGTCGCGTCCATTGGCAAAGGCTACATTGCCGTAGAGGTTCCATTGCTCGGCAAATCGCCAGTCAGCATCCAGTTCGAGACCGTAGATGCGGGCTTCACCGACGTTTTCCATTTCAAAGAGAGCGGCTGTCTTCTGTTTTTCTTCAATGTAGTTATTTATGTAGTTGATGTATGCCGATCCCGTAGCACTGAAAGTGGCCGTGGTGTAGTGCAGGCCATATTCAAGATAGTATGAGGTTTCAGGGTCGAGATCCGGGTTGCCGCTGGCGACGATGCCAGGGGCGAGATTGATGTTTTTGAAACGTTCAAGGATGTCCGCAGCCCGATAGCTATTGGCAGCGATGAGTGTGTGGGACCAGTTCCTGGACGGCTTCCACGTCAATCCTGCATGGATGTTCCAGCCGAGGTCTTCCTCTGTGCCCTTGTCATAATTGGCATTGGCCTTGTTGGAGACTTCGATGCGATCCAGGCGAGCACCAAGGTTCAGGGTGAAGGCTTCGTTGAGCCTCCAATCATCTTCTGCAAAGATACCCATGGACAGCATGGTAGAGGTTGGGGTGGGTTTATCTCTGATTACCGGGCCTGCAACTAAATGTCGGGCACGTTCCGAAACTATATGCCAGTTCCATGCATCGAATCCGGCCACAATATTGTGTCTACCGAATCCGAACTCTCCCTGAAGTTTTCCGCCGAAGGTCTCGTGGTCTGCCATGGGTGAGACGTATGCGATGGGCGGAGCCGGTTTGTCGATTCGCACTCTGCGGTCATTCTTCGTGTAGTACAGGTTGAACAATACTTCCCGTACGACATCGGATTGAGGCGTAAATACGGTGTCCAAGCTGATGAGGCTATTTTTCGTGCGAGGGTAGGTAATGGCTGCATTCTTCGGCATGGTGGCGGAACCACCGGGGATGCCGACGTTGTTCGCTTCAATATTCATGGCCTGGAAGCGTGTGGTGAGCAGGTTCGTCCATTTTTTTTCGCCTGCAAGGCGCAGGTAGACATCTTCGTATTGGCTGTTTGGCATTCTGGTGTCTTCGCCACCATAGAAGCTGTCATGGTCACGGAGGCCGCCGGAGGCCTGAATCCACAGGTCGTCCAGACTGAGAACGGCGCGGGCATATCCGTCTGGTCCTTGAGGGTTGGTGGACCAGTTGAGGATGGCCTCACCTGATACGTCTTGCTCAGGGGTGAATTTCCCTTTTTTAGTGATGATGTTGATCACGCCACCGGTGGAACCGGAACCGTACAGAGAGCTGACAGGTCCTTTGAGCACTTCCACGCGTTCGACGTCCATGGGGTTGATGAAGCCGAGACGAGCATTGATTTCCGTGGCCGTATTGATTCGCATGCCGTCGATGAGAACGACAACGGAAGAGCCGGT
>Ga0070728_10003242_pt1 | contig 18284 bp, 16 predicted proteins | sample tdDd471_FD_66723 | JGI IMG/M metagenome (GOLD analysis project Ga0070728, IMG submission 66723) | Marine sediment microbial communities from the Atlantic coast under amendment with organic carbon and nitrate - tdDd47.1 | ecosystem: Environmental > Aquatic > Marine > Coastal > Sediment | place... | reverse complement strand
GGATAGAGCTTGCGCTTCAGGCACTGGTCTTCCATCAACTGCTCCTCGCCCTCGGGCGTAAGCCACAACGTCCGCTGGCGCTCGGTCATGATCCAGCCCGGGGCAATGGAATTCACCCGGATATTGTCGGGGCCGAGTTCGCGGGCGAGCGAGCGGGTCAGGCCCTGGACCGCCGATTTCGCGGTCGTGTAACAGACCATGCCGGCCTGGCCGACCATCCACGAGATCGAGCCCATATTGACGATGGCGCCGCCGCCGAGGCCGCGCATGCCGTGGATCAGGGCCTGGGCGGCGAAGAACTGGTGCTTGAGATTGACCGCGAAGCGCTCGTCCCAATAGTCCGAGGTCACCTCGTCCAGCGTGTGGCGCTGGTCGTGGGCGGCGTTGTTGATGAGCACCGAGAACGGTCCGAGTTCCTCCTCCAGCGTCGAGATCGCCTGATGCAGCGCGTGGATTTCGGTGAGGTCGCAATGGCGGAAGCGTACCGTATGGCCGTCGGCGGCGAGGTCCGCGGCCAGTTGCTCGGACGGTTCGTCGGCGATGTCGAGAAACCCGACCTTCGATCCCTGTCCGGCGAAACCTCTCACGATCGCCTCGCCGATCCCCGAGCCGCCGCCGGTGATCAGCACCGCCTTGCCTTTCAACGAGGGGTAAACCGCGTCCGTCATTCTCAAATTCCTCTCAGAGTCAGTTGGCCCGCCACCAGCGGCCGGAAAGGTCGATACCGAACCGCAAGGGCGTACGGGCGTAGGCCGCCAGTCCCATCAGCGCCGGGCGTTCGTGGCGCACCAGGAAGGTGGGGATCGATCGCATGATCGCCTGATGCGGCGCCTTCGCCTCGAAGGCCTCGCGAAAGCCGCCAGCCTTGAGGAAGCGGCCGATCCTCGGGGCGATGCCGCCGGCGATGTAGACGCCGCCCCTTGCCATGAAATTCAGCGCCTGGTCGCCGGCCACCCGGCCGAGATAACGGCAGAAGCGCTCCATGGCGGCGATCGCGAGCCCGTCGCCCGCCGCCGCGGCCTCGGTGACTTCCGCCGGCGACAGCGGCGCAGGGGTCTCGCCGGCCGCCGCCGCCGTGGTCCGGTAGAGGCGCACCAGGCCCGGTCCGCTCAGCAGCCATTCGGCCGAGACCCGCCCCTGGAAGCGTTCGAGATGCCGCCAGAATTCGAAATCGTCCTCGGTGACCGGCCCGAGCTCCACATGGCCGCCCTCGCCCGGGATGGGAATCCAGGTATTGGCTGCATGAATCAGAGCCGCCGCCCCCAGTCCGGTTCCCGGCCCGAGCACGGTCTTGGCGAAATCGCCGGCGATGGCGCCGCCGCCGATCTTGTCGAGATCGCGCTCCTCGAGCGCCGGCAGGGCGATTGCCAGCGCTTCGAAATCGTTGAAGACGATCACGTCTTCGAGGCCGATTTGTTGCATCAACACCTTCGGCTCGATCACCCAGGGCGAATTGGTGATGTGGATGCTGTCGCCTGCCACGGGCGCGGCGATGGCGAGCACCATCGAGCGCGGCAGGTGGGAGGTGCGGACCAGAACCGCGGCGTCGATCGCCTCGTAGAGGCCGGGATATTCGGCCACTTCGACGCTGTCGAAGGGACGCGGATCGGCATGGCGGTCGGTGAGCAGCGCGAAACGGGCATTGGTGCCGCCGATATCGGCGACCAGCACCGGATAGGTCAGGGCCTTGAAGTCGGGTGACGGCATCCGGCGGCCCTCAGATGCTGTCGCCGACGAGGTGGTCGGCGCCGAGCAGGCAGTCGGCCGTCGCCGGATTGAGCGCCATCGGGATGTCGTAGACCACCGACAGCCGGGTCAGCGCCTTGACGTCGACGTCGTGGGGCAGCGGCGACAGGGGATCGACGAAGAAGATCAGCGCGGCGAGTTCGCCCTCCGCGATCATCGCACCGATCTGCTGGTCGCCGCCGAGCGGACCGCTCTTCACCCGGTGGATGGCGAGGTCCGGACACGCCTCCTGCACCCGGCCGCCGGTGGTCCCCGTCGCCACCAGCCGAAAACCCGCGAGCGCCGCGCGGTGGGTCGTGGCGAAGCGCACCATCTCGTCCTTCTTGGCGTCATGCGCCACCAGGGCGATCGTCTTGCGATCCGCCGGCACAGGCCCTAGCCTCCGATTTATTTTGTGTCCCGAATTATTTCGGGATTCTTGTCGCAGTTTTCCATCCCGAATTCAAGCTGTCGAGCCATTCGGTCCACGGTTGCAATTGCCCCCGGTAAGGCCGGATCGCGGCAACCTGCCACTCCCCTTGACTTCACTCCGGCTCCGTGATCTCTATTGAATTAATAATCAATCGACGAATAATAATTCAACACTCCGGAGCGCGTCGGCGAGTGCCGCAAACGGACGATACCCTGAACACCGATCTGGCGGTTCGCGCCGCGTGGCTGTCCTTCGTCGGCGGCTACACGCAGGGCGAAATCGCCAACCGGCTCGGCGTCTCCCAGGCCAAGGTGCACCGGCTGATCGCCCAGGCGCAGAAGGCGGGACTGGTGCGGTTCCATGTCGAGGGCCGGCCCACCGCCTGTCTCGAGCTCGAGGAACGGATCGTCCGGCGCTTCGGCCTGCGCAATTGCATCGTCGCGCCGTCGCTGGGCTCCGATCCTGACGACGAGGAAGCGGCGATCCGTGCGGTGGGCAGCGCCGCGGGCGGGCTTCTCGCCACCATCCTCGCCGGTCCGGACACCAAAAGGGTCGGCATCGGCAAGGGCCGGACGCTGAAGGCGGCGATCGAGACCCTGCCGCGGCTCGACCGTAACGATCTTTCTGTGATGTCGATCTCGGGCAGCCTGACGCCGCGACTGTCGGCAAACCCCTACGACGTGGTGCAGATGCTGTCGGCCAAGACCGGCGGCGAGGGCTACTTCCTGCCGGTTCCCTATATCGCGGCGGACGAGGCGGAACGGGAGCGGTTCCTTTCCTCCAGAAGCGTCCAGGACCTGCTCGACCGGGCCCGCCGCGCCGACCTGTTCGTCATCGGTATCGGCAACCTCGTCGATACCGGCCACGTGATCGCCACAGGCATGATCGGCGCCGCCGATGCCGAGCGGCTGGTCGAACTGGGCGCGGTCGGCGATGTCATGGGCCGCTTCCTCGACATATCCGGCCACCAGGTGACGAGCGATCTCAACCGCCGCGCCGTGGGGCTGAGCATCGGCGAGATCCGCGGCGGACGCGTCATGGCGCTTGCCGGCGGCGCACCGAAGGCCGCCGCCACGATCGCCGGTCTCAATACCGGCGCGATCACCGACCTCGTCGTCGACGAGGGACTGGCGCGCGAACTGGCGGCGGCATTGGACTTGAGAGATCGAAAATTGGAGGATGCCAACTAGGCGGCATTGGTCCATGATGGGCTCACGACGAGTATTGCGTAGTTTATTCATGCCGCGTTTTTCCACCCGCGGCAGGTGCAAGAAAAGGGAGACAGGAACCTTGCGTAACTCAACTCTGCTGGGCGCGTTCGCCGCGTCCCTTATCGCGATCACGGCTCACGCCGCGGAATTCAAGCCTGCCGTCGTCTTCGACATGGGCGGAAAGTTCGACAAGTCCTTCAACGAAGGCGTCTATAACGGCGTCGAGAAGTTCAAGAAGGAAGCCGGCGACGGCTACATGGAATTCGAGGTCACCAACGAGACCCAGCGCGAGCAGGCCATCCGCCGCTTCGCCAAGCGCGGCGCCGATCCGGTGCTCGGCATCGGTTTCGCCCAGGCCGACGCCATCGCCAAGGTGGCCAAGGAATTCCCCGACACCAAGTTCGCCATCATCGACATGGTCGTCGATCTCCCGAACGTCCGCTCCATCGTCTTCAAGGAGCAGGAGGGCTCGTTCCTGGTCGGCGCGCTGGCGGCCATGGCCTCGAAGACCGGCAAGGTCGGCTTCGTCGGCGGCATGGACATTCCGCTGATCCGCAAGTTCGCCTGCGGCTATGTCCAGGGCGCCAAATACGCCAACAAGGACGTCGAGGTGTTCCAGAACATGACCGGTACCACCCCGGCCGCCTGGAATAACCCGGGCAAGGGCGGCGAACTCGCCAAGAGCCAGTTCGACCGTGGCGCCGACGTGGTCTACGCGGCCGCCGGCGGCACCGGCATCGGCGTCTACCAGGCCGCCAAGGACGCGGGCAAGCTGGCGATCGGCGTCGACTCCAACCAGAACTACCTGCAGCCCGGAACCATGCTGACCTCGATGCTCAAGCGCGTCGACGTCGCCGCCTACAACGTCTTCAAGGACGCCAAGGACGGCAAGTTCACCGCCGGCATCAACGTTCTCGGCCTCGCCGAGGGCGGTATCGACTGGGCGCTCGACAAGTACAACGAGAAGCTCGTCACCGCCGACATGAAGGCCAAGGTGGATGCGATCAAGGCCGACATCATCGCCGGCAAGATCAAGGTCCACGACTACATGTCGGACAACAAATGCCCGGTGATGTAAGCCACACCGTCTGACACGAAATCCCTCCCGCCCCTTTCGCGAGGGGCGGGAGCGGGACCTGCCGAACGGGGCATTTCAGGGGGCAAGTCTGCGGGCCGTATGTGGGGGCTGCGGCGTGCAGGCGTACCCGCCGCCGCCCGTTTTCCGGCGACATCCTTCCCGCTCCCGCATCACGGAAGCAGCGCATCATGAACGACGCGTCGGCCAGCGGAAAACCGAAAGCCATCGAGCTGATCGGCATCAACAAGTCGTTCGGACCGGTCCACGCCAACAAGAACGTCAACCTTTCGGTGGAAGCCGGAACCATCCACGGCATCGTCGGCGAGAACGGCGCCGGCAAGTCCACCCTGATGAGCATCCTCTACGGCTTCTACGAGGCCGACAGCGGCGAAATCCAGGTACGCGGCAAGCCGGTCTCGATCCGCAATTCCAAGGACGCCATCCGGGTCGGCATCGGCATGGTCCACCAGCACTTCATGCTGGTGGACACCTTCACCGTGCTCGAAAACGTCATGCTCGGCGCCGAATCCGGGCCGCTGCTGAAGGAAAGCGTGGTCAAGGCGCGGGCCGAGCTCGAACGGCTCGAACGCGAATACGGGCTGATGGTCAAGGCCGACGCGCTGGTCTCCGAACTGCCGGTCGGCGCCATGCAGCGGGTCGAGATCCTCAAGGCGCTCTACCGGGGCGCCGAGATCCTCATTCTCGACGAGCCGACCGGAGTGCTCACGCCGCAGGAGACCGATCAGCTCTTCCGCATCCTCGCCAACCTGCGCGAGCAGGGGGTGACGGTCATCCTCATTACCCACAAGCTTCGCGAAATCATCGACATCACCGACAACGTCACGGTGATGCGGCGCGGCGAGATGGTCGCCGACCGCAAGACGTCCGAGACCTCGAAAGAGGAACTCGCCGAACTGATGGTCGGACGCAAGGTTCTTCTGCAGGTCGACAAGACGGAAGCGAAGCCGGGCGAGACCGCCCTGGTGGTCGAGAACCTAACCGTCCGGGACCGGCTCGGCACGCCCCGCGTCGACGATGTCGGCTTTACGGTGCGCAAGGGCGAGATCGTCGGCATCGCCGGCGTCAGCGGAAACGGCCAGACCGAATTGCAGGAAACCCTTGCCGGCATGCGGGTTCCCGATCGCGGGCGCATCCATATCGAGGGCACCGAGATCAGCGCCCAGCGTCCGCACGACGCCGCCGAGGTGCGCCATCTCGGCGTCGGCCACGTTCCCGAGGATCGCCACCGGCAGGGACTGGTGACCCAGTTCGTCGCCTGGGAATCGGCCATTCTCGGCTATCACAACGAGCCGAAATACAATTCCGGCCTGCTCACCGACCGGCCGGCGATCCTCGAGGCCACGAGAGGTTTCATGGAGACCTTCGACGTGCGGCCGGCGGACCCGTATCTGAAGACCGCCAATTTCTCCGGCGGCAACCAGCAGAAACTGGTGCTTGCCCGCGAGATGACGCCCGAACCGGGCCTGCTGCTGGTCGGCCAGCCGACCCGCGGCGTCGATATCGGCGCCATCGAGTTCATCCACAAGCAGCTGATCGCCATGCGCGACAAGGGCTGCGCGGTGCTGCTGGTCTCGGTCGAACTCGACGAGATCATGTCGCTCGCCGACCGGATACTGGTGATGTTCGAGGGCCGCATCGTCGGAGAGGTCGCCGGCGGCGAGGCGGACGAGCGGATGCTCGGCCTGATGATGGCCAATGCCCATGAAAGCGCCGCGGCTTCCGCCGGCGAGGAGGTCCCGGCATGAATACCGAATTGCCCCGCTGGGTGGATATCGGGGTCGTCCCGCTGATCAACATCCTGCTCGCCCTGTTCGTCGCCGGGCTGATCATCCTGTTCATCGGCGAGAATCCGATCGAGGCGGTGGGCCACATCATTACCGGCGCCTTCGGCAGTTCCGAGGGCACCGGCTACACGCTCTACTACACCACCAACTTCATCTTCACCGGACTGGCGGTGGCGATCGCCTTCCATGCCGGGCTGTTCAATATCGGCGGCGAGGGACAGGCCTATATCGGGGGCCTGGGAATCGGGCTCGCAATTCTCGCGTTTGACGGCTCCCTGCCGATGTTCCTGCTCGTTCCGCTCGGCATCGTCGCATGTGCGGCCTTCGGTGCGGCCTGGGCCTTCATCCCGGCCTATCTGCAGGCCTATCGCGGCAGCCACATCGTGATCACCACGATCATGTTCAATTTCATCGCTTCCTCGCTGATGGTCTATCTGCTCGTCAATGTGATGAACGAGCCGGGGCAGATGTCGCCGCAGACGCGGGAATTCGCCGAGTACACCTTCCTGCCCTTCATGCACGAAATACTCGGCTGGGTCGGAATCAAGGTCGACCGCAGCCCGCTCAACATGTCGTTCTTCTGGGCGCTGATCTGCTGCGTGCTGATCTATTTCTACATCTGGCGCACCCGCTGGGGCTATGCGTTGAGATGCGTCGGCGCCAATGCCACCGCCGCTCATTACGCCGGTATCGACACCCGCAGGGTGATCGTCGTCACCATGTGCATTTCCGGCGGGCTCGCCGGCTTCGTCGGTTTCAACGAACTGATGGGCGTTCACCACCGCATCCTGCTCAATTTCCATCTCGGCTACGGTTTCACCGGTATCGCGGTGGCGTTGATGGGGCGCAATCATCCCGTCGGAGTCATCATGGCGAGCCTGCTGTTCGGCGCGCTCTATCAGGGCGGTACGGAATTGTCCTTCGAGATGCCGAAGATCACCCGTGAGATGGTCATCGTGATCCAGGGCCTGATCATTCTGTTCTCGGGCGCGCTCGCCTACATGATCACCCCCTATGTGGAGATGGTCTGGCACGTGCTGGCAGGCCGCAAGGCGGCAGCGGCAGAGGAGCGGTAGGGCAATGGGCGAATACTACACCATCTTCCTGTCGATGCTCGACGCGACGCTGCGGGTGTCCGCGCCGCTGGTGCTGTGCTCCATGGCCGGGCTGTTCTCCGAGCGCTCCGGCATCGTCAACATCGCGCTCGAGGGCAAGATGCTCGGCGGCGCATTCGTCGCGGCCTCCGCCGCCTATACGGTGGGCACCTACTATCCGTCGGTTCCCGGCGCCATGTTCATCGGGCTTGCGGCGGCCATCTGCTGGTCGATCTTCCTGGCGCTGATGCACGGATTCGCGTGCATCACCCATCGCGGCGATCAGGTGATTTCCGGTGTTGCCATCAACATCCTGATGGCTGGCCTGACCATCGTCCTGGGCATTGCCTGGTTCAGCCAGGGCGGCAAGACGCCGGCCCTGCCCGACGGCGCCCGCTTCCTCGACATCGAGCTGCCTTTCGCCGAGGCAGCCCGGTCGATTCCCGTGATCGGGCCGCTCTACGCGGAAGTGATTTCCGGCCACAACCTTCTCGTCTATGTCGCCTATCTCGCGGTCCCCGCGACCTGGTGGATCGTCTACCGGACCCGCTTCGGCCTCAGGCTCCGGGCGGTCGGCGAAAGCCCCAACGCGGTCGATACCGCCGGCATCTCGGTGGTGGGGATGCGCTATGCGGCAATGGTCTGCTGCGGGACGCTGACAGGCATCGCCGGAGCCTATCTGTCGACGGCCCAGAATGCCCAGTTCGTGCGCGATATGTCGGCCGGGCAGGGCTATATCGCGCTCGCCGCGCTGATCTTCGGCAAGTGGCGGCCGTTCACCGCCATGGGCGCCTGTTTGATGTTCGGCCTGCTCGGGGCGCTCGAAACCCGGCTGCAGGGGGTCCAGCTTCCCTATATCGGCCAGGTGCCGGTGCCACTCATCCAGGCGTTGCCCTATATCCTGACCGTGGTGCTGCTCGCCGGCTTCGTCGGCAAGGCGATTGCGCCGAAGGCGATCGGCCAACCCTATGTGAAGGAGCGGTAAGACCTGTGGCGGACGAGGCGCTGATTCTGGAAATGACGGCCCTGGCCCGCGCCGCCGCGTCGCGGGCGCACGCGCCCTATTCGAAGTTCAAGGTCGGCGCGGTGGTGCGCGGCGCCAACGGCAAGCTCTATAGCGGCTGCAACGTGGAGAACGCCGCCTATCCGCAAGGCAATTGCGCCGAAGCCAGCGCGATTTCGGCGATGGTGCTGGACGGGGAGACCCGGATCACCGAAGCGCTGGTGATCGCCGAGGCCGACGCCATCGTCACGCCCTGCGGCGGTTGCCGCCAGCGGCTGCGGGAGTTCGCGCCCCTCGAAACGCCGATCCATTGCATGGGCGGCGGCGGCGAGCGGCTGACCCGAACCCTGGGAGACCTGCTGCCGCATTCCTTCGGACCGGAGAACCTCGCATGAGCGACCAGCGTCAGCTCGACATCGACGCCTGCGTCCGCGTCATCGGCGAACGGGCACCCGGCTTCGCGCCGCGCTTCGGCATGGTGCTGGGCTCCGGGCTCGGGCCGCTGGCCGAAGCGGTCGAGGCGCCGGTGATCGTCGACTATGCCGACCTGCCCGGATTTCCGAAACCCGGCGTGCAGGGGCATGCCGGACGGCTGGTGCTGGGAACGCTTGCCGGCGTTCCCGTCGCGGTCATGCAGGGCCGGGCTCATTATTACGAGCACGGCGACGCGGCGGTGATGGCGGTGCCGGTGAGGACGCTCGCCGCGATCGACTGCGACACGCTGATCCTCACCAACGCGGCGGGTAGTCTCGACCGCGATCTCGGGCCGGGGACGGCGATGCTGATCGCCGACCACATCAATCTCACCGGCGCGACGCCGCTGTTCGGCGAGGAAGGCAATTCCCGCTTCATCGCCATGGCCGGCGCCTACGACCCCGAAATCCGCGCCGGACTGAAAGACGCCGCCGCTCGTGAGGGCATCGACCTCACGGAGGGCGTCTATTGCTGGTTCGCCGGCCCGCAGTTCGAGACGCCGGCGGAAATCCGCATGGCGAAGCTGATCGGCGGCACGGCGGTGGGCATGTCGACGGTTCCCGAGGTCATCCTCGCCCGGCACGCCGGGCTCAGGGTGGCGGCGATCTCCAACATCACCAACCTCGGCGCCGGCATGTCGGACGAGCAGCTCAGCCACGAACACACGCAACAACAGGCGGTCGCCGGCGCGGCAAAGATCCGCCGTATTCTGGAAACCTATCTGGCAACGCTCTGAGCGCGGCGGATGATTCCAAGGGAGGGACCCGGGGAGAGCACTCCGGGCGCACAGGACAGGACACGATGGCCAAGGATCTGAAAATCGTCTCGCGGACGGGCGAGGCCGACGCGGACCGCAATCCGGGCATGCCGCTGGAGCTCGATTGGGTTCGGGCGGTCCGGGTCAACACCTCGGCCGCCGAACGGCGCGTCTCGACGTTGTCGGGCCGCCGCACGGTGAAGAAGGAATGGCAGGCGGCGTGGTTGTTGAAGGCGATCACGCTGATCGACCTCACAACGCTCAGCGGCGACGATACGCCGGGCAAGGTGCGCCGGCTCTGCGCCAAGGCGCGCAATCCCTTGAGGGCCGACATCCTCGCGGCGCTGGGGGCGACCGATCTCGGCATCACCACCGGCGCGGTCTGCGTCTATCACAACATGATCGAGACGGCGGTCGAGGCGCTGGAAGGCGCCGATATCCCGGTCGCGGCGGTCTCGACGGCGTTTCCCGACGGGCTGACGCCGCTCGACTTGCGGCTCAAGGAGATCGAGGCCTCGGTGGCTGCCGGCGCAGCCGAGATCGACATCGTCATCGAGCGCGGGCTGGTGCTGGAGGGTCGCTGGCGCGAGCTCTACGACCAGGTCCGGGCGATGCGGGCGGCCTGCGGCGACGCGCACATGAAGACGATCCTCGCCACCGGCCAGCTCGCCACCCTGCGCAACGTCGCCCGCGCCAGCTACGTTTGCATGATGGCCGGGGCCGATTTCATCAAGACCTCGACCGGCAAGGAGCCGGTCAACGCCACCCTGCCGGTGACGCTGGTGATGCTGCGCGCCATCCGCGACTATCACGACCGCACCGGCCACAGGGTCGGCTACAAGCCCGCCGGCGGCATCCGCGACGCCAAGACGGCGCTCGCCTACGAGGTGCTGGTGCGCGAGGAACTGGGCCGCGCCTGGCTCGAACCGGAGCTGTTCCGTTTCGGCGCTTCGGGGCTTCTGACCGATATCGAGCGCCAGCTCGAACACGCCGTGACCGGCCGCTACTCGGCCGCCCATCGCCACGCCATGGCCTAGGCCCCAGACCGGAGCGACACGCATGAGTCTCGACAAAGCCAAGGTGGCGGACGCCTTCAGGACAATGGACTACGGACCGGCGCCGGAGGCGGACAAGCCGGCGCGCGACTGGCTCGCCGGGAAGAACGGCGCCTTCGGCCATTTCATCGGCGGCGAGTGGACCGGGCCCGCCGAAAGCCGCTTCGACGCGGTCAACCCGGCCCGCTCGGAAGTGCTCGCCAGCCTCAGCCAGGGGTCCGCGGAGGACATCGACAATGCGGTCAAGGCGGCACGCAAGGCATTCGCCGGCTGGCGCGACACGTCCGGCCACGGCCGGGCGCGGGTTCTTTACGCGCTGGCGCGGCTGATCCAGCGCCACAGCCGGCTCCTTTCCGTGCTCGAAAGCCTTGACAACGGCAAGCCGATCCGCGAGACCCGCGACATCGACATCCCGCTCGCCGCGCGGCATTTCTACCATCATGCCGGCTGGGCGCAGATGCGCGACGGCCAGTTTCCGGGACACGAGCCGCACGGCGTCGTCGGCCAGATCATCCCGTGGAACTTCCCGTTCCTGATGCTCGCCTGGAAGATCGCCCCGGCGCTCGCCGCCGGCAACACGGTGGTGCTGAAGCCGGCGGAATACACCTCGCTGACGGCGCTGCTGTTCGCCGATCTGTGCATCGAGGCCGGGGTGCCGAAGGGGGTGGTCAACATCGTCACCGGCGACGGCCGCACCGGCTCGGCGCTGGTCGGCCATCCGGACGTGGACAAGCTCGCCTTTACCGGCTCGACCGAGGTCGGCCGCATCATCCGCACCGCAAGCGCCGGCACAGGCAAGGCGCTGACCCTGGAACTCGGCGGCAAGTCGCCCTTCATCGTCTTCGACGACGCCGATCTCGACGCGGCGGTCGAGGGCGTTGTCGACGCGATCTGGTTCAACCAGGGCCAGGTCTGCTGCGCAGGCTCGCGGCTGCTGATCCAGGAGGATATCGAGGAGCGCTTCATCGACAAGCTGAAGGCGCGAATGGACACGCTCAGGCTCGGCGACCCGCTCGACAAGGCGATCGATATGGGGGCGATCGTCGCCCCGGCGCAACTGACCACCATCATGGAGATGGTCTCGCAAGGAGCGGAAGAAGGCGCCCATGTGCATCAGGCGAGCTGCCCGATGCCGAAAGAGGGCCTGTTCTATCCGCCGACGCTGATCACCGGCGTCTCGCCGGCCTCGGTGGTGGTGCGCGAGGAGATCTTCGGCCCGGTGATCACCGCGATGAGCTTTCGGACACCGGCGGAGGCGGCGGAGCTCGCCAACAACACCAAATACGGGCTCGCGGCCTCGCTCTGGACCGAGAACGTCAACCTCGCCCTCGACATCGCGCCGAAGATCAAGGCCGGCGTGGTCTGGGTCAACTCGACCAATCTGTTCGACGCCGCCTGCGGCTTCGGCGGCTATCGCGAATCCGGCTATGGCCGCGAGGGCGGCCGGGAAGGCATGTTCGCCTATCTGAAGTCATCGGCGGGCGCGAAGGCCGGGCCCTACAAGGACCCCGAACCGGTGGCGCCGGAACGGCTCGACGGCGGGCTCGCCAGCATCGACCGCACCGCGAAGAACTATGTCGGCGGCAAGCAGGCGCGTCCCGATTCGGGCTATTCGATGCCGGTGACCGACCCGAAGGGTCGGCTCGTCGGCGAGGTGGGTCTGGGAAACCGCAAGGATATCCGAAACGCGGTCGAGGCGGCGCACAAGGCCGCAGGATGGGGCAAGGCGACGGCGCACAACCGGGCGCAGGTGCTCTATTATCTCGGCGAGAACCTGTCGATCCGTGCCAACGAGTTCCGCGACCGGCTGCGGACAACGACCGGGGTCACGGAAAAGCAGGCCGCCCGCGAGGTCGAGACGGCGATCGAGCGGATCTTCCTCTACGCCGCCTGGGCCGACAAATACGACGGCGCGGTGCATTCGCCGCCGATGCGCTCGGTCGCCATCGCCATGAACGAGCCGGTTGGCGTCATCGGCATCGCCTGTCCGTCGGAAGCGCCGCTGCTCGGTTTCGTCTCGCTGGTGCTGCCGGCGATCGCGCTCGGCAATACGGTGGTCGCGGTGCCGTCGCAGACCATGCCGCTTTCCGCCACCGATTTCTATCAGGTGCTGGAGACCTCCGACGTGCCCGGCGGGGTGGTGAACATCGTCACCGGCCCGCGCGACGAGCTCGCCCATGTTCTGGCCGACCACGACGACGTCGACGCGGTCTGGTATGTGGGGCCGAAGGAGGGCGGAGCGATGGTCGAAAAAGCCTCGGTCGGCAATCTCAAGCAGACCTGGACCAACAACGGCCGCGCCATCGACTGGTACGACGCGGCCCAGGCCGAGGGCGAAGCGTTCCTGAGGCGGGCGAGCCAGGTCAAGAACATCTGGGTGCCCTATGGCGAATAGACGTAAGGACTAGAGCCATGCTGCCGCAGGAAATCATCCGAACCAAGCGTGACGGCGGGACGCTGTCCGCCGCTGAAATCGCTTTCATGGTCGAGGGGCTGACTTCGGGCGCGGTCACCGAAGGCCAGGTCGCCGCCTTCGCCATGGCGGTGTTCTTCAACGGCATGAACACCGATGAGCGGGTGGCTCTGACCCTCGCCATGCGCGATTCGGGCACGGTGCTCGACTGGTCGGATCTCGACGGGCCGGCGCTCGACAAGCATTCCACCGGCGGCATCGGCGACAATGTCTCGCTGATGCTGGCCCCGGCGCTCGCCGCCTGCGGCGCCTATTGCCCGATGATCTCCGGCCGCGGGCTCGGCCATACCGGCGGCACGCTCGACAAGCTCGACTCGATCCCCGGCTACCGGACCCAGCCGGACAACGCGCTGTTCCGGCATGCGGTGCAGGCGGCCGGCTGCGCGGTGATCGGCCAGACCGTTGATCTCGCGCCGGCCGACAAGCGCTTCTACGGCATCCGCGACGTGACCGCGACGGTCGAATCCATCGACCTGATTACAGCCTCGATCCTGTCGAAGAAGCTCGCGGCGGGCCTCGGCGGCCTGGTGCTCGACGTGAAGACCGGCTCGGGCGCGTTCATGGCCAGACCCGAGGACGCGCAAGGGCTGGCGGAAAGCCTCGTCAGGGTGTCGAACGGCGCCGGCCTGCCGACTTCGGCACTGATCACCGACATGAACGAGCCGCTGGCGAGTGCGGCGGGCAATGCCGTGGAGGTCAGGAACGCGGTGGATTTCCTGACCGGAAAACGTCGCGATCCGCGTTTGTACGAAGTGACGGTGGCGCTCGGCGGCGAACTTCTGGCGCTGGGCGGCCTGGCGGCGGACGCGGAGGCGGGCCGTGGGAAATTCGCGGCTAGCTTCGACAGCGGCGCGGCCGCAGAGCGGTTTGGCAAGATGACAGCGGAACTCGGCGGACCGGCGGATTTCGTCGAGCGGCCCGAGGCCTATCTCGAGGCGGCGCCGGTGGTTCGGGACGTTCATTTGGACGAGACCGGTGCGGTCGCGGCCATCGACACCCGCGCCATCGGCATCGCGGTGGTGGAAATGGGCGGCGGCCGCAAGCGGGCGGCGGACGAGATCGACCACGCGGTCGGCTTCACCGACCTCGCCGGTCTCGGCGCGCCGGCCGGGCCGGGCGATCTTCTCGGCCGGGTGCATGCGCGCGACGAAGCCATGGCCGAACGGGCCGCGGACGCGCTGAAGGCCGCCTATGGTCTCGACGGTCCGGGCAGTTCCGGTCGCACTGTCTATGAAAGGATCGGATAGGAAATGACGCGCGCGGTACTTGCGGTTCTCGATTCCTTCGGCATCGGCAATGCCGACGACGCCGAGGCCTTCGGCGATGCCGGCTCCGACACGCTCGGCCATATCGCGGCGGCCTGTGCCCGCGGCGAGGCGGACGTGCCCGGCGGCCGCTCGGGACCGCTTTCTCTGCCCAACATGACGGCGCTGGGGCTCGGCAAGGCGGCGGAACTTTCGACCGGCACCTGCCCGCCGGGGCTGGAAGCCAACGGAGACAATGGCATTCGGGGTATCTGGGGCTATGCGTCGGAAGTCTCGGCCGGCAAGGACACGCCCTCGGGCCACTGGGAGATCGCCGGCCTGCCGGTGACCTTCGACTGGGGTTATTTCCCGAACGAAGTGCCGGCGTTTCCCGCCGAGCTCACCGACGCGCTGATCGCCGAGGCCGGCCTGCCCGGCATCCTCGGCAATTGCCACGCCTCGGGCACGACGATCATCGAAGAACTGGGCGAGGAGCACCTGAGGACCGGCAAGCCGATCTGTTACACCAGCGCCGATTCGGTGTTCCAGATCGCCGCCCACGAGGAGCATTTCGGCCTCGACCGCCTCTACGAGGTCTGTTCGATCGCCCGCAAGCTGGTCGATCCCCTGAATATCGGCCGGGTCATCGCCCGGCCCTTCGTCGGCGAGGACCCGGCGAGTTTCGTACGCACCGCAAACCGCAAGGACCTCGCGGTGCTGCCGCCGGAGCCGACCCTGCTCGACCGGCTGGAAGAAGCCGGACGGCGGGTGATAGCGGTCGGCAAGATCGGCGACATCTTTGCCCATCAGGGGGTGAGCGAGGTGCGCAAGGCGGCCGGCAACGACGCCCTGTTCGATACGACGCTGAAGGCCACCGACGACGCGGCCGACGGCGATCTCGTGTTCGCCAATTTCATCGATTTCGATTCGCTCTACGGCCACCGCCGCGACGTCGCCGGCTACGCGGCGGCGCTGGAGGCGTTCGATGAACGGCTGCCGGAACTCGTCGGCCGGTTGCGGCCGGGCGATCTGCTGATGCTGACCGCCGATCACGGCTGCGACCCGACCTGGCGAGGGACCGACCACACCCGCGAGCACGTCCCGGTGCTCGCCTGCGGTCCGGGCATCGAGGCCCGCGGCATCGGCGGGCGTTCCACCTTCGCCGACATGGGCGAGACCATCGCCGCGCATCTGGGCATCGCGGCAGGGAAATACGGGACGTCGTTTCTTTAGAGCGTCGGGCTGCACGGCGGAACACAGCAGATGAGCCGATAGGGCTCCATCAAATGATTCAATATTGACTGGAAACGCTCTAATCGTGCGGTAGAGGCGCCGAACAAGCGGCGAAGCATGGATCTCCGCCTGCGCGGAGATGACGGGAGTGGGTGGTGGGGCGCAGTGCCGAAACGGTCGCGCCGCTTATCGGCAACCACGTCGGAAACAATCGAACTCCCTAACCTTTTTCGTCATCCCCGCGCAGGCGGGGAACCATGCTTCGCCGCTTGTTCGGAGCCGCGATAGAGGAACTGGAAGGGCTGGCGGCCCGACACCGACCGCCTATTTCATGCCGTACATCCGGTCGCCGAAGTCGCCCAGGCCCGGGACGAAATAGGCCTTATCGTTGAGGTGGGAATCTATCGGCCGCCTACGCGGGGATGACGAAAAAAGGTGGGGAATTCAAAGATCTCGGATGTGGTTGCGGATGTGAACCGGGACCGTTTCGGCATTGCGCTCCACCACCCACTCCCGTCATCTCCGCGCAGGCGGGGAACCATGCTTCGCCGCTTGTTCAGAGTTTCGATGGAGCAACAGGAAGGGCGGGCGGCCCAACACCTGCCGCCTATTTCGTGCCGTACATCCGGTCGCCGGCGTCGCCGAGGCCGGGGACGATATAGGCCTTGTCGTTGAGGTGGGAATCCATCGCCGCGGTGAAGACCGGCACGTCCGGCAGGGCCTCGTGGAACTTCTTCGCGCCTTCCGGGGCCGCCAGCAGGCAGACGAACCGCACGTCTTTGGCGCCGCGCTCCTTGAGCTTCTTGATCGCCGTGATCGCCGAATTGGCGGTCGCCAGCATCGGGTCGACGACGATGATCACCCGGTCTTCCAGATCGGCCGGCGCCTTGAAGTAATATTCCACCGGTTCCAGCGTCTCCGGGTCGCGGTAGAGGCCGATATGGGCGACGCGGGCGGAGGGGACGAGATCGAGCATGCCTTCGAGCAGGCCGTTGCCGGCGCGCAGCACCGAGGCGAAGACCAGCTTCTTGCCGGCGAGCGTCGGCGCTTCCATCTCGGCGAGCGGGGTCTCGATTCGGGTGGTTGTCAGCTCCAGGTCGCGGGTCACCTCGTAGCAGAGCAGGTGGGCGATCTCGCGCAGGAGCCGCCGGAAGCTCGCGGTCGAGGTGTTCTTGTCGCGCATGATCGACAGCTTGTGCTGGACCAGCGGGTGTTCGATGATGGTGACGCCTTGCATATGGAAGCTCCCCGCAGCCTGAAAATCGAATATGCCCGGCGGCGATCCGTGCGGCCCGGCCTTGTCTTCTTTTATTGTCAGGCCGCCGGGATCGGCGCAACGGCCGAGGGCGGACATAGCCCCGCCATCCACACGATATCCCCCGTAAATCAGCCTTCGGCGGTCATTTCTCCGGCCCGCGCGAGCAGATGGGCGTGCGTTTCCGGATCGACGAAGGCGGCGTCGAGGGACGTGCGGGTGAAGGCGGTCATGTCTTCGTCGGACAGGGCAAAGGCGGATTGCACTGTCGAATATTCGGCGCCGATCGAGGTGTGGAAGAAGGGCGGATCGTCGGAACTGATCGTCACCTTCACCCCGGCGTCGCGCAAGCGCAGGATCGGATGCTCGGCGGCGCTCGGATAAAGGCTCAGGGCGAGGTTCGAGCCGGGGCAGACCTCCAGAACGATCTCTTCCTCGGCGAGGCGCTCGACGAGGGCGGGATCCTCGATGGCGCGGACGCCGTGGCCGATGCGCTCGGGCTTCAGGTGATCGAGGGTGGCGCGGACGCTTTCCGGCCCGTCGAGCTCGCCCGCGTGGCTGGTGATCCGCATGCCGGCGCCGCGGGCGATATCGAAGGCGGGGGCGAAGTCGCGCGGGTGATGGATGCGCTCGTCGCCGCCCATGCCGAAGCCGGTGACGCGCGGATGCGGGTGGCGTTCCAGCAGACGGGCGGTCACGACCGCCTGTTCGGGGCCGAGATGGCGGATGCAGGTCAGCGTGATGCGGCCGACGATGCCGGTCTCGGCCTCCGCGTCGGCCATGCCGGCGTCGAGCGCCTCGATCATGTCGACATAGCCGTAGCCCATGGCCGCGGCGTGGTCGGCGGAGGCGAAGAACTCGCCATAGAGGCAGCCCTCGGCGGCCATCGCCGTGAAATAGTCGTAGGCGTGGTCGCGATAGTCTTCCGGTTTCCTGAGCAGACCTGCGGCGCCGTCATAGGCGGCGAGGAAGCTGGTGAAATCGTGCCAGATATAATGGCCGGCTGCGTCGAACAGCGCGGATGTATCGACCCCGTAGCGCTCGCCCAGCCGGCGGACCAGCGCCGGCGACATGGCGCCCTCGGTATGGCAGTGGAGCTCGGCCTTGGGGATCATCGGTCAGGGCCGGTTGAGATTCAGGATTGTGGTGTCAGCGTGGCCCATTTCGTTGCTGGTGGTGTATTGGAACGCGCCGTAGTGCGGGCCCACTTCAAGCGTTCCAAAACGCCGTCCAGAAGCGAAATGGGTCGCGTCCGGAGGATTTGATCGGAATTGCCCATTTTCGACCTTATCGTCGTCGAATATGCGCTGCATGTCCTTCCTCCTCAAAACCCGAAACTGAACAATTCCGATCAAACTGACATCTATGGACGCCCCCTTTGTTGCAAGGATTTTCTGACGTCTGAAGCAAGTTGGGTTTGCAGTCATCTATCCGGCCTGTTTTC
>Ga0070728_10003241_pt1 | contig 18285 bp, 13 predicted proteins | sample tdDd471_FD_66723 | JGI IMG/M metagenome (GOLD analysis project Ga0070728, IMG submission 66723) | Marine sediment microbial communities from the Atlantic coast under amendment with organic carbon and nitrate - tdDd47.1 | ecosystem: Environmental > Aquatic > Marine > Coastal > Sediment | place... | reverse complement strand
CAATCCTTATCACATACAGTTTTGCCATAGTCTAAAACAACACAATTCATTTTTTACCTCATAGGATTAATAACTTATTATAACAAAAAATCACTATTTCTACTAATGCAAAGAAATGATGTGCTAAAATATTTAACACATCATAGTATATTTGTATAAAAATAAGGAGGAAAATCTTTTTTTATACTACAACACCCTTTTTTAGTATTATGTTTGCATAGAGTGCAGGTTCGCTAGTTGCTACAATTACAAAAGCTTTTTTAGCTCTTTCATAGTATTCAAAACGCTCCAAGTGCAAAAAACCGTTATGCAAGCCTTCTGATTCATCGCTTTTTTTAATTATATTTTTGTATTTATCCCAAATCGGCGTTTCAACATTATCACCAGGAACAACTTCCATCAGCACAATTGGCTGTTTTGTATATGTATCTAAAGGAAAAAATTTAAGTATTGCATCTAAAATTTCAGGAATATTATGTCCATCCATTCTAACTACTCTTTTTCCGTATTCATTGCATTGAAAGTTTCCATCTGCAAGTACTATTTCGTCGCCGTGTCCCATTTCCATCATTGTCTTTATCAATTCTGGAGGTAAAATGCTAGGTATCTTTTTTAACATCTTTCCTACTCCCTCATCATTATATATTTCTCCCGCAGGCATATGCGTATTCATCAGCACAGTTTATTATTCTATCCTTTATCAATGCCTTAGGATTATTGTCAAGTTCATTTTTTCTCACCTTAGTATATTGAACAGGCATATACTGGCTTAAAAGCGAAAATGGTATTTCTACCTTTTCTAAATTATTTACTAACCTTTTTATAGACATATCCACAGTCTCACTTGGCAAATAGTATCTGCATCTATCTGATAGGCTGTATTTTCTTTTAAACTCTAGCTTATCCATTGTGCCTACATAGTGCTTCTGCCAGTTGTTTGGACTTTTAAGCATTTCATGTTCCAATACTCTAGCAAAGTTAGACATATAGACATCTGTTCCTGTAAGCAATTCTTCCTCAATCTTATTAAGTGCAAATAACGCTTCTCTTAACGCAAAAGTAACAGCAGGACCAACCTTTAATATTGCTACTTGGTCTTCAACCATTTCTTTAAGTTTATCTGGAGTTTGATAATCCGTTGAGTGTCCCTCAAATACTAGATTAGGATAATCATTAATTGCAGCTACTAAATCTTTTGCTTTTTCTCTGTCATATTCATCTATTGTTGTGTCGCCAAATTCAACACCAGGCTGAACAACAATTGCAATAACTCTATCCCATGCATCATCTAGCTTTAGCTTTTTGTACTCGTTTTTAAAGGTTTCAACTGTAGCTTTAAAGTCAGCTACCTTAGTTACTTGTATACCTTCCTCTTCTTCGCCTTGTGCACCACCGGGAATAGGTACTTCACTACCAACAACATATACGGGTGCTAGCGCTGTTGCATTTTGCTTTAGTACTTTTTTGTATGCATCCTCAGCTACTTTGCACAAATACGCGCCTCTTTTGGCTATAGTCTCATCCGACAATCTAGTATTTTTGTTATCGCTAGCTACCTTCATGCTAGTATCTATATGTATTTTAGTAAAGCCTGCTAGAACATACTCTTCTATCAAGTCTTTTGCTAACTCCATAGCTTTATCTTCATCTTCTTTGACAAACGTTAATGGTCCTAGATGATCGCCACCTAGTATTAATCTATGTTTATTAAAATCGCACTTATCTGCAATCTTATTAACGAACTCTACAAAGTCAATTGGCTTCATGCCTGTATAACCGCCAAATTGATTAACTTGATTAGCTGTTGATTCAATCAAAACAAATTCGTCATACTTTTTAGCATTCTCCATAACAGCTTCTATCACGAATTCATTAGCAGAGCATACAGACATTATGCCTTTTTTCATGCCCTTTTTCTGGTCTGCTACCAGTTGTTTCAAAGGATGTATCATCTTTTTCTCCATGAATAAATTTAATAATTCCACAGTGAAGGCAAATTATATAATCTACCTTCACCATACATAATGTTATTTTGTTATTGTTCCATCTTCGTCCCAAAGGTCGTGCCAGTCATTTGCATCTGGCCACAAGAAAACTTGGCCTTTAATAAGTCTGCAGTTAGCATCTACAGTCTTTAGTTTTTCCATTTCCTCATCAGTCAACGGATCTACAACAGTACTTTGTAGATTACTGAAATACTCGTTTTCACGTATAGAGAATGGAATAGGAGTATGACCATGTTGAACTGCCCATTTCAAGCATACAACTGCTGGGTGGATATTATGTGCTTTAGCCACTTCTACTACTACTGGATCTTCAATATCCACTACATCACTATCTGTTTTATCTCTGTCTGGTCTTGTAGGTGATCCTATTGGGCAAAAACCTATTACTTGAATACCATGCTCTATGCAATAATCATACAGTTCTTGTTGTTGGAAAGCTGGGTGTAGTTCCATCTCGATTACTGTTGGTTTTATTCTGCACAGTGGCAATACAGCCTCAAGCTTTGGAATAGTCATTGATGACATACCGATGTTCTTAACCAAACCCATGTCAACTAATCTTTCCATTTGACGCCATGTTTGCATGAATCTTTCTGGTGTGAAAGGAACTGAATCAGGGTTTCTAGAGTCTCCGTCGCATCCTGGTGCATGGTAGTTAGGGAATGGCCAATGCACGAAATATGCATCAACATAATCAAGTTGTAAGTCTTTTAATGTTTTAGCAAGAGATAATAGTACATCATGTTGTGAGTGCATATCATTCCATACTTTTGATGTGATAAACAACTCTTCTCTTACTACTTTGCCCTCATCTATTGCTTTAGCAAAAACTTCACCTATTAAATCTTCATTTCCATATACAGATGCACAGTCAAACATTCTGTACCCTACATCAATAGCTCCTGCTACAGCATTTGCAACTTGTTCTGGTGTAAATCTGTCTGAGCCGAATGTACCCATACCCATGCATGGCATTTCACCACCATTTGACAAAGCTCTTTTTGGAACTTTATTAGGATTAACATAATTTTTTTTCTCTGTGTTACTCATTCTCGTTCTCCTTTATATGATTATTAATTCAAGATAAACTACTTGTATATTTAGTTATCTACTAATTCCATCCATCTTTTATTCGTTAACAAGCAGGATCTTTCCCTTTACTTGTTTTGGATTCTTATACAAATCAAATGCTTCCTTAGCCTTTTCCATAGGATACTTTTTGTATATCATTGCATCATCAAATTTTAGCTTGCCGCTTCCGTAATAGTAGGCTGTCATCTCCCACTCTCTGCCTGGGAATGGTGCAGAGTATGACATCCATGAGCCAGTTAGTTTAAACTCTTTTCTGTTCATCTGCTCCCATTGTTTTTGTGTAAAAGTTAAATCAGCATGCGGAGTACCTATAAAGCATACATTTGCTTTATTGCCAGCAAGCTCAAACGCTAAGTGCATTGTAGGTGTTGCTCCAGCTGTTTCAAAAACATATTCAAATCCCTTTTTGCCAACTATACTTGCAATTTGTTCTTTGAAATCTTTATCAAGTGTGTTCAGTGCATAATCAACACCCATCTTTTTAGCTAGCGCTAATCTATCATTGTCAATATCAAACACTACTACTCTTTTAGCACCTAATATACGTGCCCACTGTGCAGTAAACAGCCCAATGTTACCACAACCTAATATAGCTACATCATGACCACCTTTGTAGTCATTTAGCAATACACCATGTAGACCAACTGTTGATGGCTCAAATAGTGCACCTTGCTCATATGGTATGTTCTTATTAAACACAACTGCATTAGCTTCAGGTATCACAACATATTCTGCAAATGCTCCCTGTTCTCGTGAACCAATAAAGCTATATTTTTTACAAAGTGAATAGTTGCCCTTTTGGCAGTCTGCACATTCCATACACGGCTTTAGTGGTGCTCCAGACACTCTGTCCCCTACTTTTACTCTTTCTACACCTTCACCAATTTCTACTACATCTCCTGAAAACTCATGCCCTAATACATTAGGATAATAGTGTGATTCGTCTCCTAGTACTCTAGGTATGTCAGAACCGCATATTCCACATATCTTCACTTTTACTTTTACATAGCCAGGCTTTATTTCTGGCGTTTCATAATCTGTATATCTTATATCATCTTTTGCTAATAAAACTGCTGCTTTCAAATTTCCATCCGTTCCTTTCTAAGTCATAAATAAGTATAGATTTATAAATTTTTAACTTAAGACTTAGCCATTAAGTCTTTTAGATTTCTATATAATTCAAGGTAAGTATTGTAGTTTTTCGTATATATATCATTATCAGCTTTTGGCTTATGTTCTCTTACTACATTCACACATTTTTCTACTGCATCTTCAAAGTCTTTATATATTCCAACACCTACACCAGCGAGCATGGCGGCCCCCATAGTCGCCGATGTATCAGATGATGGTACAACAATCTTTTTACCTGTAATATCAGCTTTTATCTGAGTCCAAAGGAGCGAGTTTGCTGAGCCACCAGTAGCATACAACGTATCAACATACGCCCCTGCTTGCTCAGCAACCTCTAAATTATGTTTTAAAGAAAAAGCGACACCTTCAAAACAAGCTCTAATCATATGTGCTCTGGTTTTTGCAAAATCCAGTCCGTAAAATACACCCTTTGCATTTTTATCCCATATAGGTGAACGCTCACCTGACATATAAGGCAAAAATACAACACCGTCACTACCCTTATTTATCTCTTGTGCTTCTATGTTCATCTCATCAAAGGAATTACCATTTGTATCTTTTGCATTGTTTCTCTCTAGCTCACAAAACTCCTTTTCAAACCAGCGTATCACTCCGCCTCCGCCTACAGTCCCACCCTGTAGCAGCCATTTGTCTGATACAACGTGATAGCTAAGGATTAACTTTTTATCAGCTTTGTATTCTTCCAAGCAAATGCTCATGCCACCTGCCTGACCGCCTTGCTCCTGTGTTTGCCCAGCATGAATAACTCCAGCACCTAATGTACCGCAAGCTGCATCTAATCCTCCTGCTACAACAGGAGTGCCTTCAGCTAATGAAGTTGCTTTTGCAGCTTCTTTTGTGATAGTACCTACTACTTCATGGCATTTATATATTTTTTCAGGAAGCATATTTATGTCTACACCAAGCTTTTTGCACATGTCTTCATCCCATATGCCTTTACGCATATCAAAGCAGTGCAAACCATAGCCTTGTGACATTTCCTGAGACACTTCATTTGTCAAACGGTATACTATAAAGCTGTTTGATTGAAGTATTTTGTATGTGTTCTTATATACTTCAGGCTTATTTTCCTTGTACCATAGTATTTTTGGTGTTGTATACATTGGCTCAACTGGATTACCGCATAATTGGAATATTTCATCCTCACCTATTTCATCTTTTAGCCTTGTGCATATATCACTGGCTCTGGTATCCATCCATATAGGAGTATTTGCTAGGACTTTGCCACCTATATCTATTGGAATAGCTGACCATGACTGACCATCAATGCCAACTCCTTTTATATCTACTGGATTTATCTTATATTGGGAAATCATTTTTTGTATGGCTTCAACAACAGCATCCCACCATTGATTAGGGTCCTGCTCTACCCAGCCATCTTTAACATAATAAACATCATAAGTTTTAGAAACTGAGGCAACTACTTTGCCTGTTTTATCAAACACAGCTACCTTGCATGCTGATGTGCCTATATCAATTCCTAATAATAAGTTTTTCATACTCTCCATCGGTTCCTTTACACTTCGTTTGCGAAACGTTTCGCCCTGTCCCCTAAAATTACCAGCCAAATTAATGACTGGTGGATTTTTATATTTTTGCTACAGAATCTCTTTCAATTAATGTAGTCATAAGCTGTATTTTCTTCTTGGCTTTTGATTTGTCCTCACCAAGTCTTTTAAGCATTAAACTAGCTGCATTTTTGCCAATATCCTCAAGCGGCTGATCTACAATAGATAGCTTTGGTTTAACTATTCTAGATAATTGCAAGTTGTCAAAGCCGATAAATGATATATCCTCTGGTATTTTTATTCCAAGTTCATTTATTGCAATTATCGCACCTAATGTCATTTCATAGTTTGTCATAAACACAGCAGTCATATCTTTGTTTTTCTTCACTAACTGCTTTAAGCTTTCATAGCCACCTTGAACAGTGTAATTACTAAAGACAATATTATCTTCATTAACTTTTATTTTCTTTCTATTTAAAGCTTCTTTGTACCCCTTCAAACGTTCTTGAGATGTGAATATTTCATTAGGTCCAACAACAATCCCTATCTCTTTATGACCGTTTTCCACCAAGTGAGATATAGCTCTTTCAGATGCAGAAATGTTATCTACCATAACAACATCGGTATCAATATCATCTAGCATTCTGTCAATAAGGATAATCGGTATTTTAGCATCAGTAGCCTGTTTTAGGAACTTTCCGCTTTTTGAAACTGGCATACATATAATGCCGTCTACCCTTTTTGACATCATAAAGTTTACAACGTCACGCTCTAAGCTTTCATCCGTTCTACAGTCAGTTACAATAATGCTATATCCATTATTCCTTAATATATCTTCTATTACTGTTATAATGCTGGTCACAAAGATATTACTAAGCTCAGGGATAATTACACCTACAGTTTTTGATTTACTGGTCTTTAAACTTCTAGCAAATTCATTTACCGTGTAATCAAGCTCTTTTATCGCCTTCTCTATGGCAATTTTGTTCTTTTCTAATACATTGCCCCCGTTTAAATACTTTGATATGGTGGCAAGTCCTAACCCTGTCTTATTTGCTATGTCTTTTATCGTTGCGCCCACTGATTCTACCATCCTGACTAATCTTTTAACGAAACGTTTCGTTAACTATAGATTACTATATCTTGTCTTGCTAGTCAATATAATAATATTGATATATTGACTCTTTTCTTATCTTTATATATGAGGAAGCATATTACTCCCTCATATCGCTATATTTAATCTTCTTTTGCTCTTCTTATGCAGTCTATACCAACAGCTATAATTATTACTAACCCGATAACCATCTTTTGATAGTGTGGTGAAACTTGCAAGAAGTTCATACCATTTCTTATTACCTGCAATATCATAGCACCTATAAAAGTACCCCATGCACGTCCTTTACCACCGCTCATTGATGCACCACCAATTGCAACTGAAGCGATAGCATCCAATTCATATCCTACACCTACAGTAGCTATAGCACCGTTCATTCTACCTAGTGTTACAACACCAGCTATTGAGCACATTAAGCCTGCTAATGTATATATCAAAATCTTTGTTTTAGCAATATTTATACCTGAAAGCTTAGCTGCCTTTTCGTTGCCGCCTACTGCGTAAACGTGCATTCCAAACTTAGTCTTCGATAACACGAACCACGCTCCAAAGTAGAGCAATATCATAGCTATTACAGCAACTGGCAATTGTAATGATCCTATTTCACCGAATTTGAATGAACCTAGCCAAATTAGATTTTCAGGCAAACCATAGATAGCTTGACCATCAACATATTGAAGCGCCATACCTCTCCATAGTGACATTGTACCTAGTGTAACAATGAATGGAGGGATATTAATCTTTGATATCAGCAATCCTTCAAATGCTCCTGCCGCTAAGCCTACAGCTATACAGGCAGGAAGCGCTATCCAAAGAGATAAACCTTTGTTAACTACTAAGTCACCTGTTATTACAATACATAATGCCATTGTTGATCCAACAGCCAAGTTGATTCCACCGGATATAATAATAAAAGTAAGACCTATTGCAAGTATGCTGATTACTGATGCTTGCAGCATAACATTTATTAAGTTTTTAGGGGCAATAAATGAAGGCTGCAATATTGTCAATACTGCCATCAAAAGCAATAATACGCCTAATGTAGCCAATGTCTGGCTATTGCCAACCCAAAAATCACTTTTGAAAAAACTTTGTTTCCTGTTTCCCTCTTGCGCTGTCATCTCATACTCCTCCTGCTGCTAGTTTCAATATTTTTTCCTGATCAGCTTCTTCTCTTGTCAGCTCTCCTGTTATTCTACCTTCGCACATAACAACTATTCTATCACTCATAGCTAATAGCTCTGGTAACTCTGAGCTTATCATTATAATGCCTGCACCAGATTTCACCAACTTATTCATTAGTTGATAAACTTCTACTTTAGCACCAACATCAATACCTCTTGTTGGTTCATCTAGTATAATTATTTCAGCTCCTGATGCTATCCATTTTGCAAGTACCACTTTTTGTTGGTTACCACCAGATAAATTTTCAACATACTGTTTTGCGCTTGGTGTTTTTATTCTTAAGGACTTAATCTGCTCATCTAGTAACTTATCTACTTCCTTTTTCTTAAACACACCGAAGCTTGATACTTTGTTTTCACAAGGCATAACTACATTATCACTAATGCTCATTATTTGGACTAGACCTTCTGATTTTCTATCCTCTGGAGCAAGTCCTATACCTATGTTATTTTCAATAGCATCTCTTGGAGTCTTTATCCTTGTAAGTTTACCATTAATGTATATATCACCGCTGGTTTTTTTATCAGCTCCAAAAATTGCTCTTGCAACTTCTGTTCTACCTGCACCTACAAGCCCTGCAATGCCCAATACTTCGCCACGTCTTAATGACAAGTTAATATCGTGTATTACGCCTTCACGACTTAAATTTTCAACCTTTAACACTTCATCCCCAAACTCTACTTCTACTTTTGGGAATTTATTGTCTAAGTCTCTACCTACCATCAGCTTAATAAGATAGTCAGTATCTAAATGTCCTTTTTCTACATCTACTGTTTCAACATAAGTACCATCTCTTAATACTGTTACTCTATCGCCGATTTCCTGTATTTCTTCAAGTCTATGTGAAATATATACTAGGGTTACACCCTCTTTTTGTAAGTTGCGTATTACTTCAAATAGCTTGTTTATCTCCTCGTTTGTCAATGCTGCTGAAGGTTCATCCAAAATTAAAACCTTTGCATTGGATGCTAATGCTTTTGCAATCTCTACTAATTGTTGCTCTGCTACTCCGCATGAATCTACAGTTTTTCTTGGGTCAAGTTTAGCACCAACCATATCAAGATACTTTTGGCTTTCTGCAACCATGTATTTCATGTCTTTTATGCCTAGGAATTTCGTTTTTAATGGCTCTTTACCTAAATAAATATTTTCTGCTATTGTTAAGTGAGGAATCAGATTGAACTCCTGATAAACAGCTCCAATACCTAGTTTACTGGCATGGATTGGTCCATTGAACTTCACTTTTTCGCCATCCATGTACATTTCACCTTCATCCGGTGTAAACGCACCAGTCATAACTTTAATCAGCGTGGATTTCCCTGCTCCGTTCTCCCCTAACAGTACATGAACTTCGCCCTTTATTAATTGAAGTTTTACTCTATCAAGTGCAAGCACTCCAGGAAAGCGTTTTACTATGTTTTTTAGCTCTAAAACATATTCCTGTTTCTTACTCATAATTCACCACCCGTTCTAATTTGAAGGCTGACTATTTCTAGCCAGCCTCTGTTGTTTTATTAATAGTTAATATATTAATTAAAGTCAGCTATATTATCTATTGTAGCAAGTGTTGCGCCTGTGTCAATAAATGAATCGTGAGTTTGTCCGTTAATTTGTTCATAAACAGTCATAACTGCTAAGTAACCCATGTTATAAGGATCTTGAACAACGTCTGCTTCGAATTCGCCAGCTGAAATTAAAGCTTTTGTTTCGTCATATAAATCAAAACCCGCAATAATAACGTCATCTAACATACCTTGTGCTTTGAATACTGAGTGAGCTTGTAGTGCGCCGCCATCCCATGCTGAGAATACTGCGTCGATTTCTTGACCTGAGTTAACTGCATCTTCGATACCAGCCAATGCTTTTTGGTCATCCCATTGAGCATCGATAGGAGTTAGGATAGTGATGTTTGGATAGTTTTCTTCTAAGTACCCTTTGAATCCTTCATATCTACCTTTACCTGAACCTTGAGAAATAGTACCGTTAACCATCAATACATTACCTTCGCCACCTAATGCTTCGCCGATATATTTTGCTGCTAATGCTGCTGCTGCTGCGTTATCTGTTGCAACTAATGATACTTCTGCGCCTGTTACACCATTATCTGCTGCAACTACAGGAATACCTGAATCTAGAGCTGTTTGAACTGCTGGAGCTATTCCAACGTCATCACATGGAGCAACTACGATACCGTCATATTCTTGAGTGATGAAGTTTTCAACGATTGCTAATTGACCTGCTGGATCGTTTTCTATTGCTGGACCTTGCATATCAATTTTAACGCCTAATTCTTCTGCTGCTGCTTTTGCACCATCTTCAAATGATACCCAGAAAGGTGAAGATGAATTTTTGTGTGCTACACCGATTGTCATTTCGTCAGCGCCTTTTTCCTTTTCGCCGCATCCTGCAAATGCGCCTACTACTAACAATGCAATCATAAATAAAGCTATCAGTTTTTTGTTCATTTATTCTTTCTCCTCGTTCTTATTACTGGTTTGTACCAGATTATTTTATTTGCATGCATCTAAAAACGCAAGCAAAATTTTAATCATATTTATACATAAATTGTAAGTGAAACGTTACGCTTTTGTTTAAAAAATAATTACTCACCATATTAGGTGAAACGTTTCGTTATAGTTTAAAAATTATTGCCAACCACTGTCTTGCTTAAGTTGAGCGAAACGTTTCGGCTGACTACATTTGCAGTATACAACTTTGTTATTAATTTGTCAAGTGGTTTTTAGAATTATTTTAATATGCCAATAATATGCAGTTAACAACCATTTTACATAATGATTATTAACTGCTTAATTAGTACTTATGCTCTGTTTTCACTAAAACATAAATGTATGTTTTTACGCACTACTTCCTCAACTTTTTTAATGCCTGCTCTGCCATATGCTTTTGGATCATAAACTTTAGGATCGTCTTTCAAGACTTCTTTTACACCATCGCTGTATGCTATTCTAAGCTCTGTAGCATAATTCACTTTGCACATTCCAGCCTTTACACATTGCTTTACTATTTCTCCTTCAACGCCTGTTGTACCATGGAGTACAAGTGGTACATCAACAAGTTTTTTAACTTCATATATTCTGTCAACATCTATGTTAGGAGTACCTTTATATAAACCATGTGCTGTACCTATAGCTATAGCCAAAGAGTCCACACCAGTTCTTTTCACAAATTCCGCCGCTTCTTTAGGATCTGTGTTTTTGTCACCGTCTCCCCCATCTAAATCATCCTCTTTGCCGCCAACTTTTCCTAATTCACCTTCAATAGGTATGCCACAGGCTTTGCCAACGTCTACTACTGATTTCGTAAGTGCTACGTTTTCTTCAAAGCTGTAGTGGGAGCCGTCAATCATAATTGATGTATAGCCTTCTTTCATGGCTTTTACTGCTAGCTCAAAACTATTGCCATGGTCTAAGTGCATAGCTACAGGAATGTCTACCTCTTCTGCTAAAGACTTGACTATGTGCTGATAAGTTTTTAATGAAGAGTATTTTACTGTTGAAGATGTAGTTTGTATTAAAACAGGTGACCTCATCTCATTGGCAATTTTTATGACCGCCATTGCCATTTCCATATTCTCAACATTAAATGCAGGTACTGCGTATTGATTTTTTTGTGCATTTAATAGAAGTTGTTTTGATGTTACTAATGCCATAATCTCTCCTTACTATGCGAAACGTTTCGCTCTTACTAACAAGTAGTATAGCATATCATATTTATTTATGTCAATTATACATAGTAGTCTTTAAGTGATATTTTATATAAACTTATCTTTGCATAATAAAATTCTGCACCTAGTTAACTAAATGCAGAATTACTTATATCACTGTAGTTTATACTATTTTGATTTAACTCTCTTTTTAATAAAGATAAATGTGCACATTCCTAGCCAGGCAAATACTACTACCAATATTAAATACGGCAAATATGCCAAATTATTAGCATCTCCAGTACGTGGATTAACAACATTTGAAAATGTTATATCACCAGATACCATTGCAGAATCTCCTCGCAAGCCCATTTTCACTGGTATATTAACATTTACTGTGGATGTTGTATAAGTAATGTTAATAGTTGATGATCCTTCATCAACAGTTGCACTTTCTTCTGAGCCTGATGAAAAGATAACGTTATAGGTCTTTAACACATTGCCATTTCTACTTTTAATAATTAACGTATGGTCAGTATAATGTACAGTTCCAAAACTATATTTACCATTTGATGATGTAGCAACTACATTAGGCTCTGATTCCAGTGTAAAGCCATATCCCTTTAGATTATTACCATAATAATCCACCAACTTTCCTCCGATACCTCCTTGGTATTGATTATCCTCCAGCCAATGAGCATATAGCACTATATCTTCATTAACCAAAGTTGTCTCAAAATAGAATGGCTCTGTCCCATCGACTCTTTTATGCCAACCATTAAACACATACCCTTCTCTAGTAGGATCAGTTGGTTCATCTATTGTACCTCCTAAGCATATTTCCACTTGATCAGCATAAAAACCTGGATTAGGATCACAGTAGTCATATATAGCTACACCTCTAGCAATGTATCCAATCCCTTCTCTATCGTTAAATTCATCAGGGAAATTATTATAGCCATAAGCAGAGTTATTAGTGACTATCTCCCCATCAATACGCTCTTTATAAACAGTCGCAGATGCATTTATTCTATCATTGTATGGAAATACTGCTGCAAATCCATCTAATGTAATACTACCTGCCAAAGTGCCTGAACTTCCAATACCAATATCATCTGGCGTTCCACCATCTCCACCAATAGCATATACTTGTCCACCTGTAATTGTAATACTGTTTACCGTACCATCAAAGCCTCCACCAATACCAGCTTGTGCTTCACCAGGTACTATAGATTCGCTTCCACCCCTAGCAATTACTATCCCACCTGAAATGCTAATATCTACAGGGTCAACATTTTGGTAGCCACCACCTATACCCGCCTGTGAGCCATTAATATCAAAAGTCTCCACTCTTCCATCACGTATATCTATATTACAGCCACCGCCATCAATACCTGTAGAGTATCCTCCTCCAATACCTGCACCTGCACTACCACCGGTTGCTTTTATGTTACCGCCTTCTATAGTCACAATTCCATTTCCGTCAGTTCCTCCACCAATGCCTGATGCAAAGGGACCACCATAAGCTGTTACATTTCCTGATATTACTGTAATATAACCATCAGCTCCATAACCTCCACCTATAGCTGCAGCACATAGTCCTCCATATGCAGTAACATTAGAGCCATCAATTATTACATCTCCACCATCTCCATTTGAACCACTACCTATACCTGCACCATTACCTGCAGTACCATCAGCTGTGATTGTTCCACCATATAGACATATGATTCCCGTATTCCCACTGTCCCAATATCCCGTACCAATAGCTGCACTATTTCTAATAACAAATTGCCCTGAATAGGCCTCTAATTCACCAGGTCCATGAACATATAATTCAGAAATACCGGGAACATAAATAGCACAGCAATTGTCTCCACCCCTTAATAGGTTTGAACCATACAATATTATTTTATTTTCACCACTCAAAAGACTGATTGCATGATTATCTGGTGCTGATTCAAGTGTAACATCTATTAAAACAACCTCTGAGTATGGATATAGATGTACGCTTGCACTTCCACCATCACCAGTTAACTCTACAACTTCTGTAGTGTCAACCTTCAGAAGACCTCCGTTTAGAGTAGATAAGTCAAATGGTGTACCATTTGTTCCAGATGTAATTGTATGTTCATAAGCTGGTGCAGCCAAAGCATCTCCAGAAACCAAAATCAGACCTAACAAAAGGATTATTACAAGAATTATTATAACTTTGTTTTTCATGATTATCTCCAGATTCTATTGTCGTTAATTATATATTTATCTTTGTTTAACTTTTTGTCTAATAGTAAAAGCTGTACAACCCAAAAGTAGTATTGCAAAACAAAAGAACCAAATTAGATTGCTATGTTTATCTCCTGTTCTTGGATTAGGAGTATCTATTAAGCTTACAGTGTTATGAGCATAGCCTTCTATAACAGATACACTATCTCCGCCATTATATATATTAGAATCTGTAGATAACCACTCACCTGTACCAGCAGGAAGTATAAATGTAGTGAATGATATATCATTAAAGTCAAATGCTCCTTCACCAATGCTTGTGACTGTATTTGGGATAGTTACACCTGTAAGCAAATTTGCTTCAAATGCATAGTCTCCAATTGACTTTAATCCATCTGATAAAGTTAAATTCATTAATGAATTACTTGAAAATGCATTTTCTCCTATAAATTCAACATTGCTAGGTATTATAAGGTTTACTATTGCATTTATATCAAAAGCATAGTCTTCAATATGTGTAACTGATGTAGGAATTGTTAGGTCTGTAATGCCAGAATCATAAAAGGAAGCTTCACCAATTGTAGTTACTATATTAGGAATAAAATCTATATCTGTTGATGTCCCACCATATGATACTATCCTTGTTGTATTATCGCTTCCATCAGAATTTCTGGCAAAAATTATTCCATTGGATGGAGCACCATTTAATGTTGTAATAGCATTTTCATTAAAGGCACTAATTCCAATACTTGTTACATTATTTGGGATTGTAAGATTCGTTATATTATTCATCAAAAAAGCAGACTCGCCAATACTTCTTATACCACTAGATATTGTAAGATTGGATATATTGTTAGCATAAAAAGCATCCTTACCAATAGAAATTACACTACTTGGCAAGCTAACACTAGTAATGCCATTAGATGTGAAAGAATAATCTCCAACTGTAGTTACACTACTTGGTACAAAGTCAATAATATCTGAAGAACCTCCATATGATGCTATAGTAGATACATCTTCAGTACCATCAGCATTTCTGGAATATATTATCCCATCAGAGGCAACACCATCAACAGATGTTATTTGATTATTATTAAATGCTGCACCCTCAATATTAGTTACACTAGAAGAAATAGTGATATCTGTTAATGAGTTATGACCAAATGTAAGAAATCCTATACGAGTTACACCCATTGGTATATCTACACTTGTTAACGATTTCATTAAGAAGGAATAAGTTCCAAGTTCTGTAATGTTGTAAACTATTCCACTAGTGGAATCCTTCACCGCTGAAGGAATAATCAGAGCCCCACCTGGGCCTAAATAATCTGTAATCATTACAGTACCATCCGCTAGCTCTTCCCACTCATAGATACCATCTGTGCCCGTATCTCCCTCTGCAGCTAATACTGCTGTAGGTAAGCAAATTATAACTAAAATTATAATCAGTATCATAGTAAGTTTTCTTTTCATTTTAAATCTCCCATTATCTCTTTCTTTAAGTACATTTACATATATAAATATTTTACCTGAGAATGACAATGGATACAATGAGTTGAAAGTACCAAAAAAGTACTATCTTTTACAAAAAAACAGCCCATACAGGACTGTTTTTAGTATATTCGTATTAATTGCTATACTATATCTAGTTTTCGTGCAATGTTCACCGCTTCCCTGCGGTTGGACACTCCGAGCTTTTTGTATATTTTACGTGTATGATTTTTAACTGTCTGAATGGATAAGTAGAGTGCATTAGCAATTTCCTGATTGCTATTAGCTCCTGATAATTGGATTAGGATTTCCTTTTCTCTGTATGTAAGATCCAGATTGATGTATTCTTCATGCTTAACTTTATTAATTGTTTCCCTGTATTTTTTGGCAACTGTAACAATTTGATTATAATAATCTATTATTTCATTTGATAGATTATGGTTTTCTGTTTCAAAATCATCTAGCAAATATACTGCATCTTCTCCGTAATCCGAAATAGTCCTTACATAGCCTTCACAATATCCTATTTCTAGTATGCGCACTATCTTATCGTTGATATTGCTTATATTATTCTCTAATTTGCTTAGTAATGCATCCATAAAGTAGGCACTCAGTTTATTTATATACTCCTGAAATTTCTCTAAATTTTCTATAATCTTATCTAGCAACATTCTTGCTTGAGTGTATCTTTTAGTTTTTATTAAAAGATAAGTCAAAGTCATATAAATATATACCATATATTTATTTGCATCTTCTAAGCTGTCATATATACTTATGCTTAACTCACTCTTCCAAGTCATGGCATCATCTATACAATCAGTTTTAATATCTAACATAGCCTTATAAGCATTTAATGTGTTTATCCCTAAGTATTCATTGTGCTCCATAAGAGTATGTCTACATTTTACAATAGTTTCATATGCTTGCTTAAAATCCCCTTTTGCCACACAAATATTTGAAAGACAAATCATAGCAGGAAGATAAGCCTTGAAATTACCGCTGTTTGACACTTTGTCAATGGCTACTGACAACCCAGAATATGCTTCATGTAATTTATCAAACTCATATAGTACTTCTGCTTTTGTAATTGCTGTATCATGTAGCTTTTCCCATATATTTATTACAGGTGCATAGTCACTATTATCTCGCTTATCCAAAAAGTCCATGTGGAATCTATTGCGACCAAAAAACCCAAATGAAGTATTTAAAAGAGTAAACTCAGAACAATATATAGATTGTACAGTTTGAATGCTAAATACAATATTATACTTTGCTTTTTTTAGTAATATATCTTTTAGACATTGTAGTGTCCATTCAGAATTTTTTGACATTGCAGCAAAAGGAAATGATAGTGTACTTATCTCTATTTCAAAAGCTAGTGCATCATCCTCTGATAAATTGGCTTTTTGTTTTTCATAGTTACTTTTTAGGCTTTTAAATACTTCTACAGAATGAGATGGTTGCTTTGAATTAAACAGAGCCCAACAGTAGAAGACTAGCAATCTCAAGCTTTCTATTTCTTCAAGCTTTATAATGGATTCAATAGTATTAGCTATCTCAAAATTATCGCAGCGCATTAATATCTGCTTTGGATATTTTTCAAACATTCCTAAAATCTCATCTTTGTTGTTTGCCTTTTTTAGCAAGTTAAGAGCTTTTTCGTACTTACCTAAATTAGCAAAATACTGCGCAGCAGAATTATGTCTTTCATTCATTTCATTTTCACTTATCTGCTCACAAACAAATTCACCAAACATATGGTGGTATTTATAAAATCCCTCACTATGGTGAGATATAAAAAGACATTTATTCATTAAAGAGTTAAGTATTAAATCACAATCATCATATCCTGTTAAAGCTTCCACATCAGCTCTATAAAATTCACTTAGAAATGCCGTATGTTTTAAAACTTCTTTTTCTCTTTCATCAAGTTTGTCCCATACTTCATTTTGCAAAAATCTATTAATATAGCCATAGCCTTTAATACGTTTAATATCTTTTACATTATAGTCGTTCAACACTAAGCCTACTATTGCAATAACCCAGCCTTGAGTAGTTTGCTTAAGGATATTTACATCATCTTCATTTGATTTTTTGCCTTTGTTATCTAAAAATTGTTCAATGTCTTTATTATCGAAAACTAAGATTTCTTTTGTTAATACATGTAACTTTTGCCTCAAAAGCATCTCTTCAAATTCAGTGATTAATTCATATCTACTAGCTATAATGATCTTAGCAGCTTTATATTTTATTAATCTTAAGATTTGATTAATTATTATCTTATTATTGATTAAGTGAAAGTCATCAAGTACAATTATAAATTGTCTTTCTATCTTTTGAAGATGAATTATAAGTGCTTCAAATCCTGTTTGAGCATCTGTAATACTATTAAATATCTCACTTGAAAATTCAGGTACTATGCTAGCTATGCTCTTAGCTAGATATTTTAAAAACGCTATTGGATTGTTATCTGTCTCGTCTAAAGAATACCAAGCACATGGTATATCTGCTTGATTGGCAAAGCCTGCAAGTGCTGTTGTTTTGCCATACCCTGCAGGTGCAGATAAATAAATAGCTTTATCACTAATAGACGCATTTATCTTATTATAAATGCGTTGTCTAGACACTATTCCTTTGTTTGTATCAGGTATAGATATTTTAGCTTTTATATATTCCATCTAAAAATGCTCCCCTTATATTTTAACACAGTGGATAAGGGGAGCAAAGGTTTACATCATACATTTGGCATATTTTATCAGAATTTATCAAATAAATAACAACAGTTGATAACTTTAAAATGCATATATGTCTATTCATTCAAATGCTTCAATATATTGTTTGTATTACTAC
>Ga0070728_10003237_pt1 | contig 18314 bp, 17 predicted proteins | sample tdDd471_FD_66723 | JGI IMG/M metagenome (GOLD analysis project Ga0070728, IMG submission 66723) | Marine sediment microbial communities from the Atlantic coast under amendment with organic carbon and nitrate - tdDd47.1 | ecosystem: Environmental > Aquatic > Marine > Coastal > Sediment | place... | reverse complement strand
CAGCCACGACTTCCCGTAGCTGATCCCGCGAACCGATGTTGCCGGGGTTGACCCGCAACTTGGCCACACCGGCATCCAAGGCCGCCAGGGCCATCTTGTGATCGTAATGAATGTCCGCCACCAGGGGAGTATTGCTCTCGCTGACGAGACGGGGCATGGCCTCGGCGGCCTCGGCGTCATTGACCGTTACCCTCACGAACTCGGCTCCGGCGGTGGCTAGCTCACGGATCTGTTCCAGGGTGGCCTGGACGTCCCCGGTGCGGGTAGTGGTCATGCTCTGGACCCGGACCGGAGCGTCCCCTCCGACGGTTACTCCGCCGACGGAGATCTGCCGAGTCCGGCGACGCGGGGCACAGACCGGCTGAACCGTCGGCGGTTCGGAAGAGCCGGTGACAGAAGCCATGGGAAACGCGGGGTCGGCAGCGGAGCTCTTATCATCGCTGGTGCTCATCGCAGGATCTCCCGGGTCCTCAGCAGGTGGCGGACCGGTTTTGGTTTCAGTCAGCAGTATTCAACTCGGGCCCGGCCTGGCGAACGTCGCCGGTCCGAACGGTCATTCCGTGCTGATCCAGGTATTCGAGCATGGGAATACCCAGTTTGCGGGTCAGCCCGCTCAGCTCCCGGAACCCAGCGAAAGGCAGCTCGCCGCCGCTGGCGAAGTGCTCCCTGAGCTTCCCAAGCAACGCCTGAAGGGCCGGCGCCGCAACCAGATAATCGTTGGAAATGGAAACGGCATGACCGTGTTCCGCCAGGTGACGTACGACCTCGGCCGGTTTGAATTCGCGCAGGGCCGGATCGGCGGCAGCACGGCGAAACACCGCCGATTCATCGACCCAGCGATCCAGACCGGGCCAATCCAGTCCGAAGACCGCCAGTTCGCCGGCTGCCGAGCCCACCGCTGCCAGCATGGGTTCGGACAGATCCGGGCCATGGGGCGTCGCGCCGATCCGATCACCCACGACCACCCAGTCATGATCCGGGGCCAGGGTCTGGCAGAGGGCATTCCATTCGCCGACGCCGCCGTTGAACTTGCATTTGCGTCGAGCCTCCTCCTTGGGCAGCCCCAGGCGCAAGGGGAACCGTTCTGCATAGGTGGCGACCAACTCGGCGATCTTGATGCCGAGGCTTGTCAGAAGCTCCCGATGGTAAACTCGTTTCCCCACTTGCAGGGCCAACGGATCGTCCTGCTGGCCGAGGGCATCGGCAACCGCCAGGCCCAGCATACCGGCATCCCTCAGGGCTTGCAGGAACAGATCGGATGCGTCCCCGTCTTCCATGACCGCCAGCGTCTCCAGGGCTTTCTCCTCGAATCGCTTGTGCCGTTCGGGGCTCGGATCCAGGATGACACCGCCGGCGATACTGGTGACCGGCGAATAGAATCGCAACACCAGGCGGTCTTCCCGGGCGGCCACGAGCTCATCTTCCAGGTGGAGTTGAACCAGGCCCGTGCGGGCTCCCGCGTCGCCGCCCAGCTCCGTTTCGTCCAGCAGGACGACCCGGCCCAGGACCTCGCGCCCGGCGTGATGAACGTGGAGCCGCTGTCGGTTCTTGATCACGCGCTGATAGTGGGGCATCACGTTGAGGCGGATATCCAGGCGCCGAGTGGATCGGGCCGCCCCTTCCGAAACGATCTGATAGCCCCGTTCCATCTCATCCTTCTTGACGCCGTGCAGCGCCAGCGCCAATCGCTGTCCTGAGGCTCCCTGTTTGGCCCGACGGCCGTGAACCTGAACCTCGCGCACCCTCACCACCTGCCCGGTGGGCTGGACCACGAGCCGGTCGCCTTCACGCACGGAGCCGCTCCAGCAGGTACCGGTCACGACGACCCCCGCGCCCGGCAGGGTGAAGATCCGATCCACCGGCTGGCGAAAGGCCCCTTCCTCTGCGCGTACAGGCAGGGCCAGGGCTTCGGCCCTCAGTGCGGCCTTCAGTTCCTCCAGACCCGTCCCGGCGTGAGCCGATACCGCAACCACGGGCCGGTCCTCGAGAAAGGTGCCCTGCACCAGTTCCAGAGCCTCCTCGGTGGCCACGGCCAGGATCTCCTCGTCCACCAGATCGGTCTTGGTCATCACCAGCACGCCGCCTCGCACGGCCAGCGAATCGAGGATCTCCAGATGCTCGATCGTCTGCGGCATGACACTTTCGTCTGCGGCCACGACCAGGATGGCCAGATCCACGCCACCGGCGCCCGATACCATCTGCTTGACGAATTTCTCGTGACCGGGCATATCCACCACGCCCAGGGTCACGCCGTCCCCCAGGGCGAACTCGGCGAAGCCCAGCTCGATGCTGATGCCTCGTTCCTGCTCCTCCTTGAGGCGGTCGGTGTTCGTGCCCGTCAAGGCGGTCATCAGGGCGGTCTTGCCGTGGTCTACATGCCCGGCTGCGCCGAGGACGAAGTGTCGTTCCTGTGCCATGAAACTCCGGTCGTGACGGCGAAGTTCAGGACCGCTTCGACCGTCGGGCGGATGAGTGATCGTTACCCGTAGCAAGATAATGCCGTTTCGGCCGCAGGCCTGCAAGGTCGCAAAGACGACGGGCCCCTACCGGGGCCCGTCATCGGTCGAATCAGCTCGGGGCTCTCAGGTCAGTCTTCCTGCTTCAACTCGATGATCAGATCTTCTCTCTCGGCGCCGTCTCCATCGAGGCCCTCGCCGCTGGCTTCGATCGTGATATCGATGGTGCTGACCTCGCCGTCGTCACTGATCTCCACCTGGGCATCGCCGTCCAGTCCCTGGGCCGCCAACTCGGCCAGGATCTGTTGACGAATCTCCTCGGCGGTAGCACCGGAAACCTCGATATCGAAGACCGCGCGGCCCATCCGGGAGCCGATGCTCTCCTCAAGAGTGCCGGTCAGTGGTTCGACGGATATCTGCAGACCCGCCAAGTCTCCGAAGCGTTCCTGCAGTTCGGCCAGCAGAGAATCGCCGTCCAGTTCCGTTCCCCAGACCAGCAGGTCGATGCTGGCTGATCCCTCTGAGGTCTCGTGGATCATGACCTGGAAGTCGTCGATATCGGTGCGAGTGTCCAGGTACGCCTCGAGTTCGCCCAGTTCGTCGAACATCTTCTCCCCCGCTTCGGGCATGCCGGTCGCCGACGCCATCTGCAAGGTGTACTGCCGGCCCATGTCCACTTCGGTGGACGTGGGAGTCGTACAGGCCGCTACGCCCAGAACAAGCAGGGCCAGACAGGTAAAAGCCAGACGGGTGAGTTTATTGTAGGGATTCAGCATCACGAGCCACCTCCGGTGCCACGGGTACAGGTTGCGGAACTCGGCGAGCAGCGCGTTCTCCAGATCGTCGTCAGCCACCTTCAGCGGCTGTCTGCCGCTTTCATGCAGAGCCTTGAGCCTTGCATTCAGATCTCCAGTTTCCATGGCTGGTCTCGCCTCCTTTCGGTTCGTTCACGGTCAACTCGTGCCTGAATTTGCGCAGGGTTCGGGCGAATCGCTGTTTGACTGCCTCGTGGCCGAGACCGGTCACGTCGGCGATCTCCCGGCAACTGAGGCCCTGGCCGAAGCGGAGAGCGAAGATCTCGCGGATCTCCGCGGACTCGGCCTGCAACAGTCGCTGGATTCGCGCCAGATCCTCCCGGCGAACGAGATCCGCCAGGGGATCATTCACCTCACCGGCCAGTACATCGGCCAGCTCTTCCACCGGTTCCGCGGCGCCGGTCGCCGAGGCTTGCGGCTTGCAGGTTCGGTAGTGGTCGATGACGGCATTGCGGGCGATGGTCAGGATCCAGGTCGTCACGCTCGCCCGAGTCGCGTCGTAGCGGTCGAGTCCACGCAAGAATCGGTGAAACACCTGGGCTGTCAGGTCTTCGGCGTCCTCGACGACGGTCACCCGTGCGCCGATGTATCCGGACACCGGTCCATATAGCTCCCGGTAGAGACGCCGGAACCCGTTTTCCTGGCCGGCCCGCGCCAGCTGCAGCAGCAGCTTCTGGCGCCGGTCGCGCAATATCCTTCGCAAATTCAAGGGCGGTACCGCTCCCAGCTCGAGTACAGGAACGTATGTGTATACGACCGTCGGGCAAAACGGTGACACGATTTCGGGGCGCCAGCGGATTCAGCTCTTCTCGCGGCGAATACTGGCGCCCAGACGGGCCAGGCGGGTCTCGATGCGCTCGTAGCCCCGATCGATGTGGTAGACACGGTTCACCGTGGTCTCTCCCTGGGCTGCCACTCCGGCCAGGACCAGTGCCGCGCTGGCCCGCAGATCCGTAGCCATGACCGGAGCTCCCTGAAGCTGCTGCACCCCGAACACCGTGGCACGGGCTCCATCAGTGCGAATATCCGCGCCCAGACGCTGCAATTCGGCCACGTGGGTGAATCGGTCGGTGTAGATGGTCTCGGTGATGAAACTGGTCCCACTGGCCAGGGCACAGACCGCCATGACCTGAGCCTGCATATCGGTGGGAAATCCAGGGTAGGGACGCGTCGTCACTTCCACTGGCCGAGGCCGTCGGTCCATCTCCACGGTCAGGCGGTCGCCCTCTTCTCGGATCTCGCAGCCCATATCCAGCAGCACCGCCGAAACCGGACGCAGATGCTCCGTGTCCACACCCAACAGCGTGATCCGCCCGCCGGCTGCGGCGACTCCGGCCATGAACGTGCCGGCCTCGATACGATCGGCCATGACCCGGTGATTGAGCGGATCGATCCGTTCGACGCCCTCGATCCGCAGGGTGGTCGTGCCCACACCTTCGATGCGGGCACCGGCGGCCGCCAGGGCTTCGGCCAGCTGGGTCACCTCCGGTTCGACGGCGCAGTTCTCCAGTTCGGTCACACCCTCGGCCAGGACCGCCGCCATGAGCACATTGGCCGTACCACCGACGGAAGAGGGCTCGAAGCGAAAACGTCCCCCCCGCAGGCGGGCATGGTCGCCGGTGCCACAGCGACCGGTGATGTAGCCCTCGCTCAGTTCCAGTTCAGCTCCCAGGGCACCGAGTCCCTCCAGGTGCAGATTCACCGGCCGCGGTCCCCAGGCGCAACCACCGGGTAGCGAAACCCGAGCTCTGCCCCTGGCCGCCAACAACGGCCCCAGCACGTAGATCGACGCCCGCATCTTGCGCACCAGGTCATAGGGTGCCTCACAACTGTCCAGCCCCGTCGTCGAAATGACCAGCCGGTTGTCGACCAGCGAACAGGTGGCCCCGAGGCCCTCCAGGATTGTCATGAAGAAACGCACATCGTGGAGATCCGGCACATTCTCGATGACCGAGTCGCCCTCGGCCAGCAGGGCCGCGGCCATCAGAGGCAGCACGGCGTTCTTGGCGCCGCCCACGGCGATCTCGCCCTCCAGAGGGGTCGGTCCCTCGATCACAAACCTATCCATGTCAGTTCTCCTGCGTGGTATCGCCCAGCCGGGCCACGACCACCCGGTCACGGTCGGCGTAATCCTTGATGATCCGTAGGTCCAGGCCGCCGGACGCGGCCAGGATGCCGGTGACCTCATGTCCCTGATCGTCACCGATCTCCACGGCCACGTGGCCGCCAGGACGCACCCATTCGTTCATGTGAGATGCCAATGCCCGGTAGAAAACCAATCCGTCGGCGCCGCCATCGAGAGCCTCCACCGGATCATGCTCGACCACTTCCACGACCAAACCAGGGATATCCGCCTGGCGGATGTATGGTGGGTTGCTGACCAGCAGGTCCACCTCACCGCGCAAGCGGGCCGGCAATGGATCGAAGCGACTGCCGTGGTGGAACTCGACCCGGGCGTCGACTCCCAGCTGATGAGCGTTGCGCCGGGCCAGATCCACCGCCAGCGGATTGATGTCCGTGGCGTGAACCGTCAAACGGGGAATCTCCAGAGCCAGGCTGATACCGATGATGCCCGTGCCGCACCCTATCTCCACGGCCATCGGGGCCAGCAGGCGCCGGTCCGCCGGAGCCAGCAGGTCGGCAGTGGTCTCCACCAGGCGTTCGGTTTCCGGTCGAGGTATGAAGACGCCGGGCTCGACCCGGAACGGGCGGGAATAGAACTCGGTCTGACCTAGTATCGTCTGCAAGGGTTCGCCGCCGGCGCGACGCCTGACGAGGCTGCGAAAGCGATCCAACTCCTGGCCCAGGACGGGGCGGTCATGCTGGAAGTAGAGTTCGATGCGGGACAGGCCCAGCACATCGGCCAGGAGGCGTTCGGCAGAGAGGCGGGCCGACTCAATCGCCTTGTCTGCCAGGTAGTCGCTGGTGACCTGGATCAGCTCGCGAACGGTCTTGGTGTTGGCCGGACTATTCATGATCCACCTGTCGGAGCGGCATCAATCTTGACGGGTGGCGGCCAGGGCCTCTTCCCTACGATTGGCCTGGATGGCTGCAACCACTTCGTCCAGGTCGCCGGCCATGATGGCGTCCAGGCTGTGGACGGTCAAGCCGATGCGGTGGTCGGTCACCCGACTCTGGGGAAAATTGTAGGTGCGGATCTTGGCGCTGCGGTCGCCTGTACCCACCTGGCTCTTGCGTTCGGCGGCGATCTCGGCCTCGTGTTCACGGATGGCCGCTTCCATGATCCGCGAGCGCAGAACGCCCATGGCCTTGGCTTTGTTCTTGTGCTGGGACTTCTCGTCCTGGCACTGAACCACGATGCCCGTGGGCTCGTGGGTAATGCGTACGGCGCTGTCGGTCGTGTTCACCGACTGGCCGCCCGGTCCCTGGGCGCGATAGACGTCGATGCGCAGATCCTCGGCCCTGATTTCGACGTCTACTTCTTCTGCCTCGGGCAGCACGGCCACAGTCACGGCAGAAGTGTGAATACGACCCTGGCTTTCGGTGGTGGGAACCCGCTGAACCCGGTGCACACCGCTCTCCCAGCGCAGGATACCGAAGGCCCCATCGCCCCGGACGGCATAGATGATCTCCTTGAAGCCACCGCTGGTGCCTTCGGTGCCGTCGATCATCTCGGTCTTCCAACCCTGTTTCTCCGCGTAACGGATATACATCCGTGAGACTTCCTCGGCGAACAGCGCCGCCTCGTCTCCGCCGGTTCCAGCCCGGACTTCGAGGATGGCGTCGCGGTCGTCATTGGGATCGTGCGGCAACAGGGCCGTCTCCAGTTCCCCGGCAGCCTTCTCGAGGGCGGGTTCGAGGCTGGCCAGTTCCTCCCTGACCATCTCCAGCAAGTCGGCATCGTCCTCGCTCTTGAGCAGCTCGCGATTGTCTTCAACCTGCTGCTGCAAATCGAGCCAGCGCTCCCCCACTTCCAGCTGCTTGCGAATCCGGGAGTGCTCCCGGGTCAGCTTGCGGTACTCGTTCTGGTCGTTGAGTGCGTCGGGGCTCGACAGCTGGGTACTCAGCTCTTCGTAGGCGCGGCGCAGGGAAAGAACGTTGGACTTCATGCGGTTTCCTCGTGATCTCCCGGATCGGCGATCTCTGACACGTCCATGCCATCGGCCGCGTCCGCCAGATCCGGCGCATCATCGTCCGGCATGTCGAAGTAGATACGTTCCTTGAAGTCATCGGCCTCCGGCGTCAGTACTGCGCGGAGAGCCGCCATGCTCACGGTGAGCTGGTCGTCGTCCGGTTGACTGGTCGTGATCTTCTGCATCATCAGCCCGGGCCAGATGACGGGCCGCAGGAACCAGGCCTTGGCGAACTTGCCACTGAGCTTGATGGCCTCGTAGGCCAGGCCGCCGATGACCGGCACGAAGGCCAGGCGTTGCAGGCGATCGGGAATGGTTTCGGGCCGACCCAGGAAGGAGAACACGACAATGGAGATCAGCATCACGAAGAACAGGAAGCTCGTACCACAGCGCGGGTGCAAGGTGGTGTAGTCCCGGGCTCCCGCCGCGGTCAGAGGCTTGGCGTTCTCGAAGGCGTGGATGGATTTGTGTTCGGCTCCGTGGTATTCGAAGACCCGGGCCATGTCCGGGAACTTGCTGACACCCCACAGGTAGGCCACGAACATGGCCACCCTGATGACGCCATCTACCATGTTCCAGACCACACTGCCCTCGCCATCGGCCACCACGAGATCGGTCAGCAGGATCGGCACGTAGAAAAAGAGTACCAGGCTCAGCGCAAAGGAGAACGCCACCGTTCCCCACATCATCAGTGAGTCCTTGACGGAGGTCTTGCGATCCTGTTCGAGACGGTCCTCGCTCATCGCCTGGTCAGCCGAAAACATCAGGGAGTCGATACCCAGGCCCATGGTCTCGATGAGGTGAATACCTCCCCGCACGACCGGGATGTTCAAGAACGGCAATTTACGGATGACGCTCTTGAAGATCTTCTTGCGAATGACGATGCGCCCATCGGGCGTTCTGACGGCCATGGCCAGATACTGCGGGCTGCGCATCATGACGCCCTCGATGAGGGCCTGACCACCTACGGCAAGGTCCAGTTGACGGGCCTCGGTGGCATCCACCGGGCTATCGGGATCATAGCTGGCGCCGGGGGCGTCGGCGACTTCGCCATCCGAACTCGTCTGGACCATCTGCGAAAACTGGGACATTCGATTCTCCAACCGCTGTACGCTGGGGTCATGGGGGTATTGCCGACCTCTGGAACGCTCCCAAAGATAACGAATTCCCGAATAACGAAAAGAGGGTGCGGGTCATCAATCCCCGTCACCCTCTACAGACTGTACTCCCGGCAATGGCCGAGCCCGACACCAGAAGCTGGCGAACTACTTCTTGCCGTAGGATACGTTCTCGTAGCGCTTGCGGAAGCGCTCGACCCGACCGGCGGTATCGATGATCTTCTGCTGACCCGTGAAGAACGGGTGGCAATTCGAGCAGATCTCGACGTTCAGCTTCGACTTGGTGGATCGGGTATGGATCACATTGCCGCACAGACAAGTGATCTCGCAGTTCCCGTATTTCGGGTGGATGTTATTCTTCATTGTTCTAGCACCTTTTTGCCTGTTTACCTGCTTTTCAGGTCGAGGCCAAAAAGAAATAAGGAATTCGTCCCATAGCAAGGAGAATTTTCGTCCGGGGCAACGGTTGCACGTCACCCAGTGCACCCCAAAAACCGCGCTCACGGGGCCATAGAGCCCGCATCAGGCGTTCATTGCCCCCAGGAACTGATCGTTGTCCGTGGTCTTGCCAAGCTTGTCTATGAGAAATTCCATGGCTTCGATGGGGTTGTAGTCGCTCAGATACTTGCGCAGCACCCAGATCTTGTTGAGATCCTTGGGCTCGATGAGCAGGTCTTCTTTGCGGGTGCCGGACTTGAAGATATCGATGGCCGGATAGACGCGCCGGTCGGCGATCTTGCGGTCCAGAACCAGTTCCATGTTACCGGTGCCCTTGAACTCCTCGAAAATTACCTCGTCCATGCGGCTGCCCGTTTCGATGAGCGCCGTGGCGATGATGGTCAAGGAACCGCCGTCCTCGATGTTTCGGGCGGCACCGAAAAAGCGCTTGGGCTTCTGCAGGGCGTTGGAGTCCACACCACCGGACAGAATCTTGCCCGAATGAGGCACCACGGCGTTGTGGGCGCGGGCCAGACGGGTGATGGAGTCCAACAGGATCACCACGTCCATGCCGTTCTCGACCAGGCGCCGGCTCTTGGCCAGAACCATGTTGGCCACCTGCACGTGCCGCTCGGCGGGTTCGTCGAAGGTCGAGCTGACCACCTCGCCGTCCACCGACCGGGCCATGTCCGTCACTTCCTCGGGCCGTTCATCGATCAGCAGCACGATGAGATGAACCTCGGAGTGATTCGTGGTGATGGCATTGGCGATCTTCTGCAGGATCATCGTTTTGCCTGCCCGGGGCGGCGACACGATGAGACCGCGCTGTCCCTTGCCAATGGGTGCCAGCAAATTGATCATCCGGGTGGTCATGTTCTTGGGATTGTGCTCGAGGTTGAGAATCTCCTCGGGATACAGCGGCGTCAGGTTGTCGAAGAGGGTGACCTTCTTGGCCGTATCCGGATCCTTGTAATTGACCGACTCGACCTTCAAGAGAGCGAAGTAGCGCTCGTTGTCCTTGGGAGGGCGCACCTGCCCTGCAACGGTGTCGCCGGTCTTCAGATCAAACTTCTTGATCTGGGACGGAGACAGGTAGATATCGTCGGGACCTGGCAGGTAATTGTACTTGGCCGAGCGCAGGAACCCGTATCCTTCGGCCAGAACCTGTAGCACACCCTCGGCGTAGATCAGGCCATTCTTCTCGGTTTGACCCTCGAGGATCTTGAAGATGAGTTCTGACTTGCGCAGCGTACTGAGCGCCTCGATGTTCATCCCGCGAGCAACTTCCACCAGCTCGTGGATGTTCATCTCCTGCAGTTCCTTGATATCCATTTCTCTCCTCGAACCTGTCAGGTTGAAACGTCGGAATCATGGACGGCACGCCGTCGGGCAGCCGGTTCCGGTGGGCTATTTAAATAACTGGGGTGTGTGGTTTTCCCCTGATTTTTCCTTGGGTAATCTATACTCGACCCGTAGGCCTCGGGTCAGATGCCAACATTCTAGCACAAAACGGGCCCGAATGTGAATCGCTTTGCTGACTCTGTCGGATGTTCTTTGTGAGCGATTCCTGGACCGTTCGGCGACCCCGACCCGACTCGAGTCGGGGTCCACCACTTGTCATCTATCCGGCGGCGGTACCGCCAACAGGTCGGACTAGTTGCCCGAGCTGCCTTCCAATTCTTCGTAGGTCTTGAAGTTGGCTTCGGATGCAGTGTAATCGCCCAACTCCAACTGGGCCATGCTAAGATAGAGGAAACCGTCAGCTCTCGCCATGTAGGTATTGGTCATGGCAATGCCCACATCCACGGCCCTCTGATACATTTGCTGAGAGCGTGCCTGCACCTCCGCCTGCTGCGCAAGATCGGTCTCGGCAGCGGCATCATTCTTCAACTTCTTGCCGTAGTTATAAAAGGTCTGCAACCGGATCAGCATGGTTTCCTCGGTGGGGAACAACTCCAGATCCGCGGCCCTGTCCAGCACCGCCAACGCGTCGTCGTAGCGGCCGATGCTCGAAATCCCGTACCAGCGGCCGGCGTAAACCAGCATGTCCTTGTTCTGATCATCATTCAGGGCGTCGGTATCGCCCTGTCTGAGATCCACGACCCGTACGTACATATCGGCAGCACGGGAATAATTACCGTCGCTGACCGACAGCTCGGCAATGGAGAGCAGGAGAGCGGTGTCGTCGCCGTGCTCCTGCAGGAGTTGATCGTAGATGGCGCCAGCTTCCTCGTTGCGACCCAGTTCGAACAGTACGGTGGCTTTGTCCGCCTGAAGTTCGTAGGCTTCGGGTTTGGTGGCCAGCACCTGATCCAGCAACACCAGCGCCTCGTCGAGCATCTCTTCACGCCTGTCCTCGAAGTCGGGCATGCCGGCCATCTGCATCTTCATCCGGGCGATATTCTTCACCGGAGTCAAGGAATCGGGCGCCGCAGCATAGGCCAGGCGCAAATGGCCCTCGGCCTGCTCGAAGAAGCCCTCTTCCCAGTCCCGTCCGGCCTGGCTGAATCGGTTGCGGTAGTTGTAAGCCAACGACTCCCCGACCCTGTCTTCCCAGTGCTCCCGGTCGATGTCCAGAACGCGCTGATAGGCATCATAGGCCAGGGTGTAGTTCTTACTGGCTTCGGGGTAGTCGTCGTTCTCGACCGCCTCCTCCGCCAGATGACTGTAGGCTTCACCCAGATAGTAGTAGGCATCCGGTTCGTCGTCGCGATACTCGAATCCCTCGTGGATTACCTGCACGGCCTTGTCGTAGTTCTGCTCGTCGATGTAGAGGATCGCGCTGGTCGTGTGGGCGGAGCGGCAACCGGCCATGCCCACCATCACAAGCAGTCCCGTCAGCAGGATCAATCGCACTTTGATCATTGAAGAATCCCCCTCGGGAAAAAGCGGCAACCGGTCGCTTTTTATCGGGATAGAACCCTGGCTGGGGTGGGGAACTGTTGAAACTGTTTCTGGCGCTTCCAACAGCTAAGACTTCGAGACGGAATACCCGCCTCTTCGCCTCTAATAGATAAGAAACCAGCGCCTTTGCTGTCAACCTGGATTATTGGGAATCCGCGCCTTGCGGCTGCTCCCGGAAGCCTTTTCCGTGACCTGGCGGGTCCTCGCCCTCCCGGTTGCGGCGTCCCCCCTTGCGCCCGTCACGTCCGAAGCCTCGATCCAGCGGTAGCATCTTCAGGTATTTCACCCGCTGGTGGGGTTCCAACGCCTCCATCTCCAGCAGGATGGCCTCGGTCACCAGCGAATCGAGGGTGGCCCGGCTGCGGGACAGATCCCGAACGGCCGCGCGCAATTCGTCGCCCGGGACCTCTTCGGTCATCATCAGGCCATGCAGGACACCCCGCGCCGTCTCGACACTGCTTCGCTGGGGTGCAAAACGATGGGCGATATCCGAGTGAATGCGGTGGAAGGCTGCTGCCTGATCCGGCGTCAGTTCCAGCTCCTTCTCCAAGCGGCCCATGCGCCGGTTCATCATGCGGCGCCACCCCACCGAATCGGCCGCCGCCTGTTTCCCCACAGCTGCATGCCGCCGCGGCCCCGACTCGGGTGGAACCGGTGCGCGACTCCCCAGAAGCTGGATACCCAGTCCCACGTTCAGCCCCACGGAGATCAGCAGCAGCAAGATCCAGAGCCGTTTCATGAGCCACCTCCGTCGTCGGCAAGATCCGAGTTGAACCAGAGTTCAGCCATCTCCCCGGCTGCGTCCTCGGCCAGCCAGGAACTCTCGGCTATCCAGGAGATCTCGAGGCCCTCGTCCTCCGCCACCGCGATGCTCGCCGGCGTCCCGGAACGACTCCCCGGCATGACAACCCCCAGCATGATTCCGCAGGCCACTGCCCCGGTGGCCAGGGCCGAGCGGATCCAAGGGCTGTTACCGAAGAACCAGCCGCCGCCTGAGTCCTCGGCCAGGATTCGAGCCCGAACTTCGGGCCAGACACTGACACCTTCCACCTGGGCCCGGGTACGGGCGCCCACGTCACCCAACAGAACCCAGAGCTCCCGTTGAGCGCGGGCTTCGGCAGCACATGCCTGGCACTGCTTAAGGTGTCCCTGGAATTCCGTACTCTCCCGGTCACTCAGTTCGTCTGCCAGCCAGGCTGGAATGCTGTCCACGACGTGTTTCATGATCCCTCAACCTTTCCGGCCAGTTCGTTGCGCAGCCCAGCCATTGCCCGCTGAATCAGGGATTCCACCCCAGGCAGGGTGGTTTCCATGGAGTCGGCGATCTCCTTGTAGGACAGTCCCTGGAATCGGTGCAGGACCAGGGCCTGACGCTGGCGTTGCGGCAGTTCGGCAAGGGCCAGTCGTACCGCCTCGGCATTGTCGGCCCGCTCCAGGTTTTCGATGGGGCCGGGGCCCCGGTCTGCGACGTCGTGGGTTCCAGGGTCGAACCGGATCCAGCTCAGAATCTTGCGGCGACGCAGCCGGCTTCGCGCCAGATTTCCAGCGATGCGGAACAACCAGCTCTGAAAACGTCCCTCCACCCGAAATCGATCTGCCTGGCCGTAAACCCGAATGAACGTCTCCTGGGTCAGATCCTCGGCTTCCTCCACCGACCTGAGCATGTGCAGCAGAAACGCCTGTACCTGATGCTCCCAGCGCTGGACGAGGAGACGGAACGCCGCCTCTTCGCCCTGCGCTGTACGCACCATCAAGGTATCGTCGTCCGGTTTGCGTGATCCCTGCAACGGATTCCATCACTCTCGGTCAGCGATTGCCCTGAGGACAATCGACCGCTCCCTGGCAGTCGCCGAATCGGCCCTGGCGCCCGCCGTCATGGCTTCTGCCTCGCCGTCCCCGATGTCCTTCGCCCATCATGAGCATCTTGTCCCGTTGCTCGGGTGTCAACTGCTTCCGAACCTCCAGCCGCGACTGCAGCCGGTTACCGTGCAATTCGGTACGGACCTCTCCGATCTTTTCGTTGAGGGACTGGACCGTGTCCCCGGAGGGATCGTCCTTGAGCATCTCGCCGTGCAGCTCGTTGCGCAAGCGCATCATTTCCTTGCGCAAGACCACCTGTTGTTCCTGATTCTGGTCCCGAATCTTACCGATGGCCTGGGTCTGTTCGTCGCTGAGCTCGAGGCGTTCGGCAATTCGCTCCCAGCGTGGCCCACCATCGCAGTCCACAGCGCGTCCGCTACGTTTGCCGTGGCCGCGTCCCTGGGCCTGAGCCGAACCGACTCCCAGCGCTACGATTGCAAGTAGACAAATGGCTGCGGCCATGCGAATCGAGTGACCTTTGGTGGTAATCATGGTTCCTCTCCTCCTGTCGGGTCGTCCTGACCCTCGTGGTACGCCCTGAATCGTCGCGTTCATGTCAGTCACCCACAGAACGCAGCACCTGCCCGGTACCAGCGGAATAATAATGTTCCATCGAAATATCCGAACGGGATCAGTTCGAGGGCAACAAGGACAGGTTTTTGAGCAGGTCCGGATGTTCGGGACAAGCCTCCAGCCCTGACGCGAAAGCCTGACGGGCCTCGTCGACCCGCCCGGCCCGGGCCAGCAGGATTCCTTTGTCCAAGTACCCGCGAGGATCCGAGGGCTGAGCCTCGATGAGGCGATCCGCCGCGGCCAGAGCGGCGGCACGACGACCGGACTCGGCCAAGAGGATCACCGAATTGTGCAACGTGTCGCCGTCCCCCGGGTGATCGCGCAACAGGGCAGTCACCTGGACCAGGGCCTCCTGGTGCCTGCCTTGGGCCAGCAGGAGCGAGATCAATGACTTGCGGATATCCAGGTCTCCCTGGGCATAGAGTAGAGCCCGGGTCAGGATCTCCTCGCGTCCCCGCTGGTCGTCCTGAAGATCCAGGACCGCGGCAAGCCCCAGCCAGACCGCCGGAGTCGGCGGATTCGTCGACAGCACCCGTTGATACAGCATCTCGGCCCGGGCCAGCGCCGCGGCGTCCGCCTCAGCTTCGCCGACCATGGCCCAGCGACGAGCCTCGTTGGCATCGGCCAGAGTTCGCCACATTTCCTGGACGGAACCCAGTCCCCAGGGGACGACCAGAATGCAGGCCACCAAGCCAGGGGCAAAGACCTGACGGAACAGGCGCCCAGCCGACCAGGAGCCTCGGCTCAGACCACCGGCCGCGCCGGCGGCCAGCAGCGCCAGCAGGGGCACCAGTACCAGTCGATAACGGGATACGACAAAGAAGAAGGACTGGGTGCCGATCAGTAGCAGCAACAGTCCTCCCCAGATCACTACGGGCGCTCCTGTCCCGCGTCCGTTCCAAAGGCCGACGATCGCCGCGGCCACCAGCATCCAATAGGGCGTGACCAACCAGCGCAACCACCCGACGTCCCGGGCCCAACCGGCCAGCGGCGTCAGTTGGTCGATCTCCCAGCCTTGCAGATGCAGCCACACCTTCTTCGCCCAGAGAGCCAGGGTTCGAAACGGGGCGTCAGCCATGCTGTCCAGGGCGGCCTGCATCCAGAATCGATCCGCTTCAGCCAGGTCGATCGCCGGTCGCCCGAGCACCTCGGTCAGGTACTCGCGGCCGGCGGGATCGCTGCGCCAATCTCCGGGGATTGCCGCGACATAGAATCCATTGGCCTGGGGTCCATTGCCCACGAACAGATTCACGCCACCGTTGAGAGTCGGACCGCAAAGGCGCCCAGCCAGTCGGGAGTTGTGCACCACCGCCGGACCGAGGACAACGAGCGCGCCGAGGGTCAGCAACCCGATCTGACGCACCCGGGATCGCGAGCCGGGCGAAGATCGCCAGAGAATCACCAACGCCGCCGGCAGCAAAGCGAAGGCGGTGCCTCGCAGCAGGGTCGCAGTACCGACGACCACTCCCAGACCCAAGGCCACCCACCAGCGCGAACGAGGAAACACAAGCAGGGCGAGATAGCAGGTCAGCAGGAATACCAGCGGCAGTTCCAACAGGATCGTCAGGGAGTATATGGCCGCCGGACGGTAGGACATGAACAGCAACGTCGGTAACCATAGCCAAGGTTCAGCAAGGGTGCGATTCTCGTCGTCATCGCGAAACGCGCGCCCCGCGATCAGGCGCAACAGCAACGCGGTTCCCAGCCACAGCCCGATCTGAAACACACGGACTGCTCGCAGGTCAGCGGGCTGAAAGACGCGGTTTTCCGGTACTGAAGAATCGACTCCCACGCCGGACAGCAAACGCGGATAAAGCGGCGAGACGAAATAGGGTTGAGATTCATCGACGGTGGAAGCGCCGGCGAGATCTGCGGCGCGATCCAGGTAGTAGATCTCGTCCAGCAGCGGCACCCGGGCGAAGATCGTCTTTTCCGCCCGCGGCAACGCCAGTGTCCAGTAGCCGATCGCCAGCAGCACGATTCCGCCGCCAACGATCAGGGCGCGGCCAAGCACACCACCGTCGCGACCGCCGGCGCCACTCACACGCTGAACCTGATCTCCAGGATGTCGCCATCCTGAACCACGTAGTTTTTGCCTTCGAGGCGCACCTTGCTGGCCTGCTTGGCCGCGGCCATGTCGCCGGCGGCAATCAGGTCATCGTAGGCCGTGACCTCCGCCCTGATGAAGCCCCGCTGTAGATCCGAGTGGATCACGCCCGCGGCCACCGGAGCGGTCGCGCCGCTACGCACCGCCCAGGCCCGACACTCGTCGGGGCCGACGGTGAAGAAGCTGTGCAGGTTCAAGGCACCGTAGGACGCACGGATCATCTGGTTCAAAGCCGGCTCGGCGATGCCCAGATCGGCCAGGAACTCACCGGCCTCATCGGCGGAGAGCTCGGCCAGTTCCTCCTCCACATTGGCGCTGAGGGTGACCACTTCGGCACCTGATTCCCGGGCCGCGACAATGGCGTCGGCGGGTGGTTCTTCGCCTTCGCCATGATTCAACACGACAATCATGGGCTTGAGGGTCAGGAAGACGTATCCCGAGGCGATCTTGTGTTCATCTGTATTCAGTTCCAGATCCCGAAGGGGACGATCCTGCTCCAGCTGGTCACGAAACCGATCCATGAGCGGCGGTTCCAGGGGATTGGCCACCTTGCCCATCCGGGCCTTTTCCTTGGCCAACTTCTCCAGGCGGTTCTCCACGATCTGCAGATCAGCCAGTCCCAGTTCCAGCGAAAGGGTCTCGAGCTCGCCCACGGGGTCGGGGGATCCGTAGCCGCCGTCGAAACACCGGATCACCTGGGCCAGGGCGTCCATGCGCCGACCGTGTTCCAGGAACCGAGTCGCTTCACGACCGCCATCGGCACCTATACCGGGCTGAAATCCGGGAATATCCACCCATTCCACCGCGACATTGACCTGGCGCTTGGGATTGAACATTCCAGTCAGAACGTCCAGTCGCGGATCCGGCACCTTGCCCACCGCGCGATGGGGATCGACCCCTCCCTGGCCGGTGGGTAATCCGGCCCCGGTGATGACGTTGAAGAGAGTGGTCTTGCCGGTGAACTTGACGCCGATGATACCGATCTGCACGACTTCCTCCGGGTGGGGTTCGCAAGCTGGGATTGGGTGCTCTATTACCTGTTAAAATCCGGGAGGTGAAAGCTCCGGAGTATACGCGAAGGACCACGACGAGTAGGGGCCCTGATTGCCGTCAGCGTCCACGCCGGCAACACGTACCTGATACTTGTTGCCGTACTGCATGGGAACCGACACGCGGCGTGCGACGACGGGATCCAGGTCCAGGGTGTCCACCTCATTGACCAGAACCTGGACAACATAGTAAGAAACTGTCGATCCGTAGACCGGCGCTGTCCAGACGTATTCGGAGTCCGGAGCATCGACGACATCGCCCTGCGCCCCATTCAGTCCAACTGTGAGAAGCAGAACGGCCACCATTGGCAGCGACCAAACCAAAGCGAAGGGAGACTTCGACTTCCTCACCATTTATTAAACCACCGGTAGAAGTTAGGAGTGTCCGTCAAAGCTGTAGGAACCACGGCCATGTACCAATATATAATCCATTTAACCGAGCCACGCAAAACGAACAGTGAAATCAATAATCAGCTTAAAATAGCGATTGGGCACGAAAAATTGAATTTCATGGTTGCCTCGATGGGGTTCGGGACCGCATATTGCACTGGTACCTCGAAGATGAGGTCAGGCGGTCGGTCGCACGGAGGGACCATGACCGTCGATATTTTCAGGGAGGAATCATGCTCACAAAAGGCAAATTTCTGGCGCTCGCGATCTGCGCCACAGCCTGTATCGCGATCACGCCGGTCAACGCCGCCACGATCACTGTTCCCACCGACTACCCCACTATAAAAGCAGCGCTCCTGGCAACGGAACCGGGCGATGTCGTCAGTGTCTCACCGGGTACATACTACGAATTCGGACTGATCATGCCTACGGGTGTGACGCTCAGAGGCGCGGGCGAAAAACCCGGCGACGCCGTCATCGATGCCCGCGGTCTGGGACGTATCCTGTTGT
>Ga0070728_10003236_pt1 | contig 18339 bp, 10 predicted proteins | sample tdDd471_FD_66723 | JGI IMG/M metagenome (GOLD analysis project Ga0070728, IMG submission 66723) | Marine sediment microbial communities from the Atlantic coast under amendment with organic carbon and nitrate - tdDd47.1 | ecosystem: Environmental > Aquatic > Marine > Coastal > Sediment | place... | reverse complement strand
GGCGCCGAGCGCGAGCACCACGGCGTGCAGGGGGGTCAGGGACGGGAGCCAGAGGAAGTGCACCGCGAGGGCCATCGCGACGATCGCGGCGAGCCCGCCGATCGAGCCCTCGATGGTCTTCTTGGGTGAGATCTTCTCGTAGAGCTTGTGCTTGCCCAAGAAGCGCCCGGCGAAGTAGCCGCCGGTGTCGCTGCCCCACGCCAGCGCCATCGCGAGCACGACCCAGACGCCGCCGGAGGCGTCGAGGTGGTGGAGCATGGCGAGCGCGCCGAGCGAGCCCGCGATGTAGATCGGCCCGCCGATCAGCCAGCCCATCCGGCGCGCCGCGGTCTCCATCGGGTCGGGCGAGAACAACAACGCGAGCGGGCCGCTGACGAGCAGCCCGAACATCACCGCGAGCAGCGCGTCGGTGCTCGGGAAGAACACGAGCACGGCGTTGACCGCCATGGTCACCACGATCATCCAGGCCTGGAGCCCCCGGCTCTCGGGCTGGGTCATGCGGGCGAGCTCGTTGGCCGCCACGCCGGACGCGAACACGCCGAACGCGGAGAAGATCCAGGAGGGCGCCCAGAACAGCATCCAGAGGATGACCGGGATCCCCACCGCCGCGGTCATGAACCGGACGACGAGGTTGGACGGGCCCTTCTTCTCCTCTTTCTCTTTCGCCTCGGTCTCAGGCATGCAATCCGCCGCCGACCAGAGCGGCGAGGGCTCGCAGCTCGTTGGTCGCGGCGGATGCTATACGCCCGAAGCGTCGATCGCGCATTTGATAAGCGCCGATCGCCTCGAACAGGTCGGCCTCGGCGAAGTCGGGCCAGAGCCGATCGGTGAAGTACAGCTCGGCGTACGCGGTCGACCAGAGGAGGAAGTTGCTCAGGCGCAGCTCCCCGCTGGTGCGGATCAGGAGATCGACTGGGCCGTTCTCCATCGAGGGCAGCACGTTGCCGAACGAGCGCACGTCGACGTTGTCCGGATCGAGCTCGCCGGTCGCGGCGCGGCGGGCGATCTCGCGGGCGGCGTCGGCGATCTCCTCGCGGCCGCCGTAGGACAGCGCGAGGGTCAGCGTCATCCGCTCGCAGTCCTTGGTGTCCTGCATCACCGACTCGAGCACGTCGCGAACGCGATCCGGCAGGCGGTGGCGCCGGCCGATCGAGCGCAGGCGGATCCCGCGGGCGAGCAGCTCCTCGCGCTCCGAGACGAGGAACTCCTCGAGCAGGTGCATCAGGGCGTCGACCTCGATCTGAGGCCGCTCCCAGTTCTGCTCGCTGAACGCGTAGAGCGTCAGCGCGTCGACCCCGAGCCGCCGGCAGGTGCGGACCGCGCGGCGCACGGACTCGCTGCCCTCGCGATGACCGAGCGTGCGCAGCAGCCCCTGCTGCTGCGCCCAGCGCCCGTTGCCGTCCATGATGACGGCGATGTGCCGAGGGAGCCGGCGCAGGTCGATTCGGGCCACGTTGTCCGACTACCACGCGCCCGGTGGCCGATCGAGCCGAGCCCGGTGAACCGTCGCGCGAGGGGGGCGAACGGTCGCTCCGCCGTCCCGGTAGTCAGTATCTACTGCGATACAGTCGCCTCGACGATGCGGTCGCCCGGCTGAAGCGCATCGACGACGTCCATCCCCTCGACGACTCGACCGAACGCGGTGTACCGGCCCTCGAGATGAGGCTGCGGCCCGTGCGTGATGAAGAACTGCGACCCGCCGGTGTCGCGACCCGCGAGCGCCATGCCCACGGTCCCGCGTTCGTAGCGCAGCCGGTTGTCCTCGCAGCGCTGCGCCCAGCCCGGGCCGCCATATCCGTCGCCTCGTGGGTCGCCGCCCTGCACCACGAACGCGGGCACGACGCGGTGGAAGGTGAGCCCGTCGTAGAATCCGTCGCGCACGAGGCCCAGGAACCGCGCCACCGTGGTCGGGGCCGCGTCGGGCCGCAGCTCCACGGTGACCGCGCCGCGACTCGTCTGCAGGGTGACGCGCGGGCGGCCCTCCGGGTCCGGCACCTCCGCGGGAGCGATGCCCGCGTCGAGGGCCGCGTGGTCTTCGGGCGGCTCGCGCTCCCACGCCTCGAGCACCGCCCGCGCGCGGTCTCGCACCCCACGGTTGCCGTGGCGCGCGAGCGCCTCGACCGCGTCGACGACCCCACGCGCATCGGCGGCCTCGACGGCGGCCAGCCACGTGACGAGCGTCTCGTGCTCATCGTCGGGCGTCGCCTCTCGGACGCTCGCGAGCGCCGCGCCCGTCGCCTCGGCCGGCAGCGGCGGAGGCACCACGGTCTCGGTGGGGCGCCGCCCGGCCACCACCGCGAGCGCCTCGAGCGCCGCCGCGCGGACGCCCGCGTCGTCGACGCGCAGCGCCTCGAGGATGAGCGCGTTGGCCTCCACGTGGACGATCCGGGCGGCGGCCGAGACCGCCGCCGCGCGGACCGCGGGGTGCTCGTCCTGCATGAGCCGCCGCAGCCGGGCCAGCCGCTGCGGCTCGGCGCCCTCGCCCGACGCGAGCACGGACGCCTCCCGCACGGCGCGCTCCCACGGCTGCACGTCATCGCCGCCGCAGTCTTCGACGCGCGACGGCCAGCCCCGACTTCGATCCAGCAGCTCGGCGGCGGCGCAGTGGGCGAGCCCGCGATCCCGGCTGGCCGGCGCGCGCTCGAGCCGCGCGTGGAGCTCCTCCGCGAGGTCGTGGATGGGGCCGGCGCGCGCGATCGGCGCGGCGCCCGCCGTCGCCGTGAGGAACACGTGCAGCGGTCCTCCGGAGCGGACGGCGCCCTCGTCGGTGAGCAGGGCCTCGAACGATCCGCGCAGGACCGGACCGTAGGCCCGGGGCCCGTCGTCCCGTCCCGCGGCCACGCGGGCCAGGGCGCGCAGGGCCTGGACCCGGACCTGCCAGTCGTCGTCGTCGACGCCGTGGGCGAGGACCGCCAGGTCGGCGTCCGGCGCGCGGCCGAGGGCCCGGTACGCGAACTGTCGGACCCTGGCGCTGGGGTCTCCGACCGACAGGCCGAGCGCGACCGTCTCCGCGCGCAGCGCGTCGGGCGAGCCGTCGTGCGGGAGCCGCCCCAGCGCGTACGCGCAGGCGAAGCGCACGGGCTCGGGCTGCTCGGGGGCGAGCCGAGAGGCGATCCGGGCGCGGATTTCACGTGAAACCCCGCGCCCCGCGACGCCGCGCTCGGCCAGCGCGAAGCAGGCGGCGGCCCGCTCGTCGGGGGCCTGCGCGCGGAGCCCCGGCGCGACGGCGGCCACCGCCCGATCGCTCGCGAGGCGGCCGAGATCGCGGGTCATCGCGACCCGGGTGGCGGCGTCTTCCTCGACCGCGAGCGCGCCCCCGAGGGCCCGCACCGCGAGCTCGGGGGCCCCCGGTCCGTGGGCGCCGAGGGCGAGCGAGGCCGCGCGTCGGACGGCAGGGTCGGTATCGCGGAGGCCACCTCGAGCGAGCGCGAGCGCAGGCTCGCTGGAGTCGCGCAGCCGAGCGAGGGCGGTCAGGGCCTGAGCGCGCAGGGCCGGGGACGCGGCTCGAGCCGCCTCGGGGATGGACTCGGTGAGCCGCCGCGCGTCGGCGGCCGCCACGAGCTCCGCTCGGGTGGGCAGCTCGGCCGCGGCGGGCGGGACGGTCTCCGGGTCGGTCGTCGATGCGCTCTCGACGTCACCCGATCCGCCGCAGCCAGCGAGCGTGAGGAGCAACGCGTGGCAACACATGCGATGCCACTTGGGACCGTGACACGACGTTTCACGTGAAACGTTGGACGGTCCTCGCGGCGGTGTTTCACGTGAAACCATCCCCGCCACCATACACCGCCGCCCCTTTGACGCGCCCCCCCAGCGCGCCCATGATCCCACCTCCGTGGACTTCGACGACGACCTCCAGAGGCGCCTGGCCGCGCTGGCCAGCGCGGACCTGCTCCGGGAGCCGCTCGTGCTCGAGGGACCCGAGCGCGTGCGGGCCACGATCGAGGGCCGGCCGGTCATCGTGTTCTGCTCCAACGACTACCTCGGCCTCGCCGCCGATCCCCGCCTCGCAGAGGCCCTCCGCCGAGCCAGCTCCCAGGGCAGCGGCGCCGGCGCCTCGCGGTTGATCTCCGGGACCCACCCTGCCCACCGCGCCGCCGAGCAGATCCTCGCCGACTGGGTCGGCGCGGAGTCCGCCCTCCTCTTCTCCAGCGGCTACGCCGCCAACGTCGGCGCTCTCTCGGCGTTGTTGGACTCGCACGACGTCGCGTTCTCCGATCGGCTCAACCACGCGAGCCTCATCGACGGGCTCCGCCTCAGCCGCGCCAGCGTCCACGTCTACGACCACGGCGACCCCGAGCACCTCCGCGCGCTCCTCGAGCGGCACCGCTCCGACGGCCGACGCGCGATGATCGTGACCGACAGCCTCTTCTCGATGGACGGCGACCTCGCTCCGCTCGCCGAGCTCCGCGCGCTCGCCGACGTGCACGACGCCGGGCTCTTCGTCGACGAGGCGCACGCCCTCGGCGTCCTCCGCTCGGGCCGCAGCCTCAGCCACTCCCTCGGCGTCCGCCCGGACGTGCTCGTCGGGACCCTCGGCAAATCGGTCGGCGTCTCCGGCGCGTTCGTGGCCGGGAGCCCCGCGCTCCGGGCCTACCTCGAGAACCGCGCCCGTTCGTACGTGTTCAGCACCGCCATCCCCCCGAGCACGGCCTTCCTCATCGGGGTCGCCGCCACGCTCGCCCGCGACGCCGACGACGCGCGCCGTCGCGTCCGCGGGCACGCCGACCGCATCCGCGCTGGGCTGGACCGACTCGGCTGGAGCACCCCGCCGGGCGAGTCTCCGATCATCCCGGTCCACGTCGGCGCGCCCGACCACGCCATGGCCCTGAGCCGCGCCCTGCTCGACCGCGGCTTCTACGTCCGCGGGATCCGGCCGCCCACGGTGCCGGCGGGGACGAGCCGCCTCCGCGTGGTGCCGACCGCCGCCCACGACGACTCGATGGTGTCCGGCCTGCTCGACGCGTTCGCGTCGCTCGCCGGGCAACCGAGCGCGCCCGTATCCCCGCGCCTGTCCGATCGCGCGGAGTGAGGACGGCGTGGAGCTCTTCGTCACCGGGACCGGCACCGGCGTCGGCAAGACCTGGGTCACCCGCGCGCTCGCGCTGGCCCTTCGCGCGCGCGGCGAGACGGTGGCGGCGCTCAAGCCGATCGAGACCGGGTGTGATCCCGATCCCCTCGACGCCCTCGCGCTCGCCCACGCCGCGGGTGACCCCGAGCTCGCGCGCGATCCCGGGTTCTACCGCGCCCGCGCGGCGCTGGCGCCCGCGGCGGTAGCGCGCGCGGGCGCGCCCGCGATCGACTACCACCGAGTCTGCGCCGCGATCGCCGCGCGCCGCGGCGCGACCGCGCATCTCCTCGTCGAGGGCGCCGGCGGGCTGCTCGTCCCGCTCGACGGCACGCGGACGATCGCCGACCTCGTCGTCGACCTGGAGCTCCCGCTCCTGCTCGTCGCGCGCGACGGCCTCGGCGTGCTCTCGCACACGCTCACCGCCGTGGAGTCCGCGCGGCGGCGAGCGCTGACGATCGCGGCGATCGTGCTCCGCGAGGGGGACCCCAGCGACCCAAGCATTGCAAGCAATCTTGACATTCTCGAGACCCACGCAGGCGTGATGACCCTACGTTTTCCCGAGCTCGAGTCCGATCAGGGCCTCACCAGCGCCGGCGAAGCGATCCTCACTCGAATGCCGCCAGCCCCGTGATGTCCTGACCCACGATCAGGGTGTGGATGTCGTGGGTCCCCTCGTAGGTGTAGACCGTCTCGAGGTTCATCATGTGACGGCCGATCGGGTACTCGTACATGATCCCGTTGGCGCCCAGCACGTCGCGCGCGATGCGCGCGATCTCGAGCGCGACCGACACGTTGTTGCGCTTCGCGAGCGAGATCTGGGGCGGCCGGATCTTCCCGCTCTCCTTGAGGCGACCGAGCCGCAGCGCGAGGAGCTGGCCTTTGGTGATCTCGGACACCATGTGCACCAGCTTCTGCTGCACGAGCTGGTAGCCAGCGATCGGGCGCGAGAACTGCACGCGGTCCTTGGCGTACTCGAGCGCGCAGTCGTAGCAGCTCATCGCGGCGCCCATCGCCCCGAACGCGATGCCGAATCGAGCCTGAGACAGGCACGACAGCGGCCCCTTCATCCCCTTCACGTTGGGCAGCAGCGCGTCGGGCCCGACCTGGCAGTCCTCCATGAACAGCTCGGACGTCACCGAGGCGCGCAGCGAGAACTTGTCGTGGATCGTCCGGGTGCTGAAGCCCTCGGTCTCGGTCGGCACGAGGAAGCCGTGCACCTTGCCCCCGTCGAGCTTGGCCCAGATGATCGCCACCTGCGCCAGGCACCCGTTGGTGATCCAGCGCTTGGTCCCGTTGAGCCGGTAGCCCCCGTTGGGCAGCGACTCGGCCTTGGTGAGCATGCCGGTCGGGTTGGACCCGAAGTCGGGCTCGGTGAGCCCGAAGCAGCCGATCACCTCGCCGGCGGCCATCGGCGGCAGCCACCGCTCCTTCTGCGCGTCCGACCCGAACGCGTAGATCGGATACATGCACAGCGCGCCCTGCACCGAGCAGAACGAGCGCACGCCGCTGTCGCCGCGCTCGAGCTCCTGCATCGCGAGCCCGTAGGCGATCTCGCCCATCCCCGCGCAGCCGTAGCCCTCGAGGTTCGCGCCCAGCAGGCCCAGATCGGCGAACTTGGGGATCAGCTCCTCGGGGAAGGTGCCCGCCTGGTAGTGGTCGCCGATGATCGGCTCGATCTCGTTGTCGATGAACCGCCGGACGTTGTCGCGGACGAGCCGCTCCTCCTCGGTCAGCTCATCGTCGATCCCGTAGTAGTCGAGCCCCTTGAACGCCATCTTCCACCTCTCGAGAGAGGCTCGACTTACCACAGCCACGGCCGCTTGCGAGGGGGTGGCCCGTGTGTATACTCCGCGCCTCCCATGGGGCTGTAGCTCAGCTGGGAGAGCGCTAGAATCGCACTCTAGAGGTCAGGGGTTCGAGCCCCCTCAGCTCCACAAAACGAACGATGACGCGGGGTTACGGTTTCGGCCGTGACCCCGTCGTCGTTTGGGCCCCGGCGACGGTACCTCGCCTCCGTGAAGCGATCGTCGCGAGATTCTCGATGGCCGGGCGTTGGACCCTTCGTGGTCCCGCAGACCGTCGAGCCTCCGCGCGCCCACGCCCCGGGCGTTCATCTCGGAAATTCCCCTCGCCGGTGCAACGGATCGGCGCCTGCGTGCCACTCATCCATCGTGCCGTCCCGTGTCATCGGGTTCTGTGTGGCCTTGCTCCTGGCCACCCCGGCCGCCGCCCAAGCCGGGCCGCGGGTGGTGGCGCTGTCCCCGACGGGAACGGGGGCCGACTGGGCGCCGAGCCTGCGGGTCGAGCTGGCCTACGTCGGCGGCGAGCTGGTCCCCGGCGAGCTCGACGAGGCGCACCTGTATGGTCCGGACAGCACCACCGCGGTGCGCGTCGCCGCGCAGGTCATGGGGGCCGACGCCGCCGTGTGGCTCGGGCACCGTCGCGATCGCGTCCACGTCGTGCTGACCCGCGGCGACGACCGCTTCGCCGCGCCGCTTTCGCCCCACGCGGACGCGCGGACGGTGGCGCTGGTCGCCGCGAGCCTCCTCGACGAGGCGCTGATCCAGCCCAGCCGCGCCGAGCGCGCCGGGCCGTTCTCCGGCGCCGCGCTCGCGCAGCCCGCCCCGCCGGTCGAGCAGGCTACCGACGACGAGGCGCGGGATGCCGCCACCGAAGCCGAGACCACCCCCGACCGCGACGGCGTCCGTCTCTACGGCGGCATCGGCACGGGCGGCCTGGCGCTGGTCTCGGATGTCGCGTTCGATCCCGGTACGCTGCTGCGCGCGATGATCGGCGTTCAGGCGGTGCGGAACCTCCGCGTCCAGGCGATCCTCGAGGGCGGCTTCTTCCGCGACCGCGTCGGGGTCAACGGGGGCGGCCTGGAGCTGCAGCCGTTCGGTCGCTTCTGCCCCGAGCTGGTGGGCGTGCTCGCGGCCGACCGGATGGTGGATCTGCAGCTGGGCGCGCACGGCTGCGTGGGCCTCGCGGAGATGCGCGAGGTCTTCGTCGACCCGTTCTTCGGCGCCTCGTTCAACGAGAACCTCATGGTGACCGTGGCCGGCGGCGGGTTCATCGCCGTCGAGCTGCGACCGTCCGAGCGCGTGTCGGTGACCTTCCGCGCCGACGTCGACGGGACCGAGCCCGTGCAGCACCTGGAGTTCGGCGGCGACCCGAACCGCCAGCCCGACGTGATCGCCAGCCTCTCGACCCAGGTGGGGTTCTGGTGACCCTGCGCCTCTCCACGACCCCGTCGCTCGTCAAGCTCTCGCCGAGAGCCGCCGAGTCCCACGAGCGCGACCTGCTCGCCGAGCTGGTCTCGCGGCTGCGCGCACGCGACGACATCCTGATCGATCGCGTGCTCCGCGAGCTGTTCCCCGAGGTGCGGCGGTGGATGTTCCGCCAGCTCGGGCCGCGCCCGGAGCTCGAAGACGCCGTGCAAGACGCCTTGTCGGAGATCGCCTCGGCCTTGCACCGCTTCGAAGGGCGCTCGAGCGTCTCGACGCTGGCCCACCGGATCGTGCTGCGCACCTCGTACCGCTACTACAAGAAGGCCAAGCGCCCGCGCCCGGTGCAGCGCGTCGACATCGTGGCCGACGACGATCCCGAGGCGCGCGTGCGCGCGAGGGCCGCGCTGCGGCGCTTGCACACGGCCCTCGAGCAGCTCCCGGAGCGGCGCCGCGCCGCCTTCGTGCTGTGCGCGATCGACGGGCTCGACCCGCGCGAGGCCGCGGAGGTCATGGGCGTGAGCGCCAACGCGATGAGGAGCCTGTTGTGCCGCGCTCGCGCGCAGCTCGAGGAGATCCTCGAGGACGACGACGAGCTTGGGAGGCGCCGATGAGCGAGCTCGACCGCCTGCTCGAAGAGGTCCGCGACCTCGAGCCCGAGGACCTCCCGCACGACGAGGTCCGCAAGGCCGTGCGCCGCGCCGCGATGACGGGGCGCGCCCGCCACGGGGCCTGGGTCCGCCGGCGCGTGCTCTGGGCCGCCGGCACCGGCGCCGCGCTCGCCGCCGCCGCCGTGCTGCTGTTCCTCCACGCGCCGGCCCCTACGCATCCGGCGCCCGACCGCGTCGCGCAGGGCAGCGCGCCGTCCGCCGCCCCGGCGCCGGAGCGCACCGATCTCGAGCTGCCCACCGGCGACCGCCTGCTCGCGGCCGAGGGCGCGCGGTTCCGCGTCGAGCTCGCGACCGAGTCAGAGCGACGCATCCGCCTCGACAGCGGCTCGATGCTCTTCGACGTCCGGCCGCTCGACGGCGGTCGGTTCCGCGTCAGCACGCCGCGCGCCGAGGTCACCGTCCTCGGCACCGTGTTCACCGTCACCTCCGACCGCGACGGAACCCTGGTCCGCGTCTACGAGGGGCGGGTCGAGGTCCGCGACGACTCCGGGGTGCAGGAGGTCCGCGCGGGCCAGTCCGCCCGCGTCGGCGTCACCGACGATCCGCTCGACGTCGATCCCCTCGCGACCGAGGCGCGCCGCGCCGCCGGCCGCCGAGGGCCGATCGCGCGGGCGCCGCGCCCGACCCCGGCGGCGGAGCCGAGCCCGAGCCGGCCCGCGCGCCGACCGCGCCGCGCCCCGAGCCCCGAGGCCCCCGCCGTCGACGAGGCGGGCTCCGAGCCCGCCGCCGAGGCGCTCGATCCGGCCCGGCCGGCCACGCCCGACGACGTCCGCGGCTGGATCGTGGCGGGCTTCGCCGCCCGCGCGCTCGACGAGGCGCGCGACCACGTGAGCGCTGGGGACCTCGATCCTTGGCTGATGCTGCAAGCCGACGCGGAGCGCGCGCTCGGTCGCCACGTCGCGGCGGCGGAGACCTACGCCCGCGCCGCCCGCGCGCTGCCCTCGCCTCGCGCCGAGCAGGCCGGGTTCGCGAGCGCGCGTCTGTCGCGTTCCCCCACCCTCGCCCTGCGCGCGCTCGAGATCGGCCGCGTGACCGCCGTCGGCTCGCCGCTGCGCGAGCGCGGCCTCGCGATGCGCGCGGACCTGCTCGGTCGCCTCGGGCGCCGCGCCGAGCGAGCCCGCACCGCGCGCGAGTATCTGGCGAGCTACCCCGACGGAAGCCGCGCCGCGGACATGCGCTCCCTCGTCGGGGACTCCCAGCACCCCTGACGAGTCGCGTTCGCGGTACTCTCATCCCGTCTCATGGCGGAAGAAGAGGATCGGAAGAAGGGCGAGCGACGCGATCAGACGCAGGAGCTGACGCTCAACGAGCTCGACCCCTTCGACCCACCCACCGGGGAGATCGCGCTCGACGAGCTCGAGGAGATCCCCCAGCCACCCCCGGCGCCCGGGGTGGGCAAGCCGCGCAAGCCGCCTCGACCACCGCGTGAGAACACGCTCCGCGGGCACGAGGCCCCGAACCCCGAGGACGACGCCGTGCCGCGGGTGATCGGGGCCGACGACGGGGAGACCGAGGAGACCGAGTCGCCCGAGTCCCCGCCGGCGCCGCGCACCGTGCCCCCGCCGACCCCGGAGGCCGACGACGAGGGCGAAGAGAAGGAAGAAGAGGCGGGACGAGCCGAGGACGAGGAGGACGACGGCGAGAAGGAGCCCCGCTCCGCGCCGACGCTGCCCCGCCCCAAGAAGCTCGCCCCCTCGCCGCGCCGGCGCTCGTCGCCGCCCAAGCCCCTCCGGCCGCTGCCCCGCAAGCGGGCGGCGCGCGATGACACGCCCAAACCCGACGAGCCGAAGAAGCAGCCGAGCATCCCGCCGCCGCAGCCCGTGCGGCCGCTCGCGGCGGTGCGCACCCAGGTCGTCGGGACGCCGACCCCCGAGCCGGCGCCGTCCCCCGAGCCCACGGCCACGCCCGAGCCGCCGTCGACCCCGGACGCCGGCGACGACGCGGCGACCGCCGAGATGCCGACGCTCGCCCCCACCTCCGACGAGGCGCGCGAGGCGGACCTCGCGCTGCGCCAGCTCTGCGAGCGGGAGCTCGAGGAGACCAAGGACGCCGATCGCAAGGCGCAGCTGCACTACGAGCTGGGGCGCCTCCTCGAGATCCGTCTCGACGATGACGCCGAGGCCGCCCACCACTACCAGGCGGCGCTGCGCGTCCGCCCCGACCACCCCGCCGCGATCCGCGGCGCGCGGCGGACGCTGGCGCGCACCGGCAAGCACGCGGCGCTCCCCGGGCTGTTCGACGCCGAGATCGAGCTGACCCGCGAGCCCGAGGCCCGCGCCCGGCTGCTCTACGAGAAGGCCCGGCTGCTCGAGCAGGACCTGCGCCAGAGCGGCGGCGCGCTCGCCGTGTACCGCGAGGCCCTCGCGCTCGATCCGGGCAACCTCTCGATCCTCAAGGCGATCGAGCGCGCCCTGCGCCGCGACAAGGCGCACGAGCCGCTCGCCGACGTCTACGCGCAGCTCGCCAACTCCGTGCAGAGCGGGCCGCTCAAGGCGGCGTGGACTGCCGTGCGCGCGCGGCTCACGGAGACCGAGCTGAAGGACCCCGCGCAGGCCGCCGCGCTGTACGAGGCCGCGCTCGAGGCCGACCCGAACGCGACCGACGCGCTCGCGCACGTCAAGCGCCTCGGCGCGACCCAGCAGCGCTGGCCGCAGCTCGTCGACGCGCTGCTCACCGAGCACTCCCTCGCCGAGGACGAGCCGGCCCGCCTCGCGATCCTGCTCGAGATCGCTCGGATCGAAGAGCAGCGGATGGGCGACGCCGACGCAGCGATCGAGACGCTCGGCGCCGCGCGCGAGGCCGCTCCGTCCGAGCCGCAGATCCTGCGCGAGCTGGCCCGCCTGCATCGCGATCACGGCCGCCACGCCGAAGAGATCGAGGCGCTCGGCGCGCTCGTCGATCTGCTCGAGGACCGCGACGAGCGCGCGCGGATCTGCCATCGGATCGGGCACGTCCACGAGCAGCGCCTCGCGGCGCCGGACGCGGCGCGCCCCTGGTACGAGCGGACCCTGTCGATCGACCCGAGCCACCGCGCGGCGGGCCAGGCGCTCGCGCGCCTGCTCGAGCAGGCCGAGCGGTACAACGAGCTCGCCAAGGTCTGGCTCGAGCGCGCGCGCTCGGGGGTCGACTCTCGGTCCGAGCGCGCCGAGCTGTTCCACCAGGTCGGCGACCTGCAGGAGCGTCGCCTCGGCGACACGGTCGAGGCGACCAAGCTGCACGTCGAGGCGCTCGGTCTCGCGCCCGACCACCACGGCGCGTTCCAGGCGCTGACGCGGCTCTACGCCGCGGCGAGCCGTTGGCCCGAGCTCGTCGATCTGTACGAGCGCGCGATCGATCGGGCGCCGCACGACGAGGAGGCCATCATGTGGCTGTTCCGCGTCGGCGCCGTGCGCGAGGACCGGCTGAACGAGCCCAAGGGCGCGCTCGCGACCTACGAGCGCATCTTGCAGAAGGACCCGAACCACCTCGGCGCGCTGCACGCGATCGTGCGCGCGGGCGCCCTCGCGGGCGAGCACGCGCGGGTGATCGCGGCGCTCCAGAAGGAGGCCACGCTCACCAAGGACAGCGAGCGCGCGGCCGCGCTGTTCCATCGCGCGGCGATGATCACGGCCCACGACCTCGACGACGCCGACGGAGCGATGCGCGCGCTCGAGGCCATCCTGAAGAAGCAGCCCAAGCACCGCGCGAGCCTCGAGTCGCTCGCCGGGCTGCTGTCGGACGCCGGGCGCTGGAAGGAGCTCGTCTCGGTCTACGCGCGGCTGCTCCCGCTCACGAGCACCGCCGCCGAGAAGGTGCGGCTGCAGTTCCGGATGGGCGAGATCCAGCAGACGCAGATCGGCGACGAGGCCGCGGCGGTCGCGGCCTACCGGCAGGCGCTCGCGCTCGACCCGGACTTCGCGCCCGCGCGCGAGGCGCTCCTCGACTCGCTGCGCCGCTCGGAGTCCTGGGACGATCTGGTCACCGCGCTCGAGCAGCGGGTCGGCAAGCTGCGCACCCCGCTCGAGCGCGCGCGCGCGTGCACCGAGATCGGCGCGATCCTCGAGGACCGCGTCAACGACGCCGACCGCGCGCTCGCCATGTACGAGCGCGCGCTGGCGGAGGTCCCCCTGCATCACCCGGCGATCGACGCGCGCGAGCGCCTGCTCGCGTCGGCCGAGCGCTGGTCCGACCTGTCCGACGCGCTCGCCGACGAGGTCGAGGCGCAGAAGGACCCGTACCTGCACCTGCAGCGCGCGCTGCGGACCGCGCTCGTCAAGGCCGACCAGCAGGGCGCCGTCGCGCCGACGCTCGACGCGTTCCGCCCGGTGTTCGAGCAGCAGCCCGAGCACGTCGGCGCGCTCCTCGCCGTAGAGACGATCTACGCGCGCAACCGAGACGACGCGGGGCTCGCGGCGACCTTCGAGAAGATGGCCCAGGTCATCGACGATCCGCGCGCGCGGCTGGCCGCGCTCGAGGAGCAGGCGCGCGCCCGCGCCGCCGCCGGGGGCGACGTCCGCGGGGTGCTCCGCAAGATCCTCGAGCTCGAGCCGGGGCACGTCAGCGCCCTGACGCAGCTCGCGGACCGCGCCGTCGCCGACGGCGACGCGAGCGGCGCGCTCACGATGCACACCAAGCTCGCGAACGTCTCCAGCGATCCCCTCATCGCGGCGTTCCATCAGACGCGCGTCGGCGAGCTCCTGCTGTCGGCGGGCAGGCCGACCGACGCGCTCGAGTCGTTCCGCGCGGCGCTCGCGCTCGACGCGACGAGCCTCGCCGCGATCCGCGGGATGAGCCGCGCCGCGCTCATCGCGCAGGACGCGGCGGCGCTGCGGCAGGCGGCCCAGCGCGAGCGGGACGTCGCCAAGGACCGGCACGTCGCGGTCGGCCTGCTCCTGCGCGCCGCCGCGGTGCACCTGATGGCCGAGCGCACCGACGAGGCGGTGGTCGACTACGAGGCGGCGCTCGCGATGGCGCCGCAGAACGAGCGCGCCGCGGCGGGCCTGCGCGCGTGCCTGACCCGGCCCGACCAGGCGCCGCAGCTCATCGATCTGCTCTCGCGCGCGGCGCACGCGTGCGACGACCCGATGCGCGCGGCGGCGCTGCACCGCGTCGTCGGCGAGCTGCACGCGGGGCCGCGCGACGATCTGCCGGCGGCGATCGCGGCGGTGAGCCGCGCGCTCGAGAGCGACCCGGACAGCCTCGACGCGCTCGGCGAGCTCGCCGCCTACCAGGAGCGCAGCGGCTTGTGGTCGGACTCGGTCCAGACGCTCGAGCGGCTGATCCCCAAGGCGCGCGACGAGCGCCTGGTCGACGCGCACCTGCGGCTCGCGCGGATCGCGGAGGCCCACATCGGCGACCGCGAGCGGGCGATGCGCAGCCTGCGCGCGGTGCTGTCGCGCGACGAGGACAACGAGCGCGCGCTCGGCACCCTGGTGCGGCTCGAGCGCGAGACCGGCCGCCACGAGGAGGCGCTTCGGCTCGCCAAGAAGCTGATGTCGGTGGTCAAGAGCGAGGAGCGCAAGGCGTTCGTCCTCACCGAGCTCGCGGTGCTCGAGCGCGCTCGCGGCAAGGACGCGGCGGCGGCGGCCAACGCGTTCAGCGCGGTGGGCACGCTCGGTCCGTCACGGCGCGCGGCGGAGGTCTACAAGGAGCTGATCGCCAACGCGCCCGAGCACGCGACGTGGGACGACTACTCGACCGCGCTGATGATGTTCATCGAGCGCAACGAGGGCGTGGAGGGCGACGCGCTGCCCGCGACCTACCGCGAGCTCGCGTGGGTGTTCACCGAGGCGCACAACCGGCCCGACCGCGCGATCGCGACGCTGCGCGAGGGCGTGACCGCGTGCCCCACCGACGCGTCGATCTCGCTGGCGCTCGTGAAGTCGCTGCGCGATCTCTCGGCCAACGACAAGGCGCTCGTCGAGCTGCGCCGCTACCTCGCGATCGACGCCTGGAACGCGAAGGTCTGGCGCGCGCTGGCGGACCTGTTCCGCGCCACGGGCGAGCCCGAGGGCGCCGCGATCGCGCTGTCGCCGGTGCTCGCGATGAAGCAGGCGAGCGAGGACGAGGCCAAGATCGTCACGGGCCGCACCGTGCGCGCGGCCGAGGCCCCGCCCGGGATCCTGGGCCGTCAGGGCCTGAGCCAGATCATCGACCACGGCGGGCTCGAGGAGAGCGCGGCGACGCTGGTGCACGCGCTGAGCGACGTGTTCGGCAAGCTCGAGGGCTTCGAGCCCGAGCAGCACGGCCTGACCCGGCGCGATCGCATCAAGCACGGTGACGCGCACCCGCTGCGCGCGTTCGCCGACCGCGTCGGCATGACCTTCGGCGTGCCCGAGTACGACCTGTACGTCGCCGACGACGCCGAGCTCGACTGGGCGGTGGCCTACGCGGGCAGCCCGCCCGCGCTCGTGGTCCCCGCGCGCATCGAGCAGGCGCGCGACCCCGTGCTCGCGTTCCACCTCGCGCGGCCGCTCGCGATGATGAGCCGGCTGCTGCACCCCGTGGACCGGATCGACCCCGTCACGATGGAGCGCATCCTCGTCGGCGCGGCGCGCCAGTTCGAGCCCGACTTCGCGCTGCGCCCGGACGACCCCGACCTCGAGCGCGAGACGCGGCGGGTCGGCAAGGCGATCGGCTTCTTCACCCGCTCGCGCATCCAGGACGCGGCGACGACCTTCGCGGCGATCCCGACCCGCGACGTGGCCGGCTGGGTCCGCAACGTCCGCCGCATGGCGGCGCGCGCCGCGCTGCTGGTCTGCGACGACCTGCTCGCGGCCTACGAGGCGCTCGGCACCGACACCGGCGCCGAGGACCTCGTTCCCGACCTCGCGCGCTTCTGGGTCTCCGACCCCGCCATGCGCTTCCGCCGCCGGGTCGCGCAGCAGATCTGACCCAACTCTCCTCACGCGGCGGTTGGGAGCGAGGGCTCCCGTTCGGCGGGATGGGGCGCGCGCGCGCTTCGACTCGATCGCCGACGATCCGAGGCGTTTGGCCAGGAGACGAGGAGAGATGGGAGGGGGAGAGTGCGCGATGGACGACGCCACCGCGTTGGCCCTCTCCGACCGATGGTGCAGGCATGGAGCAGCGGCCGTGGTCAATGCGGCTTGCAATACGAACGCGTCGCCACAGCTCACCGCGCGCGGTGCCCCCATCGCGCCTCGCGCTCCTCCTCTCTCTCCTCGTCTCCCCTGAAACGCCTCGGCCCAGCCCGCCGATCGCCCCGACCCCGGCGCGCCCCATCGCGCCGTCGACCACGAGCCTCTCCACCGAGCGCCGCCGAGACCGACCTCGGGCCAGAGCCCCGGGAAGCTATTGCTCCCAGTCGATCCGGTCGAGCTCGCGCGTCGAGATCCGACGAAGCAGGTCCGCCTCGAACTCGTCGAGCGTCATCGTGGTCTGGTCGCGCGAGCCGTAGCGGCGCAGCGTGACGGTCGCGTCGGCCTTCTCGCGCTCGCCGACCACGAGCACGTTGGGGATCTTCGCCGTGGCCGAGCCGCGGATCTTCTTGCCCATCGTCTCGGACGAGTAGTCGACCTCGGCGCGGACGAAGCGCTCGCGCAGGCGCGCGACGATCGCCTCGGCGTAGTCGATGAACGTGTCGCTCACCGTGAGCACGCGGACCTGCACCGGGGCCATCCACGTCGGGAACGCGCCGCCGAAGTGCTCGATGAGGAACGCGACGAAGCGCTCGTGCGTGCTCGCCGGCGCGCGGTGGATGCAGTACGGGTGGTGCTCCTCGTTGTCCGCGCCGCGATAGACGAGACCCAGGCGCTCCGGGATCGCGAAGTCGAGCTGGTTGGTGCTCGCCGTCTCCTCGCGGCCGGTGACCGTCTGCAGCTGCACGTCGATCTTCGGCCCGTAGAACGCGGCCTCACCCGGCGCCTCGTCGTACTCGAACCCCGCGTTCTTCATCGCGGTCCGCATGTACTCCTCCGAGGACGCCCACGCCTCGGGGTTGTCCACGTACTTTGCCTTGCCCTTGGGGTCGTCGGGATCCCAGGAGCTGAAGCGGAAGTAGTACTTCGAGATGCCGAGCGTGTCGTAGAGGGTCCGAATCATCTCCATGACCTTCACGAACTCCTCTTCGATCTGGTCCTCGGTGCAGTAGATGTGCGCGTCGTTCATGCACAGGCCGCGCACCCGGAGCATGCCGCTGAGGGCGCCGCTGTCCTCGTACCGATAGACCATCCCGTACTCCGCGAGCCGCATCGGCAGCTCGCGGTAGCTGCGCATGCGCGCGGCGAACACCCGGTGGTGGTGCGGGCAGTTCATCGGCCGCAGCGCGTAGGTCTCGCGGACCTCTTCGGCGCCGTGCTCGTCCGTCTCCTTGAGCTCCATGAACGGGTACATGTGCTCGGCGTAGAGCGGCAAGTGACCCGTCTGGTAGTACAGGTCGGTCTTCGCGAGGTGCGGCGAGGCGACGCGGTCGTAGCCGTCGGCGAACTCGAGCTCCTTCATGTACTGCTCGATCTCGTCGCGCAGCACCGTCCCGTTCGGCAACCACAGCGGCAGACCCTTGCCGATGACGTCGTCGATCTGGAACAGGTCGAGCTCCTTGCCCAGCTTCTTGTGGTCGCGGGCGAGCGCGTCCTTGTACGCCTTCACGTGCGCCTCGAGCTCCTCCTTGGTCTCGAAGGCCCACGCGTAGATGCGCGTCATCATCGTGTTGTTGGAGTCGCCCCGCCAGTAGGCGCCGGCGACCGAGCGCAGCTTGAACGCGCCCTTGGGCAGCTTGCGCGTGTTGTCCACGTGCGGGCCGTCGCACATGTCGAGGAACGGGCCGTTCGTGTAGAAGCCGATCGTGTCGACGTCGTCGCGCTGCAGCAGCTCCTCGGCGTACTCGCGCTTGTAGGGCTCGTTCATCTCGTCGAGGCGCTTCAGCGCTTCTTCGGGCGGCAGGTCCTCGCGCTCGAACTTCTGCCCCTGCTTGATGATCTGCTTCATCTTCTTCTCGATCGCGCCGAAGTCCTCCTCGGTGATCGGCTCGGAGAGGATGAAGTCGTAGTAGAAGCCGTCGGCGATCGGCGGGCCGAAGCCCAGTGTCGACCCGGGTCGCAGCTCGAGCACCGCCTGCGCGAGCACGTGCGAGAGGCTGTGGCGGATCCGGTGCAGCTCGTTGTCTTCGTTGGCGTCGTTCATGTCGGGGCGCGGAGTATGGCGCCGAACCCACAGCGCACAAAACCGACGCCTTGGCACCGTGCCCGGCCCCCGACCTCGCGGTAGGCTCCGCGCCATGACGAACCGGGCGATGAACTTCTACGCCGGCCCCGCGACCCTCCCGCTGGCCGCCCTCGAGCGCGCGCGCGACGAGCTGGTCGACTTCGACGGCACCGGCATGTCGATCATGGAGCACACCCACCGGGGCCCGTCCTACGACGCGGTGCACTCCGAGGCG
>Ga0070728_10003234_pt1 | contig 18356 bp, 14 predicted proteins | sample tdDd471_FD_66723 | JGI IMG/M metagenome (GOLD analysis project Ga0070728, IMG submission 66723) | Marine sediment microbial communities from the Atlantic coast under amendment with organic carbon and nitrate - tdDd47.1 | ecosystem: Environmental > Aquatic > Marine > Coastal > Sediment | place... | reverse complement strand
TCGCGCATGATCTCGGAGCTGCCGCCGGCGATGCGGGTGACGCGGGCGTCGGCGAAGGCGCGGCAGATGGGGAACTCCCACATATAACCGTAGCCGCCGTGAAGTTGCAGGCAGCGGTCCAGCACCCGGTTCAGCAGCTCGGCGCAATGGAGCTTGATGACCGCGCCCATGGTCGCGTCCAGCTTGCCCGCCATATGCAGCTCGATGCAGCGGTCGACGAAGGCGCGGGCGACGACGATGTCCGACTTGACGTCGGCGAGCTGGAACTTGCTGTTCTGGAAATCGGCGATCCGCTGGCCGAAGGCCTTGCGCTGGTTGGTGTAGTCGATGGTCCATTGCAGGGCGACTTCCATGATCGCGACGCTGCGCACGCCGATCATCAGCCGTTCCTCGGGAAGCTGGGTCATCATGTAGGCGAAGCCCTTGCCTTCCTCGCCGACGCGGTTCGTCACCGGCACCCGCAGATCCTCGAAGAACAGTTCCGACGTGTCCTGGGCCTTCATGCCCAGCTTGTCCAGGTTGCGGCCGCGCACCAGGCCCTTGCGGTCGCCCTCGACGATGATCATGGTCGTGCCCTTCGATCCCTTGGCCTCGGGGTCGGTCTTGCAGGCGACCAGGATCAGATTGCCGATCTGGCCGTTGGAGATGAACATCTTCTGGCCGTTGATCACATAGTCGTCGCCGTCGCGGATGGCGCGGGTCTTGATGTTTTGCAGGTCGCTGCCGGTGTCGGGCTCGGTCATGGCGATGGCGCTGATCGCCTCGCCCGAGACCATCCGGGGCAGCCAGTATTTGCGCTGCTCCTCGGAGCCGTACTTCATGATGTAGGGCGCGATGACGATGGCATGCTGGGGGAAGGCGGGTCCCATGGCGCCGACCCGGCCGAGCTCCTCGATGACGATGGCGTTGTGCAGGAAGCTGCCGCCCGGACCGCCATATTCCTCGGGCACGGTGCAGGCCAGCAGGCCGGCGGCGCCCGCCTTGCGCCACAGCGCGGCCGGCACGGCGCCTTCCTTCTCCCACTGGGCGTGGTGGGGCGCGATCTCGGTATCGACGAAACGGCGGACGCTATCGCGGAACAGCTCGTGCTCTTCGCCGTAGATGGTGCGTGGAATCATGGGCGGCCTCCCCTGGGATGCTTCTGTCGGTGCGTCCTCCGGGGCGGGAGCCTAACCCAATTCGCGGGCGAAGGCGCGAGAATCGCGAAACCGGCGGCCGGGGGGCCGCCGGTTCCGGGTCTCGGTTGGGGCTATACCGCGTCGTCAGGCGGCCTTGATGTCGGCGATGAAGCCGGTGATCTCGCTGCGCAGCTCGTCGGACCGCTGGGCGAGGTCCGAGGTCGCGGACGAGACCTTGCCGGCGGCCTCGCGGGTCCGGCCCACCTGCTGGGTGACGTCTTCGATGTTGGTCGCCACGTCGGCCGTGCCGTTCGACGCCTGCTCGACATTGCGGGCGATCTCGCGGGTCGCGGCGTTCTGCTCCTCGACCGCGGCGGCGATAGCGGAACTGACCTCGCTGATTTCGGCGATGGTCTTGCCGATGCTCGCGATGGCCGTCGAGGCGCTGCCCGTCACCTGTTGGATGTTGGTGATCTGGCTTTCGATCTCCTCGGTCGCCTTGGTGGTCGCGTTGGCAAGCTGCTTGACCTCGGAGGCGACGACGGCGAAGCCCTTGCCGGCCTCGCCGGCGCGGGCCGCCTCGATGGTGGCGTTCAGAGCCAGCAGGTTGGTCTGGGCGGCGATGTCGTTGATCAGGGCCATGACCTCGCCGATCTTCTCCACCGAATCGACCAGGGTGCGCACGGTGGCGTTGGTCTGGGCGGCCTCCTCGACGGCGGCGCCGGCGACCGAGGTGGATTGGCCCACCTGACGGCTGATCTCCTCGATCGAGCCCGATAGCTGCTCGGCGGCCGCGGCGACCGTCTGGACATTGGCCGAGGCTTCCTCGGACGCGGCCGCGACCGCCGTGGCGCGGGAGCCGACATCGTCGGCCGAGGCCAGCATCTGGTCGGCGCTTTGCTTCATGCCCTCGGACAGCTCGCCCACGGTGCCCAGGGTCTTGGTGACCAGATCGTTGAAGGCCTGGGTCCGAGCCTCGATCGCCTGGGCGCGGGCCAGCTTCGCCGCGCTCTCCTTCTCCTGGGCGGCGGCCAGGGCGTCGGCTTCGATCCGGTTGTCCTTGAACACCTGAAGGGCCTTGGCCATGGTTCCGATCTCGTCGCCGCGGTTGCGGTCGGGAATCTCCACCGAGGTGTCGCCGTCGGCGAGACGGTGCATGACCGAGCTCATCGCGTTCAAGGGGCCGGTGATGCCGCGGACGATATAGGTGACCAGGAGCCCGGTGACGAGAAGGAGGACCGCCGTCGCGGCGGCGGCCAGGATGAACGCGCCGGTGGCGTCGCTATGGACCTTTCCGGCGAGGGCGCGCAGGTCGTTGGCCAGCCTGTCCTCGACCTTCTTGAGAAGGTCGACTTTTCGCGTGATGGTTTCGTACCAATAGGTAGCGTCGATGTCGCCGGTATGTCCGGTCTCGGGGCTGTCGATGACGATCTTGCGCATGCGCGCGACCTCGTCGACGGCCTTGTCTTGCAGGGTGGATTTGTAGAAGGCGCGTTGCGGCGGCGTCGCGAAGACGAGGAACTCGTGCTCGAAGACATCCTGGATCGCGATCAGTTGAATGAACTTGCGGTAGGACGACGGCGCGAAGGCGTGTGCCGCGAATCCCGCGGACCCCAGGGCCCGCTCGATCCCGGCGCGCTCCTTGTTTTGCAGCAGGCTCATATAGGCGACGATCGCGTCCGTGACTTTGACGTTCGTGCTTTGCACGGCCATTTCTTCCAGGATCGCAAGCAGCGTGGCGATCGTCTGCGCATAGAAGTCGGTCATTCGGGCGTAGGTCGTTTGAAAGCGGTCGATGCTCTGGCGCTGGGCCGCCAAGGGTGCCAAGGCCGCCTTGGCTTCTGCGAGACGGGCTTCCACGGCGGCGCCCTGGGCGGTGGTGTCGAAGGCGGCCAGATGGTCCTCGAAGGCGCGGATGCGCGCATCGGTCGCCTGGCGTTGGCGGGGTAGCTCCTGGGTAAATTTCGCGCCCTCGCTGGACAGGAAGCCCGCCGACATGCTGCGCTCTTTCTGCAAGTCGTGGGTAAGGTCGCCGAGGGTCGGTCCCAACGCCGCGAGAGTGTCCAGCGCCGTCATCCGGTCCGAGATGCCTTTCTTCTCGTAGAGGGTCAGCCCGGCATAGGCCAATAGCCCGATCAAGGGCAATGCCAGGGCGAGGGCGATCCGGATCCCGATCCTGACATTCTTCAGGAAGGCGAGCCGCGACGAACGCCCCGACTTCTTGGGTGCCGGCGACGGTCGGTCGTCGCCGGCCGTCGCCGGCTGCGTCTGCCGATCGGCTTCGGTCGGTCGGGAATCCTCGATGGGAGCGTGATCGGTCGGTTGCATCCTGCGGCCTCATTCTTCGCGATGCCGAAGGCAGGATGATTACTTGTGCGAGTAAATTTTCTATGAAGAACTATTTTTGGTTGTGATCGAGCCGGCGCCGATCCCGATCGCGCGCCGAGGGCGACGGGGCGTGGGGCGGGGCAGCCTTTTTTGGGGGCACGCCGTTCGGGGGGTCGGCGGCCACCGCTCCCCGGCGGGGGTGCGGTGGCCGGAACCGGCCGGCGGTCAGACGACCGCCTGATTGCCGAGGGTCGTGCGGAACATATGCCGGTGGTTCTCCGGCCGTTCCATATGGTCGATGTCGTAGTCGGGCGGCGCCAGATGCATGGTGCAGCGATTGTCCCAGAAGATCATGTCCTTGGGCTTCCAGCTATGGCGGTAGGTGAAGGCGGGCTGGGTCGAATGGCGCCACAGGAAGCGCAGCAACGGCAAGCTTTCCTCGACGGTCATGCCGTCGAAACGCTCGGTCATGCCCTCGCTGACATACAGCGCCTTGCGGCCGGTCTCCGGATGGGTGCGGACCACCGGATGGACGGCGGCCTTCAGGCTGTCGAGTTCGTCGTTGCTCATCGTGTTGCTGTGCACGAAGGAGCGGATGGCGCCGTAATTATGCACCGCCTTCATGCCGCTTAGCACTTCCTTCATTTTGTCGGACAGCGCCTCGTAGGCCATGTACATGTTGGTAAACATGGTGTCGCCGCCGACTTGGGGCGTCTGCTGGCAATGGAGCATGGCCGCGATGCAGGGCTCCTGCATGAAGGACTGGTCCGAATGCCAGGTCCGTGCTGTGTGCCGCAGCTCCGACGGCTTCCCGTCCCGGGGGATGTTACTCACCATGAAGATCTCGGGATGGTCCGGATGCATGAAGCGGGGCAGCAGGCCGGGGGTGTAAGCCAGATCGTAGAAGCGCTTCGAGAAGGCGATATGCTCCTCGGGCGTCATCACGGCGTTCGGGAAGACGGCGATTAGATTGTCCAGCCAGGCGGCGCGAATCTCCGCGATGGTCTCGTCGCTGATCGGTTTGGCGAAATCGACGCCGGTGATCTCCCCGCCCAGCGCGTAGCCCAGCTTGCGGACCTTGATGGTCTTGTATTCCTTGGTCTGTTCGCCCATCGCGGAACTCCTCCGGTCACGTTTATTGGTATTGTTCTATTGGTATTGTTCTATTGGTATTGTTCGAATCACATATTCTAGCCGCGGGCGGCCCGGACGCAAAGCCGGCCCGCGGCCGGTGCCTCAAGCGAGGGTGAACAGCGGCAGCGCCGGTCCCTCGCCGGTGTCCCCGAAGACGACGCTGACCGGCTTGTCGAGGGCGATGTCGTCGAAGGCGCAATCGACGATGTTGGTCATCATCGTCACCCCTTCCTCCAGGGTCACATAGGCCAGCGCGTAGGGCACCGGCGCCTTGCGCAGAACGGTGTAGGAATAGATCCTGCCGCGCCCCGACGCCGCGACCCATTCGGTGTCGTCGGACAGGCAATGGGGGCAGATGGCGCGCGGATAGTAGTAGACCTTGTCGCAGGCCTTGCACCGCTTCAAGAGCAGCTTGCCCTCGGCGGTCGCGTTCCAGAAAGTCTCGGTCTCCGGATTGATCTCCGGCGCCGGATAGTCCTTGCGGTTCATCTCGGTCATGCGTCGTCCCTCCCCAGGATAACGGTTGCGCTGCCATGGCGGGCGCCCAGCGAGCCGCCGGTGCCGTGAGCCAGGGCGATCTGGCAATCGGGTACTTGGACCTTGGGATGCGCCTCGCCGCGCAGTTGGCGCACGGCCTCGATCACCTTGGTGATGCCGCCGCGATTGGCGGGATGGTTGTTGCACAGCCCGCCGCCGTCGGTGTTGAAGGGCAGCTTGCCGACGCCCGAGATCAGGTTGCCGTCGGCAACGAACTTGCCGCCCTCGCCCTTGGCGCAGAAGCCCAGATCCTCCAGCGTCATCAGGACGGTGATGGTGAAGGAATCGTAGATCGACGCATAGTCGATGTCGGCCGGCGTCACCCCCGCCTCGGCGAAGGCGTCGGGTCCCGACCAGCGGGCGCCCGAGAAGGTCAGGTCCGGGTGGCCGGCCATCAGATGCTTGGGCGCTTCGCCATGGCCCAGCACCTTGACGCAATCGCGCTTCAGGTCGCGGGCGATCTCGGGCGCGACCACCACCAGCGCGCCGCCGCCGTCGCTGATGACGCAGCAGTCCAGCCGGTGCAGCGGGTCGGTGACCAGGGGCGAGTTGACCACGTCTTCGACCGTCACCACATCGCGCAGAACCGCGTTCTCGTTATGCTGGGCGTGGTGCGAGGCGGCGACCTTGATCCAGGCGAGCTGTTCGCTGGTGGTGCCGAATTCGTGCATATGGCGCATCGCGCACATGGCGTACATGCTGGCGGTCGCCGGCCCGAACGGGAATTCGAAGCTGACGTCCGGCGCGCCGGCGCCGTAGGTGCGGGGCTTGGTGCCCGTCGCCATGCCTTCGGCGCGGGGCCGCCCCGCCAGGGTGATCAGCGCCACCTTGCATTTGCCCGCCGCGATCGCCGCCGCGGCATGGCCGACATGGGCGACATAGGACGAGCCGCCGATCTCGGTGCTGTCGATATGGCGGACCTTCAGATTCAGATAGTCGACCATCGGCAGCCCGCCCAGGCCGGGCGCGTCGCCGGCGCAGTAATAGGCGTCGACATCGTCCTTGGTCAGCCCCGCATCCGCCAGGGCGCCCTTGGCGACCTCGGCGTGAAGCTGGACCAGCGACTTGTCGACGGCGTGGCGGGTCGGGTGCTCGAAGGCGCCCGCGATATAGGCTTTCCCCCGTATGCTCATGGGATCGTTCTCCTTGCCCTTCCGGTTGGCGGCGGCGCGCCCGGATGGTTCGGCCGCGCCGCCGCGCTCCCTTTTTGCCAGAAAGCGGCGGGCTTGGGAAATTTCCCCGTCCCACCGGGAAGGTCCGCGTCTTGTCGGCGTCGGCGCGATGGGGCAGGCTGGCCCCATCGAGGCGACGGGGAGCGACGCGGCAGATGGATTTCGCCCTTAGCGACGAACAGAAGATGATCCTCGCCTATGGCGAGAAGCTGGTCCGCGATTTCGACCGGGCCCATTTCTTGGAGATGGCCGAGAAGCGCGAATTCCCGGCCGAGATGTGGCGGCGCATGGGGGCCGACGGCTTCCTGGGCATGATGGTGCCCGAGGAGTATGGCGGCGCCGGCCAGGGCATGACCGAGATGGCGCTGCTGATGGAGGGAATCTCCCAGCAGGGGATCCCGTCCTTCATGCTGATCGCCGCGACCATGGTGCTGGCCCAGATCGCCCATCACGGCAACGAGGACCAGAAGCGCCGCCTGCTGCCCGCCGCCTGCCGGGGCGAGACGGTGTTCTGCTTCGTCATCACCGAACCCGACGCGGGATCGAACTCGATGCGGATCGCGACCACCGCCCGGCGCCGGGGCGACCGCTTCGTCCTCAACGGCCAGAAGACCTTCATCACCGGCGCCGACATCGCCGATTACGGCCTGGTCGTGGCGCGGACGACGCCCCTGGAGGAGGTCAAGCGCAAGACCGACGGCTTCACCCTGTTCGTCGTCGATTTCAAGCAGGCGGGGATCGAAAAGACCTATATCCCGACCGGGATCGTGGCCCCGGAACGCCAGTTCCAGGTCTTCTTCGACGATATCGAGCTCGGCCCCGAGGACGTTCTGGGCGAGGTCGATCGCGGCTTCGACATCCTGTTCGAATCCCTCAACCCGGAACGGATCGTGATGGGGGCGATGGGGGTCGGGATCGGCCGCTACGTCCTCCGGCGGGCGGCGGAATATGCCTCGGAGCGCCAAGTCTTCGGCCAGCCCATCGGCGCCCATCAGGGCGTCCAGCACCCCCTTGCGGCGGCGCGGGTGAAGGTCGAGATGGCGGGGCTGATGACCTATCGCGGCGCCTGGGCCTACGATCAGGGGCTGCCGGCCGGCGACGACGCCAACATGGCCAAGTATTTCGCCGGCGAGGCGGCGATCGAGGCGGTCGACGCCGCCATGCAGGCCCATGGCGGCAACGGCTTCACCAAGGAATACGGGATCATGGACCTCTATCCGATGGCCCGGCTTTTGCGCACCGCGCCGCTGAACCGCGAGGTGATCCTCAGTTATATCGGCGAAAAGACCATGGGGATGCCGCGCTCGTATTGATCCGCCCGGGCCGCCGGGCGAGGGGAGGAAGCATGACCGATACCGTCGAGGCGCCGCTCGCGGGCCTGCGCGTTCTGGACCTGACCCGGGTGATCGCCGGGCCGACCTGCGCCATGGTGCTGGGCGATCTGGGGGCCGAGGTCGTCAAGGTCGAGGATCCCCGCGGCGGCGATTCGGTGCGCCAGATGGGCGGCTTCCGCGAGGGCTTCTCCCTTTATTTCCAGGCCCTCAACCGGCGCAAGCAGAGCGTGACGCTGGACCTCGCCAACCCCGAGGGCCAGCGGATCGCCCGCGCCCTGGCGCTGGCCAGCGACGTGCTGATCGAGAACTATGTCGCCGACGCGCTGGACAAGTACGGCCTCGGCTACCAGGCGTTGTCGGAGGCCCATCCCGGCCTCGTCTATTGCTCGATCTCCGGCTACGGCAAGACCGGCCCCGACCGCCAGCGGGCCGGCTACGATCAGGCGATCCAGGCCGAGATCGGGGTCATGTCGGTCAATGGCGAACCGGGCAGCGAGCCGACCCGCCTGCCGGTGTCCTATCAGGACGTGATCACCGGGCTCTATGCCGCCAACTCGGTCCAGGCGGCGCTGCGGGTGCGCGAACGAACCGGGCGCGGCCAATGGATCGACCTGTCGCTGATCGATTGCGGCCTGTCGGCCTTTCTCAATTACGCCGGCGACACGCTGGGCGGGGTGCCGACCCGGCGCTGGGGCAACGCGGCGCTCGCCTCGCCGGTCAACGCCTACCGCACCCGCGACGACGCGCGGATCATGATGATCGTCGGCAGCGACTTCCAGTTTCGCCGTTTCCTGGAGGCGGCGGGGCGCCAGGAACTGATGGACGACCCGCGCTTCGTCACCATCAAGGCGCGGATGGCGAATCAGGAACTGGTCGAAAAGACCGTCGCCGACATCTTCCTCGCCGACGACCGCGACGCCTGGATGGAGAAGCTGCGCGCGAAAAGCGTTCCCGCCGGGCCGGTGCGCTCGGTCGAGGAAGGGATGGCCTCGCCCGAGGTCCGCGCCCGCGGCATGATCCACCGGATCGATCATCCGGTGATGGGCGAGGTCGAGGTGGTCGGCTCGCCGATCCGCCTGTCGGAGACCCCGGTCCCGCCGCCGACGCCGGCGCCGGTGCTGGGCGCCGACACCGACGCGGTGATGGCCCGGATGCTGGACATGGACGCCGCCGCGATCGCCGCGGCGCGCGACGCCGGCGCCTTCGGCTGAGCCCCGCCGACGCGGTTCAAATCCGGCCCCGATCGGATTAGACTGCCGGCCCCATTTCGGGGGACGAGCGGAGGGAGAAAAACACGTGACGAAAAAAGCGGTCATTACCGGGGTCGGCGACACCAAGGTCGGCGTCCTGGAGGGCAGCACCTGCATGTCGATCCATGTCGAGGCCGCCCAGGCGGCGATGGCGGATGCGGGGCTGGCCCTGGACGATATCGACGGGGTGCTCACGGCCTATGCCACCACCCAGCCCCATCTGATGCTGGGGTCGGTCTTCTGCGAGGATATGGGCATCATGCCCAAGCATGTGTCCTCGATCTCCATGGGCGGGGCGACCGGCACCATGCTGCTGATGGAGGCCGCCGCCCTGGTCGAGGCCGGCTATTGCCGCCACGTACTGTGCGTGACCGGCGACAACCGGATCACCGGCCACGGTCCCAACGCCATGCAGGTGATCTCGTCGACCATCGGCAATCCGGAATTCGAGGCCCCCTACGGGGTGACGGTGCCGGCCTGCTACGCCCTGGTCGCCCAGCGCTACATGCATGAATACGGCCTGACCAGCGAGCAGTTCGCCGCCGTCGCCGTGACCTGCCGCAAGCACGCGGCGCTGCACCCCAAGGCGCATAAGAGCAAGCCGATCACCATCGACGACGTGCTGAACTCGAAGATGATCGCCCGGCCCCTGCATATGCTGGATTGCTGCCTGATCTCCGACGGCGGCGCCGCGGTCATCGTCAGCGCCCCGGACGCGGCCGCCGACCTGAAGAAGAAGCCGGTCGCGATCCTCGGCTCCGGCCAGGGCCACACCCACGAGCACATCATGCTGGCGCCCAAGTCGCTGGATCATTTCGGCTGCAAGCTGTCGGCGGAAACGGCGATGGGACAGGCCGGCGTCACCCCGGCCGATTTCGACCTGGCGGAGATCTACGACTGCTTCACCAGCACTTTCCTGATCCAGCTCGAAAGCATGGGCTTCTACGAGCGCGGCGCCTCGGGCGAGGCGGCGCTGAAGGGCGATCTGGAGATCGGCGGCAAGCTGCCCTGCAACACCCATGGCGGGCTGATGTCCTTCGGCTCGTCGGGGGCGGCCGGCGGCATGTGGCACGCGGTCGAGGGGGTGCGCCAACTGCGCGGCGAGGCGGACAAGCGCCAGGTCGACGGCGCCGAGCTCGCCTTCGTCCATAACCAGGGCGGGATCTTCTCCGCCCATTGCTCGCTCGTGCTGGGGAGTGCCTGAGATGACCGCCAAAGTCGCCAAGCCGTTGAAGCCGGGGATCCATCCCCGCCCCAACACCCAGGCCTTCTGGGACGCGGTGAACGACGGCCGGTTCCTGTATCAGCATTGCGCCGATTGCGGGACCGCCCAGTTCTTCCCGCGCACCGTCTGCCACAATTGCCACGGCGGCAATCTCGACTGGCGGGAGTCCAAGGGCAAGGGCGAGGTGTTCACCTTCTCGATCCTCGACCGGGCGCCCAGCCCGGCCTTCAAGGACGATACGCCCTACACGCTGGCCCTGGTGGATATGGAAGAAGGCTTCCGCGTCACCGCCAACGTCCTCAATATCGACCCCGAGATGGTGCGGATCGGCATGCCCGTGCGCATCGTCTACGAGGACCGCGAGGGCAGCGACTACAAGATCCCCCAGGTCGAACCCGACCTTTAGGGAGCATCCCACCGGCCCGGCGCCGGGTCAGGACCGGCGGCGACAGCCCATCGCCGCCTTTTTCCACCCGGCGCCGGGTCCGGTCGGTCCCTCCCCCGCGTCGCCTGGCCTTGCGTGGGCATCGGTTCCAGCGCAAACTCCGGCAAACGGAAGGAAGCGTCCGGGGACAAGAATGACAAGAAATGTTCTGGACGGCGTCACCGTCGTCGAACTCGGCGCGCGGATCGCGGCCGGCGCCTGCGGTAGCCTGCTCGCCCAGCTTGGCGCGCGGGTCGTCCTGATCGAACCCCGAGACGGCGCGGCGACCGGCAAATGGGCGCAGCGCGCGGTCTTCGCCGCCGGCAAGACCAGTCTCGCCCTCGACCCGGCCGACCCGGCGGATCGTAGCTTGTTGCGGCGCGTCGTCGCGGCCGCCGATGTGGTGCTGACGAGCGGCGATGTCGCGGACCCGCTCGCGGCGGCGGTTGCGGATCTCGTCGCCGCCGAGAACGTGGGCCGGCAGGTGCGGTGCGACCTGACCGCCTTCGGGTCCAGCGGGCCGATGGCCGGCAAGCCGTATCCGGACGCGCTGGTCCAGGCGCTGACCGGGCTGATGGAGACCAGCGGCTTCGCCGACGGCCCGCCCCAGGGCATGCCGGCGCCGATCCTCGAATTCTCGGCCGGGATCTACGGCGCGGCGGCGGTGCTGGCGGCGCTGCGGGCGCGCGATGCCGGTGGCGCCGGCCAGGCGATCGAGGTCGCGCTCTATGATTGCGCCGTCTCGATGCTGACCACCTTCCTGTCCGCCCATTACGGCGGCGGCCAGTCGCGGCGGATCGGCAACCGCCATCCCCTGTCGGCGCCCTGGAACGCCTATCGTGCCCAGGACGGCTGGGTCCTGATCTGCTCGACCTCGGACGCCCAGTGGGAACGGCTGGCCAGGATCATGGGGCGCGAGGACATGCTGGCCGATCCCGAATTCGCGACGGTCGCCGACCGGGTCGCGCGGGTCGACCGGATGGACGGCGCGGTCCAGGACTGGGTCGGCGCGACCAGCGTCGAGGACTGCATCGCCCGGCTGTCGGCCGAGACCATCGCCTGCGGCCCGATCCTGCCGGTCGGCGAGGTGGCGACGGATTCGAATCTGGTCTATCGCGGCATGGTCCGCCGCCTGGCCGACCCGGCGGGCGGCGAGGTGGCGGTGCCGGGGACGCCCCTGCGCGGCTCCGCCGGGCTCGCGGTCGCGCCGGGGGCGATCCCGGCCCCCGATTCCGGCCGTGCGGCGATTCTGGAGTGGCTGGACGAAGCCGGAGACGAGGCCGTCGACGCGCCGGGGTCCGGTTCCGACGCGGCTGCCCTGCCGCTGGCCGGTTTGCGGGTGGTCGAGATCGGCCATTACACGACGGCGCCGCTGGCGGCGCGGATGCTGGCCATGCTCGGCGCCGAGGTCATCAAGGTCGAGCCCCCGGCGGGCGAGGGCTCGCGCTACTGGCCGCCGCACAAGGACGGGCAGGGCTATTTCTTCACCCTCGGCAACAACGACAAGCGCGCGATGGTGCTGGATCTGCGCGACGAGGACTGCCGCGCCGCCCTGGCGCGCATTCTTGCCGAAACGGATGTGCTGATCGAGAATCTGCGCCCCGGCGCGCTGGCCCGCCAGGGCTTCTCGCGCGAGCGGCTGGAGGAGATCAATCCGGGGCTGATCTATTGCGGGGTGTCCGGCTTCGGCGCCGATTCCCTGCATCAGGACCGCCCGGCCTACGACACCGTCGTCCAGGCCATGTCGGGGGTCATGGACCTGATGGGCGCCGGCGGCACGCCGGTGAAGACCGGGGTCTCGCTCTGCGACCTGATCGGCGGCGAGATCGCCCTGGTCGCGTTGCTCGCCGCGCTCGCCCAGCGCGACCGGACGGGGAAGGGCCAATTCCTGGACCTGTCCATGCAGGACGCCGCGGCCTGGATTACCCAGACCTTTTGGAACGGCGCCGGCGACGCCCGGCCGCCCGGCGTGATCGCCTGCGCCGACGGTCATGTAGCGGTGACGGCGGCCGACGCCGAGGGCGCCGCCCGGATCGCGGGCGCCGACGCCGCCGCGTCGGATCGGGCGGCGGTGATCGAGCGGCTGGCGGCGGCGGGGATCGTCGCGGCGCCGGTGCGCGGCATGGCCGAGGTGGTCGCCGACGCCCAGACCGACGCGCGCGGCTGCCTGGTCGAGGGCCGCACCCGCGCCGGCGCCGTCTGGCCGATCATGGCGGCGCCGATGAAGTTCTCGGGCTGGTCGCTGCGGGCGGAGACCGCCATCGGCGCGCTGGGCGCCGACATGGCCGATATCCTGGCCGAGTTGGGCTACGCGCCCGACGCGGCGCGGGCCCTGATCGACGCGGTGCTGCCGACGGGCGAGGCCGCGGCCGAGTAGGGCGGGGGCGCGCGGCTAGCGCAAGGCGCTCTTGCCGGTCACCGCGCGGCCCTGGATCAGGGTCAGGATTTCCTGGGTGCCGTCGGGAATCGGCAGCATCCGGACATCGCGGAAATACTGCTCCAGCTTGGCTTCGCGGCTGACCCCCATGGCGCCATGGACATGCATGGCGTCCGAAATCGCCTGCTGGCAGAGGTCGAGCGCGCTGTGCTTGGCCATCGCCGAGAGCTGGGTCGCGTCGCCGCCCTTGTCGATGGTGTCCAGGGCGTAATAGCAGAGCAGGCGGCAGGTGGTGACCGTCGTCGCGATGCGCGCCAGGCGCTCCTGGATCAGTTGATGCTCGGCGATGGTGCGGCCGAACTGGGTCCGCGTGTCGGCGAAGTCGAGCGCCTGGTCCAGCGCCTTCTGGGCCATGTTGACCGCCAGCAGCCCGACCAGCGGCCGGTTGACCAGCCAGGTGCCGCCCAGAACTTGCGGCGCGTCGCCGGGACTGCCCAGCATGTTCGCCGCCGGCACCCGGCAATCGTCGAACACGATCTCGGACAGATGGCCCTGGCGCAGGCCGAGGACGGGGATTTCGTTGGCCTCGTAGGGCGAAATGGCGCGCTCGACCGCGACCCGGGTGACGCGCGGGCGGCCCTTGTCGTCGGTGCCGTCCACGCAGGTCACGATCATCACGTCGGCGATGGAGCCGTTGGAGATCCACAGCTTGCCGCCGGTGATCGCGACCTCGTCGCCATGATGGGCGAGGCGGGTGCGCACGGCGCGCGGGTCCGAGCCGCCCTCGGGCTCGGTGGTGCCGGTGCAGGCGATGCGCTTGCCGGCGATCAGGTCGGGCAGCAGGCGTTCCTTCTGTTCCGGCGAGCTTTCGGCGTTCAGCCGCGCGACCGTGCCTTCATGGGCGACCAGCGCCATGCCGACCATGGTCGGCAAGGCTTCGAACATCAGCCCGTAATCGAGCATGCGCAGCCCGGCGCCGCCGTCCTTTTCCGACAGGCGCGGCGCCGTCAGGCCCTGGCGGGCGAAGCAGGCGAAAATCTCCAGCATCGCCGATTTGGGCAGCGGCTTGTCCGGATCGTGGGCGTCGAGGACCGGCTGGATGTCCTTGTCCACCATGCGCCGGCCGGTTTCGCGCATGAGATCCTGTTCGGAGGTGAGGCTGAAATCCATTCTTCGTGGCTCCTGGGGCGCGGCGTGTCGGGACGCGCGAAAAAGGCGGCCGGCCGCCTAGGGCATGGCGAAGCCGCCATTGACGCTCAGCACCTGGCCGGTGATCCAGGATGCCTGGTCGCTGCACAGGAAGGCGACCGCCGAGGCGACGTCCTGGGGCTCGCCCAGGCGTCCCGTCGGATACATCCTCAGGACCGTCGTCAGGCGCTTGGCGTATTTCTCCTCGCCCATCTGCTGGCGCAAGCTGTCCTCGCGGGCCTGGCGCATTTCCGTGTTGGTGGCGCCGGGGGAGACGACATTGAGCGTCACGCCCGAGCGGCCCACCTCCTGCGCCACCGACTTGACCAGCGCGATCACGCCCGCCTTGGCGGCGCCGTAATAGGACAGCCGCGCCTGGCCCATGCGCCCGGCGTCCGACGCCAGGCACACCACCCGGCCCCAGCCGCGCTCGCACATGCCGGGCAGCAGGGCGTGGGTGACATGGATGGGGCCGTACAGCAGCACGTCGATGACCCGCTTCCAGTCGGCCTCGTCGGATTCCAGGAAGGTCTTGTCGTCCACCACCGCGGCGCTGTTGATCGCGATATCGACCGAGCCGAGGGCGGCCTCGGCGTTCTTGGCCATGTCGCGGACATCGGCCAGGTCGGTGATGTCGGTGCGGATGCCGACGGCCTGGGCGCCGGTCTCGGCGGTCAGCCGCTCGGCGGCTTGCCTGGCGGCGTCGCCGTCGATATCGACCAGCGCCAGCCGCGCGCCCTCGGCCGCCAGGAACCTGGCGGTGGCATAGCCGATCCCGCGCGCGCCGCCGGTGATCAGGGCGGCGCGGTCCTTGATCGCATAGTCGACCATCGGCGTTCCCTCAGCCGGCGTTGCGGAAGCGGCGGAAATCGACCGGGCGCTTCTCCAGGAAGGCGGAGATGCCCTCGCGGTTCTCGTCGTTGCCGTAGATCGAGGCCAGCAGCTCGGCGTTGGGGAAGTAGGCCGAATAGAACTCCTGGTCGGACCCGGCGTTCAGCGCCAGCTTGGCGATCCGCAGGCTCTGCGGGCTGAGATCGAGGATGGTGTTGCACAGATCGGCGACCCGAGCGTCCAGCTCCTCGGCCGGGCAGACCTCGTTGATCAGCCCCATCTCCAATGCTTCTTGGGCCGAATAGCGCTTGCAGGTGAACAGCATCTCGCGCGCCTTGCGCTCGCCGACATAGCGCGCCAGAAGCTGGCAGGCGCCCCAGATCGGCACCCCGCCGACGCGCGGGCCGGTCTGGCCGAACTGGGAGTCCTCGCTGGCGACGGTCATGTCGCAGAAAAGCTGCAACTCGTTGCCGCCGCCGACGCAGAAGCCCCGCACCTTGGCGACCAGCGGCTTGTCCATCATCCGCATGACCGAGGACATGGCGAACAGTCGGCGCATATGGGCGCGGCCCGAGACCGGGGTGCGCCCCGACTGGTCGCTGACATCGCCACCCGAACAGAAGGCCTTGTCGCCGGCCCCGGTCAACACAACCACGCCGACCTCCGGGTCGTCGGCCGCGCGATGCATCGCGTGGGTCAGTTCCTCGTAAGTCTGAGGACGGACGGCGTTGCGTTTTTCCGGCCGGTTGATGGTGACGGTCGCGACGTTGTCCGCCGAGTCGTAGGTGATGTCTTCGTAAGTCATGGGGCGGATTTCACTCCCTCTATGTCTTTGTCTGTCTCATTGGGCGCGGAGCATAGGAGCGCCAAGTTGCCCGGTCAACGCGGGCCGGCGTCGGGGGCTTTCGGAGGCGCCCCGACGCTTGCTATGGTCCGCGCGCCCCGCCATCCCCGGAAAGGATAACGTCCGCATGGAAAGCTCGACGCCCGACGCGCCCGCGCCCGACGCCGAGGCGATCCTCGCCCGCCGGATGGCGGAGCTGGGGGTGGTCCGGGACATGCAGGGCGGGCTGGCCATCCATCGCGCCGGCGCCGGGCCGGCGCTGGTCCTTCTGCATGGGGGCACCGGGTCCTGGACCCATTGGCTGCGCAACATCGACGCCCTGTCCCGCCATTTCACGGTCCTCGCGGTCGATCAGCCCGGTTTCGGCCGCTCGGCGGCGCCGCCCGACGATGTCGATTTCGACGGCTATGTGGGGATGATCCGCGCCGCCCTCGACGCGGCGATCGGCAAGGACGCGCCGGTGACCCTCGTCTGCTTCTCCTTCGGCGGGACCATCGGGCTGGGGCTCGCCGCCGGGTTGGGCGCGCGGCTGCGAAAGCTGTCGCTGCTGGCACCCGGCGGGTTCGGCAAGCCGACCGGGCGCGATCTGGGCAACCGGCGCCTGCGCGACGACATGACCGCGGCGGAGAAGCGCGCCGTCTACCGCCATAATCTGCGGGCCATGATGCTGGCCCATGATTCCGCCATCGACGACGAGACCCTGTCGCTGCATATCCGCAACATCCGCCTGACCCGGTTCCGCAGCATCAAGCTCAGCCATCTGGCGGTGATCGAGGACCTGCTGCCGCGCATCGCCTGTCCGGTGCAGATGCTGTGGGGGGCGCTGGACCCCATGCCCTGGCCGTCGCTCGATCATCGGATCGGGGTCTGCCGGGCGGTCCGCCCGGACATCGAGGTCGAGATCATCGCCGACGCCGGCCACTGGGCCCAGTTCGAGCGCGCCGAGGACTACAACCGACTGGTTCTCGACTTTCTGACCCGCGCGCCGGACGCCTAGGGCGGCGCCCTGGCCGCCGGATCAATCGGCGGCCAGGGCGTCGGTCAATATCGTGGCGTCGCCGATATCCGCCATCGCCCAGACCATCTCCTCGACCCGCGCCGCCTTGTCGGCGCCCAGGATCGGGTCGGCCAGACCCCGGAACTTGGCCTTCAGCGCCGCGTCCGACATCGGGTTGGCGGGGGCGCCATAGGGCTCGGGGACGTAGCGCTCATGGGCGGCGCCGGCGGTCGTCGTCAGCCGCACCTTGGCGGCGCGCTTGGCCGGATAGTCGGCGTCGCAGTCGGCGTCGGTCGCGATCCGCACCTTGGCGCACAGCGCGTGGCGGCGGGCGTCGGCGCGGGCGGCGTCGCCGAAGTCGGCGAGCCCCAGATCGTTGCCCAGCATCGCGTTGGCCAGCACGAAGGGAAAGCTCAACTGGGCCGACGCCATGTCCGCCCAGCCGGTATGCGCGTGGTCGGCGGCGATGGCGTAGGTGCCGACCTCGACGGCCGCGATGTCCTCGGCGGCGATCTTCTCGGTCAGGACGATGTCGCGCACCGCGTCGATGGCGGCGTGCAGATGGCGGCAGCAGGCATAGGGCTTCACATAGCAGCGGGTCACCGCCCAGCCGCCGCGCGCCGCCGGCGCCGCGTCCAGGCCGGCGCGGTCCTTGGCGTCGGAGAAGGCGGCGAAGACCCCGTCGCGGACCTCCAGCACCCCGACCGGGCCGGTCATGCCGCGCTCGGCCAGCAGCGCCGCCAAAAGGCCCTCGCGCGCGGCATGGCCCGGATGCAGGCGCTTGATCTCGCCGCCGCCATGGAGGAAGGCGAACAGCCCGGCCGCCGAGGAGGCGGCGATGCCGAAGGCCTGTTCCATCCGGCCGGCGTCCAGGCCGCGCAGGGCGCCGACCGCCGCCGCGGCGCCGAACACCCCGGCGACCGAGGTATTGTGGAACCCGCGCCGGCGCGACGCCGGATGGATGCCCTCGCCGACCCGGAGCGCGACCTCGTAGCCGACGGCGATGGCGGCCAGCAGCCGCTTGCCGTCATAGGCGCCCAGGGGCAGGGCGGCCAGCAGCGGCGGCAGGACGACCACGCCGGGATGGGTGGAGGCCGAGCGGGCGCCGTCGTCCACCTCCAGCCCATGGCCAGCGGCGCCGGTCAGATAGGCGGCGGTCAGGGCGTCGGTGCGGCGCGGGCTTCCCGGCACCGGCACGGTGGCGGCGCCGGCGAATTCGGCCAGCACCGATTCGGCGATCCGGGTCACCGGCTGATCGGCGCCGGCGATACAGGCGCCGATCGTGTCCAGGGCGTGACGGCGCACCGCGTGCCGCGCCGCCTCGTCCAGGTCCGCGTAGGTCGTCTCGGCGGCCAGCGCCGTCAGGGCGGCGGTCGGGCCGTCGGATGCGACGTTCGGGTTCGCTTGGGCCATTTCCGCGCCTCCCTATGTTGCCAGCCTTATCAGACCGTCCACGGCGACCACCCCGGCGCCGGCCGTCTTGACGATCAGCGGGTTGATCTCGGCCTCGGCGACCGGGGTCTCGGCCACGGCGAGCCAGGATACCGCCGCCACCGCCTCGGCCAGGGCGGTCAGGTCGCCCTCGGGCAGGTTTCGA